>Ga0335083_10001066_pt1 | contig 38566 bp, 22 predicted proteins | sample Lox_Sample_42_FD_206716 | JGI IMG/M metagenome (GOLD analysis project Ga0335083, IMG submission 206716) | Soil microbial communities from Loxahatchee National Wildlife Refuge, Florida, United States - Lox_Sample_4.2 | ecosystem: Environmental > Terrestrial > Soil > Wetlands | place: USA...
TGGACCAGCCCGATGCGCTAGGTCAACAAGCGTTCGACGCTTTCCATGAGCCGGTCCATGGCGAACGGCTTGCGGATGTAATCGTCGACGCCCAGCATCTCCGCATAGGCCTTGTGGCGGCTGCCTTCGTTGGCGGTAATCATAATGATCCGCAGCGGCACGGGCCGGGTGCGGCGGAGTTTTTCGAGGACCAAAAATCCGCTGCGTTTGGGCATCATCATGTCGAGAATCACCAAATCGGGATCCTCCCGTTCGCACAGGACTAAGCCTTGATTGCCATCACGAGCAACCATTACCTGGTAGCCGTGGGCTTCCAATGCCATTCGCATCGATTCCACAATTTCCTGATCGTCGTCGACCAGTAAAATTCGCTTGGTTGATGAGGCGACTTTGGCTGTAGCGGCTGTTTGTGGGGCGACTCGTTGCGGTCCATCCGGTTGATGTTTGGCGGCCGATTTTTGCGAGGGGGCTTTAGGCTGAGCGGTTTTTGTTTTGCCGGCTTCCGTCATGGAAAGGTCCTTGAAGCAGATGGCTTTCGCCAGAGGCAAGTGAGCCAAAGTTTACACCCCGCCCTAGCGGCGTGGATCCAGAGCCGCAACATGTTGGGGAGGGAGAACGGGCAGAAATGAATTTAGCGATACGATATGCCTATCGCGCCGTGGCTGGAAATGCAAGCCGCCAATTGGTTTTTGGCGGTTTAGGAAAGATTAGGTAGATGGCGAGCCCGTTTTGCCTTGGATCAACGATCTCATTCGTACAGGCTGAGCCGCATTAGTTTCCAGAAATAAGGACGAGCGGATATTCAGGCTCGTCTTTGACCGAGGGTCACTGTTGTTTGAGCCAGACGTTCAACATGCGACCGCTTCCTGGAAAGGTCGTGAAATCCGTTGGCCGAGGCTGACCCGGCGGGGCAAAGCAAACCATTTGGATGTTCCCAGTCACGCTATAAATTCCCAAGCACATTTGTCCCGCGTTGGGACCGGTGAGCGGGACGTAATTGATTTGTCTGGGCCAGGTCATTTGGAACAGGGCGAAACCGCCTAAAGTGGCGGAAGGCGTATTAGGCGCCAAAAGGTAACGATCGTTATTCATTTCCAGTCGAACGCTTGCGCCGGGGAGGAAACTGGAGCCTTCCCATTCGGCGTAGTACAGCGTCCACGTGCCCTGCAATTTTAGAAAATCGTTTTCCAATTCATCAGCGGCAGCCCGGTTGATGAGTAATGCTGCCGCCGCCAAAACCACCAACGACGTTATGATTTGTAATCGCTGCATGGAGCAGTTCCCTTAAACAGATAGGCAACACGGTCCGAACGGCGTTCGGTACTATGGAAAGTCTAGCATGCGCTGAGTGCCAGCGGCGGCCGCTGGTTTGATCGATTAGAGACGATGCTATGCGCGGCGGAAAGTGATTGGCTCAATAAAGGCCTCTCCAGAGATTAAGCCGCACTTTCAGCACTTCCTTCAGCACTTCAAGGTAGGCTCGGGGCGTTACCTTGGAATGCGGATCGTTGGTCCAACGGATAGGGCACTCGGCAATTTTGTAGCCTCGGTGTTGTGCGATGGCCAAAAGTTCCACGTCGAAGCCCCAACGGTCGATCGTCAGCAAGGAGAAAAGGTTTTCTGCCGCTTCAGCACGGAACGCTTTGAAACCTGCCTGCGTGTCCTTAATGCCCGGGACCGCCCAAAACCGGATCCATCGATTCCCGAGCTTTCCCAACCATTCCTTCCCGCGCGGTTGGTGAACGAGAACATTGGCGCCTGAGACGGCGCGCGAGCCGATGACCATGTCGGTTCCCGTTTCCAGTAGCGTGAGAAACTGGGCGATGTGATCAATGGCTGTGGAGTTGTCGGCATCCATAAACAGACGGTACTTTCCGCTGGTGTGCAGCATGCCATAACGGACTGCATATCCCTTGCCCCGATTTTGCTGGTATTGCAGCAATTGGAACCGGGCATCCAATGCGCGGACATCGGTCACGACCCGCGCGGTTTGATCAGTGGAGCCATCGTCCACGACGACTACTTCCCAGGAGTACGCTTGGCGATTGAGAAAATTTCCGACCGCTGCCAAGGTTTCAGCCAAACGCGCTTCCTCGTTAAACGCCGGGATAACGACGGACAAGAAAATCGCGGGATTTGTCTGTGGCATGAGCGAAGGGCTGGTTAAGAATGTGGCGGCGAATTAACCTGACGCCTCCGGGAGTGGGAAGATCGAATTTCGGACAGTGATTTTCCCGATCGACACCGTCGAGCCATGTTCAAGCAGTCTCTCTAGCTTTATTGACAATCGGCGGTGATGCAAGACAGGATGAATGTTTAAGGCCATGGTTTATGCCGAGCGTCTGTTTCCATGAACAACGACCCACAATCGTCGCCACGTTGGGTTCATGCTTTATTGCACAGTCTGTGGCCGGTGGCTCTGCTTTTGGGTTGCCATCTGTGGTTGGGGTTGAGCGCTGCCCATCGCAAAACGCTCACCTTTGACGAAGGCTTGCATTTAGCGGCTGGAGAAAGTTATTGGGTGGCCAACGATTACCGTTTAAATGCTGAAAGCGGCAACTGGCCGCAGCGTTGGGCCGCCGTGCCGGTTTGGTTAGAGGGGAATCGATTTCCGCCGGCTGACGATTCCGCTTGGATAAACGGCATGCGGTACGATTTTTCCAACGAATTTTTGTACGCTTCCGGCAACGACGCCGACAGCCTGATTTTTCAAGGCAGGGTGATGATTGGCTTGTTGAGCGCCGCACTGGGAGCGGTGGTGTATTTTTGGTCGCGACAGTTGTTTGGCGTAATCGGCGGTTTGATCAGCCTGTCGCTGTACGCTTTCTCGCCGACGATGCTGGGCAACGGCTGGTTGGTGACGTCGGATTTGGCGGGAGCCTTGTTTTTTACGGCTGCCAGCTGGTCTTTGTGGACCTTCTTGCAGCGTGTTTCTCCCTTTACTGTGGCGATCAGCAGCTTCACGCTGGCCGGGCTAGTGTTGTCGAAGTTTTCCGGCGTGCTGATCGTGCCGATGGGCTTGCTGCTGTTGGGCGTGCGGCTGTGCAACTCGAAGCCCCTGGTTGTGGCCTTGGGGGGGCGGTATGCAATTCGCGGCCGGCTGAAGCAACTGGCGGTGCTAGCCGGCGCGATGCTACTCCAACTGTTGGTGGTCGATCTTTTGATTTGGGCCTCCTACGGCTTTCGATATGCCACGTTGAACCCTAGTGCTAGGCAAGAAGTTCCCTTTACCACGGCCTGGGAGTATTTTGCAGACCATTTGGGCATGGTTCGGCCGGTCGTCGAATTCATCGGCGAGCGCCACTGGCTGCCGGAGCCTTTTTTGTACGGCTTTTCCTATACGCTTTCGACCACCGAAGCCCGGCGCGCGTTTTTGAACGGTGAATTTGGGACTCACGGCTGGCTCGGCTTCTTTCCGTATTGTCTGGCCGTGAAAACGCGTTTGGAAGTGTTTGTGATATTGCTGTTGGGGGCGGCGGGAGCCTGGTTCTGGCGGGGAACGAGCGGCCGCGACGGTAGGCTGTCTTCTACAAATCCTGGAAGCGGCCATCTGTATTCGTTGACGCCGCTGTGGGTGTTGCTGGCGGTGTACTGGATGTTTTCGCTGACCAGTCATTTGAACATTGGACAGCGGCATTTGTTGCCCACCTATCCGCCGATGTTTATTTTGGCCGGGGCCGCGGCATGCTGGTTTCGGGCGTGGCCTAAGTCCTTGGCAAACCAGCCCAGGGAGACAGGCCGTAAAGCCGTTGATGTTGCGCCGTCGTCGCCGAGCTTCTCTCATCAAGTGCTGTGGGGGGCCCGAGTCTTGCTGGCTGGTTCCTTAGTGCTGGCCATGCTCGAGGGCCTGTGGATGTGGCCGGACTATTTGGCGTATTTCAACGTGTTGGCCGGCGGGCCGGCGCAAGGCTACAAGCATTTGGTCGACAGTTCGCTCGATTGGGGTCAAGATTTGAAAGAGCTAAAGCGTTGGCTGGATGCGCATCCGGATGATACCCATGATCCCCGACGCGTTTACCTGTCGTATTTCGGAGAGGCTTCTTCCACGTATTACGGGATTGATGCGATCAGGCTGCCTGGGTTCATCGACGTACCAGCGCCCGGCGTTCCCAAACCGCTGGCTGGCGGCGCCTATTGCATTAGCGCCACCATGCTTGAAGGCGTTTATTTTAAGTTTCCCGGAAAATGGAATGCACGATACGAAGATTTGTATCAACAGCTTAGTAAGGCAGTACTCGCCTATCGGCAAGCAGGCGGGAATGCGGATGCGATTCAGCAGATTACGTCGAGCATTGGTGCGCCAAGCATGGATCAGGTTTGCCAGCTGTATGAGCAATTGCAGATGGCACGGCTGTGCGCGTTTTTGCGGCAACGGGAACCCGACGATAATGTGGGTCACTCGATTCTGATCTATCGCCTCAGTGATGCCGAAATTCAAAAAGCGCTAGAAGGGGCGCCCGTCGAATTATTGCCCGATTGCGAACCGGAAGCGAAAGCAAGTTTGCCAATACGAACCATGAATTAGCAGCGCAAGGTAGTTTTGGATTACGAACGGAACGAACGACTGAGCTTGATCCTGCGCATGTGTTATTTTCGCCGCAAAGCGAACGACATGTAATGAATGCCGGACTCGTCATCGGTGACCATGGCGCCTTCGGGGGCCAAATAGCGCGAAATCACGTCCCACGGCGGCAGCGGGTTTTGATCTAACCCCTGGTTGAGCACACTGAAAAACAGGCTGTTTCCTGCCCGTTTTTGAAGAGTCTGGCGGGCATCGTCAGAAGCGGCCAGATCGTACAAATACTTCAGGCCGGATCCAGATTGGTTAAAACTGAGCATGCCCGGCTTGTCGCCGCCCGGCTGCCGAGAGACTTTGGAGGCGATAAGTTTGAAGTCGAGCGAAGAAGCCAGATCGTTTTCGACCTCATCGCGGTGCGAAAAAATGTGTTCTAAAATGCCAGCCCGATCGCTGATCAGCAGCCAATCGTCCAGAATCGCCATGCAGGGGACGGGGCGGGTTTCGTCTTCGCGGCGCCGGGGACCATCAAAGGCAAGGAATAGTAGATCGAAATAAGTTGGACCGTTGGTTTCGTAATAGTCGATGCCGGCGAAAGCTTTCTTGTCTAATCGCGGTCCTAAATTGGTGATAAGTTTTTGATAGATATCGTTGAAGGCCTTGGGATCGCGCAGCTGCAAGGCGAATAAGTTATGCGCACCAATGCCGGGCTTGGCAGGCTGTTCGAACCATGTAGAGTGCAAAAATCGGCCGGTGAGAGCGGGCAGCAATTCGTGTTCAAAGTCAATTCCCGTCCGACGCTGCACGCGGTCGTTGATTTTTTTCGCCGTTGCGCCGGGTCCGTTAAAGGTATCGGCCAGCTTGGTCCCCTTGTCGAAAGTCTGTTGCAAGTTCCAATGGAGGGATGAAAAGCTGGCAGTGTCGCCGGGCACCCAAGTCGGCGGCGTATCGTCGCCAGAATCAAGCGCAAGGAGCTCCAGCACGCCGGAACGAGGATAGCCCAGGGCCAGATAGAATTGCGAGATGCCGTCGAAATCTTCCGTGGCCAGAACGAAGCTTCCTCCCACGCCTTTGATTCCATCCAATCCAATGGTTGGTAGAATGGACAAAGCCAATTGTGCCGCGGCATCGGTTTTGGCAATTTCCGAGAAAATAGCAATGGGGTCCGCAAAAAACGTGAGGTGTGGCTCTTCGTCTTTGGTGCCCCGACAATGGTTCATGACTTCTGCGAACCGTGGGTTTTCCGCCAAGCAATCTTCATTGTTGGTGGTCCAGCGCGACAGCAACTGTTTGGCGACATCTAAATTCGTGCAAAACACCAGGGTGTTGTCACGCTCCACCGATACCAGCGACGGAGAGTCGCCGCCGTGTTCGTAAATCGAGATGACAAATCCATCGACACTTTCCTGCCTTCCTACGTAGCCGTTGTGTTCCAGTGCGGTGTGAATGGTATCGGTGAATTTGCGGGCCGATTCAATACTGTTGCCGCAATCGACCAAGGCAGCGAATCCGAAAGGTTTCGATGGGCCCTCGGAAATAGGTTTTCCGGTAGGCAACATGGCCAGCGTAATTTCTCCCTGAGGAATGTGTGCAATTTCGTCCAGGGATAGCCCGGTGCTCTCCTTCACTTGGGTCAGGGCATTGTTGGCGGCTTCGTACAGCTTGGTGACAAAGGGCTGAATTTGAGGGTCGGCAATCATTCGCCCCAAGTTGGTTTGCTGGAATGCCTCGACTAACTCAGGAACGCTGGCCACATGCACGTAGGCCAGCGTGTTCTTTGGCAACAGCTTTTCTGCTGACACATGCTGGGCCTGGGCGGAAGACACGCCCAACGCTGACAGCAGCAGGACAAACATCCACCACAACACGCTGGAAAAGTGACGCTGGTGACAGTCGGATTTGGCGTTCACCAGGGTCGCCGGAAGGCATTCGATTTTATCTGGCCCCATTTTTCGATCCTTTGTCGGGCGTTCTTTGTTGAATGTGTAGGGTTGAATAAGGAAGGAAAGACGCATGGCAAATGCATCGATGATGCTCGGTCAGAGCGGCATCGGTAGCAGAATAAGGTCTGGTTTTTGAACCAATGTAACCCAGCATTGTACCTGACTTAACTGGCCGATGTTTCAGTCGGAGTAACGCGCTGACAGCAGTTCGCATGTCGCACGCAAGAATTGCGATATTTGCCGACTTTCTACGGAAATTTTTTTTCGCATTCTTATTAAAATACCCATTTCAACACTGATTTCAAACTGTAGCGGTTTTCCGAACGATTTCTTGGAGATTTGGGAAGGTTATTCCGATTATTCGCATTGCGCAGAGTTTGCGGGCGCTACCGGGCTGCGTTCCCTGCTTTCCTGCGGTGCATTGATCCTTACGGACTTCGACCCAAGGCAAAGTTTTATCCCCCCCAAGCATGAACAGCCCACAATTCACCAACCGCTTTGTATTGATTTGGAGCTTGGCCTTCCTGGCGATCCTGCTATGCGGTCGCAGGTCCCATGGGCAAGCGCCTGCGCCGCCTCTGCAAACGTCGGGGGCAACCAATCCCGGCCGAAGCGATCAGGACGAGGTGGTTCGGGCGTATACGGTAGTTCCACCCGCCACATTAGAGCAGGTGTGCCAGCAGTTGACGAAACGATTTCCGGCTTCGACGGGAGTGCGCATCTCGCCGGATGAACGCACTTCTCAAATTCTTGTGGTTGCCCCGGCGGCAATTCAGGAGCAAGTTGGCGCGTTGCTGCAAGGGGATCCCCCGGCAACGGACGCCGCACCCAAGACAGAACAGACCGCACCGAATGCTACAACACGCGGGCCGAAAGTCGTGCCACTCAGCCATCTTGGCTGGCGCGAATTTGAAGCATCGTTAAACGGCATCTTTGGCAAGCCGCTGCCGGTAACCCTGGAACACGGTGGCGATTGGGCGCGCTACGTGTTAGAAACCCGTGGTGGCCGTGTCGACCTGATCGTGGATCGAAAAGCCGGGCAGGTGGCGTTGGAAGGTCCCGTGAAGTTGGCCGACGCCTGGGCGCGAATCGTGCAGTCGCTCGACAATCATCCGCAGCAGGCCAACGACGATACTCGGGTGGTGACGTTAAACGCGGCCAAAACGTCCGACGTGATCAAGGCGCTTTCCGTATTGCGAGAGAACAACTCCACGGCCAGCAGTGAGCCCCGGGCCGCCGGCACAGCAAGCCAACCCCTGCAAAATGGCGATAGCGCTGCCGCTGGTCGGTTTATCAACATGATTTTTCAGCCGAAGCAAGAGGGAAATCAGGCCGATGCGGGCTCTTCTTCGGCGCAAGCCAATGCGCCTTCGCAGCAGGTTGCTCAGGCGCCAACACCGCCGCTAGCGCAAAATCCAAACGAAAATCAAAATCCACAGGATCAAAATCAAGCGCCGCCGGCTTCCCCGGAACCGGGCGGAGAATTGATTGGCCCAGTGCAGATTGAATTCCTGGAAGGGCTGGATGCGATTGTGGTTCGTGGCAATCCGCGCGACGTGGAGCGCGTGATGCAAATCATCAATCAAATCGAGCAGTTGAGCACGGTCACGCAACCACGGATCGAAATTTATCCGTTGAAGTTTGTCAACGGCCAAACGCTGTACAATCTGATCCAATCGATTTACAGCCAAACCCTGGCAGTAAGACAAGGCCCCGTTAGCATTACGCCGCTGGTTAAGCCGAACAGCCTGTTGCTGATTGGTCGCGACGAAGCGGTGCAAAGCGTCATCGACTTGATTAAGCGGCTGGATCAGCCGGTGAATCCGTCGGCGCTGTTTCAGGTGTTTCCACTGAAGCACGCTTCGGCCACAGCCGCTCAGCAGACCGTAAACCAATTTTTTGTGGCCCGGGGCGGTCTGGGGGGCACGGCATCGGTCGTGGCGGATTTCCGCAGCAATTCGCTGATTGTTCAAGCCAGTCCGCGCGATCTGCAGGAAGTCGAAGCGCTGTTGAAAAAACTCGACACGAACAGCAGCCCAGCGGTCAACGAGCTGCGGATTTTCCCGTTGAAAAATTCGGTGGCGGAAGAATTGGCCCAAGTGCTGGAAACGGCGATTAATCCGCAGGCACAGGGCGCGGGCGCGCGAGGGCAACAAAATGGCCAGCAAGGATTTCCCGGAACGGCCGGCGGCGCGAACAACTTTGGCGGCGCCGGCGGATTCGGCGCCGGAGGGGCCAATGGATTTGGCGGCGCGGGAGCACCAGGCGGCGGGTTTGGCGGCGGCGGATTCCCGGGCGCTGCTGGCGGCGCGGGAGCTGCAGGGGGTGGATTTGGCGGCGCGGCGGGCGCTGCGAATCAGCAGCAAAATCAGCAGCAAAATCAACAGCGCTCGTCCGTGTTGCACTTTGAAATGATCGACGGGGCAACCAAACAAGCCTTCAGCTCCGGGATTTTAAGCGATGTGCATATCACGGCCGATTCGCGAGCCAATACGCTGTTGGTTTCCGCACCGTCGGACAGCATGGAATTGATTGCGGCGTTGATTCGACAGTTAGATCAAATGCCTTCGTCGGAATCGCAGATTAAAGTGTTCGAAATCAGAAACGGCGACGCCGTCAATTTAATTCAAATGTTGGAAACGCTGTTTGGCCAAACGGTGCGGACCACCACCACGACCGGCGGGGGCGGCGCCGGCGGCATAAATCAAGGCGGAGCGATTGAAGTCGAAAACATTTTGGTCCCGGTGCGGTTTTCCGCCGACGAGCGCACGAACAGCATTATTGCGTCGGGCTCCGCCAGCGATTTGGCGGTGGTCGAAGCCATTTTGCTGCGGCTGGACGAAAGCGATGTGCGCTTGCGGAAAACGACAATTTACCGTTTGAAAAACGTGGCGGCAGTGAACGTGGCTAACTCCATCACCACGTTTTTAACGCAGCAGCGGACGTTGAACCAAGAATTCCAACAGCAAGGGGCCACCAATCCATTTTCGGAAATCGACCAGGAAGTGATTGTGGTGGCCGAACCGACCAGCAACAGCCTGATTATCAGCGCCACGCCGCGCTATTACGACGAAATTATGAAGGTCGTCGAGCAAATCGATAAACGCCCGCCGATGGTCATGATTCAAGTGCTGATTGCGGAAGTCACGCTCAACAACACCGACGAATTCGGCGTGGAGTTGGGTTTGCAAGATTCTGTGTTATTCGATCGCAGCCTGGTGGGCGCCACGAATTTCATTACGCGCAGCGTAACCACCACGACCGTGGCGGGAACGCAAGTGACGAGCGACACGATTGTGGGCGCGGATAACAATCCTGGCTTCAATTTCAACAACACCAATGCCTTGGGAAATAGCGCCAGCGATGCCGCGTTAGCCAATCCAGGTGCAGTGGGTGCGCAGGGACTCACAAATTTGGGTTTGGGCCGGGCCAACAGCCAATTGGGTTACGGTGGTTTGGTGCTTTCGGCCAGCAGCGACAGCGTGAGTGCTTTGTTGCGAGCCCTGTCGGAATGCCGCCGGACCGACATCCTGAGCCGCCCGCAAATTATGACGCTGGATAATCAGCCTGCGTTCTTGCAAGTTGGTCAGCAAGTGCCGCGAGTAACTAGCTCCTCGGTCACGGCCACCGGCACCATCAATACCGTGACGCTTGACAACGTGGGCATCATTTTGGAAGTTCAGCCGCGCGTGAGCCCGGACAACTTAATCGTGATGTCGATCGACGCGGAAAAATCGTCGTTGGGTCCGGAAGATCAGGGCATCCCCATTTCGATTAACACCAACGGGCAAGTGATTCGCTCGCCGTTTTACAACACGACATTGGCGCAAACAACTGTGCAGGCGGTGGAAGGACAAACCATTGTTCTGGCCGGGTTGATCACCAGTGAAAAAGACCAAGATCACCGGCGAGTGCCGTATCTTTCCAACATTCCGCTATTAGGTAATTTATTCCGCTACGATTTGGTCAATCAACAGCGCACCGAATTGTTGATTGTGCTGACGCCGCACGTGGTGCGCAACGAGGACGACGCCGACCGCATCAAGCAGGCGGAAGCGGCCCGCATGAGTTGGTGCCTGGGCGACGTTATCAAGTTAAACGGCCCCTCCGGCTTACGAACCCGGAAGGATGATTTCAGCGACAGCGAAACCACGGTGGTTTATCCCGAGTTGCACCCGGACGGCAGTCCGATGGGACCTGATTTGCCCAAGACCGGGAACGAGGAACTGCCGGCTCCTTCGGTCCTGCCGTCCAAGCCTAAGACTCCGCCGCAGCAGCCGACGCCAGCGAAGTCTGAATAGTGCGGTCCACCGGGTGATTATCCCGCGGCAACAAAAGTTTTTTGAGAAAAAGTCGGTTGATGTGTGAAGTCAAAGATCGAGGTACATTATGAAAAGCCATCACCACTTGCTCGCGAACATGGCCCTGTTGGCGCTCCCGTTAGCCGTGGCCATGTTGTCTGGCTGCGCCACAGAGTTTGATCTCAGCAAGGGCATTCCCTGGGAGATTGGCAAAGACGGCAAGTTTGATACGCCCATGCAGGTAGTTGCCTTCTGGTCTGATGCGGTTCAAACCCAACCCGACAAACCCAAGGGCATTCGCGGCTTTGGCGGTCGGCTGTATTTTTACGGCAAAGACCCGAACAAGCCGGTCAGAGTTAAGGGCACGCTGGTGATCTACGCCTTCGACGAAACCAATCGTGATCCCAAAAATGTCATTCCCGACAAGAAATACATTTTCACCCCCGACCAGTTTCAAAAGAAATACAGTAAAAGCTCATTGGGCGATTCGTACAGCATTTGGCTGCCGTGGGACGAAGTCGGCGGGCTCCAGAAGCAAATTAGTCTGGTGGTGCGGTTCACGGGTGAAAAAGGTGAAATGATTACCAGCGACGAGGGGCATCAATTGTTGCCTGGAATCACGCCCGAAAAGCCAGCCCTGCCGGCTGAACAGAATGCCGCTGCGCAAACCGCGGCTGTCACGCTGAGTGGCCAGCCGGTTGTCTTGCCGACGGTGCCACAACTGCCGCTGGGGGTTGCAGGGCCTGTTTCGGCAGCGGTGCAAGGGGTCGGTTACCAACAAGTGGCTGCGGTTCCGGGGCAGTCGCAAATGTTCAGCGTGATGCAGACCTCCAATACCTCCGGAGTTGCTCGTACCGCTGTGGCGGGCGCCGAAGACCAAAACGGGGTGATCGATGTTTCCACGGCGCCCGATGGCCGCATGAAAACGACGACCATCAGCATACCGCAAGTGCCACGGCCGCGATTTGCTGTTCCAACGGCAGGCGGCATGGCGGCTGCCCCATTTGGCGCCACCGCTTTCACTCCTGGCGTGGTTCAGCAAGCGGCTCCTGTTGCCCTGCCGATGCAAAATCAAATGTCCGGGCAGAGCCAAATGCCTGTGCAGAACCAAATGCCGGTGCAGGTGCAAATGCCCATGCAGGGGCCGGCCAACAATCAGGGTCAGATGATTGTGCCTGGTCAGATGCCTTCGGCTTACCAGGGCTTTCCGGGACAAAATGGAAACATCAACCCTACGGCGCCGGCAATGTCGGGAGTGATGAACTCGACGGCGTCGAATGGTTTTCCGGGGTCGGCAGATTATCAGACTGCAAACGCAGTTCGTTCCGGATTTGATAAACCCCGGGTTCTAGGAGCGCCAATTGCGCGGCTAGATCCCGATCGTGCTCAGTGGCCACTGACCCGCGGAGAACAGCCGTCGACCCTTGCATCTGCACCGCAATTGGCCCCAGCGCAGTGATGCCGCGCGATTTGGAAAGTTCGGTTGACAACTTCTGGCCTAATTGCGAATTCGCCGGCGCGGGATAGCTGAAAGCGACGGTGTAATTGGTGGGCATTGTGGCGCCGATGCTGCCGCGATTGTTGCCGCCTTGCCCGCCGAAATTCTGGTTCATGCGATTGCGGTTGTTTTGCATGCCGAATTGGCCGATTCCGCCAAGGGCGCCGCCCAGTCCTCCGTTCATGCCGTTTTGACCGGTGGTTAAACCGGGGATTTGGCCGACGAAACTGCCGCTGTTGGCGCCGACAAACTCCTGAGCTTGGAAATTGCCGCCTTGGGTTCCGACGGAAGTGAGATTGTTAAATCCAATGCCGCGCCCGGTGCCGAAGGCGGAAGTTGAGCCGTTCATCGAGCCAAAACCATTCGAACCGCCCATTAATCCGGCGCCGGCGCCAATGGTTCGCTGTCCGAAGGCGCCGCCGCTGGAAGTCATGCTGCCGGTGACTCCGCCACCCCCCATGCTGCCAAAGCTGGAGCCGCCCGTTCCGCCATATCCCGTTCCCATGCCGCCCCCATATTGGGCGCAGGCAATTCTACTGCTTAGCAAGCAGCCAGCCCCGACGAGAAAAATCAAAGATAAAGAAGCTTTACTCATGACAGAAATTATAGCGTTCCAATGACCGGCCGCAATGCTGAAGCTATTTAAGGGGTGTTTCCGGAGGTCTAAAACCTCCTTTGCGCTGTATCTGTCGGGTGAGTTTGTCAACATAAATAAAACAACAGGCGCTAGGACAAGTAGCGCGACAAAATCGTCTTATTCGGCAATCTCGAATGTTTGGAAGCCGGTCAGCGGTCGGTTAGAGACATTTCCTGCCTGCGGCAATCGCTGCCGGCGCCATTCACTGCGAAGCATTATCCAGCGGCGCGGCATCCTCTGCCGGCACGGCGGTTCCCTCCCGTAGATTATCGCCGATGAAAACCTGCACGAGTTTTCCCTCGGTGGTGATCACGGCGTCACGGACGCCAATTTTTAGCACTTTGCACTTCACGTTGCCCACGGTGAATTCTTCTCCCTCGTGCAGTTTGAGCAGCTCGCCCGTCGTTTTCACCAACACCCAAACTTGCGGTTGATCGTCCTGCTCGACGATGCCTGTGACCGTGGCGAACTTGGCCACGTCGATAGGCGGCGAACTCCTTGGACGTGTTGGCTCCGCGCGTTGACGCGGGGGCACGTACTCGGAAAACAAATTTCGATCATCAATGGCTTTTTCGTAGGTTTTGACGTCGCCCAGCGCTAGTTGGTTCAGCTTCTCGTTGCTGAGCTTGTCTTTCCGGTCAGCGCCGGGCAGCAGCAGCGCTTCGATGTCGATCGTGACGTCCAGCGCTTTGCCATCGGCATGGGGCTTAATCATCAACTGGCGAATTTTGTGAAGTTGATTCGAAGAGTAAAATCGGTACAGGAAATCCACGACTTGCTTCATCGAGATGTCCGCATCGGCTTTGATTTGAAAGTCGTACTTCTCAAAGGTGGCGGTGTGACCGACTGTCGTCTGCAGTTGCACGGTGGCCGATTCAAGCTGCGCATCGTCGACGAGTTTCATCAACCAACTTTGATATAATGACGGCGCTATCTTCGTATCGCTGGGAAGCGAGATGCTTTCCCAGTTTTTCATTTTCTTTTGTGCGCGGTTGCCGGCGTCGATTTTGGCTTGGTTATCAGCAATGGTCTGATTCCACCTGTCGATTTGCTTTTCACGGTCGCTAAACTTGCCGGCGACGGTCTCATACAGGTAGTACACTGCCAGCAAGCCCACCACGGCTGCCAAACCAACGGCCAATTTTTTTTCGCGAGGATTCATGGCGAGCCGGCCTCCGTGGTTTTGGGAGGCAGTGGCGCGGCGGCCTGCGGCGCTTCCGGTGCTGTTTTCTCTGGGACCGTCGTCTTCGATGCCGCGGCCGAAGCGGGCGATTTGGCGGGCACGGCGGTTGAAACCGGATTGATGCGGATATCGGCTTTCACCGTCCAGGGATAATCTTTCCGTTGACGATCGTCTTCCTCAGCGCTTTTGGGCGTAACTTCGTGCTGCTCGTCGCGCAGAGATTGCGGCAAATGCTCGACGACGCTGGTATCGCGGGCGCGTCCTTCTAAGTGGATGTTGCTGATGTTTTTTAAGTTGTCATTGGGCGTGGTTATCGACGTGAGCATGAATTCCTGGGCCGGTGGCGCTTTGGAAGCCAAACGAGCAATTTCGTCCAGCCAATTGACGTTGCCGCCGATCCATTTTTCCACTTCCGCGGTTTTTTTGATGATTTCGTCAGCATGCTTTAGGTCCGGATTCATCTGTTTCGCCTGCTCGGCAAGCGCTGTAATCTCCCCGTTCATGCTGTTTAGTTTCAGCCAAATCAACAACACGCCGATGGCCACCAATGCTCCCGCCGCAACGCCCGCAATGGTCCACTCTCGCCGTCGGTTTGGCGCTTCGGGCCTGCGGCGCGGGTTGAGAAAGTCGATGGTGGCGATGCCCGGGGCATCCTCGTCCAGCAGCATGCCGACCAGCGGAGCGAATCGGCTGGGATGTTCCGGCATGTTCCGCCGCAAATCGCCCCCCAGCGTGCAGCAGGTTAAGGGGTTGAAGACTTCGGCAGGAAGTTCCAATTCCCGACCGATTTCCCGCGCCAATACTCCCTGGGCCGAACCCTCGCCGCACAAAAATACTTCTTCGATGTGTTGTCCATGCAGGCGCGCATGAACGGCGGCAATGGTCCGCCGGATTTCCGGCAACATGGTGCGAACCGGGTCGGTTTGGAAGGCCTCCAACGGCAGCCGCGCCGTGCGCATGAATACGACCGAATCGCCCGCCAGAACCGTTAGGTCGGCTTCTTGGGCGAGCAAATCGACCAACAGCCGCAATTTTCCTTCACTGCCGGGACGGGCGCGCGACAGCAGCGAAGCCGCTGCACAGGGACGCAAAATCAAGCGTGCCGGCTTTAAGTCGGCGGCCTGGCAGGTGATTTGGATTTCGCCCACCAGTTCCGGCGAAATGGCAGCCGCCAACACGGTGAGGGCTTCGCCCGATTCGCTCGGCAAGGGAATGAAATCCAAGGGCCAGTCGTCGGTCAGCGTGTTAAATTCGCGTTCCGCCTGGAAGCGCACTAACTCCGGCAGTTCTTCCGGCGGAGCGGGAGGCAACGTGAGATTTTTCAATTCGATGTTTGCGCGCCCGACTGCCACCAAAGTTTTTCCATGGTGGATTCCGCGGGCGGCCAGTGCCTCGCTGATTCGCCGTCCGATCGCGCCCAGGTCATGCTCGCCGCTCAACGACAATGGACCGGCCGTTTCGGAGAGCGGGGTTCCGAGCGGGCGGTAAATGCCCGGCAGCGAAACCGCAAACGCTTGCTCCAACACCACGCTGCCGCGGCGTAGGTCGGCCACGGCCACTCGGGCTTCAGCATCGTCCCATTCAAGTGCAAGAAGTTGAGCCATGGCGTGGAGATGTGTAGTTTCTTGGTTTCAGAATGAGATGTTTGGGGCGCGCCGAAATAATGCTGCGGTTGAGTGAGAATTATTGAGTAGTTCCGACGCCCAAGGTCTCCAACGGGAAGCCGCGGCCCAAGTGGGTCATATCTCTCCAGAATACTATGCGGGGAAGGCTAGTTGTAGTTTCGCCGCTACCAGCCGTTGCAGAACTGCTGGAATTGCTCGCGCTGCTGTTCGCGGAACTCCCACTGGAGCCACTACTTGAGCCCTGCGAACTGCTGGTTGAAGCCTGGGAGCCGGTACTGCCGCTTCCCGACGAAGAAGAGCTACCGCTGGTCGATCCCGTAGTGCTGCCGCCTGTGGCCTGGCTGGAGTTGGCGGTGGCGTCGATAATTACTTGGGCGCGGCTGGCTGTTCCCCCGTCGTCAAAATAGCCGACAATTTGGGCGCTATAAACGCTGCCTCCGGCAGTGATGTAGGGCATCAACGTTTTCATTTCGTCCAGCGTAACGATGCCGTCAACGTACAGCCAAGTTTCCGACCGCATCTCGGGGTGTTGACCGGTATATTCTGGCTCGCGCTGCGAGAGGATTTGATCGACCATGTCGCTGGTCAAGCCAGGAATGCCCAACAACAACGTCCGTGACGCCTGGTTGATGTTGATCCGGCCCGGGAAGGACTGTGCCGAACTGGTCGTCACGTAATCGGTCAATTCGGGCAGGTATTGTTCAGCCTGCGAGGCCTCGGCTGGAAATGGGCAACTCAGCGTAACAGTTGCCGTCGCCGAGTTTCCACCTCCGCCTCCTCCGGTAGTTCCTCCAGTGGTCGATGCGTTCTTGGGAACCTGGACTCGTGCGCCGATCAAGTCCAGCACACTGTTAATGTTGGCCTTGGGCTGAACTTTGGAGAGGTCGCCCAGATCGATGTCGCCGGGAGAAACTTCATTTCCGCTTCCGCCGCCTGTTCCACCGCCAGCACGGCCCGCAGCTCCGCCGCCTCTACCTCCTCTTCCGCCGCCGAATGCCCCACCGCCACCCGGGCCGCCCCCGCCGCCAAAACCACCGCGTCCGCCCCGTCCGCCGCCACCGGGACCACCCCCTCCTGGTCCACCTTTGCCGCCGCCACCTTTTCCTCCACGTCCGCCGCCACCGGGCCCGCCATTGCCACCCGTTCCTTGACCACCTGGGCCTCCGCGTCCTGCACCACTGCCGCCGCCCGCCGCACCACCGCCACCACCGGCAGCACCCCCGCCGCCCGCGCCACCGCGTCCTCCGCCTGCCGCCGCACCTCCACCTCCTGGCGCTTGGAAAAACACGAATTGAAATGGAGAGTGCCGCAGGACCAGACCGGTTGGAGTTCCTTGTCCTCCAGTCGGCCCGCCATTTCCGCCGTTTCCACCATTTCCGCCGTTTGACGTCCCAGACGAACCATTGGTCGACGAGCCGGAACTGGGTTGGGTACCCCCGTAAATTCGATATGCCAGGATGAAATTCACCCAGTCGTCGTCGAACACCGCAGACAAGTTGTCGTGCAATTCCTGGAGATTTTTGTCGTTGAGATTGATTTTGGGTGTGCCATCGGGTTGCACGTTGGCCTCTTTGCCGCACAGCGTGAGATACGCCGCCCAGCCGCGGTCCATTTCCGGATCGGCTCCATAACTTTGAGCCAGAGAGGCGTTTCCCTGCTCGCCGGCATCAATGATGCCATTGCGATTGGCGTCTGCGCCGAAGAGCAATTGGGGCGTGACGCCGCGAACCAATAACAGCTCTTCGATGGTGTCGAGCGGACCATTTTTGGGAGCGTAAGGCGGATTCAGCGCGGCGTAATAATCGCTTTCCGCACCGTTTTCGCGCGGATCGTCGTCGGGATCGAGCCAGTCCAAAATGGCGTCGGCAATGTTGACATCCATGCCGGGCAAGGTCATTAGCAACTGTTCACCCACGCCGGGGTTTTCCTTATCCATTTGGACCAAGGCGTTAAGGTTCAACTTGGCCGATTCGTTTTCCAAACCGTAGCGCACTCCGGTGACGGTGCCGTTTTCGATTTTCGGCGCCACGATGCTGAACCGCCCACGCCCGCGCGGTGTGCCATCGTCCATGACCAGTTGGCTTTGAAATTGAGCCGCATTATCGTAACAACCGCCGGCTTGAGTGATGGCGTCCGGCGTCTGAGACAGATACGTGCGCAAAAAATCGGCTGCCGATTCCACCAAAGCCCGCGCTTGGGCTTGCCGCCCGACTACGCGAGCGGCCTGATGTTCCGTTAGCATCAGTTCCGTGAAACTGTACGCGGCCAAAGTCATCACGGCGATCACGACCAGCACGATTACCAGCACCAGGGCGCTGCGTTCGGGATGAAATTCGACGGTCGACCGCGCATTTGCCCGACGAACGCGGCGAACACCCTTTCGCTGAAGGTTGAAACCGCGGCTGCAGTCTTTCATCAGTAGGTCTCCGTTACTGGGCTTGGGTGTTGCTTCCCGAATTAGAAGCACCAGAACTTGAACTGCTGCCGCTGGAGCCCGACGACTGTGAGCTGCTGGCTGGCAACTGAATCGGATCGCTGGCCGGCAAACGGATGACCGTGCTGTAGACGCTGTCGGGGTCCTGGGCCGCTGCATCGGCGACCGACGCATACTGGGGTGGCGTGTAGTTGGCCTGCCCGGCATGCGCGGGGTCGGCCAAAATCATCGAAATTTTAATGGCTTGCGGCAGGCCGCTGTTTTGAGTGGTGTCCCACGAGGTATCCCACTCGGATCCATCGAAGTATGCAAACTCCAAGCCCAGAACTTCCGGCGCGAGAATCACGGCACCATCGGTCGTGGATTGTCCATTTTCTGAGGCGTATTCCCACATGGCGTGATCCATTTCGCAGCGGACCAGCCCCGTTCCGTCGACCACGTTGCTAGTAGAAATCACTTGCGAAGGTGGCGCCGTGGGGCCGGCGAGGAAATACGTGATGGTTCGCACGTCGCTTGGTGGCACGGTAGATGAATTGTCACTGTTGCCAGTGTATTCGTCGATTCGCGGCAGTCGACCGACATCGATAATCAGCCCGTAGGTATCGCCAACCACGCCGGCTATTGTTTCGGTAGTCGTGGAGTCGCTGCTGTTGCTGGAATTAGAACTGCTTCCGGAACTGGAAGATGAACCGCTGCCGCTGCTCGAGCCTGAACCACTGCTCGAGCCCGTGCTACCGCCTCCCTTGCTGCCACTGGTTCCAGTTTTGCTTCCTGTTGTGCCACTGGTGCTTCCGGTGCTCCCAGTCGAGCTGCTCGTGCTGCTTCCCGATTGGGCGCCGGTGGAATCGTTCAAGGCGGTCTTCGGATACGACATCATTCCGCTGGAATCGAACGGCTCGTAGCGGATGGTGGCGCGCACGTCAGCGACGATTTTTGCCATAACGGCCCGCGCCAGTTGATCGCGCTGGGTTTTGGTTTGGCCCGTGTCGACCAATCGCAGCGTGCCGCTGACCGATGCTGAAATTAAAGCAATCAGCAAGACCGTAAGCCCCAAGGCCAGAATCACTTCCAACAGCGTGAAGCCGAGCTTTTGCCTCTGCTCTGCACGGCAAGTGGAGATTTCGAAAAAGAACCGCGGAAGGTTGTGAGTGCGTCCCATCATTGGCCTCCCGTGCTGGAACCACTTGTTGTTCCACTGGACGAGGACGAAGTGGATTGCGAATTGTCGTTCGATTCCGGCGCGACGCCAGGATCGATCATCCAGCGCCACAGCGAGAATTGCACCGGATGCTGACCGGCGGGCACATCTTTCGTGACGGTGATTTGCAGGGTCAACAATCCGGTTTGGTCGGATTCGCTGGAAATCGAATACAACCAGCGTGGATCATCATCGCAAGGCACGCTGGAAGCGGAGCTAGGGGCAATGGCCCCGGCCACCACTTGCTCTTCAATGCCTTCGCACAGCATTTCCGCCCGGGTCAGGTCGCGGGCCGTTTGGGCGTTTGCCAATCCGCTGCGCACGAGTTCGCCCAGAGTGGCGACAGCGCCGGCTAAAATCGCCAGGGCCAAAGTCACTTCCAGCAAAGTGAATCCGTTTTGGAACTCGGCGTTTGCACGGTGTTGTCCGTTGTTTGTTGTCCGTTGTCCGTGGTTTGCAACTGACCACTGATGTTTGCTGCGTTTCATTGCGGGGCCTCTCCGCTGAAGATGTCGCTCATGCGGGCCACGCCGGTCAAACCGCGCAACGAGATCGATATATTCCGGCCATACTGATTGCTAATGGTCACCACTGCTTCCGACGCCGTTCCGTCGGGATAAAACAGCACAGGCGGCGCATTGTCGGACGAACTGTTTCCCGAGGCTTCGCTTTCCGCGGCGGCAGCGCGGGCGTCCAATACGCGATTTCCGCTGGTAAACGTAAACCCGTCGGGTAATTGGTAGGCACATCCTGCCGAAGCATCGCCGGATGCGTTCGACGTTCCCGCCGAGGCCGCTGGGGAATTGCCCCCGAGAGTCATGGTCGACACAGCGGTGGAATCCGACGTGCTGTCGCTTTCCGTTGCTGCGGTGTCGTCTTGTAGAGCACTGATAGTGTACTGGCTCGTTCCCTGCTCAAAGTGGAACACTTGCGACACGCCGCTCGTCATGGCCTGCACCCGCGCATGGCCAAAAGCGGCTTGAACTTGCTGGGCGGCGTCTTTTAGGAGGACGCTTTCGTACGCTCGATGAATGGACGGCCAAGCCATGGCGGCAAACACTGCCAGCACCGCCAACACCAACATCAGCTCGACAAGCGTGAAGCCGGAGCGAAGGTAGCGCTTAGCAATCGGCAGTTGCTTGTTTGCATTGTCCATTCTCTTTTGTCCGTTGCCGGTGGGTGGCAACTAACTGCTGGCTTTTTGACTGCTGATCCACTGACCTTTCACGGCACGGCAGAAAATGCCGCTCGCCGATTCCAGGGAATCAATGGTTGTAAATGTCGTCTTGCGTGCCGTTTTGGCCGTCGGGCCCATACGACCAGACATCGACTTTATCGGGATGCCGCGCACCGGGCGATTGAATCTGGTATGGATTTCCCCAAGGATCCAACGGCACTTCTTTGGTTAGATACGGCCCGGTCCAAGCATCCGCTTTGGGGCCACCGGGGTTTGTAAACAACTGATCTAAAGTTGTTGGATAGGCGTTCATGTCGAGGTTATAACGCTCACATTGGTCGGAAATGGCTTCGACTTGCACCTGTGCTGCATTCAGATTTGCCCGTTTCTGAGCACCAGTGAACATACCGACCGCCAAAGACCCCAGTACCACCAGGATGACCAACACCAGCAACACTTCCATCAACGTAAAGGCCGCGCGCGATGGGCGACGTGCGTGAATGCCGGACATAATTCAGACCTCCACAAGAAAGATATATGTATTGAGAAGTTTTTCGATGAAGGTTTCCGCAGGCTACTTATTAAACCCCGCTAAAACAGCCCAGGTGGCGAATTTGCCACGCTTTTCTGCCATTTTTGGCCCTCAAAACGAACCGATGATCGTTCAGAAACAAGTTTTTCCGCCGCATTCTATTTTACACAGCTTGGCTCATTTGCATCACGGGCATTAACAGGGCAATAACGACAATTAATACCATCCCGGCCAGCAGCAACAGCATCATGGGTTCCAGCAAGCGCACCATTAAATCTAAGCGGCGAAATGTTCTTCGCTCCAGTGCGTCGGAAATGGTCGTCAGAACGCTTTCCAGGGTGTTGGATTCTTCCGCCACGGCGATCATTTCGACCACTTCCGGCGGGAAATAACCGCTGGCGCCTAACGGTTTGGCGAGCGATTGCCCGGCTGAAATGTTTTCGGCCGCTTCGGAAATCGCGGCGCCCAAAATCCTGTTTCCGGCGGCGGCACTGGAGATTTCCAACGAACGCAAAATCGGCACGCCGTTGTGCAACAACGTGCCCAGCACGCGGCAAAACCGGGCAACGGCTAAACTTTGAAAGATGCCGCCAATCGCGGGCAATTTTAGTTTCATGCGATCGCTCCAAACCCGTCCCGCCTCGGTCGACAATTTTTTTCGCGCGAAAAGAAAACCCATCACCATCGCGCCAAGAATAACCAAACCGACCCAGGAGCCCAGCGTGTGGCTGACGGCCAGCAGCGCATCGGTCAGGGCGGGCAATTCGCCGCGGTCGCGCAGCCGGGCAAACAAATCTTCAAATTTTGGAACAAAGAAAACAATCAGAACCGTGACAACCGTCACACCTACAACGGCCAAAAAAGCGGGATAGGCGAGTGCGCCTGTCGTTCGATTTTTAAGGTCTTGCTGCTGCTCCGTGAATTGGGCCACCCGGGCCAGGGCATCTTCCAGAAAGCCGCCTTCGGCGCCGGCGCGCACCATGCTGATGGCCATTTCGCTGAAGGCGCGCGGATTGGTTTGCATGGCGTCGGCGATGCTGGTGCCGTCTTCCACCGCGGTGTAAACTTCGCCCATTACTTCCTTCAACGCCGGCTGCGAGCTTTGATTTTTTAGCACTTCCAGCGCGCGCAACAACGGCACGCCGCTGCGGAGCAAATCGGCCAACTGCGCATACACCGTGGCCATCACCTGCGGCTTCACTTTGCGTCCGCGCTTGACATGCACCACGTTGTCGGCGACCGCATCTTTGACTTCCAAAGGAAATAGCGATTGCTTGCCCAAAGATGCCACGACGTCGCGGCGGCTGGACGCCGAAAGTGTGCCGCTAACCTTGCGGCCAGTATGGTCACGGGCGATGTAGGCAAAATCGGGCATATTTATCAGTGGTCAGATCAACGATTTGCAACGGGCAACTGACAACGGACGAAGGGCATTTTCAATGTTTGAGTTTGAACGTGGAAATATCGCCCTTAGTGGCCTGGGCCACTTCGTCAATCGTGGTGCGGCCGGAAAGGACTTTTCGCCAACCGTCTTGCCGCAACGTTGTCATTCCGTCGGCCACGGCGGCCTCGGTAATGGCCCAGGTGCTGGCTCGGTCGTGAGCTAATTGGCGGATTTTATTGGTGGTGATTAACAGCTCGTAAATACCCATTCGGCCGGAATAGCCGAAGTTGCGGCAGGCACGACATCCGCGCGCGCGATACAACTTTCCGCCGATCTCCTTTAGTTTGTCTCGGGGGAAATCGGAAGGCAAATCGGTTTCGATGGGGACGAAGGCTTCCTTGCACTGCGGGCACAAACGGCGGACCAGCCGTTGGGCCATGACGCCTTCCACTGTGCTGGCCACGAGAAATGGCTCCACGCCCATGTCGATCATGCGGGTGTAAGCGCCGGCCGCGTCATTGGTGTGCAGCGTGCTAAAGACCAAGTGACCTGTCAGAGACGCTTGAATGGCATTCTCCGCCGTTTCCTGGTCTCGAATTTCGCCGACCAGAACAATATCCGGATCGTGACGCAAAATGCTCCGCAGCGAGGCCCCGAAGGTCAAACCGATTTTGGTATGCACTTGAATCTGGTTGATGCCGTCGAGCTGATATTCGACCGGGTCTTCGGTGGTGATGATTTTGGTGTCATCGCTGCGGATTTCCAGCAGCGCGCTATACAGCGTGGTGGTTTTTCCCGAGCCGGTTGGGCCAGTCACCAAAACAATGCCGTGCGGCAACGTGATGAGTTCGTGGAAGGTTTTGTATAAATCGTCCTCCATGCCCAGCTTTTGGAGTTTGAACTCCATAGCGCCTTTGTCGAGGATGCGCATGACGATGCCTTCGCCGTGAATCATGGGGATCACGGACACGCGCACGTCAATTTCCCGTCCTCGGACGCGCAGCTTGATGCGGCCATCTTGCGGTAGCCGTTTTTCAGCGATGTTTAACCGCGCCATAATCTTCAACCGGCTAAGAATGGCCGCTTGAAAGCGCGTGATTTCCGGCGGCACCGGCTGCGGATGCAACAGGCCGTCGATGCGGTAACGAATCCACAGCCCATGGGCTTGCGGCTCGATGTGCACGTCGCTGGCCCTGGTTTCGATGGCTTCCAGCAAAATTTCGTTGACCAGCCGAATGACGCTGGCCTCCTGCGCCATTTCGGACAGCTCGGAGCCGTCGGTTTCAATTTCGCCCAGCAGTTCTACGTTGTCGTCGCTTTGCGACACCAAGCTGCTGACGGTTTCACTGCCCACGCCCAAATGGGTTTTGATGAGCTTGGAAATTTCCGCGCGGCTGGCCAGGACGGGCACGACGGTTAAACCGGTCGAAGCGCTGAGTTCGTCCAGCGGGTACAAATCGAACGGATCGGCTGTGGCAACCACCAGGCTGCCGTTTTCGCGGCGCACCGGAAACAGCGCCTGGCGATGGAGCAACTTGGGAGGAAAATCTTTCAAGAGCGACAAGTCGACGGGGGTTTCCGCCAAATCGATGTAATCGAGCCCGACTTCCGCACCCAGCGCTTTAAGGACCGCCTCTTCCGTGCAATAACCCATTTGCACGGCAAGTTGTTCCAGTTGAGTGCCGTTGTTCTGGGCGGCGCGCACTTCCGCCAATTGACGTTCCGTCAACAATCCGCGCCGAACAAGAATATCTGCAGCATCCATGAATTTACACGCGAAAGGAAAAGGAGGGCGGAATGCGGAGGGAACCGTCACGCAGCCAAGGCTGAAGGCCACAAACCTACATTATACCCAGCCGGCCTCGGGTCCTGTTTCAACACCATCGAAAGCCAAAGAATGGCATTTTCGGCAACGAATGCTAAACAGGCAAACCAAGCGCCAACCCCAATGCGAAAATAGCCAACTCATGTGACCATTTTCGCATCTTGGGCGGCGCGGTGAAAGTCCTATCTTACCTCGTTGTTGCATTGGGCTATTTCGGATACGAATTCAGCCGAACGATTGCCCAATTTTGGCGAAGTTAAGCATCCGGCTGGCCGGTGCCTTTTCCGCCATTGCCATTACCCCCACCATTGCCATTTCCGCCGTTGCCGCGGTTACGGCCGCCACGGCCACCGAAGGCGCCGCGCATGATGGTAGCGGGATCAATGTCAATTTTTGCTCCTTCCATCTTGGTGAACTGATCTTTTTGATCGGCGGTTAAAATCGCCATGGCTTTGTCGGTTTGTTCAGTTCGCAACTTGGCTACGGCATCTGGGTCTGGCCGCCCACCACCTTGGCGCAAATCCCGATTTTTTTGGCGGTAATCGTCGGCCAACTGTTGGAGCTGGGTTTTCTGATCATCGGTCAACTGCAGCTTCTCGGCCACTTTGGGATCCGAAAGGGCTTGGGCGCCTTGCAATTGAAGCAGAATTTCCTGCAGCCGTTCCTGCTGATTCGGCAGCAAAATGGCGTCGATTTTCTTTTGCTGATCGTCTCGGCGCTGTTGCATTTCTTCCGCTGTCGGGGGCCCGCCGCCGCCCGCGAATGCTTGCCGTGCATCATCGGCCAACTTAGTCACTTGCGTTTTCTGATCGTCCGATAATTCCAATTCTTTCTGAACCGGTTCGGCCTGCAACAGCATCAGGGGGCTAAAACCACCGCCACGTCCACCGAATCCGCCTCTACGACCACCACCTCCTCCGCCTGCTTGTGCTAGCGCGTCCGCAGCAATCGCTAACGCCGCCACTGCCACACAAACCTTCAGACAACTTAAACAAATTCTCATGACGAAACTCCTCCACTGGGTATTTTTGAGAAACCTCCCACGACCTTTCAAATTGGCTGGATTGCAGACTTTAGGTCCTTGTTGCACAGCGCGAAAAATCAAGCTCCTTCGCCGCACGTAACTCCAGCCGCCCACCCACACTAGCGAGCAATCACTTAAACCCCGTCGAGCCCGGCTAGGTTCTGGCTTTCAGCATACGAATTTCACCCGATTTGGTGCAATCTCGCGGAACAAAAAATGCCGTTAGGTGGTTTTATACTTTGGGGTTACAATCGAACTACGATGCTCAGCTTTAACCGCATTTTCATCGTGCTGGTAGTTACCGCCTCGGCCGGGACGGCAAAATACGTCCTAGCCCAGGATTCCGGCGACTCTTCCGGTGGAGCGGCTCGGGGTGGTCGTTTCGCACAACGGGACGACGGAGGCGGCGATGGACAAGGGCAAGGTGGCTTTGGACGTCGAGGGGGTCGTGGCGGAGGCGGGTTCGGTGGGGGCGGCTTCGGCGGTCCAGGGGGTGGAGGATTTGGTGGCGGAGGCTTTGGCGGGGGTGGATTCGGCGATGGTATGGGCGGTATGGGCGGCGGTGGTTTTGGCCGCAGAGGCGGTGGTGGCTTTGGCGGTGGCGGTTTCGGTGGCCCTGGGGGTGGCTTTGGCGGTGGCGGATTTGGTGGTCCTGGGGGTGGCTTTGGTGGAGGCGGATTTGGGGGTGGCGGCTTTGGCGGCGGTGGATTCGGCGGTCCTGGCGGCGGGTTCGGTGGTGGCGGCTTTGGAGGAGGTGGATTCGGCGGCGGTGGCGCAAATGTCGGCGACATGCTGCGGCGCTTGGACACCAACGGAAACGGCATGCTCGAACCGAGCGAACTCAACGATCGCGCCCGATTCATGCTGCAACGCGCCGGTCTGAACACGGATGGACCCATTTCCATCGAGAAGGCCACGGCCGCCTTTGATCAAATGCGCAACCAAGGTGGAGGCGGTGGACGCTTCAACCGGGGCGGCGAAGGAAGTCCGGGAAATGTCGCAAATTCGGGCGATGCCTCGCGCGAGAACAAAGAGGAAGATAATACGCCGCCGCTGGTTCCCCCCTTTGGCGAATCGGTGGATGCTCCTTCCGTGCCCGGCTTCGGTGAAGATTTGGTCTTGGCGACCGCATCTTTCACCGGCGACAGTCAAGTCGCCACTGCTTCCTCAGGCGGCGCATCCAGCAGTTCCACAAGTGCCCCTGCTGGCGGCAGTTCGTCGAGCGCTTCTAGTTCCAGCGGAGCAACGGACGACGCAAAAATTCGCGGCTACGCCGCCAGCATGATGAAGCAATACGACAAAAATGGCGATGGCGTGTTGGAAAAAGAAGAATGGTCGCAAATGAGCAATGGCGAGCGGTATGACCGCAATCACGACGGCAAAGTCACTCTGGACGAAATTGTTGAAACCTTGAAGAATTGGAACCATGATGATAGCGCTTCTATGGCTTCACGATCCGATAGTTCCGGTTCGTCCGGGGCAGGCGCCAGTCGGACTTCATCTTCCGGCTCTACGGCGACCGCCGATGCGGCAGGGGGCAATCCGGGCGGCAGTCGCGGATTGGGTGGCCGGCGAGATAACGGCCCCGGGCCTTCCAGCGGTTCCACAGCCACGGGAAAACACTATCTTACGCCCAAGGAACGGCTGCCGGAGGGCTTGCCCGATTGGTTTGCCCAGGACGATGCCGATGGCGACGGGCAAGTGAGCATGCACGAATTTGCTTCGACCTGGACCGAAAGCAAGCTCGCCGAGTTTGCCAAATATGACCTCAACGGCGACGGTTTTATCACGCCGGACGAAGTCCTCAAAGTTTCACCGCCCAAGAAGTAAGTTGATGGGACGTGCGGTTGCGCGGTGGCTGCAAGGTAGCGATGATTCTTCCGCTGGCTGCAGCGATGGCCGTGGTTTTGAGATGGCGGTTGTTTTCAGGTATGTCGATGAGGCAGCGTGGATAGAATCATCGACCACAGGCAGCCGATGCTTTGCTCCATGGAAAAATTTGCGGCGATGCGCTGCCGGGCGGCCTGTCCCATTCGGCCGGCAAGTTCTTGATTTTCCGCTAATTGGATCATTCGCTGGGCCATTCCGGCGACATCAAGTTCGTCGACCAGAAAGCCTGTGCGACCATCTTCGACGACGTCGGGAATTCCCCCATGACGTGTCGCCACGACGGGCAATCCGGCGGCCCCTGCTTCGATGATCGAGACAGGCGTCCCTTCGCAATCGCCGTCGGGAGCTTCGACAGAATGCTGCACGAAAGCGCGTGCCTGTTGCATTTCGCGACTTACGACCTCTTGGGATCGAGCTCCGAGGAAATCGACACAGCCAGCCAGTTCCAACTCGCCGGCTAACATTTTGCAAGATTCCAGCAGCGGTCCCTCGCCGATCATCCGCAATCGAGCGGCCGGAATTTTTCGCCGGACTTCGGCAAAGGCTAACAGGGTGGAATGGGGACTTTTTTTCTCGACAAATCGACCCACGGCGACAAAACGTGGATCGCTTTGGGCGGGCGACGCACCGGCAAACATTCTGCAATCGACGCCGTACACGATCAGATGTGTTTTTGCCGGATCGGCTCCCATGCCGACCAACCGCTCGCGCATGGGTCGAGAGACGGCGATCACCGCCGCTGCTTGCCTGAATAATCGCCGGTACTTGGCGGCATACTTGCGCAAAATTTTCTTGATCGAGGTGTCATAGCCGTGAAAATGCACTATCAACGGTATGCCGGCGATGCGACAGGCGTCTAACGCCGCGACTCCTGCCGGACCATATTCGGCCAGAACGGCTTGCGAACGATGGCGACGGATCCCTTGGAGAATGCCAGGGGTCAGTTTCCATGTTCGTGGTCGCAGCATCACCGTGCGGCAGGTTTTGCGCCAAATTTGGCTAACCCTGGCTTGCGATTGGAGCGGTTGATTTTCCACCTGCGGCACGCCGCCCGTGTAATGGATCACTTGCACGTCGGCCGGCAGTCGCTCGGCGTGGGCCCGCAAAAAAGTTTCGGAACTTTCATTCAACAATGGTTGAACGATGGAAATGCGTGTTGTTTTCAGATTCGAGGACACGGCTCGATTTCAACTCTTTGGCCGGAATAACTGACAGGCGAGCACGACGTCATTTCAAACTTTTGGCAGCCGAGGTGTATTGGGCTGCGTGTCGAGGTTGCCATTGAGATCGCGCGGCCATTATCTGAGATTTGCTCTGTTTTGGCCAAGGCAATTTGAAATTTAGAGTGCGTCTTGCATACCTGTAGCGTATCGGCCGGCTGCGAGATCCATCTAAATGAGCCACGTTCTGGCATCGACCGACAGAGAAGTTGCGGATGACCGTTGTGGTATTTTCGCGTGAGCCAAAGGCTTGTGAACACACCGCGAATGGAAGATGGTTCAGCCGATGATTCGTTGAGGGAATAATTTGAGAGAAAAATCGACAGATTGCTGACTTGTTGATTTCAGCGAATTAGCTAATTTCCGCCGCCCCGCGGACCGCCGCCTCCGCCACCCCCTCGGCCGAATCCACCGCCTCCGGGACCCCCTCCACCACCGCCGCGGCCAAAACCCCCACCGCCGCCTCCACGGCCAAATCCTCCTCCGCCGAAGCCACCGGCACCAAAGCCGCCTGGTCCGCCAAATCCACCAAAGCCACCAGCGCCGCCGGGACCACCGAAGCCTCCAAAGCCTCCGAATCCGCCCAGCTGGCGAAGCGCTCCAAAACCATTCTGACCTTGCCCGAATCCGCCAGGTTGATTGCCTGTGCTCGCGGTTCGAGATGTTGAAGAGCCGCCGTTGGGAGTCGTGGTGGTGGTGCTGCTGTGGGCCTGATCGCCGAGAACGGAAAGCAGCATGGTTTTCATTGATTCCGGACTCGTGGCTTTCAGCGTCACCAAGCGCGTGGTTTCGCGTTCTTCGGTGGAAGGTTGATCGAGTTGGGTGACTAATTCCTTCACTTCGTTAAAGAGGGGATCGGCCGCGTCCACCACCAGGGCATTGTTTCGCTCGTCGACGCCGATGCTCATCTTGGGTAATTCTTCTTGTTGGTCCCCTTGATTGCCGCGGCCACCACGGCCACCGCGCATGGCCATGATGAAATCTTGCGGATTCATTTGTCGCTGTTGCCCTGCCGCCCCATTCAATCGGTCGGCGTACAATTGTTTGATGACGTCGGCTACGGAATCTGCCGTGGTGTTATATACGGGAATCATTCGCGGCCGGGTGACAAGCGAAACATCTTCGGGGCTGTCGTTCTGATCCAGAACTCGCAGAAGTTGATCAATCGTGTCGATATCGGCCGGGCTGGCTTGGACGATCAGCGCGTTCAATCGAGTATCGGGCACAATGTCCACCGGTCCGCCAGTGCCGCGCGCGCCCGAAACCATGCCCGCAGGCGCCGTGTTGTTATTGTCGCCATCGCCGCCCAACAAGCTTCCGACCAAGCCGCCGCCAAAACCGCCGATGGCTCGTTGGGCAAAATCGCCGACCAAATTTCCTCCGCCGCTTCCGCCGGAAATCGTGCCGCCGCCGAAAATTTGTCCCAATAGTTCCGCAGCCACGGAAGCATGCGTGTGCTTCAAATAGAAAACGGTGTATTCGCGTTGGCCTTGAAATTGCTTGCTGACGAGCGCGGAAAGAAGTTTTTCAAAATCGTTCAGGGCGTCTTTATCTTCCGAGGCAATCATCACGCCGCTGGCGCCGACGACCACCACGATGGGCGCTCCGGGAACGCTGGCTTTGTCGCTGTCTTTTAGTTTCAAAGTGGAGCCTTGCTCGCCGCCGGCTTGATCCTTTTCTGTTGTCGTCTTTGGGGTTGCCTCTTTGGTCAACGCTTTTGATGTTGCGGCAGGCGTTGAGCCGGCGGGAGTCGAGTCGGTAGCCGCCACATTGGTCGTCGAGGCATTTGTTGTTGGCGCCGTTGCAGGCGATTCATTCGCGGTCGGCTGAGTTGCAATCGACGGGGTGGCCGCGCTTGAATTTGTTTTCTTCGAAGCGGTAATTGCCGGGCCTGCTTGCGCATCGTCCTGTGACGTTGCCGTCGCAGGATAATCGACGAATTGGAAACGAACGATTTTGGCATGTGTGGTGCGGTCCAGTGGCACGACATTCAATTTTTGCCCGTCCGATTTATCGTCCGCTTTACTTGGCTTCGGCTGATTCTGGCCGGCTTTGTTCTGGTCCGCATTCTGTTCCGCGTTTTTATTGGCGACGTCCGACGGAGCGATGAAGCTGGGATACAGCGGCGCAGATTTGGCACTGGGAGTAGCCGCGACGCCGCGCGGAGCATTCGGAACATACTGCGAAGATGAGGGGGTTTCCTCCGGAGCGGCAGGCGCTTGCGACGGGCGGCGCTCGTCGATGATGCCGCCAGGTGAAAGGCCCGATCCGCTACTGCTGCCGGGTCGGATTTCCGGATAGCCGCCGCTGGGCGTGATGACGTGAATGGAGTTTTGATGGGTAGCGGGCCACAATTGCTGGAGTTGTTCCAGCGCCGCCCTGCCCTGTCGACCCGTCAGTTGTATCATGCGGATATTGCCGCGATCCGTGGCGCCGGTAATATCAGTTTCGGGGCCTTCCATCTTGGCGACCATGGCTTTGATTTGGGCGACTTGCGCATCGGAGCCGCGCACCAGCAAGCGTCGCAACGTGGTTTCGGCTTCCACTTTTGGCGCATTGCTGGCGGCTTTCTCATCGCCGCCGGAAAACAACTTGTTGATGGCGACCACAGCTTTTTCCGGATCAAGCTCGCGCAATTGAATGACATCGATTTTCTCTCCCTCGTTTTGCATTTGATTCAGCGTGGCCCGAATGGTGGCATGCTCGCTGGGCCGCGCTAACACCAACAGCGTGCCGGTTTCGGGGACCTGGCTGAGCCGCACGTCGGGATGACCGGCCAACAGCGTTTGCATGACCGCCATGGCCAGCTTGGGATCGACGGAAGTGATCGGATACACTTCGAATTCCAACTGCTCGTCGGCGTAGGCTTCGCCCCCTTTGCCGGCGACATCCAACATTTTGACGATCTCCGCAAAGCGGTCGATCATTTCCGGTCGGCCGCTGGCGAGAATGCGCTTGCCGCCGGGTTCCAGCATCAACCGCAAGGTGCCGGCGGAATTGCTGCTTTGGTCGCTGGGAACGTTCAGCAGTTGTTTGGCGATGGTCAGCACATCATTGGGCGCCGCGTAGTGCATTTCGAAATGCCGCAAATCGTCGCGATTGGCAAAGTCCGGGTTTTCGCTGCGATCCAAAATTTGTTTGATGGTGCGGAGCTTGCCGCCCGTGTCGGTGACTAAAAGTTCGCGCGCCTGCGGCAGCGGCACCACGGTGCCTTGCAAAGCGCCTTGCATGCTCAACAGCGGTTTAATGATTTGCGTAGCCTCGTCGATGCTCATATTGTTGATGGGAAATGCCGCGCAAACCAACTCATACTTGCCGCGGTCCGCAAGTTCGTCGAGCGAAATCATGGGAATCAAATTCGGCGGAATGCCGTCTTTCAGGCTCACCACCATCAGCATCCGGTCGCGGCGAATCAGCGTATAATCTCGTGTGAGCAACACGCTGTTGAGCACGTCGATAGCATCGCCAATGCTGTACGCCCGATCGTCCTGATAATTGAATGTGCCCGGCGGCGGCTGATCCATCACTAGCGACAGATCGGCTTTTTCGGCGAACAATTCCAGGACGTCTTTCCAGGGCGCATAGCGGAAGTTGAACAGGATTTTGCCGTTGTCGGTCCGTTTCAGACCGGCTGGAGCAGCCGCGGTTTTCCCGGAGCTTTTGCCAGCGCTACTGGACGCAGAATTGCCGGAATTTGGTGCGGCACTGGCGGGATTTGACGCCGCAGTATTGGGTGCAGGGGCATTCGACGCAGCCGAATTGGCCGCGCTGGAATTCGACGGTGCGGCCGCAGCATCGGCGGCGGTTTTGGAAGCGTTATCGGTCGGCTTTGCCGAGCCGTCACTTGTTTTCGCCGCGCCATCGGTGGATTGCGCCACGCTGTCGGCCGGCTTGGCATCAGCATCGGTGCTTGGTCCGCCGGCCAATAATTCCCACTTCGTGTGTTGCTCCGGGGTGATCACATCGCCCAGTGCCCGTTCGTAATACGCCAATAAATTTTTCTGTTGTTGTGGCGTGGCCCTGGCCAACTGTTTTTCGCGCTCCTTCATGATCTCGGCGATTTTTGTCTGCTGGTCCGCCGTAAGCTGGAGTTGTTTGGCAATGCTTGGGTCGGCCAGCGAAGCCAATCCGTCGCGCCCCAAGCGAACCTGCTGTAAGCGATTCCACTGTTCGTCGCTCAATAATTTCAGCCCCATCTGCTCCGATTCGCTGCGGAACGCGGCGAGTTTCGTTTCCCGTTCATCAGGCGACAGGTCCTTAATCTGTTGCGACAATTCCAGCGCATCGTCCTCGCGCTGCTTGATCAGCCGATCCAATGCAGCCCGGGCGTCGTCCGAAAGCCCCAATTGCTTGGCGACCGAGTCTTCAGTGGCCAAGGACAAGACACCCACAAATGTGGAGTCGGCCGCCTGCAGTACGGGCGCTAAAAGCATAGCGCACAACCCCACCATCGTGCAAAACACAATATGCCGTTGCATCACGCCACCGTGTTGTTAGCGGTTTATGGCAAACGCTCAGGGTGAGCCCGCCGTGATTCGCGGAGATTAAGGATCCCTATCCCCAGTATATTGACAATCGGTTAATTCCCACTGACCCAGCATGCTTACACTATCTGGGGCAACCCATTTAACCCCGCCACTAAGCAAGAGTTACGACGGAAACAACAATTCCCGGCCGCAGCCGATTAATTCATAAAATTCTGGCTAGGAGGTACTTAGAAAGCAATGCCAATGCAGCAGCCCGAATTGAGCTTATGTTTTCATACTAATTTATCCAATTTTGTTGACTGCGCCGGAGCTGCTGGTTATATTTTGTCCAGTTTGGGGTTTTTTGGGGAACCGCATCATTCGGCCTTGAGGCAGGCTATCTGCGGTGTACCGGTCAAGGAAGAGCGTTGAATTCTGCGCGAGGAGCGTGCAGAGAGTGGCGATTCCAGAGAGCAGAGAAGAGCAAACGTACTTGCCATTTGGCTTAAACGTCTGCGCTTTGCGTCTTTGGAGATTTGCCAATGAACTCGGCTTCATCGCCTCGCGTCTTTTTTCTCTCCCCCTATATCAAAGCCAGCCGCTGTGCCAAAGCTTGGCCGAGTGGTTTGTTTTACTTTGTCGTAGTGGCTGCTGTGTTTGTGCTTTCAACTACGGTCGGCGCTACAACGGTGAATTGGGTTCCCACCGGAACCGGTAGTTGGAATAATGGCGCCAACTGGAGCAGCAATCCAAGTTTACCTGGCTCAAGCGACGAGGCTACATTCACAAATACGTTGGCCGGCACTGGCAACGCAATAACCCTAGATGCAACGAGTCAAACGGTCGGCGGTGTGAATGTCGCAGCTGGAACTGGTGGCAAGGGAATTGATATTCAGGCTGGGTCGCCGGCAGGTACTTTGATTTTAACCTCTACCGACTCGTCTGGAAGCACGGTGGCTTTGACCGCCACTAGCGGGCTGCTTGTCATTGACGCGCCCATTCAATTGGGCAACGGTTCTAGCGGATCGTTTACCGCCACATTCAACAATACGACCAACACTTCTAGTAGCTTCCTCGTCAATAACACTCTGACCGCCGCTTCCGGGCAAACATGGGGAGTTAATATTACCGGTGGTGGCTCGTCGAACGAACTTGTTACGTTTGAAACCGTTGCGAAGGCCTACAATGGTGATACGACTATCCAAAGCGGCGGCCAACTGCGCGTTTTGAATACAGATAATTTACTTCCGCATGGTGCAGGCGCAGGAAATGTCATCATAAATAGCGGCGGAACACTTAACTTGAACGTCGCGAGTCTTCAGATCAACGGATTGTCGGGCGGTGGCGCCATTACGAAGACCACAAGCAACTCGAAAACGTTAACCGTTGGAGACAACAATGCCAATGGAAACTATACAGGCACAATCAGCATGTCAGGTGGCTCGGGTAACGCCGTTACCAAAATCGGCAGTGGTACACAAGTGTTTGGTGGCACGATTACCACGAATAACTTTAACGTCAATGTCGGTACGGCGCAACTGAACAGCACTTTGACCGCGACCGCGGTCACGGTCGCTGCCAACGCGATACTCGGCGGCACTGGTACCGCAACGTTAACGGGCGCTTTCAACGTCAATGGTACGATCGCACCGGGCGACAGCCCGGGCGTTTTGAACGTGAGTTCATTAACAGCACCGTTTTCATCGACCGGCGGTTTGTCGATTGAAATTGCTGGAAACACACCAGGCAATACCTCGTCTAACTACGACCAACTGAACTTCACCAACGCTTCCGGCAGCGTTGCACTCAACAGTTCGTCGGTTCTTGGCCTTTCAGTAATCAACGGCTTCGTGCCCAGTCCTTCGGATGTATACTACATTATGAGCCGGGCTGACTCCGGCGCGTTCTCGACCTTGTTCAACGGCACAAGCGAAGGGGGCACGGTCAATATTGGCGGTGGTTACACCGGCCAAATCACGTATCTGGCCAACTGGACCGGTACGCAGGGTGGCAGCAGCCTGACGGGCGGCAACGACGTGGCGATTTACAACGTGCAACCCGTTCCGGAGCCCGCCTCGGTGGTGTTACTGGCGATCAGCGGATTGACCCTGTTGGGTGGCTACCGCCGCCGCGCAGTTCGGGGCTGATGCCAGCATAAAAAGGGGAAAATCTCCGAGGAATTGCACTGCTGGGGGCAACTTGGTTTTGTGGACCTCCCGGCGCGCCGGGATCCTTAGCTGCTCGGCGTTTTTCTCAGGGAAAACGCCTGAGTAAAGGCGTTTGCTACATCCTGTGCAGTTCAAATTAGCCGACCACGTTTTCTTGTGCTTGGCACGGATGGGTTCTGCTCAGGCTCGGTTTCGAAGGAAGTCGCAGGCGCTCATCGCAAAGCTGCGGTAACGGCCGCCAGGGAAGCAGTACCGCAGAGCCGTACCTCAGAGCTCGAAGTAGTGCCTCTTAGTGGATTCTTTTTCGTTCTTTTACCAAAAATCGGATATTTGATTGACTGGTCTGTAATTTCTAATTATATTGAGCGCGCTGATCTTCACGTTTGGGGGGTATTTTAATCTGTTTCGGGGAACAGGTTTTGGTCTTTTAGCGCCATCTGTAATTAACGTGCGCTCGGGGGAAAGAGCACACAGAGCGGATAAACTAAGGTTGTAGTTTGTCAGTTGTTTAGAAATCCGTTGGTTGAATGACATGACATTCGAGAACGCCTGAAATCGCATTCGTGATACGAATGCGGCAGGCATGGTGTTATAGAGCGTGAGAAATATTTCCTACTAACTGTACTGACGATTGCCAAAAACTGGAGCCGACTATGAATACGCAGGTTGCGAAAAAGTCTATTGTCCTGATGGTCGTCATTGGACTTGCTGCTTCAGGATTGTTTTTGGTTTCCACAGCGCAGGCAGCCAATCGCACTTGGACTGGCACTGGTGGAACCACTATGAGCACGGCGGGCAGTTGGAATCCTGCTACAAACCCGGCGAATAACGATTTCTTTTTCTTCGGCAGCCAGAACGATACCGGCGCGTTACTCACCAATGATTTGGCCACCACCGTTAACTTCGGGGGCATTACGTTCAATGCTGGCGCAGTTGCTTACACCATCAATGCCGGTACGGCAACAAATGTTTACGTTTTGGAAGCAACGCCCACCGGCACAGGCATTTCGAACCTGAGCACCAACCTGCAGACCATTAACTTCAACATGTCGACGACGACGGCGCAGACGATCAACATGACCGCCGGGGGCGGCAACATCACCTTTGGCACCGGCGCCGTTGTCAGCGGCGCCGGCGGTCTCACGTTGACCGGCACCGGCACGCTCACCTTGGACGCCGCGGACACTTACACGGGCGCTACCACGATTGGCGCCACCAATATACTGAAACTCGCCAACACCAACGCTGTTGCAGCCACAACGGTTACTATTAATCCAACTAACGGGGGGCTGGTATTCGATTCTACCGCGGCGGCGAGCACGTCGTTTACGGTCGGCGGAATAGGTGGGGCCGGGAATATCTCCTTAGCGGATGTCAACAACAACACCATTGCAATTACCATGACCACCAACACCGGCACCTACACCGGGGACATCAGTGGCATTGGCTCTTTAATCAAGAATACCAGCGGCGCGCTAGCCCTGAACGCAAATCAGGATTACACCGGCTCCACGACGGTGAACGCCGGTTCTTTGTCGGTAACGGGAAATTTGGCCTCAAGTTCGATTACCGTTAACGCCGGCACGATGACGGTTAGCGGCAATGCGGCGGCATCTACGGTACTCGTGAACGGTGGTTCGCTGTCGATTGGTGGAAACTCCAGCGCCACAACAATGACCATCAATGCCGGCACGCTCACTGTGACCGGAACCAGTTCCTCGGCCACTACGCTTAACGTTGCCGGCGGCACCATGACGCTTACCGGGGCCACTAGCGCTACGCAATTGAACCTCGGCAACGGCACGTTCGTTGCCGGAACGGGCGATAGCTTTACCGGCGGGACAATTCTCACGGCGTTGACCGGCGGCAATATTGGCACAGCGGCCACTGTCGCCGGCAGCGGCGTTTTGGCCTTGAACACCATTACTCGGAATACGGGAGCAGGCGTCAATTTCACCCTGCCGACATCCGGCAGCATTACCGCCATTAATGCCAATACCGGCAGTTCGATTCTGGGCGGCTGGGCCACCGTCGGCGGAACCGATTGGGCTGTCAGCGCCGGTAACGGCTCGATTGCGGGAGCAATCACTGTCCTTGGCAGCTACACCAACGATACGTGGTCCGCGGGGAATAACACGACGGTCACAACAAGTTCCAGTCCGACTTCCAGCTCGACCACCAACAGCCTGCGCTTTGGGTCCGCTGCGGCCAATACGGTTACCTTAAGCGGAACAAACACCATCACCTCCGGCGGCATTTTAGTTAGCAGCGCGGTAGGCAGTAATTCCTCGGTCATTACCGGAGGCAACCTGCAGGCCTCGTCCGGCGGAGAATTGATTTTGAATCAACAAAACACTGCCGGCAACTTGACGATTGGTTCGGCGATTGTTGACAACGGAACCAGCAGTCTGACCAAACTTGGCGGCGGACTTGCGACCCTAATTGGCTCTAATACGTATGCCGGGGTTACCGATGTCTCGGGAGGCAGCTTGCAAATCGGCAACGGAGGGACAAGCGGATCTTTAGGGAGCGGCAATGTGGCAATCGGTCCCAGTGCCAACTTGATTTACAACCGCAGTGACAGCCAGACTTATCCAAATACTTTCAGCGGAACCGGCACAATCACTGTTGCGAGCACCGGCGGAACCGGCTCATTGTTATTGAGAAACGCTAGCGGGTTCAGCGGAACCGTAGCAGCCAACGGGGGTTCGTTGATCCTTGATTTCCCGAGCAGTTCTCTAACTTCCAACATTGTTAATAGCAGCGGGAAGCTCGCCTTGGGCGGCGGTTCGCTGATCGTCAATGGTAATCAAGATTTTAGCGGAGGAAACTCGCAAACGTTTGCCAGCACAACCCTCAATGCAGGCGCTTCGGTTGTCTCCGTGGCCCCCACGACAGGTTCAATGGGAAATTTGCCCATCTTGGCGTTGGGCGCGCTAACTTATAACACTGGCTCCACCGTGGTGTTTAATGGGCCAGCAACCGTTAACGGTGGCGGCAACGTTGCTGCTACAGGAATTATTAAGACGACGACTGCAGGAGTTGCGGCGACAGGCGCCGGCAATGGCAATGGCGTCCTCACTTCCTTTAACAACACGGGCACTTCCTATGCGGCAGCCTACGCCACGGTCGGTTTGTATGACTGGGCCAGCACCAGCTTGACTGACGGAACGTTGGGAACCAGTCCGTATACCATTATCGGCGGCAGCCAGGTTCCTAATTTCTATAACCCACAAACCGGCAACGCCACTTTGGCGGGCAATGTTGATGCGTCCACGGCAGCTTTGGGAAGTCACAATACCGACAATCCCAACACAGTGCGTTTCAACCTCCCCGGTAATACTTCTGCCGTTACATGGACACTTACGGGGGTTGTCAGCACGGGAGGAGTTTTAGTTACGCCGAATATCGGAGCATTTAACGTAACCGTCTCGGGACCCAATGGCGACCTTCAGCCGGGCTTGCGCAGCTCCAGCGCCGGTTCGATGGTGCTCTGGCAAAATAATACTCTGGGTAATTTGGTATTCAATACGGCCTTGGGCGAT
>Ga0335083_10001067_pt1 | contig 38509 bp, 35 predicted proteins | sample Lox_Sample_42_FD_206716 | JGI IMG/M metagenome (GOLD analysis project Ga0335083, IMG submission 206716) | Soil microbial communities from Loxahatchee National Wildlife Refuge, Florida, United States - Lox_Sample_4.2 | ecosystem: Environmental > Terrestrial > Soil > Wetlands | place: USA...
TCGATACTGCGGTGAATGTAACCGAGATGCGGTTCGACCTTTTTTATCGTCTCGCCGTTCAGGGTGATGACGAGGTGCAAGACCCCGTGGGTGGAAGGATGTTGCGGTCCAACATTGATCACCAGGTCTCCCTGTTCGGTCGTGCCTATTTCTTCGATCATAGTTTAAAATTCGCTCCGGTCCCAGCCGGTTAAAGTTTTATCATGTTCACCGGGTCTTCATAATCCTTGCGCAGCGGCCAGCCCGTCCATTCGTCCGTCATAAACAACCGACGCAGGTCCGGATGTCCCCTAAACTCCACGCCCATCAGGTCATACGCTTCCCGTTCATGAAATTCCGCCGTCCGCCAGATACCCGACACCGACGGAACGACCGGCCGCTCGCGGTCGAGCCGCACTTTGACCACCATTACATGCCGGTGAATGGTTGACACAAGATGATAGACCATGGTGATATGCGTCCGCCAGTCGACGGCCGTCAGACAGAACAAATAATCGAAGTCAAGTCCTGCCCCTGACCGCAACTGCCGGGCAAGGCCGTCCCAAGACGCGGGATCGATCAACACGGTCGTCCATTCACCGCCTTCCTCGAAGGTGGCGGCGGGAAGCATGGCCGTCAGGGATTGCCGGAGTTCCTCTTTGTTCATGACACATTCCCCCTTATCTTTTCCTGTAACGTGATCAAGGCATGCAATAAGGCTTCCGGCCGCGGCGGACAGCCTGCCACATAGACATCAACCGGGATCACATGGTCCGCCCCTTTTACCACCGAATACGTATTATAAAAAAAGGGACCGCCGCTTGTGGCGCACGCTCCCATCGCAATCACATATTTGGGATCGGCCATCTGGTCGTAAAGCCGCTTTAGCACCGGAGCCATTTTATTCACGATGGTCCCCGCGATAATAATAACATCCGCCTGTCTTGGCGTAGCCCTCGCCACCTCGAACCCGAACCTTGACCAGTCATATTTTGCCGCCGCCGTCGACATCATCTCGATCGCACAGCATGAGGTGCCGAAAACCAGCGGCCAGAGCGAATTCGAGCGGGCCCAGTTGATCACTTCATCCAGCTTTGTCACCAGTACCCCTCCTCCCGCCGTCGGATGCACCTCCCCGGGGAATGGCGCAGTATTATTTTGTTCTACATCCATTTCAACGCTCCCTTTTTATGCGCGTACAGGAATCCCATGAAAAGGATGAGCAGGAACACGACGATCTCCACCAGCCCGGCAATACCGATCCGCCGGACCGCGACGGCCCAGGGATACATAAATACAAGCTCCACATCGAAAATCAGGAAAACGAGCGCATACAGATAGTATCCGACGTTGAACTGGTTCCATGGCGTGCCCGCGGAAGGAATACCGCACTCATATGCCTGCCCCTTCTGCGGGTTCTTTGTCCCTTTTACAAATATCCGGGCGACTGCAATTCCACCGGCCGAAAAGAGAACGCCGGCTGCCAACAATACGATTAACGAAGCGCTTCCCATGGGTAAAGGGCTATTTCAACCCGTACCAATATACTGATAATTCCCATTCCACCTTCCGCCTTTTTATGCAATTTCCCGGAAACGGGCATCCAGCAGTAAATATGTCTTATGCCGCGACTACCGATTACCGCCGATCCGCGCTGGTTCCAGGTGCTTTTTCAGGCTTTCTTTTTATCCTATGGCATCGTTTTCCTGCGCTGGCTTCCGGACTGGCCGCATTATATATTCAGCATTGGCGGGTGTCTCTTTTTCAGCTATACCGCCGAAGCCATGCGGTCTCGGGACGGCTTTCCGGCGTCGCAAAAAAGAACGGTGATATCCCTATCGCCCCGTTTCGCAAAAAGTTCACCGCGTGACGACAAGGGATTTCACCGCGCCGCTTTAATATATCCCCATCCCGTTCGTTGTTTGGTAATGATCTCGTAGATCCCGTCGGGTACGATATGGACGCCGGGCAATAACTGGTCTTCGGTGACGCTATTGTTTTTCATCGACACCGCGCAAACCGCAAACGTGATATTCTTATCGGCGGCCAGTTTGGCCACTTCTTCCCCGACATAGGACTTATCCTTTACGGCCAGCTCCAGCCCTTTTGCATACATGACCACTTCCATTTTTGCCTCGGGATTCGACCCCCTGATCTCTTTCAACCACCGGATAACGTTCTTTTGATCCACCGTATCGCGGCTCGTCAGATCGAAGACGACTTTGTAGTCGGCCCGTTGTGCCACCGCTGCCAGCGAGCAGCCCAGAAGGACCAGCACCAGTTGAACCTTTTTCATTTTGATGATTTTTTTTGTTTACCGTCCCTTTCCCGGACGATCGGGAGAAAGGGACCGAATTTATGCTGCTGTGACCCGTAACTATCCGCGTATGGCCCGAACGGATTGTCCACCGGCTTCAGCGTGATATCCGGCCAGTCCTGCGGGAAAATTTTCGTCGGGCGCGGCTGCGAATCGATAAACGCAGCAAGGTCCCAGGATTCCTCTGCGGTCAGCTGTGGCTTCCGGTAATCCGAGGGCCAGGGCATGTTGTTGAACACGAACCCCGCCAATCGCGACAACCGGTAAAGGCTGGCGCCGGTGTTATAACTGTGCTCACCCCACAGCGGCGGATAGACATACTCCCGCCCGTCTTTATCTTTTATCCCTGCGCCGTCGGACCCGTGACAGATCTGACATTTGAGCCCGTAGAGCTGTTTGCCCCTGGCCGGATCGGCTGCCCGTTGGAGATAGGGAAGGGCTGCGATGCCCGATCCGGCCGGCTTTTTGCCATTCGGCACCGCGTTTCCGAGCCACTCCATATATGCGATCATCGCCCGCACTTCCCGGCTGTTTGTGTCCGGGGCGACGCCATTCAGGCTGCGTTCAAAACAATCCGTTACCCGCTGGGCAATGTCTTCGACCGCCCCCCGCCGCTCCTTGAACTTGGGATAGGAGGACCGGACACCGCCAAAATTATTGCCCCAGGGCCGCCGTCCCGCATCCAGGTGACAGTTTTGGCAGTTCATGCCGTTCGATCCATGGCTCAGGATGCCGGCCGGGCCAAAGTAATACCCGGTCCTTGCGATCAGATCCCGGCCGTATCGGAGCGGGTCCCCCGCGCTCCCGGCGGGGATAGCGGAACTATCCGGTCCACGCCAGAGCGAATCTCCAGGCGCCGCTGCCATTGCCGCCGGTTGATCGGGAATGTTTCGCGAGGACGTGTTTATTCGCCGCAGCAACAACTCCCCGCCTATCAGCACAAGCAGGGTCAGGGTGAGCGCCGCAACCATCGTCTTATTTCTCATCAGCCGGCAAAACAATACGAACAGCCATGTTCCTGCGCCCGGCCTACGGCCCAGACACCGGAAGGCATCACCTGAATGTTCTGGAGCACCCCTGCGACCCATTCCTTCTTAACTGCCGCAGCATCCTGATTTGTATTCATCGCTGCTACCGCGCTGTAAACCGTCATGGCCAGATCGCAGACGCATATTAGTATGCCGTCGGCCTGTAGGTCCTTGATGCCCAGCGGCACCGCCCCGACACCGGGTAATTTGAAATCGTCGGGTTTTGTGTCCCAGAACGGGTTTCGCGTAGCGGGAGCCGATGTCCGCGGATCGTTGATCTTGAACATCTCACCGAATTTGTATTTGGCCCACAGGTCGTCGCCCATCGCATAGGGGATTGTGTTATGCCGCAGGATGATCACTACGCTGCAGTCTTTGGCCTCGGTTCCCGTAGCCTTGTTGGTCAGCAAAAAGGCCTTTGGCCAGGCAAAGGTCATCACTTCTTTTGGTTCGGGGCAATCGAACACGATCTTATGCTTCCCCTTGATATTGGTTCTTAACCATTCGTCCGGATCGCCGGAGGTGCCGGCCGGAAGATCAGGGGGAACAACCGCTTCTGCCGTAGCCGTTAGCGGTAGGTTGCTCATGCCGAGAAGTGCGGCTGTGCCGGCCAGCTTGCCCAGGAAATCACGCCTGCTGGCCGCCCGCTTTGGATGGATTGCGCTCATGTTAGTGCTTTTTATATTAGGAATGTCAAAACCAGTAGACGGATCCCGGCAGTGGCCGGAATTGTGGCTTAAGAGTAAAGCACCGAAGAGCTATTAAATTACGATTATTATCTATAACAAAAAATATTTATCCCGGCGGCTGAGTGCCCCAAACATCCCGGGTCCGCCATTCTCCATTGCTCCGGAGACGTCTCCCGAGACCCCATCCGATAGTCCTGCCCCGTCCAACCCGGGCACCGCGACGATCGCCTGCGACGTACCGGGATCCGGCGACTTGACTTGCGCCACATCGCTGTCCGCGCGCGGTCCCTGCACCGGGCCGGTCATGGCAAAGTAATATTCCGTGGCAAGGAAACGTCGGATGTGTCCCCTGGTCTCTTTTGGCAAATACTTCTCCAGTGCCCAGAAGTTTCTGCTGCCCGACAGCCGCATCGCGCGGTATACCGGAGCCGGGCCGGCATTATATGCAGCCAGTACCAGCAGCCAGTCTTTGAACTCCCGATGGAGATCGCGAAGATATAAGGCCGCTGCGGTGGTGCTTTTGTAATAATTGGTACGTTCATCCAGCCGGCGCCCGACTTTTAGCCCAAGCTCCCTGGCCGTCCCCGGCATCAACTGCCAGGGTCCCTTTGCCCCCACCCGCGATACCGCACCCGTCTGGAGCTCCGATTCGATCACGGCGAGGTATCGCAGTTCTACCGGCAGCTCGTAGTGCGTCATGACAGAATCGATAATCGAAAAAGGTTGATAACTCCGGTCCCGGACCGCGGCCAGCTCCTGGTCATTTTCTTTGAGATAGGAATCGACATAATGCTGCATATGCCGGGAGAAAACGCCTGTCCCGGCTGAACCGGCCAAAGACGCGAACGGTCCGTCGGATGACGTTACCGGCACAAAGGCATATGCCGATAAACCGCTGAAAATCAAACAGCTAACAAGGGCAACGAATACGAGTGACTTCAACATCGTTTTAATTTTTTGATGTAAAACAATGCCGGTCCCAGGTAATGGATTAAATTCAGCGAGGGTTGAACATAGACTAGAGGAGAAGCTCGAATGCCTGCACGTGGGTACGGAACACAGGTTTTTCAAACACGGAGGTCGTAACTTGCAACGATAAAGATACTCATCGGCCATGGAACCTAATAGGGGTTTTTACGAGATGGAGTGCGGATTTTTACGTGGAAAAATACGATTTCGGAATCATACAATTAATAATCAAGGAATTACAAAATGAACATTTTTGCAACGTTACAGGAAATAATTATCAACAGACGAAGCACCAAGCCTACTGATCTCAATGGTAAGCCCATCGACGATCAAAAAATCCGTGAGTTGCTCGAGCTCGCCAATTGGGCTCCATCCCACGGCTTGACAGAACCCTGGCGGTTTGTCGTTTATAGTGGCGAAGCCGTACGCCAGTTCTGCCTTCGGCACGCCGAACAATACCGCCTTACCACCCCGCCCGATAAGTTCACCGAAGCGAAATATGAAAAACAGGCGCATAACGGTGATTTGGCCTCCCACCTCATCCTTGTCTATATGAAGCGGGGGTCAAATCCCAATATCCCTGCCCTGGAGGAGCTTTGCGCTACCGCCGCCGCCGCCAACCATATCCTGCTGGGAGCCGAGGCCCTGGGCATCGCCGTCCTATGGAGTACGGGAGGAACTGTTTTACAACCCGTTATGAAAGATTACCTCGGCCTTGGGCCGGATGATATGGTGTTGGGCCTCCTCTACCTGGGCTATACGGATGAACCCCGGCGGCCCGGCAAACGGACCCCCATCGGTGAGAAGACAACGTGGGTTACCGCCTTATAATTACCTAGAAAACCCGGTCCTTTGGATGGAGGAAAAATAAGGTATCTCATCGCCTAAAATAGGGAGGCCTCCCTATATCCCCCCGGCAAAAAATGAATTGTTTTGGGTCATCAATTCATTTCTAACATTTAAATCGTTATTGGCATGAAACCGATCATTCTTACCGTCCGGATCTGCATGATCTCCGGCATTTTGGCCGCTATTGCATTCCGATCGATGGGTCAGACAACCCAGATGGGCCCGGATACCAGTCACCTGTTTATCGACGTGCACCACCTCGGCGCGGGCAAAGTTACCGCCGCAGCGGTCGCCGCAGCCCACCAGAAGGACCTCGCCGTCGAGAAGAAATTCAATGTCTCTTTTATCAAGTACTGGGTTGACGAGAGCAAGGGGGACGTGTATTGCCTCTCCTCCGCCAACGACCCGCAATCGATCCGGGCAACCCACGCGGCGGCGCACGGCCTGCTTCCCGATGACATTTACCAGGTCTCGGAAGGACAGGAAGCGATGATAAAAGGACACGATAACCTCTATCTTGACATCCATGAGCTGGGAGCCGGCAATGTAACCGCCGCCGCCGTCGCAGCCGCCCACCAAAAAGACCTGGCCGTCCAACACAAGTACGGGGTGAATTTTATCAACTATTGGGTGGATGAGAAGAACGGGATTGTTCTATGCCTTTCACAGGCGCCGGACTCAACCGCCGTCATCAATACGCACAAAGAAGCCCACGGATTGATCCCGGTTTCCGTGGTGAAAGTTGAACAGGGCCAATAGCGCCGATTTTTTATATCGGATCAGGCAGCCTTCGCCATTGTTGCGGGGGCGCCTTTTTTCCCTACTTCGTCACCACCCCATACCTCAACCCCATGGCGCCGTTCCTGAATCTCCGCTCCTCCTGCAATTCCAACGTCACCCTTCCGGGCAGCTGCTTAAAGTAGGGGATCCCGTTCCCCGCACCGAGCACGACCGGCCAGACCGTCACCACCACCTCATCGACCAGGCGGGCCGGCAAGAGTTGTGCGAGCACCTGCGCACTCGCGAGCAGCAACAGGTTGCCCTTCACTTCCGCTTTGATCCGGCCGATCTCCTCCGGGATCCGGTCGCGGATCAGCCGGGTATTTTGCCAGCTCACCGAGCCCAGCGTTCGCGTAACCACGACTTTTACCGCTTCGTCTACCCACTCCGCATAGTCCACCATCCAGCCCGGCCACTTTGCGGGTTCTTTTTTGACATTCGGCCAGAAAGGGTCCATCAATTGGTAGGTTTTTCTGCCATATATCGTCCCGCCCGCGCCTTTCCAGAATTCCGCGACATAACGGGCTACCTCCTCGTCCATTTTGATGATATCAATCTTCCCTTCCAGGTCCGACATATACCCATCGAGCGAGATATGGCCCAACGCGATGATCTTACCCATATATTGTAATTTTGTTTTGGCACCCATTGGCACCTGCCGGCGTGGAAATTACCATTTATCCGTGCGGAAGGGCGCCAGCGGCAATCCATCCTTCCCCGCTATATTCCCGATCCCGGCATTGCTAAACTGATACCGGACCGCCACCGGCTTTTTCACCTCCTTCGCCCACACCACCAACTTGTTCCCAACTACTTTTCCTTCGGCGGGGTAGAACACCCGGTCATCTCCGGCTACCACCAGGGTCTTTATGACCGGCCCCTTTACGGTCAGCCCCGCAGGCGCATCCGAAAAGCTTAACGTCACCTGATCACCATTCACCTCCATAGTTGAGAATCGTGGATTTTTATACGTCAATCCGCGCCGTCCATAGGTCTCCGCAAGGGCCCAGTTTGCCAGCCGCAGCCCGACGTCATGTTTGTCCTTTGGATGGATATCTGTCGTATCCGAAACGAGGTCGCTCACCACGACCATCCCCGTTCCGCCGATATCCTGCACGGCCGCTTCCTGCTCCCGCAAAAAAGCCGCCTGATCCTTTGTCCCGTATGTAAACGGCGCGATCTGCACATAATAGAAGGGCAGCGGCGAATTCCAGGCCTTCCGCCAGGCGCCGATCATCGTTGTGAGCAGCTTCGCATACGAATCGGCGGTCCCGACATTGGATTCGCCCTGGTACCACAAGGCGCCGGCGATGCGGAATTGGGTCAGCGGCGCGATCATCGCGTTATAGCAGTAGCCCGGCAAATACGGCCAGCCGTTCTGCGGAACCTGTCGGTCTTCCGCTGCCTTTAGCACCGGATCATCGGTCACCAGCTCCGCCGGCGTCCAGTCTTCTGCGTTAGTGCCGCCCCAGGATGCCTCTATCAGGCCGACCGGCACATCGAGCTCCTGATTCAATCTTTTCCCAAAGAAATATCCTACGGCGCTGAACCATTTCAACTGGTTCGAGTCGCATGCCGCCCAGGAGCCCGGGCAGTCGTCCTGCACGGTAGCCGAAGTCGTACGCGGAACGTGAAAGAAGCGGATCCGGCTGTTGGCGCAAGTCGGAAGCTCCGCCTTTACATCCGGCAACCCCCACGTCTCGCACATCTCCATATTCGACTGACCCGAGCAGACCCAAACTTCACCCGTTAGCACGTTGTTCAAGGTGATCGTATTCCAACCTTTGATCTCGATCGTAAACGGACCACCCGCGGCCGGTGTCGCTACCGCCACTATCCATCGGCCATCCCGCGTCCCTACCGCCGAGTCGACGGCCTGGCCCCACGAAGGCCGGATGAAGATCTTCTCCCCCGGATCGCACCAACCCCATAGCTTAACCGAAGATTTTTGCTGTACGACCATACCGTCGGCCAGCACCGAAGGCAGCCGGACGTTTGCGAGCGCCGTTCCGCCGCATAGCAGCAGGAAAGCAAGCAACCAGTTTCCTTTCATCCGAGGAAGTTACGCAATATTTTAAAACCTTCGATACCTTGCGCTCCATGGGATCGGTGGCACATAACCCGGCATTCGAACTGGCGGCACAATTTGTGAACCAGACGTCCCGCTCCGTTTTTCTAACCGGAAAGGCAGGCACGGGGAAAACGACCTTTCTGAAATTTATCCGGGAAAATACGGTTAAGAAACTGGCCGTGACGGCTCCAACCGGGGTCGCCGCGATCAATGCCGGCGGCGTTACACTCCATTCCTTTTTTCAGCTTCCCTTCAGCCCGTTTGTTCCGACACCCCTGCCCTACTTTTCAGCGCCGGCGGCGCAAACCGTCGCCTGGTCGGATCCCCAAAGTCTTTTCCGCCATATCCGTTTTAACAGCGCCAAACGGGAACTGCTGCAGGAACTCGAATTGCTGATCATCGACGAGATCAGCATGGTCCGCGCGGATACGCTCGACGCCATCGACACCATACTCCGTCATTTCCGGAGCCAACCGCACCTTCCATTCGGCGGATTGCAGCTGCTCTATATCGGCGATCTCTTCCAACTACCCCCCGTCGTCACCGGCGACGAGTGGAACCTGCTGCAGCAATATTATGCCAGTCCCTTTTTTTTCGATGCAAACGTTTTTGCACAGTCTCGGCCGGCTTGTCTGGAGTTGAAGAAGATCTACCGCCAGAACGAAGCCCGCTTTATCCGGGTCCTCAACGGCATCCGCAGCAACCAGGTGACCGAAGACGATCTCGCGACGCTCGCGGACCGCTATCGACCGGACTTTGTTCCGCAAAAAACGGAGAACTATATTACATTGACTTCGCATAACGCAAAGGCCGACCAGATCAATCGCCGGGAACTCGAGCTGCTCCCCGGCAGAATACATCGTTTTGAAGCGGCGGTTAGCGGCGAATTCAGCGAAAGGAACTTTCCCGCGGACCAAACCCTGCTGTTAAAGGAAGGCGCCCAGGTGATGATGATCCGAAACGACAAAGGGGAGTCGCGCCGCTACTATAATGGAAAGATCGGCACGATCCGGCGCCTTTCTTCAGACCGGATCGCGATCCGTTTCCCGGATGAACCCGACGAGCTGATCCTTGAAAAGGAGACCTGGAAAAATATCCGCTACAACTACGACAAGGACAAAGACCGGGTGGAAGAAGAAGAACTGGGCAGCTTTTCACAATACCCGATCCGGCTGGCTTGGGCCATCACTATCCACAAAAGCCAGGGTCTGACGTTCAGGCAAGCCGTTATCGACGCGGGGGAATCGTTCGCAGCCGGTCAGGTTTATGTGGCGCTTAGCCGTCTCACGTCCCTCGATGGGCTTGTCCTGCGATCCCGGATCACGCCCCGGTCCATCCGCACGGATCCGAGAGTGGCGGAGTTCATGGAGAGCAACCCCCCCAATGAGACGGTCGAGCAACATCTGGAAGAGGCGCAACGAATGTTCGTCAGCGACACCCTTCTCAAGGCCTTCGACTGGAGCCGGCTCACCGGACAACTCGCGGCCGGCGGCTTTGATCAACCATGGACGGAGCGTGCCGCGGCGCAGGAGGATACCGCCCGGAAATTTGTCCGCCAGCTCCGGCAATTGCTGCCCGATGCGGAGGCGGACGATTACCAGGTTTTACAGCAACGCACCGGGGCTGCGGCCACGTGGTTTATCGCTCAGCTGGACCAACATTTGCTGACGCCGATCGAACAGCAGCTCACCGCTCTCCGGAGCTTAAAAAGAAAGAAGAAACAAATCCAGGAACTGACGGCACTTAGATCGACCGTGGCGCGCAAACGACAGCAGTTGACGGACGCGCTTCAGTTGGTGGACGGCCTGAGACAGGGTCTGAGCGCCACCAGGCTGCTTACCAATCTGGAAAAGGACCGCAGATCGCGTCCGACCGATCCGGTGGTGGATGCGCCGGGTCCAAAAAATGAAAAAGGCGGGACGCGGCGTATCAGCCTTCAGCTGCATAGAGCGGGTATCCCCATTCCGGAGATCGCCGCCCGCCGTAACCTCGCCGTAACCACCGTCGAAGGCCACCTGGCATCCTTTATCGCCACCGGTGAAGTCGATATAAAGGAATTGGTATCCGAAGAGAAGATCGCGGCGATCCTCACGGTCATCCGCGAGAACGGGGCAGGCGGGCTTGGACCGTTAAAAAGCCGGCTCGGCGGGGGCTACTCCTTTGGTGAGATCCGGGCGGTGCATGAGTATGCCAGGGTTATTCGGTCCGCAGACTCTTGACCGGGTTTGCGATCGCCACCTTGATCGCCTGGAAGCTCACTGTCGCCAGCGCAATCAACAACGCCGTGGCCCCCGCCAGCGCAAAGACCCACCATTGCAGACTGATTCGGTATGCGAATCCCTGAAGCCACTTGTGCATGGCCCAACCCGCCAGCGGACTCGCCAGGACAAACGCCACCAATACCAGGACCAGGAAATCCTTTGACAACAAGGTGAACAATGTGCCCACTTTTGCTCCCAACACTTTCCGGATACCGAACTCTTTTGTCCGCTGTTCCGCGGTGAACATCGCGAGCCCCAGCAAGCCAAGACAACTGATGAAGATGGCCAGCGCAGCGCCGCAATTCGCCAGCCCGTGGACGACCTGCTCACTTTTATACAGATTCCGGTATTGTTCGTCGGCAAACTGATAAGTGAACGGGAACCGCGGATTGAGCTGCCGGCACAAGGCCTCCAGTCCTGTCAGGGCGTCCTTTGTCTGACCCGCCTTGATCCGCACGATCGCACTGCCCCACGGCTCTTCCTCGCCGTAGTGGATGATCAACGGGCGGATCGGATCATGCAGCGAATTGAAATGGAAATTCCGGACGACCCCGATGATCGTCCCCTTCTTGCCCCAGAAGGTCAGGCGATGCCCGATGGGATCCTTGTATGCGATCCGCTTGGCGGCTTCCTCGTTCAAAATATAGCCGACGGTATCCGTTCCGTAAGCGGGCGCATAATCCCGGCCCTCTTTTAACTGCAAACCCATCGTATGGATAAAATCATATCCCGCCGAGGTGTTGGTAAACATGATCGTATTGTTTGGGTCCTTCCCGTCCCAGTCAACTCCCAGCGTTCCGTTCTCGATATTTGTCGGCGCCTGCGACGCCCGGGTCACCGCTGCCACCCCCGTCACCTGTAACGCCTGCTGCTTGAAGACTTTGTATTTCCCCGTCAGATCGCCTTCGAGCGGAATATAGACCAGGTTGTCCCTGTCGTAACCCAGGTTGACCGATTGCACATAGTCTACCTGGCCCGATACGACCATCGTCCCGATGATCAGCACGATGGACAACATGAATTGAAATACCACCAGGCCCCTTCTGAACCACGCCGTTGCCGGACTGAATCGCAGCGTTCCTTTCAAGACCCTGATTGGCTGGAAGGACGAAAGGAAAAGCGCGGGATAGCTCCCGGATATCATACCGGTCACCAGCGTAAGCAATAAAATACACAGCCAGAAGGATCCCGAAGCAAACGGGAAAACGATCCCTTTGCCGGTCAGTTGATTGAAAGCCGGCAACACCGCCAGTACGATCCCTATCGCCAGCATTACCGAGATCAGCGCCAGCAATACCGCCTCGCTCAGGAACTGCCGGATCAGCGCCGGCCGCACTGCTCCGACCACCTTCCGGATCCCGATCTCCTTCGCGCGCTTCACGGAACGCGCCGTCGTCAGGTTCATAAAATTGATACAGGCAATACTCAGGATGAAGATCGCTACGATACTGAATAACCGTACATACTCTATCCGGCCGCCCGCGATCTTGCCGTCGACGATCTGCCCGTGAAGATACCGGTCTCCGAAGCGTTGGATGCCGAGCTCGATAAAGAAGCTCTTCGACATGTACTTGTTATACTTTGCCAGGAAATTGGCGATCTCGTGGTCGAATCGGACCGGGTTGGCGTCTTTTCTGAGCAGGACAAGCGTTTGCGGCCCGTTATTGCCCCAATCCTTTGCCCAGTCATTGTCCTCGAGGTACGCGAACCAATTGATGACGAAATCGAATTTCCCGGAGGTCGTCGACGGAAGATCCTCGAAAACAGCCATCACCTTAAGGTCCCGCCGGTTCTCATTTCGGATCGTCTGCCCCATCGCGGCTTCCGGGCTTCCGAAGAATGCGATCGCCATCTTGCGGCTGATCGCCATGCTCGCCGGCGCGGCCAGTGCGGATTCCGCGCTTCCCCGCAGCAACGGATAGCTGAACATCCGGAAGAAATCGGCGCCGGCAAATGACCCGTCCTCCTTAAGGATCTTATCTCCTACCTGGAAGGTCATCCGTTCCCCGCCATCATACCCGGATGACATCTCTACCTCCGGCAACACCTTCTTCATCGTCTCGGGCAAGAGCCCCGGGGTATAGTGCCCCGATTCGATCTTTCCGTCATAGTGTTGCTTTTCATATACGCTGTACAGCCTGTCGCCGTTGGCGTGAAAATTGTCCACCGCCTCTTCATCTCTGATCCACAAGAGGATGAGCAGGCCGCAGGCCATCCCGATAGCCAGACCGAAGATGTTCAAAAAGCTATATCCTTTTTGCTTCCGGAGGCTGCGGAATGCGACCTTGAAAAAGTTCTTTATCATAGCGCTGAGTTTGTGACACTATCTGGACGCACGAACAGCAAAAATGTTGCACCCAAGGACCGGGCGGCGCCATTTTCGGCAAACCCGGGCACCTTCCCTTTTAACATTTCTATAACAGATTATTAAACGGCCCGATATAACTATTGCGTTTTCAAAAGGTCTAACCACGTACTAAATTAAATTTATGAGACGAATCTTCTCCGTGATCCTTTGTTTTGTCGGATCGGCCCTATTGTTTAGCTGCACCGGTTCGCGTAAAAACTTCGTCCCTTTCACCCGGGACCTCCGCGCCAAACTGGATAAAGAGAATATCGACCTTCGCCAGGTCCAGTTCTATGTCGACCAGAAATTGATCCTTTCCCGGAACCTCGGCGAACAGAAGGTAGAAGTCAAATCGGGTATTGTAAAACTGGAGAACGGAAAGTATACCAATGACGTGATCATCCCCGCGTTTACCCCGGGTATCTGCAATTCGACCGATAACGACAGGCTGATGATCAGCTTTGAGAAAGGAAATAACGATCTCGCCTTTGGACCCGGCAGCGGGTATACGTTCAATGAATTTGTCCTTTATGGCACGGAGTGGAAGAATGGCACCGCGGCGGTAACCTACGATTCCAATAAATTCCGGGCGCGTTGCGGCACCTGTTCGGATGTCGCTGCCGCGACCCTCGTTATCCGCAAAAGCGAGCTGGACAAAATTGAACGGAAAAGCAGGACACTCAGGGGCAGAACGGTTTCGGAGGCGAAGTAGGTCGTGTCGGCCGCAAAGTAGGTCGTGTCGGCCGCAAAGCAGGTCATGTCGGCCGCGAAGCAGGTCATGTCGGCCGCTCGCTGTGCTCCGCTACCGTGCCGCCTCGGCCGGACCGATTTTGGCGCTTCCGTTTGTAAGCTCCTTCACGACGTCTATCCGCCCTTCGGAGATGGTTACCAATTTTATGTGGTCCGGATTCATAATCTGGAGCATATAGAATGTTTTCATCCCGTCATTTACCTCCGTCACGACATCCACGGTATAGTCCGGAAATCTCCGGTGGACAAACTCGCGCATGTCCTTTGACAGCTCGGCGGCATCGTAATACCGTAGGGAATAGAGAAAAGTTCCGCCCGGGTTGAAATAGGCAAATTCGTGATGCTGCTGCATGGTGAACGATACCTGGTAGCCTTCGGCATATTTGCACCAATACTCGCCGGCCGGGACTTCCCGGAATCGCCGGTGGAACCGCCGATACGCTTTGGCACTCAGCTCATTGATCGGGACATTGCTGAAAAAGTTATTCCCCGGATCGCTGTAGACCGTCGCACGCTCCTTTGCGGGGATGCCGGAGATCGCGGGAATACCCGGAACGATCGCCGTCCTGGTTACCTGACCCGCCACCAAAAGCGGAAACGCAAAAACCCCCAGGATCAGGGGGCGGATTAAACGAGAATTCATAGTGACAACCGTTTAGTAAGTAAGTCCGTCGAATATTGGCGGTCTGCTAAAGTTAACAATTACTTAATACGCGGGCAAAAAAAACTTGCCCTAACTTGAACGATTTTTCCCTTCTTCTTAGTATCGCGGGTCGGAAATTCCCGATCTTTACCCGTTTCGATGGAATGACCTATGTCCAGACAACGAACGCCAAGACTGCTCGCCGGATACACGCATCACAACAAGGTCCGCCTCGTGCGCGGCGGCGCCGACTACTTCAACACGCTTGTTCAACTGATCGATGGAGCAAAAAATACCATCCATCTTCAGACGTATATTTTCGACGACGACGAAACCGGTCAACTCGTATCCGCCGCCCTTCTGCGCGCGGCCGCGCGCGGCATCCGGATATATATCCTGCTGGACGGCTACGCATCGCAACACCTCCCGCACGAGATCATCAGGGAGTGGAAGGCCGCCGGTATTCATTTCCGCTGGTTCTGGCCGCTTTTGAAAAGCCGTCACTTCTACCTTGGACGCCGGATGCACCATAAAGTCGTCGTCATCGATGCCGCCTTTGGCATGGCGGGCGGGATCAATATCAGCGACCGGTACAACGACATCGGCGGGCAACCTGCCTGGCTGGATCGTGCGCTCATGGTAGAAGGACAGGCTGCGCTCAAATTGCACATCGTCTGCCGCGACATGTGGACCAAGGCATATTGGCGACCCGACCGTCCGGATAAGGACCGCGACATGCCCCGGCTCCCGGGTGTCACGCCCGACCAGGAATGCATGGTGCGCGTTCGCCGCAACGATTGGGTCCAGGGACTTAACCAGATCTCGCGCAGCTATGTCGAAATGTTTCGTCAGGCCCATTCTCACGTAACCGTATTATCCGCATACTTCATGCCCGGCTCTATCCTTCGCAAACAGATGACCCTGGCGGCCCGGCGCGGTGTCCGTATCCGCATTATAGTCGGCGCGGTATCCGACGTGAAAATTGCCCGGCTTGCCGAGCAGTATATGTATCGCTGGTTGTTCGCCAACCGGATAGAGGTATACGAATATCAGGGAACCGTGCTGCACGGCAAGATGGCAGCCTATGACGGGATCTGGATGACCAACGGATCGTATAATGTAAACCGGATCAGCGCCTACGCCAGTGTGGAATTGAACATGGATGTGCGCAACAATGCCTTTGCCGCCCAGGCGGAAGCAGACCTTGAAGAGATCATCAGCCGGCATAGCATCCGGGTCGACCCAAAAGACTACTACCACCGCCACCACTGGTTGCAGCGCCTTCGCCAATGGTTCGCCTTCCAGACCGTCCGGGTACTTTTCTTTCTTTTTACCTTTTATTTCAAACAGGAAAAGGAGTCAAAAACGCGGTAGCGGATCGCGAATTGCGGGGCGGCTTCCACCCTAATCGCCTTCTATCCGCTGCAGAAAAGCCCTCCATGCCTCACCGCTCCAACCCATCCATCGCCCCCGCTGGAGCACCAACTGGTTGCCCGCCGGCTCATCCAGAAAATAATGGAACACGAATTGCGCCGCCGTGTCCCGCCATCCCTGAATTTCGCCGAACCGGACGATATTGAGGACGGGTCTGCCCTCAAATTTACCGATGGTATAATATCCCTGTGCAAACCGCAATAGATCGGCGACATCTTGCCGGTCCCGGTATGGCTTCAGCCCCTGTACATTCTTTGGCCGCCAACGAAGATCCAACGGACGATCGTCCGTGTCGAACAATGACCGGTACCCGGTGTAGTAACCTGCGCTATCTGCCGCCACGACATACCACAGCCAGGAATTGAATGGAGTGGGAGTGGTGAAATACGACTGTACGTGAACCCTTTCTGTCTGCAATCGTTGTTCGACATCCAGGTCAACACTCCACTTGCTGTACAGCGCATATGCCAGGTACCCGCTGCTGATCACCAACCCCATCCACGCCCACTTGCGGCGCGCGGGCCTGTTCCGACGCAATATGACCAGCGCCAATGCCGCCAACCCGAGCCAGAGCGAATAGAGGGGATCGGCAACGAATAGAACGTTAAAGGATACCCGATAATGGCTGAATGGTTCAAACCAGCCGGTGCCGTAGGCATTGAAGGCATCGATAAAGATATGGGTGAACAGTTCGAGACCCATGAACCCGATCCACGCCCCGGGTCCCATCCCGGCAGACCGCCAGATCCGCCGGCCGATAGCGCCGAGCACCACGGCCATAACGGCCACAAAAAGAAATGAATGCGTGATCCCGCGATGGAATATCAGATCCCGGGTTGTGCCCAGCCAAAATGCGCCCAGGAAATCGATATCCGGAAGGCTGTTGACTACCGCCCCGATAATCATCGCCTTCTTTCCCAGCTTCCGCCCCGCCACCACTTCAGCGATAACTGCACCCAGCGCAATATGCGTAAGCGAATCCATGATAACTTAGCTTGCAAGGGTCACGCCAGCCGGCGTTGCCTTCACCCCCGATCTCACGCCAGCCGGCGTTGCCTTCACCCGCGATCTCACGCCAGCTTCGGCCGCCGACTTGCCCGCCGGCTTGCCCGCCGGAGCTTAAGCGAAGGCGGGAGCTTCGGCGAAGGCGGGAGCTTCAGCGAAGACGAGCCCGCTCCAGGACACAGATTTCCCCATTCGGCAGCCCCGCGATGACCAGGTCCGCCATCCCGATGAAAAATCCATCCTCCATCACCCCGGTAATGCCGCTGACCTGCTCGTGCAACTTGGCCGGATCGGCAATGACCCCGAACGAAGTGTCCAGAATATAATGTTGATTGTCCGTGAGAAAAGGTTCTCCGCTCGCGGCCATGCGCATCCGTGGCGCACCGCCCAATTCCCGCAGGCGCCGGAACGTCAGCTCCCAGCCAAATGGCGCCACCTCCACCGGCAGGGGAAACATTCCCAGCTGCCGTACCAGTTTGCTTCCATCGACTATAATAATATAGTATCGGGTCGCGGATGCCACGATCTTTTCCCGTAACAGCGCACCACCTCCTCCCTTGATCAAATTCAGTCCTTCGTCCACTTCATCCGCCCCGTCAATTGTGATATCCAAATGATCGATCTCCGAGAAGGGCACGATAGGGATACCCAACTCACGGGCGAGACTATCCGACTGCAGGGACGTAGCGATGGCCCGTACCGAAAGCCCGTTTTTCACTCGTTCTCCGATCCCATGTATCGCCCAGTACGCCGTCGATCCCGTCCCCAGACCGATCGTCATTCCGCTTTTTATATATTCGACGGCCTTAGCCGCCGCCAACTTTTTGCCTTGTAGCGCTGAATTCTCCATAAACTCATGACTTTTAACGGCTGCGCCGGACCATGACCCGGTGCGGGCGAGCCCCGCGCAGCGAGCCTTTAGTCCGTTAAAAATAGGGGTTTTGTTAATTTCCCGGCGCACCGGTGGGAAATATAGCCCGATTGTCTTAACTTTATCCCGACAACCATTGTTGTAGTCATCATGAACCCGGTAAAGAAGTATACGAATTGTTGTTGTTGCTGTTGTAGCCGATCCAAGGTTATTGGGTGGAGGATGACCTCTTATAAGCTGATATAAAACTGCTCACAAGCAATAAATATAGTAGAAGCTCCACCATCAAGTGGGGCTTTTTTAATTTGTTGAATTACCGATCATGATGACAACCACCTTCTTTCCTTCCGACCCTGTCCTTGTCACCGGGATCAGGGCGCTCGAGAACGAAATCGGGCACACGCCGCTATACCGTATTAGCGGGCTTTTCCAAAAACCGGGTGTGGAAATCTACGCCAAGCAGGAGTGGCGCCAGCTTTCGGGCAGCGTCAAGGCCCGTGCCGCGTACCATATTATTCGTCATGCGATAGAAACCGGGGCGCTCGATCGCCGTCGTACCCTGCTCGATGCCACCAGCGGCAACACGGGCATCGCCTATGCTCATATCGCCCGCCGGCTGCATATCCCCGTTGCCCTCTGTCTTCCGGAGAATGCCTCCCGGGAACGAAAAGATATCCTTCAGTCCCTGGGCGTCGAACTCATTCTCACCTCTCCTTTTGAAGGAACCGACGGCGCTCAGGAGGTCGCCGCAACGCTTGCCGCCAAAGATCCTGACAGATATTATTACGCGGACCAGTATAAGAATAAATATAATTGGCTGGCGCATTATCATGGCACCGCGCCCGAGATCGTGGCCCACCTGCCGAACATCACTCATTTTATTGCGGGACTGGGAACCACGGGCACTTTTGTCGGGACGGGCCGCCGGCTCCGGGAATTGCGGCCGTCGATCCGGCTGATCTCATTGCAGCCCGACTTTGCCTTGCATGGCCTCGAAGGCTGGAAACATCTCGAAACCGCAGTGGTTCCATCGATCTATGACCCGACGCTGGCAGACGCCAACGAAGAGGTCAGTACCGAAGAAGCGTACGCGTTGATCAAAGAAGCCTGGTTGACCGAAGGGCTCCTGCTAAGCCCGTCGTCAGCGGCCAATCTCGCCGGCGCCATTCGCATCGGCCAACGGCTGGATCAGGGAACCATTGTCACCATTCTTCCGGACAACGCGGATAAATACGGCGACGTCATAAAAAAAATATTATAAACCGCATTCAATATACCTCGCTATGATCATAATCGAACCCCGGGTCAAACAGCTCCTGATCGACGACGCACTCGACACCTTCCCCGACGAATGCTGCGGTTTCCTGTTCGGCAGGGAAGAGCATGACGGAACGCGGATCGTCATCGACATCCTCGTCGTCGACAATTCCAAAGCCGGTGACAAAAGTCGCCGGTTCGAGATCTCCCCTTCCGACTATCTGACCGCCGAACAACATGCGCTCGATCATGACTGGACCTTACTGGGCATCTATCACAGTCATCCCAAACATCCCGCGATCCCGTCCGAACACGACCGGGTCGCCGCGCAACCCTATTTTTCCTATGTGATCATATCCATTCCGGACAAGATAAACCATGACGCGATCAATTTCCGATCCTGGTTGTTGAATGACGATCGGCAATTCGAAGAAGAGAACATCTCCGATTATAGTATAATCAACAAATAGTAAAATCAAAGAATCAAGCAAATGGCAACCGTTATCATTCCCACTCCCTTGCGGAAGTTCACCAACAATACCGCCCGTCTTCAGGTCGGCGCCGGTACCATCCATAGCACCGTGGAAGAGCTGACCCGCAATTTTCCCGATCTGAAGAAGCATCTCCTCGATGAAGGCGGGAATATCCGCTCCTACGTCAATATATTTATCGGCAATGACGATATCCGTGACCTGCAGCGAGAAAAGACGCCCGTAAAAGAAGACACCGTTATCAGTATTATTCCGGCGATCGCCGGGGGTGCGGACCCTATCCCCCCATCTGATTTTGGCGAATTCGCCAAAATTAGCCCGCAACCGCAACCCACCCCACCGACTTTCACAAAAGAAGAACTTGCACGTTACAATCGCCACATCATCATCCCCGGCTTCGGGATGGAAGCCCAGCAGAAACTGAAAGCGGCGAAAGTCCTGGTCATCGGCTCGGGCGGGCTGGGCAGCCCGGTCCTGCTCTATCTCGCCGCGGCCGGGGTCGGGACCATTGGCATCGTCGACTTTGACGTCGTCGACGACAGCAACCTCCAGCGCCAGGTACTCTTCGGCGTCAATGAGATCGGTAAACCCAAGGTGGAGGCCGCGCGCCGGAGGCTCGAAACCCTCAATCCGTATATCCGGCTCAACGTGTACAACACGCATCTCAATTCACAAAACGCACTCGACATCCTGAAAGACTATGACGTGATCGCGGATGGAACCGATAACTTCCCGACCCGTTATCTTGTCAATGACGCCTCCGTTCTCCTTGGCAAGCCCAATGTATACGCCTCCATCTTCCAGTTCGAAGGGCAGGTCTCCGTCTTCAATTATCGCCATCCTGATGGCGAGCCCGGCCCCAACTACCGCGACCTCTATCCAACGCCCCCGCCCCCCGGCCTCGTGCCTTCCTGTGCCGAAGGCGGTGTACTCGGCGTACTGCCGGGCATCATCGGCAGCCTTCAGGCGCTCGAAGTCATTAAGGTCATCACCGGCGTCGGTGAAACCCTCTCCGGCCGCTTTTATATATTTGACGCATTAAGTTTTGAAAGCAGGACCTTTACGATCCGCCGTCGGGAAGACAATCCGATCAATGGCAAGAATCCCACGATCACCGCGCTGATCGACTACGAGCAATTTTGCGGCATGCGGGCTGTGGAAGAAGCCCCGGTGAAAGAGATAACCGCGAAGGAGCTATATGACTGGCAGGTGAGCGGGGAAAAATTTCAACTGATCGACGTCCGCGAACCGCACGAGTTCGACATTGTCAATATCGGCGGCGAACTGATCCCCCTCGGCGTGGTCGGCGAGAACAGCGACCGCTTCGCGCGGGACAAAAAGGTCGTCGTCCACTGCAAGATGGGCGGCCGAAGCGCCAGGGCCATTCGTGAGCTCCAGGAGAAATTTGGTTTTACCAACCTTTATAACCTCAGGGGTGGTATCCTGAGCTATATCGATGAAGTACAACCGGAGTTGACAAAATACTGATCGCGGCGCTGTTCAATTATTCAATAACCGGCCTAACGCCTCCGCCACTTTTGAGGCGTTGGGCAACATCGCCGCCTCCAATCCTATATTCATCGGGACTGCCGGCAAATCCAGCGCCCCCATCACCTCCACCGGCGCATCGAGTGCGGCCCAGCAATTCCGGCCGATCCGGGCCGCCAGCGCTTCCGCAAAGGAGTTCGTCTGCTGCTCCTCTGTCAACACCAGGCACTTGCCATGCCGCCGAACGACCGTGTAGACCAGCTCATCGTCCAAAGGGTATAAGGTCCGCAGATCGACTACCTCCACCTGTCCCGGGAACAGCGCGGAAGCCGCGGCCAGCGCCCAGTATACGCCCATTCCATAGGTGATCACGCAGCAGCTGTCTCCCGCTGTCACGCAAGCCTCATCCGCGGCCAGCACGACATTCCCCTTTCCCAACGGCAGGATATAATCCCGCGCCGGCTCGATCGTCCGCGCTCCTTCGGTGCCCGGCACCTTGCTCCAATACAGTCCCTTATGTTCCAGCATGACGACAGGGTTAGGGTCCAGGAATGCCGCCTTCATCAAGCCCTTCATATCCGCCGCATTCGACGGATAAACGACCTTGATCCCCTTTATCGACAAAAGGGTCGTCTCGATGCTGCCCGAATGGTAGGGCCCGCCCCCGCCGTAGGCGCCGACCGGGACACGGATAACCGTTTGAACGGGAAATTTTCCCCGCGACAGATAGCAGGACTTTGCAATCTCCGTCACCAGCTGATTCATCCCGGGATAAATATAGTCGGCAAACTGGATCTCGACGATCGGCTTTGCCCCCACGGCGCTCATCCCGACCGTGGACCCGATAATATAGGCTTCCTGTATAGCGGTATTGAATACGCGATGATCGCCGAATCGCTCCGCCAGCGTGGCTGCCTCCCGGAAAACGCCGCCCAGGCGCCGCCCCACATCCTGGCCATACAACAATGATTCCGGATATTCCTCCATCAGCTCCCGTATCGCATACAACGCCGCATCCACCATCATCACCTTTTCACCATCCGCAGGCGCACGCAGCCCCGTCTCGGCAACTACGGCCGTCGGGACAAAAACGTCCGTTCCGACCTCTTCCTTCTCCGGCTCGTCCGCATCCACGGCTTGTTGAAACTGCTCCGCCACCATGGCTGCCATCGCCTGTTCGATCTCGTCCAGTTTTTGCTCCGATGCACCGTGATACAGGAGTTGCGCCCGCAATCGCAATACCGGATCCCTCGCCGCATGGGCCGCCAGATCAGCCGCATCGCGATAGAACTCCCGGCGTACTCCGCTGGTATGATGCCCCAGCAACGGCACCTGCGCCTGAACGAGAAAAGGTCCCGCACCGGCCCTCACTTCGGCGATCACCCGCCCCATGGTCTCATAGCTGCCGGGAAAGTCGCTTCCATCGATCCGCAGCCGCCCCATTCCCTTGAATCCCGCCGCATACGCATAGGAATCCATGGCCCGGGCCTCTTCCGCGCGCACGCTTATCCCCCAATCGTTGTCCTGCACCAGATAGACGATCGGTAATTGCTTGAGCGCCGCGAACTGAAAGGCTTCACTCACTTCGCCCTCCGTTACGCTTGCATCGCCCAGCGAACACACAACGACCGGCATCTCCCCCGAGCTTCCGCGGACCAGCAGCGGCGAACCGATCCCATTTAAAAATGCCAGCCCCTGCGCCAGCCCGGTCGAAGGGATCGCCTGCATACCCGTGGCGCTGCTCTGGTGCAGCATGTTGGGGCGGTCCGCCCCCCGATAATTGGGATGAGAATAATATTCGCGCCCTCCGGAAAACATATCGCCGCCCTTCGCCAGCAACTGCAGCATCAGCTGATATGGCTCGAAGCCCATGCCCAGCAGCATACTTTCGTCCCGGTAGTAGGGGCTGACCCAGTCACATGATTGTAAATGAAATGCGGTCGCCAGCTGAATGGCTTCGTGGCCGCGGGAGGTGGAGTGTACATACTTGCAGATCGAACGGTTCTTTTCATACATGGCCGCCATCTCCACAGCAGTCCGCATCAGCCGGTAGGCTCGGAGCAGGATCTCGATGGTGATCATGAGAAGGGAGCTATAGATTACTTGATCTCGATCGTAAACAGGCTGTCATCTTCGATAAAGCCTTCCAGTTCGTCTCCTACCACGCATTCGCCAACTCCCGCCGGCGTTCCGGTAAAGACGAGGTCGCCGATATTGACAGAAAAATAATTGGAAATATATGCGACGATCTTGTCGAAGCTGTTGATCATCAGGTTGGAATTTCCCTGCTGCACCAGCTCTTTATTCTTATAGAGGCAGAAATTGATATCCTTCTTATTCTTGACGTTTTGCAGCGGGATCCATTTGCCGATAGCCGCCGAATTGTCCCAGGCCTTCGCCTTTTCCCAGGGAAGGCCTTTTTCTTTTAATTCGGTTTGGATATCCCGCGCGGTGAAGTCGATGCCTACCGTCACGGCATCATAATACTTACTTGCAAAGCGATCCTGGATATATTTGCCATTTTTCGAAATACGAAGGACCAGCTCACATTCGTAGTGCAGCTCGTTGGTAAACTCCGGATAGTAGAAAGGAGTATGGGCTTGAAGCAATGCGCTCTTTGGCTTCATAAATATGATAGGCTCCTCAGGGACTTCGTTGTTTAACTCCTTGGCATGAGCCACATAGTTACGGCCAACACAGAATATTTTCATATTCAATCAGGGTTTTATTTTCGGGAGATATGCCATCAGACAAACAACACATCTCCCGCAATAAGTTAATATCTCTAATTCTTGGCTTACACCGGCGGTGCGAATCCATACGGATATTGAATATCAAAATACTTACTCATTAAGGATGAATGCAATATTTATGCGAAAATAAAGATTCCCGTCAAAAAATCATAGTTCAAACTCCAATTTATTGTACAGGTTCATTGTCTGGTCAATCCCAATGCTGACAAAGCTTTCAATCAGTTCGACCGACTTTTCGATCTTCGCCCGGACGAGCGGAAGCTCTTCGGGCCTCCATTTTCCCAGGACATAATCGACCTGTCTGCCCCTGGGGAAATTGTTGCCGACCCCAAAACGCAACCGCGGGTAGGCATCCGTCCCCAACGCCTCCCGGATACTCGTCAACCCGTTGTGACCGGCGTCGCTGCCTCCGGGGCGTAATCTCAGCTTGCTCAACGGCAATGCCAGTTCGTCAAGGATGACAAGCAGATGATCCGGTCCTATCTTCTCCTTGTCCAGCCAATATTTTACCGCACGACCGCTGAGATTCATATACGTTGTGGGCTTGATACACACCAACAGGTTCCCCCGCAACCGGATCTCGGCTTTTTCGGCTAGCCGCTCCACTACAAAGAACTGCTGATGCTTTGCCGCCAACGCATCGACCACGTCGAAACCAATATTATGCCGGGTGCCCGCATATTCGGCTCCAATGTTTCCCAGACCGGCTATCAGATATTTCGTTGCCACAGCATCCGTCGTCAAAATAGCAAAAACCCGGTTAACTACTAACCGGGCTTCCGCTAAATATAAATTTACTTCTTTCCAGCAGGTTTCGCAGGAGCAGCGCCGGCGGCCGCGGCGGCAGGAGCGCCTGCAGCCGGCTTCGCGGCACCGGCGGCAGCGGGTGCAGCAGGGGCCGCGCCCGCGGCGGGCGCGGCCGTAGCAGCTTCTTCCTGCTTCAACTGACGCGTCAGCACGACCGAAGCGATCGGGATGCGCGGGGAATTGAGGATCTCATAATTCTCCGCCTTGACATCCTCCACCCGCACATTACCATTCAACTCCAGCCCGGTCAGGTCAACTTCGATATTTTCCTTCAGGAACCTGGGAAATGTCTTTACTTTCAGCGCCTTCATTTTGGCGATGAGCTTTCCGCCGTCTTTCACCCCCTTTGCGGCGCCGGTGAACTTGATCGGGATCGTCGCAATCACTTTCTTGTCTTCCACCAGTTCCAGTAAGTCCACGTGGATCAGATCATCGGTCACTTTGTCGAATTGCAGATCCTTCAGGATGCATTTGTACGCTTTACCGCCTACCTTGACTTCCGCCAATTGGAAATCGGGTGTGTATACCAGTGCTTTGAACGCAGTCGCCGGAGCCGAAAAATTCACCTCCTTCGCACCCCCGTAAATTACACCGGGCACTTTTTCCTCAGAGCGAAGTTGGCGGGTGGCTTGTTTGCCAATTTCGGTCCTGAGTTGTCCTTCGATTGTAATCGTCTTCATGTATGTTTGTTTAGAAATTACCTCTTTTCCGGCTTGCGCCCTTCCCATTTCCGCTCATTTCCCCCGCAGCTGCGAGTGAATGAACAACCCCGTTATACTCCGGTTTTCGTGCGCGTTCCGGATCGCTACCGCAAACAACTCCGCCACACTCAAGACCTTTATCTTTCTCGTCGGCTGTTTCAGCGGGATCGTATCGCATACGACCAATTCTTCCAGCACGCTGCTCTCGATATTCGCATAGGCATTTCCGCTCAATACGGGATGCGTACACAGCGCCCGAACACTCCTCGCGCCCTTTTCCTTCAGCAGGCCCGCCGATTTAGCCAGCGTGCCGCCGGTATCCACCAGGTCATCCACCAATACGATATCCTTGTCCGTCACATCGCCGATGACCACCATGCTGGCGATCTCGTTTGCCCGCTTCCGGTGTTTGTCGCAGATCACCATTTCCGCATTGAAGTAACTGGCGATCTCCCGGACCCGGTTGGCACTACCCACGTCGGGGGCCGCAAAGGTAAGATTTTCCATCTTAAGTTGCTCAATGTAGGGGATAAATATCGCGGAACTATCGAGGTGATCTACCGGGATGTCGAAATACCCCTGGATTTGCGGGGCGTGCAAGTCCATCGTGATGATGCGGTCGGCTCCTGCCGATACTAACATATTGGCTATCAATTTACTGCCAATTGCTACCCGCGGCTTGTCTTTCCGGTCCTGCCGGGCATATCCATAGTAGGGGATAACCGCAACCACCTTATATGCGGATGCGCGCCGTGCCGCATCGATCATCAGCAGCAACTCCAGCAGGTTCTCCGCGGGTGCAAACGTACTCTGCACCAGGAAAACCATGTCCCCCCGAATGCTCTCATTAAAAACCGGCTGGATTTCTCCGTCGCTGAATCGCTGGATCGTGACCTTCCCTGGCGGGTGACCGAATTGGTGGGCGATCTTTTCGGACAAGTAATGCGATCCAGTCCCGGAAAAGATCTTGGCTGTATGCTGCATAACTGATAGATAGTAAAATGTCGCACGAAGATAAGGATTCGGGCATTTCCGCAATTGGCTATTCCCATCATTCGTTGAATGCAAAAACAGGCCTGTCCGCACGGGGCGAACGGCCTGCAAATAAGGTGATGTCCGGCGAACTTCCGCTAGTTAACCGAAGCCAGCTGCTGGGTCTTGGCAGTGCTGGCGACAGCGGTCTTTTCTCCGGACTTGGGGGCCGACTTAGAATTGACAGCATAGAAAATGGAAGAACACACAAAGATGGAGAAGAAGAGGGCGACCACATACATACCAACACAAAACAACAAAGGCTGCCAGCCACCGATTGCATTGAAGGTTGAGCGTTTCATTGGATCTTAGATTAAAGTTTTCAAAGGCTGAGCTACCGCTCAGTATGATCAGATTTCGTACGGATAAACGGGAAAAAGCCTTCGGTATTTCGTTTTCCCGTTCAAATCACAAAATAATAGTTAATATTGAAATATGCAACACCTGCTGCCTCCTTTACGCAAAAAAAAGACGGCTGCCGCGAGCCACTGGGGCCGGGATGACGGCCCGCGTGAAAGGTTGAAAATCAATGGCCCACAAGCGCTTTCGGATCGGGAGCTGCTCTGCCTTATCCTGGGCCGCAACACCCCGCGGAAGCCCGTCGCCGAATTGGCCCGCGAGATCCTTTTTTCCAGCGGAGATGACCTCCATACCCTTGCCGGACGGAGTGTCGGGGAACTCGAACAACTAAAGCTGGAAGGCTTCGGGAACGCCAAGGCCAGCGCCGTCGTAGCGGCCTTTGAACTCGGCCGGCGCCACCACGCGCGTCTTTCTTCGCTCGAGCGCCCGGTCTTCAGAAATCCCGCGGCGGCCGCACCCTACCTCATACCGCTCTTTTGCAATTTGAAACGCGAGATTTTTACGGTCCTCTGCCTCGACCAGGCCAATGCGCTCATCCACCATGAGAAGATCAGCGAAGGAGGGATCACGGCAACATATGTCGATCCGCGGGTCATTTTCAAGATCGCCCTCCGCGAGGAAGCCGTAAGCATTATTCTCGCCCACAACCACCCTTCCGGCAGCCTGCGGCCCAGCCGTGCCGACCAGATCTTGACCGACCGCGTCAAGGAAGGAGCTAACTATTTGGATATTAAATTATTAGACCACATTATCGTCGGCGCTCAAGGCTTTTTCAGTTTTGCCGACGAAGGGCTTTTATGATCATGCTTTAAGCCTGAGCCGTCGGCCCCCCGAAATTCAGCGGAAGCTGAACCTCTTCCAGATCCTGGATTTTCCCGTTCGCCGCCTCGAACCGCGCCACATTCTCCGATAGCGCTTTCATAAATCGTTTGGCGTGCTGTGGCGTCAGGATCAGCCGGGATTTCACCTTGCTCTTTGGCGTTCCGGGCATGACATTGACGAAGTCGATGACAAATTCGGCATGAGAGTGGGTGATGATCACCAGGTTGGCATATTGACCCTCGGCTACTTCTTCACTGATCTCTATATTCAACTGGTTGTTATTGGTCGCTTGTTCGGGCATGAAAATGAGTTTACGTAAAAATACGAAACGACATCGAAAGACGTCCTTTTTGCAAAACTATCAACCCCGGCCAACGCGGTATTCAGCCCTGCATCGATCCTTTGTCGATCCCGAAAATTTGTGAATTTTAAAGATTTCGCCAAATTGGTTACCTTGTTCCGAGAATACGCATGGCTGGATTAGAGCACACACAGGAGAACTTGTTGAAGAGATGGTCTTCATTGTTACTGTTCATCACACTGTTCCCGCAATTGTGTCGTGCCCAACCCGGTACCTGTCTGCTTCCTACGGCGCTGAAATCCGGTACATTGAGCTATGTCCGCTACCCGCCCGTTTCCAACCCGAACTTCCGGTTCAACTACAAGCTAATCCTGGAAGCGAACAATGCTCCCGAGCCTGATCTCGACGTCCTGTACATTGTTCAGAATGGCAATCCGAATGCGGCAACTTCCGTTGGCTGGACCTTGGATTCGATCCGGAAAGTTACCGGCGTGGCCGACCCGTGTATCTTTCTTCCTGCGGCTCCCAGTTTTGTCGTTTATTATTATCATGCCGATGTCGAACTGGGCAGCAGCCAGATGGGATTCCTCGCCTCGGTTACCAATTGCTGTCTGCCGATCAATGCAGCCAACCTTGTTTTTCTGCCCGATTACCTGGACTACACAAATGAAACAGCAGCGTGCGATGAGTGGCCGGGCGAAGGCCCGCAGGGAAATGGCATGTCCAACGCCATTGCCATCCCTCCGGTGACGGTCGATTTTATCAATAGTACCCCTGTCTTCACGTCTATCGATACCATCCTGTACGTCTGCCAGAATCGTCCTCTCTCCTACCGGATCGTTGCCGTCGACCCGGACAAGGATTCTATCGCCTACCATTTGGGGAATCCGAAAACCTTCAGTTATGACGGGGCAGGCCGATCATTGGTCAAGAACCATACCTCCTTTCCTTCTATTCAATACAAGCCGCCATATTCGGCCCTGCAACCCGTCGGTTCCGGCGTGACGCTGGATCCGGTGACCGGTCAGCTCGACGGCCCAATTGCCGACACGGGTATCTATGTCATTACCGTCGCAGCGGTGGAATATCGAAATGGCAAGCTGCTGGATTCCATCACTCAAAACCTCAACATCCATGTCTACAATTGCGGCGTCCTGCCCAAGCCGGTGGCCGCATTCCCATCCGAAACAGGTTGCGACAGCTATACGGTCGATTTTGCCAATAACAGCCGACCCATCTACACGGATGTTAATTTCAGCAATACCACTTTTCAATGGGATTTTGGGGACGGCACTACCTCTTCGCAACAGAATCCCGCTCATACCTATGCGGATACCGGGACGTACCACGTGCGCCTGATCATCTTCCCGGGCCTTTATTGCGCCGATACGGCCTACAACAATGCCCTGGTGTATCCTTCGCTGACACCCGGTTTTACCTGGCAGGATTCCTGCTCCAGCCAGCTTATTCAATTTACCAATACCTCGTCAGCCACCGGCGGAGTGATCGACTCCGCGCACTGGACCATCCTGAAGGACACCCAACAACTGACTACCATCAATAGCTACAATGCCTCTTTTTCGTTTGCGAAAGCACCACAGACCTACACCGTCCTGCTGACCGTAAGCACCGATAAGGGCTGCCAGGCCATCGATACGCAATTTGTCAACATCTATCAAAGCCCCCGGCCGCTGGCCAGCCATGATACGATCCTGAGCATCGGGGCGACCCTTCAACTCGAGGCCAACGATGGTAATTTTGGCAATGGCGGCGCCTTCGCCTGGTCACCTTCCATCGGGCTGAGCGACACTTCGATCGCCGATCCCATCCTGAACAGTACGATCGATACCACCTATTACGTGACCATCACCAACGCACATGGATGCACGTTGACCGATTCGATCCGGGTCAAATACTATGCGGGCCCGACGGTTTACGTACCGAACGCCTTTACCCCAAACAGTGACGGCCGGAATGATCTCCTGAAGCCCATCCCGGTAGGCGTATCTCATTTTAGTTTCTTCCGCGTCTACAACCGGTGGGGGCAGTTGCTGTTCGAGACCAGCCAGCCTTTCCAGGGATGGGACGGCCGCTTTCGTGGACAACTGATGCCGGCCGGCGCCTATGTCTGGGAAGTAGCGGGAGTGGACTACCGACACCGCGCCTTCGATGAAAAAGGCTCCGTCCTGCTGATCCGATAATCATCCCGGTCATCCGCCAAAAGAAAGCGCCCTTTCCTGCGGAAAGGGCGCCATGGTCATTGCAATTTATACCTTCACCTGCTCCTAGCGGGGTCCCAGGTACGCGTAGTGTTCGTTAAAATATGACCGGATATTCGGCGGTGTCGGGACAGCGCTCGGTTGGATCATAAAATACTTGACGTCGATATTATGTGACCCGTCTTCAGCGTTGGTGCCGGAAGGATCCAATTGGGCCGAACGGGTATTTCCTGCGGGCTGGCCATAGGTATTGATCACGCTGGTGACATTGTCATTGGCATCAAAGAACATCCGGATCCCGAAGCTACCATAATACGTCACGGTACCGCCGTTCTTGAAGACGTAACCGACCCCACCCAGCAATGTATTGAAGACATCCACACTGTTAGGTCCGGAAGTGACCAGATCGATATCCATCGGATAGTCGTTGGTGAAGTTCGCATTCGTCACATCCGTGAAGGTCCCGGTCACCGTGTAGTGCCCGTCATATTTGTTCTTGACGGAAATATAAAGCAACAGGTGATTGTATTGTTCTATCGGAAGGGAAGACTGCGAGATAGTAATGGGAAGGATATAATTCTGCGTGAGGTCCATTTTGGCAAAATTAAAGGTCACGTTCATACTATCCAGCCGTTGGCCCTTCGGAACCGTCAGGTTCCAGCCCGAGGTCGTGTAGATGCTGTCAGGCATCAACGAATAGTCGGTCCCGTTGTTATTATTGTACGCGTTCAGGTAGGCGGTATCCAGCGCCAGTGTCACGGACGTCGATGTCCCCGGCAGGCTTGGCGAGGCGACGTCAACATATACCGGTATACTGGTCGACGTGACGGTGGCGTCATAAGAAAATGCGACGACGCCATTGTTGTTCGCGGCTGCCAGTGAAAGGTCCACCGACGCGGCGACCTTTGAAAAATCGGTAGCGTATTGGCCATTCTTCAAACAAGAGCTGAGGCTCAAAGCTCCCGCGAAGAGAAGTACCAGGATTATCGGTTGATATATGCGTTTTTCTTTTTTCATACTGTTTTTTTTATAATTCCGATGCACAATCCTATGATAACTATGCTCGTGGAACTAGGGCATCCAAAATATTTTGTTATTGAATACATCAACCGATGGGCCGCCGGCGGCCTGCCAGGAGGCGCCGTTGGAAGTCGCTTCCTCGGTGGGATAAAAATACCGGAAAGGAGCATGCGGGTTCACGTTGGAGGTTGACTTGGACACCGGAACGATCGGATAGCCCGAATTCAGGGCGGGGTTATATGTTCGCCGCCAATCGTTGTAGGCCTCCACATTGCTGATACTGTTCAACGCCGCCCATTTCTGGGTGATCACCGTATGCATCAGGCTGTCGTTGCTTGCGCTCCCGTCTGTGGCGAAAGTGACATATCCTACATTCGGCTGACCAATATACGCCGCGGCGTACGTATCCGCGGCAGCGGTGCTGCCACCGACATTCAGGTATTCGTACGAAGCGATAATCCCCTTTTGATATAAGGCCTGGGCCGCTGGCAGACCACCTGACAGCCATCCGAGAATAGTAGCCTCGGCCTGCACGAAATAGCTTTCGGCAGCCAGCATAAGAACTGCCGACTGATTGGGCGACTGGACGATGCCGGGGCCGATGCCGGAACCGCCATTTGGCAATGAATTCTGGATGCCCAGGTAGTTGCCGGAATAGTTAGCCGGGTTAACGGGCAATTTGGGGGTCCAGAAGCTGTCCATGGTAGGATTTACCTTATTCTGACCACAGAAATAGGCCAGGCGCTGATCATTGGTCTTGGTATAAAAGTCAATGATGGTCTGGTTGGAAACGATAAAGGTATATGACCCATTGAGGGCGCCCGAGGGGCTCACACCAAAAGCTCCCCACATGGGACTGGGTTGTGACTGGGTATAACCGGGGTTCACCAATGCGTCCTGTGTAAGAAAGCCCACCGACGCCGTCTTGGTGGCTTCCGCGGACAACGTGGCAGCCTTCGATGAAACAGCCGACTGCTGCACCAACAATTTCAACTTGACCGTATTGGCGAACAGCATCCACTGGGTCATATCCCCGCCGAAAGCGATATCATCGGAAGCAGGCCGGGCGACGGCGGAATTGCCAAGGTTTGCCTGGATATCCGCGATCGCTGCGTCCAGACGGGCAACCAGGCTGTCATAGACAACGCTGCCATCGTCATAAGTAGGATTGAAATCACCGGACCCCTTCAAAGCCTGGGTAAAGGGTATCTTGTCGTACAGATCGGCGAGGTTCTTATAGCAAACGGCTTCCAGGATCGTGGAGATATCGTGATAGTTGGCCAGATCCGGCGTGGTGGTCTCACCGGCGATAAAGTTCAAATTAGCAAGGACGCCATAGTAGTCATCCCAGTGCTGGGGACTGCTGGACGTCATGACATAATTCTCAACCGTAGAATTGAACGAATAGCCGGGGGAATACATCCAGTAGCCCATCCACGAGGCTTCGGTTTGATAGCTGGTGCTGTTAACAATATTGACCAGACTGGTGAGACAACCCGGAAGCACCAACTGCGGTGTCGCAGCGGAACTCGTAGGTGAGTTGGGGTCATTCTGCAGACTGCTCAGGAACCCCTTTTTGCAACTGCCGGCGATGACTCCGATCACGACAACTATAATGAGTATTTTTTTCATGCTTTTTTTTTGAGTTTTCAACTAATTGGTTCAAACGTTCGCGCCGTTAAAAAGTAATCCCCACAACGGCGGTGAATTGTCTTGTCGGCGGCAGCTGATAATAGGTGTTGTACCCCAGACCATTCGAGTTGCTGTAATTGAACTCGGGATCGGTAAAGTCATTTTGTTTCGGCCGGAACATGGCGACGTTGTTACACAACACCGTCAGCTTAAGCCCTTTAAATAACTTTTGACTGGTTCCAACCAGGTGCATGAAATCATACGTCACGCTAATGGTCCGGATTTTCCAGGCAGCGGCATTTTCCACATAAGCGGTGCCTGCCTTGCGATAGTCGGAAGAAACCCAGAAGCCGAGGTTGCCGTCCTGTGTATAGGTGCTGGTGTTCGGAACATACTTGCCGTTGACAAGCACTTCAGAATTCGGATAAAGGAAATTCTGACGACCGTTTGAAGCCGAGTGGGCGGATGCGCCGGTGAAATCGAGGTTGAGCTCCGCATTGTTGTAGAATACATACCCGCCGCGATAATCTGCGATGACATTCAGGGTGAAATCCTTGTAGGTCACTCCGCTGGTCAGGCCAAGGATATACTTGGGCGTAGTACGACCCGCCGCAACGAGATTGCTGGACAATTGCGGATAACCCTGAGAGTTAACCACCACCTTGCCATTGGCCGAATCACGGATAAAATCGGAAACATACATCTGCGGCATCGACATCCCGACGATCGCCTCGTTGTCATTGCCGATCGATGTCTCCGTAACTTTATTTGCGCCGCTACCGTAGAGTGATTTTACCGTGGTAGTCTGGATAGCCAGGTTGCCCTGGACGTCCCACCGGAGATCCTTCGTCCGGATCGGCGTCACTTTCACATCGAATTCCTCGCCGGTCGACGTAGTCCTTGCTGCGTTGACAAACGCGCTGGAAAAACCGGTAGCGGTCGTCAACCCAACACGGAACAACTGATTGGAGTTGTCGTCATAATAATAGGAGAAGCCTGCTGTAACCCGTTGCTTGAAGAAGCCCAATTCGATACCGGCCTCCTTTTCCTTGGTTGCTTCAGGCACATTTGCCGGGTTGTTGTAGTTGCTGTTGAGCGCCAGCGTAGCCAATCCACCATACGGATAGGGCGAGGGAACGCTAAAGGTATTTACCGTTCCATACGGGCTCAGCGTGATCTGACCCGTCTGGCTGTACGCCGCCCGGATCTTACCATAAGAGATCACATTGCTGGCCTTGATAGCGGGGATAACATCCGAGAAGATAAAGGACACATCGGTTGCCCATACCGGGTAACTATTGTGCCCGGGAGCGAGAAGGGAGGAATAGTCCTTCCTGTAGTTGCCGTGCAGGAAGAGGAAATCCCTGAACCCGACGGTCAGGTCACCGTATCCGCTGATAAGACGGGTATCCGATATACCCTGGATCCCGCCCGAGGCGGTAATGGGCTGGCCGGTGCCTGGTATCCCGAAGGAATAATTGATATTATAAATACCCGGAAGAATAAGACCGCTGGTCTGACTCTGGGGGCCGCCGCCATTTAAGCTATTGCCGACGCTGCTTCCGACCGCCTGGGTCTGCTCGTTGAGATAGCGGTCCCAGATCGTATTACCCAGGATCAACGTTCCGCTGAAATCTCCGAACTGACGCTGGAGGGTGACCATGATATCCTGCTGGATACGCCGCTGGGTGATGGCATCGTCCTCCAGGGCGCCGGCGATATTCCCGCTGGCCGGAGTACCATATACGGGAGGACCATAAGCCGCAATCGCGTAGGGGGTGAACGTTGCCTGATTCCGGTAGAATTTGGCTACGGTGCTGGTCACCTGGGCCGACAGCCGGTAGGTCGCCGTGAACCAGTCCGTCGGGTGCAGATTCGCGGAAAATACACCCTGGAAGTTATCGGCCTTGCTTATGTTGCGGGAATTGTCCACCTGCCACCACGGGTTTATATAATATGCGTTGTAATAATTGCTCAGGTTGCCCCAGGAATTCGGATCCTGCCAGTCTTTCAACTGGGCGACCGGGATATTGGCCGGAGTATTCAGGAGGGTCCAGTAAATGGGCCAGCCTGCGGTAATATCGTTACCAACCGTGTTGCTGTACTTATACGCGTAGTTCATGGAATAGTCGTAGGAGAAGATACCGTATGTCCTTCTTCCGCCGATCCGGACACTGGCCCGTTGCGACTGGTCCTTGGGCACCGTGCCGTTGACATTCACGAACTGTAAACCGATAAAATTCGAATTCTTGCTGTCCCCCGAGGAAATGGAAACATCTGTCTGACTCGTCTTTCCGGTCGTAAAGAATTGCTTCCGGGGATCGGGATTTTGCGGTCTGAACGGCACCGAATCCACTTTACCGTATTGATTGGGGATGCCGATCCAACCATCGTACGGATTTCCGTCGAATGGGGGACCATATTGCTGATTCTCAAATGGGATGTAATTCGTGTAGCCCGTATAGGGGTTGATGGCGTTGAACTGGTAGGGTGTCCCTGCGAAGAATACGCCTGCCTCACCGCCATAGCCCGAAAAGGTGGTTTGCAGCGCCGGGAAGTAGGCCAGCTTTTCCAAAGTACCGGTCTGCTGCACGGTTACGGTCGCCTTGCCGTTGCGGCTGCCCTTTTTGGTGGTAATGATCAACACGCCGTTGGTGGCTTCCGAGCCATACAGCGCGGCGCCGCTGGCGCCTTTCAGCGTGGTTATATTTTCAATGTCTTCCGGATTGAGGGTGATGATATAATCACTCCTCACCTCCATCCCATCCACGATAAACAACGGCTGGTTATCGGAGGAGATATGCCGCTCTCCCCGGAATTGTACCCGGATCTGCGGGTCGACCCCATTATTAATGACGCTAACCTGCGCGCCGGAAACCTGCCCCATCAGACCCTGTGCCACATTGACGGGTTTGGCGACATTGAGCGCTTCGGTATTGATGGTCGCGGAACTGTACCCCAACGCCTTACTTTCTCTCTTGATGCCAAGGGCCGTAACAACGACTTCCGTTAAATTGGATTCCTTGCGGGGAACCTCAATGGTGAGTACCCCGCTTGTTGACGTGATCTGGACCTCTTTTTCTGTCAGGCCCGTCCCGCTAACGACGAGCACTTCGCCGACTTTTGCCTTTATGACGAAATTCCCGTCAGCATCGGCGGCAGATCCTCCCTTGACGCCCTTGATCCGGATGGTAGCAAATGCCACCGGGGCCCCTTGGGGGTCGACTACCCTGCCAGTAATTTCCTTTGTTTGAGCCAGCGTCAATATTGAAAAGCATACTAACGCCGTCAGCAGCGTGAGAAATTTTCTCATGTGAGTGATAGTTTTAGTTTAACTGTAAATGATGCGAACTTTTGATGAAATTGAGAGCTTAGCTTTCAATTTCGCCCGAAGCAATGAACTGAGACAAATAATGATTACAAGAATTTGATACTGATACCATTAACCCGAACGGGAAAAGGACAAATTTAATGTGTCCGGTTGGTTAGCTGTTAGTTTTCTCATGACTCTCATTTTATTGTGACTGTGACATGTTCGTTTGGTTCGAACATTTAAATATATGTTAAAGAAAAACGAAAATACGGAAAAATTAGACATATGAAAATTTTTGTCGCTTCAATTTTGATTTGTTAAATATTTGTTAACAGAAGAACGGACGCGGCGCCCGCCCCCATTCCGACGCAAACTGCCGACAGCCAAAAAGAAGATCAATTCTGCCGTCGAATCCTACCTTTGCACCATGGAATTACTCGACGGCAAGCTCGCTTCGCGGGCCATCCTGGATATGCTTCAGCTAAACGTTGCCCAATTGAAGACAGAAGGTAAAAAGATCCCACATCTTACGGCCGTCCTGGTCGGCAACGACGGCGCCAGCGAGACATATGTCGGAGCAAAGGTCAAGGCCTGCGCGGAGATCGGGTATAAGTCGACCCTCCTCCGGCTGGAAGCCACGGTTAGTGAAAACCGGCTCCTGCAGCTGATTGACGAGTTGAACAACGATGCAGACGTCGACGGTATTCTCGTCCAGCTCCCGCTCCCCAAACATATTTCGGACGAAAAAGTGATCAACGCCATCCATCCCTCAAAAGATGTGGACGGCTTCCACCCCGTCAATGTCGGAAAAATGGTGCAGGGCCTGCCCACTTTTATCCCCGCAACCCCGCACGGCATCCTGCTCTTGCTCGGGCACTACAAGATCCAGACCCGGGGAATGCACGCCATCGTGATCGGCCGCAGCAATATCGTCGGCCGGCCCATGAGCATCCTGCTCAGCGCGAACACCCAACCCGGGAACTGTACGGTAACCACCTGTCACTCCCAGACCCGCAACCTTCGGGAAATTTGCCTGCAGGGGGACCTGCTGGTGGCCGCGCTCGGAAAACCCGAATTTGTCGACGCCTCGATGGTCAAACCCGGGGCCATCGTCGTCGATGTCGGCATTACGCGGATTGCCGATGTGTCAAAGAAAAGCGGATTTGCGCTGAAAGGCGATGTCAACTTTGCCGACGTTGCACCAAAATGCAGCTATATTACCCCCGTGCCCGGCGGCGTAGGCCCCATGACGATCGCCGCCCTCATGAAGAATACGCTCATAGCCTGCGAACAACGAAATGGAATATAAAGAATCCACGCTGCCGGTCATGCAACAGTTCTATACCCTTCAGGGTGAAGGCTTCCACCAGGGCAAGGCTGCCTATTTCATTCGCCTGGGCGGTTGCGACGTCGGCTGCGTCTGGTGCGATGTAAAAGAGTCGTGGGATGCCGGTCGCCACCCCCGCCATACCATACCCGAACTGGTGCAATCCGCTTCCGCCCATCCGGGCCGGCTGGCAGTTATTACCGGCGGCGAGCCGCTTATGCACGACTGCGCACCGCTCACCCATGGACTGCGGCAGGCCGGTTTTACAACCCATATCGAAACCTCCGGCGCCTGGCCGCTCAGCGGCGAATGGGATTGGATCTGTCTGTCCCCAAAAAAATTCAAGGCCCCGCTCCCCGGCATTGCGCCGGCTGCCAATGAGCTGAAAGTTGTCATCTTCAATAGATCCGACTTCGATTGGGCCGAAAAATGGGCTGCTCTCGTCAGCCCCGACTGTCTGCTTTTTCTTCAGCCTGAATGGAGCAGATCAGCGACCGTCACCCCCCTCATCATTGACTATATCGAGGCGCATCCCCGGTGGCGCTTCTCCCTTCAGCTTCACAAGTACATCCACGTCCCCTGACCGGCCACTGTCACCGTCCCAGCCATCCAATTGCCGGGCTCCCCAAAAATTTGTAATTTAGATTGATGAAAAACCAGCTTCTTTTTGCCCTTGTCTTCCTACTATCTGTGACCCGCCTTTCCGCCCGCGCCCAATCCGGTCCCGATAGCGTCAATAAGAGATCATACCCCCAAAGCGTCCACAAAAAATACGACCCCGACAGCGTCAACAAAAAAGCCGCCGCCCTCAACTCCAAGGCAATGGATGTGGCGGACGACGATACCCTCGCTGCCATCCGCTACCTCCAGCAAGCCGTCCGGATCGACCCGAACTACGAAAGCGCGTGGCTTTCCATCGGCGCCTTGTACGCGGAACTCAAAGATTATCCGCGCTCGATCGAGAACTATGAGAAAGGCCGGCCCATCGACACC
>Ga0335083_10001068_pt1 | contig 38486 bp, 34 predicted proteins | sample Lox_Sample_42_FD_206716 | JGI IMG/M metagenome (GOLD analysis project Ga0335083, IMG submission 206716) | Soil microbial communities from Loxahatchee National Wildlife Refuge, Florida, United States - Lox_Sample_4.2 | ecosystem: Environmental > Terrestrial > Soil > Wetlands | place: USA...
AGCGACGGATCACGGGCGCCGACCCCTCCCGCTCCAGCGGCCACGCCGGGATCGGCCTGGCGCTGGTGAAGGGGACCTGCGACCTGCTGGAGCTGACGGTGACGGCCGAGAACCTGCCCGGCGGCGGCGTCAGCTTCCGCGTGGCTCAGCGAACGGCGGCCAGCGCGTCGACCTCGCCCGCCCCGTAGAAGCTGTTGTAGAAAGGCGGACCGACGCAGGTCGCGGGTTGGCCGGTCGCGCCCGGATCGTACGGACCCTGCGGGCAGGCCAGCGGCGTGGCCGACAGGCTCAGCTTGGCCAGCAACAGATCGGGCGGGAGCCGGCCGTACCGGCTCTCGATCAGCGCGGCCACGCCGGTCACGTGCGGCGCGGCCTGCGACGTCCCCTGCAGGTACATGTACGTCGCGCAGGTCTTGCCGGAACAGTCCTGGACCTGCCCGTTCCAGCCCGCCGCCAACTGGTAGAAGTAGCTGCCGGCCGGCGCGCTCGACAGCACCTGCCCCGTCTCGATGCCGGTTCCGACGGCTGGATCGGGGATCAGATAGTCGCCGCCCGGTCCGGTCAGGTCGATGGCGCTCAATCCGTAGTCCGAGTACGACGAGAGCTGGCGGGTGTAGCCGACGGCGCTGACGCCGATCACGTGCGGGAGCTGCACCGGCAGCACCTTGCACGTGCTCCCTGGCGTGGACCCCTCGAGCGCGGCCAGGTCCAGGAAGAAGTTGCCGGCCGCCGCGATGACCGAGATGTTCTGGTTGGCGGCGGCCAGGAAGGCCTTCCGCAGGATGGCGACGATGGCGGCGCGATCGGGCTGATCGCTGCAGAAGATGCTGTCGTCCGGGCCGGTGGGCGGGTCGACGGTCAGGCTGGCGTTGATCAGGTCCCAGCCGTGGCCCATGGCCCAGTCCAGCCCGCACAGCATGGCATCCGGCAGGATCATTCCGTTGTCGTCCAGGATCTTCACGACCGACAGCTTCACACCGGGAGCGACGCCCACGATGCCGATGCCGTTCTGGAGAGCGGCGATGGTGCCCGCCACGTGGGTGCCGTGCCCGAAGAAGTCGTTCTGCCAGTTGGCCGGCGTCGGATCGGCGACGCCACCGATACAGGTGGCGCTGGCGTTCCCGTCCACCTGACCGATCAGATCAGGGTGAGTCACATCGATGCCCGAGTCGAACAGGCCCACCCGGACCGTCTTCTTGCCGGTGGTGATGGCGCGGGCCTGGGGCGCGTGGATCTGATCCATGTCCCACTGCCGGCTGGAGAGTGGATCGCCGTTCTTGCACGGCGGGTTGCCGGACGGCCGGTGCCCGGACCTCCCCGTCGGGGGCGCCAGCCGGCTTTGCACGGAGGCCACGTCGCCCACGGCGTCGATCCCCGTCAGGCCCCGCAAGGTGGTGGCGAAGGCGGGATTGGTCGAACGGGCCAGCACCGCGCCGGCGTTCCCGTAGCGCGCTGCGATCGCGCCGCCCGCCGATGCGACCAGGCTGTCGGCGTTCGCCGGAATGCCGCCGCCCGTGAACGAGATCAGGAACGAGTGCGTGGAGGCGGCCGGGGACGCCGCGACGGCCGCGACCGACTGCGCGACGACGTCGGCCGAGGGATCGCTCCCGCACGCCAGAACCGAAACCGCCAACCCGGATGCTGCCAGGATCAACCTACGAGTTGCCTGCCACATGCGATCTCCTTGGTGAAGTGGGACGCGCCGCGATCAGAACACGAGAACGTCGTTTAGTCGACGGTCCCGGCGTCTACGGCCGCGTCAGAAAACGGCGCGACGCCAAGCGGCACGTCGACCTCGCAGCTCGCCACCACGATCAGCAAGCCGATCACCGCCGCCAGCAACGCCGCCCATCTCATGGGCTGCTCGGCCTTCCGTCGATCGTGTAGCTGAGGGAGATACCCAACCACCAGGTGGGCGTCTCGCCCACCGTCCCGTACGGGGCCACCTGCAGCTGGTAGGGGCGCGGCTGCCAGCGAACGTTCAGCGCCGCGGCCACTCCGATCCGCTTGAACAGGCGGAGCGTGGCCCCGGCCATCACCAGCGTCCCCGGGTCCACGCGCCACTGACGGTTGGACTGCACCACGTCCTGCCCCTGGATCGCCGTCGGCGTCAGTGAGCCGCCCAGCGTCAGCCAGGGGCGGAACCGCCCCCAGTGAGCGGTGAGTCGGAACCCGACGTCCAGCGGGAAGCGCAGGATCTCCGCCTTCCACTGGCCGCCCCCCAGGTCCATGGTGGCCGGTCCGCGGGCGCCCGCCGAGCCGACCAGCGACCAGGGGCCGCTGCCGAAGGCGCCGCGGAACTCGGCGCCGGGTGCCCAGACCGTTCCGCCGGTGCCGGCGGCGAAGTCGAACACGGCCCCCTTCTCGATCGTGAAGACGGGTGGTCCGAACACCTGCGGGTGCGGGTGCAGATCGCCGGTCAGGATAGCGGCTGCGTACCGGGCGCGCGCCGCGCAATCGCGGGCCGGATCGGCCAGCGTCGTCGCCGTGGTGGCGCCGGCCATCTGGATCCGGTAGCGAGGTCCGTCGTCACTGATCGTGGCCGTGCCGCGAAGCTCGTCGGTCCCGAGCAGCTCGCCCAGCACTTTTTGGACCGAGGCGGCGTCGGGACATGCCCCTTCGACCTCGAGCGCGACCGCGTCGCGCGCCCTGACCTCGGCCCCCAGGAGGGCGTAGAGCACGGTCGCTGCGACTGGCAGCCCCATCACCTCATGCAAGGTTGTGGGGCGGGGCCGGGTTGGCGATGCGCCACCGCCTGATTCGGCGGCAGGCCGCAGCGTGCTCGCTGGATGCTAGAAGACGGGCGTGAACCTCCGGCGGCCGGCCCACCACGTCATCTTCGATCTCGATGGGGTCTTGCTGGACACCGAGCCGCTCTACACCCGGGCGACCGGGGCCGTCGCGGCGCGGTTCGGGAAGACCTACGACTGGTCGATCAAGGGTGAGTGCATCGGTCGGGGGACTCTGGAAGCGGCCCGCATCATCGTCGACGCGCTGGGGCTGCCGCTGTCACCGGCCGACCTGGTCCGCGAGCGCGAGCTGATCCTGGTCCAGCTGCTCGCCGCCGCGCCGGCGATGCCCGGCGCCGAGGCGTTCACGCGCGCGCTGGCCAGCCGGGGCGTTCCGATGGCCATCGCGACCAGCACCGAGACACGACTCTTCGCCACCAAGGCCGCGCCACATCGCGACTGGTTGGCGATCTTCGACGCGGTGGTGTGCGGCGATGACGCGCGCGTGGCCCACCCGAAGCCCGCTCCGGACATCTTCCTGGCCGCCGCGCGCGATCTGCGGGCCGAGCCCGCCGACTGCGTCGTCTTCGAGGATTCACCCTTCGGCGTGCAGGCGGCGCTGGCCGCCGGCATGCAAGTGATCGCGCTCCCCGACCCGGCCATGGACCGCGCCCGCTATTCGAGCGCGGACGCGGTCCTGACCGGTTTCGCGGAGCTGCTACCGGACGCCTTCGGGGCCTAGATCTCGCCTCGATCACGTCTCGACTCATTTCGTCGCGACGGGCGCCATCGCGGCCGGCGCGCAGACGACGCTGAAATTTTTTGGCGCGGCATCGTTTCAAACAACAGTGTCGATGCCGAGTCGCTCACGCCGAGAACGCGCCGCCAACATCGCCGCCGTCGTCGGTGTCACGCTGACCGCCGCCTGCGGACAGGTGCTGTCGGTACCGCCGCCCGATTCTTCGAGTGAAGGAACCGGCGGGGTCACCACCATTATCAATGCGAGTGGTGACGGTGGCGGCGGCGGCGCGACGATCGGCGGGGCTGGTGGCAACGGAGGCGGACGTGCGGGGATGTCGGGCACGGCCGGCAGCAGTGGCGGCCGTGCAGGAAGCGGGGGCGGCGGCGCGGGTGGCGGGGCAGGCAAAGGGGGCGCAGCCGGCGCCGCCGGGGCGAATGGTGGGCATGGCGGGGCCGCCGCCGGTGGTGCCGCGGGTTCCGGCGGTGCCGCCGGTACGAACGGCGTCGCCGGTGGCGGCGGTGCGGGCGGTGGCGCCGCCGGCGGCGGTGCGGGTGGCACCGCCGGCGCGGGCGGCGCCGCCGGTTCGCACGGCGCGGGTGGTGCGGGCGGCGCCGCAGGTCAGGGCGGCGCCGGCGGCGAACACGGCTCGACCGACGCGGCCACGCCCATTTGCACGGTGAAAATCAATGAGTTGCAGACGGGCGGAAGCACCGCGCTCGACGAGTTCGTCGAGCTGTACAACACCTGCCCCGACCAGGCCCTCGATCTGACCGGATACGCGCTGGTCTACCGATCTGCCGGCGGGACGACCGACTCCATCCGCGTCTCCTTCACCGGCGGCGGCTTTGCTGCGGGCAAACCTTACTACGTGTGCGCCAATACGGGTTACGCCGGCCCTGCCGATGCGCACTACACAGACGGCCTGGCCGAGGCAGGCGGCGGGCTGGCGATTCGCGATGCGGCCGGGAATATTTTGGACTCGGTGGGCTGGGGCACCGCGACCAACACATTCGTCGAGGGCTCACCGGCCCCCGCGCCCTCGGCGGGTCAATCGATCGCTCGCATGCCGGACGGCCACGACACCAACGACAACTCCACCGACTTCACGATCATCTCGTCTCCCACCACCCCGGGTGCCGCGAACCCTCTTTGAGCGACCGACGTCACCAGGCCACGGTCGGCGACTCCGCAGGCGCCTGCGGCCGCAGGAACTCGACGAACCAGGCGGCGGCGAGCTGCGCGGCCTCCTGCAGCGCGCCGGCCTCCTCGAACAGATGGGACGCGCCCGGGATCACCCGCAGCTCCTTGTGGATCGCGTCCAGACGTTCGAGCGCCGCCTGGTTGCGCTCGAGGACCGGGTGGTCGGCCTCCCCCACGATGAACAAAGTCGGCGCCGAGACGTGTGGCAGCGCGGCCTCGGCCAGATCCGGCCGGCCGCCGCGGCACACGATCGCGCCGATCGAGGAAGCCCGGTGGGCGGCCGCGATCAACGCGGCCGCCGCACCGGTGCTGGCCCCGAAATATCCCAGCCGCATCGAGCGCAGCGGGTCGGTCGTCTCGACCCAGTCGGTGACGGCCTTCAATCGATTGGCGAGCAGGGGGATGTCGAACCGGTACCGGCTGGTCACCGAATCGATGCGCTCCTCCTCGACCGTCAGAAGATCCGCGCGCAAAGTGGCCAGTCCGGCGCCGCGAAGCACGTCAGCCAGATAGTGGTTGCGCGGGCTGAAGCGGCCGCTGCCGCTGCCGTGCGCGAACAGCACCAGAGCCTGGGCGTGGTCGGGGATGCTCAGAGTCGCGGCGACCTCATGGTGGTTCACTGGAACGTCGATCTCGAGCTCGTGCTGCGCCAATGACCACCTCCTCCGCGTCCGGCGACGCCTCCCGGATACAAACTGGCTCCCATTCTTCGGGCATCAACCTGAGCGCCCCGGCGACCAGGGTCGCCCGGCTTGTCGACCGAGGCGGCGGCCGCAGATTTAATCCGCGAGCTGAAAGGCCAACCAGGGTGCGTCTTTTCCACGACCGCCACGATGCTGGACGGCAGCTCTCCGCCAAGCTGATGAAGTACGCGGGGCAGGCAGACGTCGTCGTGCTCGGGCTTCCCCGGGGCGGCGTCCCGGTCGCCGCCGAGGTTGCGCGCGCGCTGGGCGCCCCTCTGGACGTATTCCCCGTCCGCAAGCTCGGGGTCCCCGGTCGCGAGGAGCTGGCCATGGGGGCCATCGCCAGCGGCGGCGCGCAGGTCCTGAACCAGGCGGTGGTCAGTCACCTGGGCATCACGGACCAGATGATTCGCCAGGTGGCCACGCACGAGCTGGCCGAGCTGGAGCGGCGGCAGCGCGCCTATCGGCGCGATCGGCCCCCCGTCGAGCTGCGCGACAAGGTGGTCATTCTGGTCGACGATGGCCTGGCCACCGGAGCGAGCATGCGGGCAGCCGCGAACGCCGTGCGGGCGCAGGGGGCGCGAAGGCTGGTGGTCGCGACGCCGGTCGCGTCGGCCGACACCTGCGCCGAGCTGGGGCCCGAGGTCGACGAGATCGTCTGCGGCGACACACCGGCGTCCTTCACCGGGGTCGGGAAATGGTACGAGGACTTCTCACCGACGACCGACGAGGAGGTGCGCGGCGCGCTGGCATCCACCGGCGATCCGGCCAGCGCGCCCGCCGGCGCGCTGGCCGATCGGGATGGGGCCTGCGCCGACGCGCTCCGGCGGGTCTCCTGGCGCCTGCGCGATGACCCGCGCGACTACGATGAGCTCTTGCACCGGATGGGCAACGCGCGCGTCGTGATGATCGGCGAGGCGACGCACGGGACGCACGAGTTCTACAAGACCCGGATCCACCTGACCAAGCGGCTGATCGTCGAGCACGGGTTCCGCGCCGTGGCCGTCGAGGCCGACTGGCCCGACGCGTACCGCGTGAACCGCTACGTGCGCGACCAGTCGCCGGACGCGGGTGCCGTCGACGCGCTGGCCGACTTCGCCCGGTTTCCAACCTGGCTGTGGCGCAACGCCGACGTCCTCGAATTCGCCGGCTGGCTGCGGGACCACAACGATCGGCTGGCCGACGATCGCGACAAGGTCGGGTTCTACGGTCTGGACCTCTACAGCCTGTTCACCTCGATCCAGGCCGTCATCGCCTACCTGGAGCGAGTTGACCCGGAAGCGGCGGGACGCGCGCGGCAGCGTTACGCCTGCTTCGATCACTTCGGGGCCGACAACCAGAAGTACGGCTTCTCGGCGGCGCTGAAGCTGGGGCCAACCTGCGAGGATCAGGTGGTGGCGCAGCTGGCCGACATGCGCCGGTACGCGAGCGAGCTGGGCGGCGGCGGCCCCATGCCCAGCGACGAGGCCTTCTTCGCCGAGCAGAACGCCCGTGTCGTGAAGGACGCCGAGGAGTACTACCGCGCGATGTTCCGCGGTCGCGACTCGTCGTGGAACCTGCGAGACCAGCACATGCTGGAGACCTTGCAGGCGCTGCTGGCGCACCTCGATCGGCAGACCCCCGGCCAGGCCGACCAGACGAGAGTCGTCATCTGGGCCCACAACTCACACCTGGGCGACGCGCGGGCCACCGACATGGCGGGGCTGGGCGAGCTGAACCTGGGCCAGCTCGCGCGCCAGACCTTCAAGCGCGACACGTTCTCACTCGGCTTCACGACCTACGAGGGGACGGTCACCGCGGCGTCCGGGTGGGACGAGCCGGCCGAACGAAAGCGCGTGCGCCCGGCGCTCCCGGGCAGCTACGAGGCGGTCTTCCACGCGACCGGCCTCGACCGATTCTTGCTGATCTTCGGCGACGGCGGCGAGGCCAGCGCCCGTCTGGCCGAGCGCCGGCTAGAGCGCGCGATCGGCGTGGTCTATCTGCCCGAGACCGAACGAATGAGCCACTACTTCGAGGCGAGCCTGCCGGCGCAGTTCGACGCCGTCATCCACCTCGACGAGACCCGCGCCGTCGAGCCGCTCGAGCGAACCGCCACCTGGCGGGCCGGCGAGCTGCCCGAGACGTATCCCAGCGCAGTCTAGGACTTCGCCACAGTGGCTTTGCCACAGTGGCTTTGATCGATTGGTAACGGGGGTTATCCGCCGGCGCGCTGAAGCCGGTTGTCCTCGCCCCTCGGGGCGAGGATAAAGGAGAGGGGATCCGCGGTTACCGCGTCGGCTCAACCCGTCATCTTCTCCGTGGCGAGGTCCTAGTTGCAGCTGACAGACGGGAACGAGATGTTGATCGTGCAGGGGGTCGGCGTGTGGTTGTCCGAGACCGAGACCTGCAAGGTCTGGTTTCCGCTGGCCCCGCAGGAGTAGGTCGTGGCGGCGGCGGTCGAATCGGCGAAGGTGCCCGCACCCGCCGACCAGGAGTAGGAGAGCGTGTCGCCGGAGTCGGCGTCGGCAGCGACGACGCTGACGTCGATCTGGCCGCCGTTGGCAGCCGCGGTCTGCGGCGAGAGCATCCAGGCCGTGAGCGTGGGGCAGCTGTCGCCCGCCACGACCGTGCCGGTGACCACGAGCGAGCCGAGGCCCCCGTCGGGGACGCTGGCGGCGCAGTTCAGGTTGACGCTCACCGCCTTGGTCTGATTGGCGGCCACGTCGAACGAGCTGCTGGTCCCCGCGCAGGTGATCCCGGCGCTGGTCACGGCGCTCATCGTGACCGTGTCACCCGTGCTGGCCGGAACGCCGACCACGAACGAGGCCGTGGCGCCGGTGCGGCTGGTGTTGGTGGTTCCGGCCGCGAGCTGCTGGCTCGTGGACGACGACACGACCCACGACACGGACGAGATGGTGGTGCCGCCGGGAATGACCAGCGCCAGGACGACCTTGCCCTCGCCGCCGACAACCTCGGGCATGTTCTGGCAGCTCGCGGCCGCGAGCGCCACGACGGCTGCCGCCGCCCGGAGGTATTTCCCAGGAAGAGCCGCGCTCCGCTTCAGGCGGTGGTGAACCATTTGGCTCGTCCGCGGAGCAACGCTCGTGCCGCCGCGTCCGCGCCGCGGTCATGCGGGTTTCGCGCGCGATTCGAGCGGCCGAGTCTTCGGAATCCGGAAGCGGTGCCGCGTTTCCGAACAGGCGCCGTCCGGCGCTGTGCTTGCTGCAGTGACCTCCGTACGCAGATTCGTCATCGTCAGACCTTGGGCGGGAGGTGGCGCATGCCAAGACGTTTCAGGATGAACCAGGGGCAAGCAAGTCCAGGCGGCCGGTGGCCCGCGATGCTGGGCGGGATCGGGTTGGGCTCGGCGCTGTTCTACTTCCTCGACCCGAACCTGGGCCGGCGCCGCCGGGCCCACGCCCGCGACAAGGCCATCCGGGCGGCCCGGCTTGGGCGCCGGGACGTCGTGCAGATCGAGCAAGACCTCTCGAACCGCGCGCACGGGCTGCTGGCTCGGCTGCGCGCGCGACTCCGCAGCGAGGCGCCGGATGACGAGATCTTGAAGGAGCGCGCGCGGGCCGCCATCGGGCACATCTGCTCGCACCCGCGTGGGATCGAGGTCTCGGTGAACGACGGGAGGGTCCTGCTCTCGGGCCCGATGCTCGAGAAGGAGCACGACGGCGTGATTCGTCACGTCGCGCGCATCCATGGGGTGCGCGCCGTCGAGGACGCCCTGAAGCTTTACGCGCGGGCGGACGGCGTGCCCAGCCTGCAGGGGGACCGCAGCCCCTCGTTGCCCTGGACGCTGGGCCCCGCCTGCTGCGCGGATCTCATGAAGACCGAGGTGCAGATCATCGGCGAGAACGACAGCATCCACCGCGCCGCCGAGGTGATGGCCCTGGCAAACGTCGGCTGCCTGCCGGTCTGCAACCTGCAGCGAAAGGTGATCGGCACGATCACCGACCGCGACATCGTGGTCCGGGTGGTGGCCGACAACCTGCCCACCACCGCGTTTCGGGTGTCCGATGCCATGACCGGCGACGTGATCACCTGCCGCCCCGAGGACGAGATCACCTTGGCCGAGCAGCTCATGGCGCAGCACCAGGTGTCCCGGATCCCCATCACCGACGACGACGGAACCCTGCTGGGCATCATCAGCCTGTCGGACGTCGCCGAGCACGAGTCGATCCGGCGGGCCGGCCGGACGCTGCGGGCCATCTCGGCGCGCGAGGCGCCCCGAGCCTGAGCGGCGACCCGCGCGTCAGCTCGGGCTGCCGAGCTGCGCCAGCGCCTCGAACAGGTGGTCGATGTTGGTCGGCTTGGGCAGCACGTGGCGGAATCCGAGGTGGTCGAGATCGCCCAGGTTCTTCATCGCGGTGAGCGCGATGGTCGGAATTTGGCTCAGCTCTGGTACCGCCATCTGCCGCTGGCGGAAGCTGATACCGTTGACCTTGGGCAACACGATGTCGAGGATGATCGCCGCCGGCAGCGGCTCGCGCACCAGCCTGAGCAACGCCTCGACGCCGTCGGCGGCGCAGCTCACCTGGTAACCCTCCGACATCAACAGCTCGGCCAGGTTGGCGCGCAGCATGAAGTCGTCCTCGATGAGGAGGATCCGCTCGGGAGCAAACCGAGGTCTGATCGACTCCTCCAACCGCATCACGATGTTGTACAAAATTGGCCAGAGCGTCGGATGTGTCAAGCCGCTTTGCGGCAATCGCCGACGATGATCATGGAACCGAGTTCCTGGTCCCCGTCTGGTCAATCGCGCCTGGACGGTTATGTTCCGCGGCATGCCGACCGTGCTGATCGTGGAGGGGTATCGAGATCTGATGGATCCGCTGGCCGAACAGCTGCGGCGCCAGAACTGGCAGGTGGTCGGCGCAGGTTCCGTCACCGAAGCCGTGCGCCTGGCCGAAAATGATCGGGTCGACGTGGTGCTGGCGGACGAGCGCCTGTCGGAGGGGAGCGGGCTGGCGCTCGAGGACGCGTTCAAGCTCAACGACCGGCTGCGGAGCACACCCATCGTCTACATGACCGCGCTGGCCAGCCCTTCGGTCGGCCGCACTCTGGCGGGCCGCCGGATCCTCGCGAAGCCCTTCACCCTGGATCGCGCGCTGGAGGTGCTGGAGTCCGCGGTCGATCAGTGATTTTGCGACCGCGACTTCCGGAAGCGCTGGCGGTGAAGGTGCTTCCTGGGTGCCTCGACTCCCGGGCGAACCGTCGGGGCAAGCTGCTCCGGTTCGATCGGCAGCGGGACCACCTCGATCGGCCGTGAGGGCCGCGTCCACGCGACGCTGGGGGCCACGGGGGTCGGGCGCGCCACGTCGCGCACGTGATCGCCGGCCAGCGCCACCGCCATGAACGTCAGCGGCAGCACGGACAGCAGCACCACCCACCGTTGCCGGCGGACCGGACGGCTCGCTGCTGGCGGAAGCCCCGTGACCGCGCGGCGCTCCGCCCGCTGCAGGTGGTGGGCGACGATCAGGCGGTGGCGTTCGCGCTCCTTTGCCAGGTTCCGGTCGACGTACGCCGCCACGCTGATGGGCGATTCGGTCGCCGCCAGGTCGCTCGCCACGGCTTTCAAGCGCGCCGCCACCTCCAGCGCGGTGGACGGCCGGTCGGTCGTGCGCTTGGACAGCATCTGCAGCAGCAGCCGAGCCAGCGCGGGGGGCGCGTCCGGGCGGGCGCCTCGAATGTCCGGTGGCGGTTCGCTCAAGATGCGGCGGGTCCCCTCGAACCCCACGCGGTTCCGGTAGAGGCGCGCCCCGCTCAGCAGCTCGAACAGCGTGACACCCAGCGAGAACAGGTCGGAGCGCCGGTCAGGCTCCTCGAAACGCAGCTGCTCGGGCGCCAGGTAGCCCATGTTGCCCTTCAGCACCCCGGTCACGGTCCGGTTCTCGTTGCCCAGCGCCTTGGCGATTCCGAAGTCGGTGACCCGCACCGAACCGTCGAAGCCGATCAGCACGTTCTGAGGCGAAACGTCCCGGTGAACCAGGTTCAGCGGACAGCCGTCCTCGTCGACGGCCTCGTGGGCCGCGTGCAGCCCCAGCGCGACCTGCCGGCAGATCCGGAGCGCGACCTGGGTCGGGATCAGGCGGCGCGCGCGCGCCGCCTGGCGGACCAGCCGCGCCAGCGAGATCCCCTCGACGTAGTCCATGATCAGGTACGGGCCGTCCGCGTCTTCTCCGACCTCGGACGCGGCGACGACGTTGCGGTGCCTCACCAGCCGGGCCAGGCGCGCCTCGTCCGTGAACATCGCGCGGAACTGAGGATCGCCGCGGAACTGCGCGTGCAGGCGCTTGCGCGCCACCCACCGGCCGCCCGCCCGATCGGCGCGCCAGCACAGCTCGACGTAACCCATTCCGCCGCGCGCGATCACCGCCACCACCGTGGGCGCGAACGCCCGCCCGGGGGGCCGGCCCGTGATCGTCCGCTGGTTTGCGACGGCGTGGTGCATCGACCACCGGGCCTTGGAGTAGAAGCAGCAATCGCACCAACGCTGCCCGGGTCGCAGCAACGGCGCGAACCCGCGACACTCTCGCTGCGTCGCTGTTGTCTCGCTGACTGCACCCGTTGCCGGGCGGTCAACAGGCCCGATGTCGCCTGATGTCACGGAGCGCCAGCGGCGGACCCTGCGGCCGGCGGCTGGCGCCCCATTTTCAGCCCGCGCTCAGTGCGTCCCGTTGAGGACCAGCTGGTCGACGTCCGAGGCGTCGGCGTTGCTGGTCGTGCCGTACCGGATCTGCGCCACCCCCGACGAGAAGTACCTGGTCAGCGGCGACGACACCGGGAAGGTGTGGGCCGTCCAGATCCAGGAGGGGGCGAACGTGTTGTCGCCCAGCAACGTCCAGCTCCCGGTGCTGGTGTCGAGGATCTCGAACGTCCACCGCTGGCCGTCCACCGCAGGTCCGCGGAAGTTGACCGTCAACCCGAGCGACGTGACTGACCCCGCCGAGATGCTCGACGGCAACGGGTAGCTGCAGACGATCTGCGAAGAGGGCGAGAGCTCGACGTAGTCGTCCCAGGTGTCGGTCGTCCCACTGAGCTGCGCGGTCGCCAGGTTGGCGGCCGTCTGGCCGTCACCGATCTGGCCGGCCGTGACCGAGAGCGAGCTGCAGGTGAGCGTGAACGTGCTCCCGCCGCTGGTCCCGCCGGTCCCGGTGCTGCCCCCGCTCCCGGTGCTGCCCCCCGTGCCCGTGCTGCCCCCGCTCCCGGCGCTGCCGCCGCTCCCGCCTCCGCCGCCGATCGTGGCCACGATCAGCAGCTGATCGACGTCGGACGCGTCGGCGCTGCTGGTCGTGCCATAGCGAATCTGCAACGTCCCCGACGAGAAGTAGCGCGACGCGGGCGTCGGCAGCGTGAACACGTGCTGGGTCCAGACCCAACCGGTGGCGAACGAGTTGTCGCCCAGCGACGTCCACGATCCCGTCGTCGGGTCCAGGACCTCGAACGTCCAGGTCATCGTGTTCGGCGTGGGACCGCGGTAGTTCACGTCCAGCGCCAGCGAGGTGATCGAGGAGGCGCTGACGCCCGAAGGCAGGTTGTAGTTGCAGACGATCTGCGAGGCGGGCGAGAGCTCGACGTAGTCGTCCCAGGTGTCGGTCGTCCCGGTCAGCTGCGCGGTCGCCAGGTTCGAGGCGGTCTGGCCGTCGCCGATCTGGCCCGCCACCACCGAGAGCGTGCTGCAGGCGATGTTCCGGGTGGTGCCGCCGCCGCTGCCGCCGGTCGCGCCCCCGCCGCTGCCGCCGGTCGCGCCGCCGCCGCCGCTGCCGCCGGTTCCACCAGTTCCAGTGCCGCCGCCGGTCCCACCGCCGCCGCCGCAGTCACCGCTGGAAAGCGGCAGCGTGGCGGAGGCGCCAGACGAGAGCGCCACCGACGACAACGGCTGGCCGGCATAGAGCTCCGTGGTCCCGCCGCAGGCGCCGGTCACCGGCACCGTGGCCGCGTTCGCCACGTGGAGGGTGATGGTGTTGGCGTTGGGATCGATCGTCCCCGAGACGCCGGAACCGTTGAGGGCCATCCGGTTGGCGACCTGCTGGCCAAGCACCTCCATCGTCGGCCCGACCAGGGGGACGGTGACCAGGTTCGAGTACTTGCTGAAGGTCTCATCCAGGAGGTCGCTCAGCAGGCTCTCTCCGGACGCGTAGATGTGCAGGTCGGGCTGGTGGAACATCCAGGGGTCGTTCTCGCCCTTCAGCAGGTACTGCACCAGAACGTCGCTCTCGTTGTCGAGGATCTCGCTGTAGGTGAGATCGCGTCCGTAGTACGAACGGTAGATATCGTTGTACTCGGCCACCCACTGATCGGGCGTCGACACGTTGTAGAACAGGTTGGTCGGGCGCCGCGGGATCATCAGGATCTGTGGCTGCAGCGGGTTGTAGATGCCGACTTGAGGCGAGGGGTTGTCGTACCCGGCCACCGACGAGTCCGCCACGAGGTAGCGAATGCCCGAGTCGAACATGGCCTGCATGGCGTTCGTCGCCGTGAGGCCGCTGTAGCTGGGCGGCACCAGGTTCATCACGCTGTAAGGCTTCAGCCCGTACTGGCCGGACGCCGCCGTGTTCTGGGTCAGCTCGGCCAGCACCTGGCTGTACGACAGGGGATCCAGCGTGGTGTGATCCCAGGTGTGGCTGATCCAGTTGAAGCCGCTGCCGATCTGCGTGGCGGCCGAGGTCAGCGAATCACCCGAGGCCGTCCCGAAGGCGTTGAACGCGATGTTGTACTTGAAGCCGCCCGTGACGGTCTGGGCGCGCTTGGCGTTCTGATAGGTGAGCGCGGCCTGCAGCTCGCTTCCGGTCAAGCGGAAGGTGCCTCCGGTATAGATGTCATCCGGAATGAACATGTCGTCGACCTGCACACCGATGTACGCGTGGCGGTCGCCGACGAACACGCCGCGCGTCGTCCAGTTCACCACGCTGGCCAGCACCTGCAGCGAGTGGACCAGGTTGGGATCCTGGGCGAAGTTCAGCGACAGCGCCTCGCGGCCGTCCCCGTAGGCGCGCGTGGCGGCCAGGATGCGCCCGCTGGAGTCGACCAGCACCGGCGCCGTCGAGGAGTCCAGCGCGGTGGCCGGGTAGGCGAACGCCCCGCTGATCGTCACGCCGCTCCCGCAGTTGACGTAGTGCAGGGCCGCGCTGCCGGCCGACGTGCACTGCGTGGCGAGCGGCGACGACGACGTGTCGACCGACGTCGATCCCGAGTAGCCGTAGCTGGAGTCGGGCGAGGTGTAGAGCGACGCGCGGCGCACCTGGAACATCGCTTCGTAGTTCGAGAGGGTCTGGAATTCGGCGCTGCTGAAGGCGCTCGAACCGTCGGACAGCACCAGGTTCCCGGTGGTGAGGATGATGGCGTTGTACTTACCGTGCGTCCCCGACGCCAGCGTGGAAGCGCTCAGCGTCGTCTGCGCGGCGATGAGAACGTCGTAGGGCGTCCCCAGGTAGTCGAGCGTCTGCTGGATGGCGGGCAGCTGGGAGTCGCCGCCGTCGGCGGAGATGACCAGCACCCGCGCGTCGATCAGGGCGCCGGCCGCGATGGCCGCCTCCAGGGCCGTCGGCTCTTCGTCGACGGCGGCCACGATCGTCGGCATGGGCGTCGTCTTGGCGGCCGCTGGTTGCACCGGCCCTTGTCGGAACTGCCCCGCCGTGGGCGGCGGCGACTTGTTGTCGCTGCACCCGATCGCCCCGATCACCGCCAGCCCCGCTGCCGCCCAGATCCCGAACGTTTTGCTCGAGCTCCGATTCGCCGACTTCATGCTCCACCTCTCTGGATCAAAGAGTTACGGCCACCGGGCGCAGATCGACGCCCGGCGAAGAGACAACGGCGGCAAGCTAGTCACGCGCTTCGCAGCGGCAGCATGCGGCGACGCCGACATCGCGATCCAGGATCGCGTCGGCGAGATCGATCAGTTCAGCGTGACGCTGGCCGTGGTGAACGTCGCGCTGCCGGTCCCGTTGCCGTCGCCGACCTCGACGAGAATCCGGGCCTCCTCCAGGCTCCCCAGCTGCAGACCGAGGTTAGCCCACCCGGAGAAGTGCTCGGAGATCGAGACGTGCCCGCAGGCGCGCGGCGTCTGCGCCACGCTCCAGAACTGCACGAACGTCTGATTGCCCATGATGGACGGCTGGTCGGTCTGCGTCCTGGTGTAGACGTCGTACGCCCCGCCATCGACCGTGATGGTCCCGGCCTTGGTGCCTGACGGGAAGCGCAGGCCGAACCAGTCGTCGACGATGTAGTACTCGTGCAGCGGGTTCACCGACCAGCCGTAGATCCCGATGTTGCTGTAGCCGCCGCCGGCGCCGCTCTTCGTCTCCGAGAAATCGGCCGCCAGCGTCCCGATCTGATCGGGCGTCTTGGTCGAGTTGAACCCCAGACCGACGCGGGCCAGCAGATCGCCCGGGCTGCTCCAGGTCGCGCTGAAGTTCGCGTCGACGCCGGCGACCGTCATCGAGCCGGAGCCGACCCCGTTCGACCAGAGCGAGTAAGAGTAGCCGTTCCCCACGTTTCCCTGCGCGTAGTTGGTGTAGGTCTTCCCGCCGGTCCAGGCCGCACCGGCCGGGCAATCGTCCCCGGTGGCCCCGGGGGTTCCCGTCGGGCCGGAACTGCAGGCCGCCAGCGTCACCGCGGCCAGGCAACAAAAAAAGAAGCTACGAAACACGTAAGGCGGATACGCTTAGCATCCCCGGCGACGGAGCACCACGCCCCGTGGCTGAGCTCTTGTTACGGCGCGTTGTAGAGAAGGACATCCCGTCGAAACGTCGTTCGGGTAGTCTCGCGACAGGAGTTTCCGTGAGTACCAGCGCTTCGGTCTTGCCGCTCGGAGAACAGCTACACCGGGAGAAACTCACGGTTCCCGAGCGGGCCGAGCGGGTCGAGGTCAGCGACCTCGAGATCAAGGCCCTGGGCCCCTGCCGCTATGAATCGCCGATCGCCGCCCGCCTGGGGGCCAGCGCGCTGCACAAGGTCGGCGGCGCCGAGCGCGTCCTGCTCGACGACCGCTGGTCTACCCTCGAGAGCACGGCGCCGGCGCGCATCCCCACCCTCGAGCTGGCTGGCCCGCGCGACCTCATCTACTTCAACGCGGCCGAGCTGCGCTGCGGGATCGTCACCTGCGGCGGCCTCTGCCCGGGCATCAACAACGTCATCCGTGGCCTGGTCAACGAGCTGACCCATGCATACGGGGTCAAGCGGATCGTGGGCTTCCGCTACGGGTTCGAGGGAATGGTGGCCCGCTATGGTCACACGCCCCTCCCGCTGGGCCCGGCCGAGGTGAGCGACATCCACCAGCAGGGCGGGACGGTGCTGGGGACGTCGCGCGGCAATCAGGATCCGATCGAGATGGTCGACCGGCTCGAGAAGCTGGGGATCGGCGCGCTGTTCGTGATCGGCGGCGACGGCACCCTGCGCGGCGCCGCCACGCTGGTGGCCGAGATCGAGCGGCGGGGGTTGTCGATCGCGGTGGTCGGGATCCCCAAGACGATCGACAACGACATCCACTTCATCGATCGCAGCTTCGGCTTCGAGTCGGCGTTTGCCGCCGCGGTCGAGGCGATCCGGGGCGCCCACGTCGAGGCCACCGGGGCCAAGAACGGCGTGGGGCTGGTCAAGCTGATGGGGCGCCACTCGGGCTTCATCGCCTGCCACGCCGCGCTGGCCAGCACCGACGCGAACTTCGTGCTGATCCCCGAGGTCCCGCTGCGCCTGGACGGTCCGCGCGGTTTCCTGGCGGCGGTGGAGCAGCGGCTGGCCGAGCGCAACCACGCGGTGATCGTGGTGGCCGAGGGCGCCGGCCAGGAGCTGTGCGAGGAGCACGCGCCGGGCGACCGCACCACCGACGCCAGCGGCAACTCGCGGCTGAAGGACATCGGCATCGTGCTGCGCGACCGCATCGGGCGGCACTTCGCCGAGCGGGGCGTTCCGCTGACGCTGAAGTACATCGATCCCAGCTATCAGATTCGCAGCGTCCCGGCCTCGGCCGGCGACAGCGTCTTCTGCTGGAACATGGCGCGCAACGCGGTCCACGCGGCGCTGGCCGGCAACACGGAGGTGATCATCGGCCAGTGGCACGGGCGCTTCGTCCACGTGCCGATGCAGCTGGCCACCCGCTTCCGCAAGCAGGTCGACGTCCGGGAGGATCTCTGGATGTCGGTGCTCGAAGCGACGGGACAGCCCGTCAGTTTCGAATAGCCCGCAGCGGCACGGGCTGCTCGACGCGCACGGCCCCGCCGACCGACGAGGTCTTGGCGATCGTGGCTCGCTCGCCCGGCACCTCGAGGATCACGCGCGAGCGACGTTGCCAGGTGAAGTAGGCGAAGGCCCACTCGACCAGCACGGCGACGCGGCTGCGGAAGTCGACCAGCGAGCGCACGTGGACCAGCAGCCAGAGCCACCAGGCCACGAACCCGCTGAACCGGAACCGCCCCAGCTGCGCCACCGCCCTGTGGCGCCCGATCGTCGCCATCGAGCCCCGGTCTTTGTAGCGAAATTCCTGGCGCGGCCGTCCCGCCCGGGCCAGCAGGATGTTGCGGGCCGCGTGCCGCCCGCTCTGGATCGCCATCTGCGCCACGCCGGGCAGGGGCTTTCCGTCCTGCAGCAGCGAGACGATGTCGCCGACCAGAAAGACCTCCGGCCGATCGGGCACCGAAAGATCCTCGGCCACCCTCACCCGGCCGGCCCGATCCAGCGGCACGCCCAGCTGCGCGGTCAGCGGGCTGGCGCGCACGCCGGCAGCCCAGAGCACCGTGTGCGTCGAGATGGTCTCGTCGCCGATCTCGACGTAGCCGTCACCCAGGTCGGTCACCCGCGTCCCGGTGCGCACCTCGATCCCCAGGCCTTCCAGCTGCTGGCGGGCTTTCTGCGACAGGTCTTCGGGGAACGAGGCGAGCACGCGCGGCGCCGCCTCGACCAGGATCACCCGCGTGGTGCGCGGATCGAAGCGGCGGAAGTCGCGCACCAGAGTCCGCCCCGCGATCTCGGCCAGCGCGCCGGCCAGCTCGACCCCCGTCGGGCCGCCGCCGATCACGACGAACGTGGTCCAGGCCCGCCGCCCCTCCGCCGAGCTCTCGAGCTCGGCGGCCTCGAAGGCCCGCAGGATCCGGCGGCGAACGTCCAGCGCTTCGCCCAGCGTCTTCAACCCCGGCGCGATCTCCGACCACTTCTCGTTGCCGAAATAGGCGTGCGTCATCCCGCTGGCCAGGATCAAGAAGTCGTATTCGACGTGACGACCCTCGACCAGGACACGCTTCTTCTCGACCTCGATCCGTTGCACCACGCCCATCAGCACGGTGGCGTTGTGCTGCCGCCAGAGCAGCTTGCGGATCGGCGCCGCGATGTCGGGGGCCGCGAGCCCCGCCGTCGCCACCTGGTACAGCAGCGGCTGGAACAGGTGGTGATTGCTCTTGTCGATCAGCGTGACGCGCACGCCCGGCACGTTCAGGCGCCGCGCGGCCGCCAGCCCCCCGAAGCCGCCACCGACGATGACGACGTGTGTCTCTTCTTTTTTGAGCATCCCCGCGTTCAGCGTACGCGGGGATCGAACGACGCTCTGTTTCGAGCGCACCAGGGCGTTGTAACCAGCGCCCTCCGCACCTCAAAAGGGCTTCAAAGCCCGGTGAACCCCTGACGATAGAGGCCGGCCGCCAGGTCGTCGGCAAGCGCGACGGGGTCGTGCGCGATGACCACATGAACGTCCGCCGGCAGATGCGCCAGCGCGGAGAGCTGGGCAGCCACCTCAGGCCGGTCCTCGCCCATCAGCAGCTTGGCGATGTACGGGCGGCCGCGCTGCATGGCGATGTTGTCGCGCGACCAGGCGATATCGCCGACGAACAGCAAGCGGTTCCCGTTTGCCAGCTCGACGTAGACCAGCTGCGAGCCCGGGCTGTGTCCGGGAGCCTTCTGCAGCACCACGCCGGGCGCGACGGTGTAGAGCCCGTCGTAGCTCAGCGGCCGGAACCGCTCGACCGCCCCCGGCGCGAAGTCCTTGCGCTCCAGCCGCGGGCTTTCCAGCTGTTCGCGGGTCATCACCACGGAGCTCGCGAGCGCCGCCGGATCAGGCGCGACGGCCAGGCCGCCGACGTGGTCGACGTGCTCGTGGGTGAACACGATCGTACTGGCCTTCTTCATCGCAGCCTCGACCCGAGCGAAGGCGGCCAGGTCCATGTGGCTGCCCGGCATCTTCTTCGCGCCCTCCGGCCCCATCGCCGTGTCGATCATCAGCGAGCGATCCGGCCAGACCACGCGGTGGGCCAGCAGCACCATCGGCTGCAGGCGAATGCCGCTGCCCGCGACGACCAGCGTCCGCGGGAACGCGAAGTCACCGACGCGCTCGACCTCCATGCGCTCCGGCAGTGGCCCCTTGCCGACGGCGGCCGCGTGCAGGGCCGCGAGATCGATGGTGTACGCGCCCGCCGGTGCCGCCGCCGTTCCCGCCAGGCCGAACAGGACCGCGAACAGCACCACCAGCACACCCACCAGGATCCAGGGCCAGCGCCTGCGCCGGTTTTCCATGCGGGCAAGCTAGCATGCTCGAGTGGAGCAGACCGCGAGGCTGTCCCGGCGGCTCGCTCGACCCGAGACGGCCATCAAGCCAGCGCTAATCCGTAAGCCAACTTACCCTCGATGACCGGTGGCGGCGCGAATCTGCCGACCTCCGGTGATCGCCTCAATGCGCGCTGTTTTGTCGCCGATTTGAGCCGATCGAGTGACCACCGCGGGCCCGCTGGAAATCAAGCCCGAGAGGTTCGGGCGCTACGTGCTTCTCGACCGGATCGGGATCGGCGGGATGGCGGAAGTCTTTCGTGCGGTGATGGCCGGCGCGCAAGGCTTCCAGCGCACGTTCGTGGTCAAGCGGATCATCAGCGAGCGCGCGCAGTCCCCGTATTTCGTCGAGATGTTCGTGCGCGAGGCGCGCATCAACGCGATCCTGCACCACCCGAACATCGTCCAGGTGTTCGACTTCGGCGAGGTGGGCGGAACGTACTTCCTGGCGATGGAGTACGTGCGGGGGCGCGACGTCTCGGCGCTGGCGCGGCGGCTGCACGAGCGCGAGCGCCCCTGCCCCCCCGGCGTCGCCGCCTTCATAGCGCACGAGGTGGCCGAGGCGCTGGCCTACGCGCACGCCCAGACTGCGCCCGACGGCACGCCGCTGAACGTGGTGCACCGGGATGTCAGCCCGTCCAACATCATCTGCCAGCGCACCGGGGGCGTGAAGCTGCTGGACTTCGGGATCGCGCAGGGGCTGGGCGAGCCCGAGGTCGAGCGGAGCAGCGGCGGCCAGATGTTCAAGGGCAAGGTCGCCTACGTCGCGCCCGAACGGATCATGAACCGCGCGGCGGACAAGCGGTCGGACCTGTTCTCGCTGGGGGTGGTGCTGTGGGAGCTGCTGGCGGGTCGCAAGCTGTTTCGCGCCAAGGACGACGCCCAGACGCTGCAGAACGTGCTGGAGATGGACATTCCGCCGCCGTCGTCGATCCGACCGGACGTGCCGCCCCAGCTGGACCACGTCGTCGAGCGAGCGCTGGCCCGCGATCCGGCCGGGCGTTACGCGACCGGGTACGAGATGGCCGAGGACCTGGAGGGGGTCCTGGCCGGCCTCGGCTACCAGCCGCGCGCGCTGCCGGCGTTGCTGCGCGAGCTGTTCGGCGGCGAGCTCTCGTCGCGCCAGATCCCGGCCGCCAGCCTGGCGGCGGAGCTGCTGGCCGCGGGCGCCGGCGATCCGGTGACCGGGACGGCCCCCACGCCCAGCGCGACGTTGCTGGCGCCCCAGGCCGCGCCCAGGGACTACAGCGTCCCGATCGACGGCCCGCGCCACTCGCGGTGGGCCTGGTGGCTGTCGGGCGCGCTCGGAAGCGTCGCTCTCATCATCTTGCTCGTGGGGCGCGGCGGCGGCCGGCGCTCCCTGGCGAGCACGGTGGCGCCCCCGCCCGTGCCCGCGCCCGTCGCCGAACCGGAGGGATCGCCCGCCGTCGAGGCCGCCGTCCTGCCAGTGCCCCTGCCGGCGCCGGCGGCGACGCCGGCCCCGGCAAACCCGGCGCCCCGACCGGTTCATCGGACGCGCGCCAAGGGCAAGGGTCGCATCGCGCGCGGCCTCTCGATCGATCCGTTCGCGGAGGCAGCGTCACGACGCGACCGCTGACAGGCGCGCGCGCCGTCGCCGCGCTGGTCGTGGTGGCGCTGTGCGCGGCCGCGCGGCCGGCGCGCGCCAGCGCCGCCGCCGTCGACGCCACCCGCGAGGCCCGCCGCCACTTCGACGAGGCCGAAGCGGACTACCGCGCCGGCCGCTACGCCGAGGCGCTGGTGCAGTACCAGGCCGGCTACGCGGCCAAGCCGCTGCCGGGCTTCCTGATCAACATCGCGCAGTGCCAGCGCCGCCTCGGGGATCTCAAGACCGCGCGGGCCACCTACCACGAGTTCGTCCTGGTGGCGCCCGACTCGCGGCTGGTGCCGGAGGTCCAGACGCTGATCCGGCAGCTCGACGCCGTGATCGCGGAGCTGGCCGCCGGTCAGGAACCGTCCGCGGCCGAGATCACCGCGGGGGGCGACGTTCACACGAGCGAGCTGGTGACCACGGCGCCCGTCCTGGCGCCCGCGCCGCCCCTCGCTTCGCCGGCGGCGCCGCCGCTGCTCGCGGCGCCGGCGACGCCGGAATCGCCTCCACCGCCGAAGCCGTCGCACGCGCGCTGGTGGATCTGGGGCGGCGTCGCCGCGGCGGCGCTCGCCGGCGGCGTCATCGCGGGCGTCGCCCTGTCGTCGCCGGGAACCACGACCATCCACACCGGTACGCTGGGGACGCTCAGCCGATGACCGCGCGCCGGCGCGCCTGGGCGTCCGTCGTCCTGGCCGGGTTGATCTTCGGCTGCCGCGGCGGAACCCAGGTCCCGGAGGACGGCGCGCTGCTGTTGCGGGTCAGTCTGGCGGCGGGCGCGCCGATGCCCGACGAGCTGCGCCTTTGGGCCTACGACGACACCGGCGTCCTGTGGAGCAACACGCGGTTCCCGACCGACGGCCCGCTGGTGCCCCAGAGCTCGACCTTCCTGGGAACCATCCTGATCCAGCCGGGCACGACCGTGGGCGACCTGCGGATCGATCTGCGCGGGCTCCAGGACGGTGGGGTGGTCGACGAGGCCATCCTGATCGTCACGCCGGCGGAGCGCGCGACCGCGACGTTCGACGTGACGTTGTCCGCCGCTCTTCTCTCGGACGGCGACGGAGACGGCGTCTCGGATCCGATCGACGACTGTCCCACGGTCCCCGATCCCGCGCAGACCGGGTGCGGGCGAGACGCGGGCACGTCCGACGGCGGCGCGGGCAGAGCAGGCGCTGCGGGTGGACGGGCTGGTGGCGCGGGCGCAGGCGGCGGCGGCAAGGCCGGCGCGTCCGGTGCGGGCGGGCACGGGGGAGCGGCGGGATCGTCGAACTTGCCCCGGGGCGCGTCCTGCGGAGCCGCCTCGCAATGCGCCAGCGGCTTCTGCAAGGACGGTGCGTGCTGCGACAGCGCCTGCACCGACGCATGTAACAGCTGCGCGACCGGTAGATGCACCAGCGTGACCAACGCCGAGGACGCACCCGAGTGCGTCGCGCCGAAGTCATGCGATCGGAAAGGGAAGTGCGTGCAGAACTGAAAGCGCTAGTCTGAGCGCATGCCGCAGACCCTGTTCGTCGTCGAAGTTTCGGTTCATGTGAAGCCTGACGCCGTCGAGGCGTTTCGCGCCGCGACGCTGGCGAACGCCCGCGCGAGCATCCAGGAGCCGGGCATCGCTCGCTTCGACGTGCTCCAGGATCGCGACGACCCGACGCGCTTCGTGCTGGTCGAGGTCTACCGCGCCCCGGACGGCCAGGCCGCCCACCGGACCACCGCCCACTACGCCGCGTGGCGCGCCGCTGTCGAGGACCTGATGGCCGAGCCCCGCGTCGCCCGGAAGTTCGTGAAAGTGTTCCCCGAGGACAGCGGCTGGTGAACGCGTTCGAGCTGGCGACCGCCGGCCGCGTGGTCTTCGGCGCCGGGGCGCATCGCCAGGTGGCGGCCGCGGTGGCCGCCGCCAGTGCCGGCCAGGTCGTGCTGGTCACGGGCGCCAGCACCTCGCGCGCCGCGCCGCTGGCGGCGGACCTGGCCGCAGCCGGGCTGACCGTGACGACCTTCGCGATCGCCGGCGAGCCGACCGTCGACGTGGCCCGGGCGGGGGCGGCGGTGGCCCGCGCGACCGCTGCGGGCGCGGTGGTCGCGCTGGGCGGCGGAAGCGCGCTGGACGGCGGCAAGGCCATCGCGGCGCTGGCCGCCAACCCGGGCGACGCGCTGGACTACCTGGAAGTCGTCGGGGCGGGGCGCGCGCTCGAGCACCCGCCGCTGCCCTTCTTCGCGATCCCGACCACGGCGGGCACCGGCTCCGAGGTCACGCGGAACGCGGTGCTGTCCGTTCCGGGCGCGCGCGTGAAGGCCAGCCTGCGCAGCCTGCTGATGCTCCCGCGCCTGGCGGCGGTCGATCCCGACCTGCTGGGCGCGCTGCCCCCGGCGGTGGTGGCGTCGAGCGGTCTGGATGCGCTGTCGCAGGTGATCGAGCCTTTTCTCAGCATCCGCGCCAACCCGATCACCGACGCGCTCGCGCGCGACGGCATCGCTCGTTCGGCGCGCGCCCTGCGGCGCGCCTACGCCGGCGAGCTGGCGACGGACGCCGGGCTGCGCGAGGACCTGGCGTTCGCGAGCCTGACCGGCGGCATCTGCCTGGCGAATGCGGGCCTGGGCGCGGTGCACGGCTTCGCGGCGCCGGCCGGCGGCATGTTCGGCGCGCCCCACGGCGCCGTCTGCGCGGCGCTGCTGCCGCACGTGCTGGACGTCAACCTGCGCGCGCTGCGGGAACGGGCGCCGGCGCACCCGGCGCTGCCGCGCTACCGAGAGCTGGCGGCGCTGCTGACCGGCGCGCCGGCCGCCGACGTCTCGCCCGCGGACGGGGTGGCGTTCGTGTCGGCGCTGACCCGCGACCTCCGCGTGCCGGGGCTGGCGACCCACGGCATGCAGGCCGCCGACGTCGCCGCCCTGGTCGAAAAGGCCAAGCAGGCCAGCAGCATGAAGGGCAACCCGCTGCCGCTCACCGACGCCGAGCTCATGGAGATCGCCGAGAGAGCGCTGTGATCCGGTACCATGCCGGGCTTGCCGCGCCTCCGATGGTGGGCTCCCGTCACCTTGCTGCTCGCGCTTTCGGCGTCGCCCGCGGCGCGCGCGGCCACGGAGTGTCCGGTGGGCGCGGGCGGATCGCCGGCGCTGGCCGGCATCGATCCCGAGCTGCGCCTGCACTTCATCGACGACCACCTGGCCATCACGGCCCATCGCGCGCAGGTCTGGACCTGGGGGTGGGGCATCGGCATCGGGGCCGCGACCGTCGCCAACCTGGTGCCCCTGGCCTTCGTCGCGCCCGAGAATCGGATCGACTGGTACGTCGGCGCCGCGACGACGGTGATCGGCGTCGTGCCGCTGCTGATCGCGCCGCTGGACGTGGTGGGCGACTCGCGCGCCCTGCGCGCTCGGCTGGCCGTGCGGACCCCCGCCGATGACATCTGCGCCCTGCTCGCCGACGCAGAGCTCAAGCTGGTGAGCGACGCCAAGAACCAGGCGAACGGGCAGCGCTGGTGGTTGCACGTCGGCAACGTCGCGCTCAACACCGGCGTCGGCCTGTTCCTGGGCCTGGGCTATCACCACTGGGCGGCCGGGGTGTTCAACGCCGTCCTGGGCAGCGCCATCGGCGAGGCCATCATCCTGACCCAGCCGACGTCCAGCATCGATGACCTGCGGACGTACCGGAGCGGATCGTTCGCCCCGCCGGCGCGCCAGCTGGCGATCGCCTACGCGGCCGCTTTCTGAAACGCGAGCTCAGTCCTTGCCCGAATCGGAACCGGCGTCGGCGGCGCACGCGACACGGCCGCAAACCCATTCGCCGTCGTCGCAGGTCGCTGCGCCCGTTTGGCGGAACCCATCGACGCATTCGAGCTGCGGCGGACAGACCCCCGGACTGTCGACGCACTGTTTGCTGCAGGCCCCGGCCAGGATGACGGGCAGGCCGATGACCAGGATCAGGGCACGCATATGCGCCTCGGGCAAAGCAAGCGGCTGGCCAGGCTTGAGAGCCCGTCCGGTCGGCCTGATCCACCGGCAATGACAGCGCGGCGGGTGATCGCTCGAGGCGGTCGTGACAACCTCATTGGCGAACGCCTGCACCTCGGCGCGAGCCACATGTAGGCAGTCACGGGCGCTCTCGCACAGCTCCTTACAGACAACCAACTTTTTCAGGTCGTGGGGAAAAAACCAGGGCGGACCCTGATCCGCTTCGCGCAGACGCGGGAATGTCTCAATTATGGATACGTGTCGCCATTCCCGAACCTCGAATATTGGTGCTCTTGCTTGTGGCCTCGCCGCGCTGGTCGTGGCGGCCTGTGGGGCCGCGACCGGTGGCGGTGGTGAGGGCGGGAGTGGCGGGACCGCGAACACCGGAACGGGCGGCTTGCCGGGGACGGGGGGCAAGGCCACCGGCGGCAGCGGCACCGGCGGGCTCACCGGCACCGGCGGCTCGGTCGGGACCGGCGGGCTCACCGGCACCGGCGGGCTCACCGGCACCGGCGGGTCGGGTACGGGTGGAATGAACCGGGGCGGCAATGGCGGCACGGGCGGCGCCGCCGGCGCTCACGGGACGGGAGGCACGGGCGGCGCCAAGGGCGGCAACGGCGGGACCGCGACCGGCGGCACGGGCAACGCCGGCGCGACCGGGTCCGGCGGGAACAGCGGTGGCGGCGGCGCGGACAGCGTCGATTGCTCGACCCCGGTCCCGACGGGCGGAACCGCGCACACGGTCATGAGCATGTCGGGGATGGCCGCCGGACTCACCTGGAGCATCTGGTCGAATCAATCGCCGGGCACCATCACCACCTACAGTGTCCCGGCGTTCAGCGCGTCCTGGAACAACAACGGCGACTTCCTGGCCCGCCTCGGCGTGCAATGGAACGACACCAAGACCTACGACCAGTACGGAACGATCAGCGCGCAGTTCGTGGAGAAGAAGTCCGGGGACGGCGGCAACTACTCGTACATCGGCGTCTACGGATGGACGACCAACCCGTGCGTCGAGTACTACATCGTCGAGGACTCGTTCAAGCAGATGCCGGTCAACCCGGGCAACACGACCATGAAAGGAACCGTCGACATCGACGGCGGCACCTACATCATTTACTTGCGGCCCACGACCGGCACGGGTGGCTCGAACTGCCAGGGCGTATCGAGCTGGAACCAGTTCTACAGCGTCCGCAAGACGGCGCGCACGTGCGGCACGATCTCGATCAGCCAGCACTTCGCGGCCTGGGCCGCCGCCGGACTGACCATGGGCAAGATGGACCAGGCCCAGCTCCTGGTCGAGGTCGGGGGCGGCATGGGGAACATCGACTTCTCCGTCGCCAACGTGACCACCACCCAGTGAGGTCGCCCCTCCTTTCATGAAATACTGCGGCCCCATCTCGTTGACGGTGGGGAGGCGCGATGTACGAGCAGTTCGGGTTCGGGGTGGGGGCGGACGGCAAGCAGCGTTTTCAACTGTTCATTCCCGACGCCGACGTCGACACCTTCCAGTACGTGCGCGGGGGGCCGTCGGGAATCTCGGCGGTGCGGATCACCGGCGACTTCGTCTCCCTGGTCGACCCGGCGCGCGGCGACTGGCTGGCGGCCGACGCGCTTCCGCTGACCCCCAAGCCTCACCCCAACGGCACCCTCTACGAGTGCGTGCTGCCCCAGCCGCTGCCGAACGGCTACTACCAGTACAAGTACGTCGTCGACTTCCAGATCGAGAAAGGCCGCTGGGTCAATGATCCCTGCGCCAAGGTCAGCGGCCGCTCCGACGGGAACAGCGCCTTCGTCGTCGACAGCGCGCCCCTGACGCCGCTGGCCTCGATGCCGGCGGCGCCGCTGGTCGACCTGGTGGTCTACGAGGTCATGGTCGACGACTTCACCAGCGAGACCCGCGGCACCACCGCGCCGCTGACCGCCCTGACGGGCCAGCTCCCCTACATCGCCAGCCTGGGGGTGAACGCGATCGAGCTGATGCCCTGCGGGGCGCGGCCCGACGACGAGACCTTCAGCTGGGGCTACGACCCGGTGCAGTTCTTCGCGATCGAGAACGCCTACGTCGAGGATCCGGCCAGCCCGCTGGACCGGCGGCAGCGGCTGCGCGACCTGGTGGCCGCCGCGCACGCCAGCAACCTGCGCGTGCTGCTGGACGTCGTGTTGCAACACGCCAAGGCCGACACCGCGGCGTTCGGGTTCGCGTACGCGTTCCTCTGGGAAGACCCGACGCAGAGCCCGTTCTGCGGCGACTTCTCCGACGCGCCGACGTTCGGCAGCCGGCCGCTGGACTACAACAACCTGTGCACGCTGCAGTTCGCGGCGGACGTCTGCAGCTACTGGCTGACCACGTTCGGGCTGGACGGGCTGCGCTTCGATCAGACCAGCGGCTTCTTTCGCACGCGCGACGTCGGCGAAGGGCTGCCGGCGGTGCTGACGCTGGTGAACCGGCTGCGCCGCAAGAACGGACAGCCCGCCGTGCCGATGGTCCTGGAAGACAGCTGGGGCTACGACGCCATCGACCGGACGAACTTCGCCGGCGCCGGCGGGTGCTGGCTGGATCCCTACCGGCAGCAGCTGGACAGCGCCGTCGGCGGGGGCCTGGGCGGCGGCGTCGTGCGCGCGCTGAACGCCTCGCAGGACTTCGCGCCGGGGGTCGCGCCGGTGATCTGTCTGGAGAATCACGACCACTCGGGCGTGGCGCAGGCGGCGGGTGGAAGGGCCAGCTGGTTCCGCACGCAGCCCGGCGCGATCGCCCTCTTCACGTCGCCCGGCGCCGTGCTGCTGCGCAACGGTCAGGAGCTGGGGTGGGACGTGCTTCTCTGGGAAGACGACTCGAACGCGCCCCCGCAGTTCAAGCGGGTCCAGCCCCGCCCGGTGCCCCTCCAGCTGGCCGGCGACGCGATCGGGACCGCCCTGCGCGGGCTGTACGCCCGGCTGGCTCAGATTCGCGCCGCGCACCCGGCGCTGCGCGGCCCGAACTTCTACCCGTCGGCGTACGACGATTCCCAGACAGCCTTCGACGGCCAGGGCTATGGCGTCGACGCGCAGCGCCAGCTGGTCATCTACCACCGCTGGGGAGCCGCCGGCGGAGCGACCGAGCGATTCATGATCGTCCTCAACTTGGGCGGCTCCGATCAGGTGGTCGACGTCCCCTTGCCCGTCGACGGCGCCTGGTCGGACCTGCTCAGCGGTCCCGGCGTTCTGGCCGGCGGCGGCTGGGCGCGCGCCGTGCTGGTTCCGTCGAACTGGGGGAAGATCCTGTTTCGAACAGATTGATCGGACAGTTCGCGCTTACAGATGTCCCTTTTTGGTCACGGTGGGAAACTCCGACTCGGGGGCTGACGGCCCGCTCATGTCGATCACGGTGACGGGCGGCTTGGCGTGCCCGGCTCGTTTCGCGGACTTGGCGAATGCGCTCGACGACAGCAGTACGATGGTGATCACGACCCACACCCGGTTCATCTCGTCCTCCTCGCGCTGGGTTTCAGCGACGGAGAGCTGAATGAGCAAGGACCGTGCCGCAGCGGCTGACCGCCCGGGTGGGCCCACGAGCGGAGCACCTCGGACGTGTTGGTCACCGGGAAAGGCGCGGCAGGAACGGGGATTTTCAGCGCCGCGCACAGGGGGCCCCAGCCGTCCTGGGGCGCCACTCGACCAGCCGGCCGGCCACCCGCCCGTGTCCGGACATCTACATAATGTCGATCGAACGCCGCCTTGGCGGCTCCTGTGGCCCCAACCCACCGCGAGCGACGGCAGGATGATGGCGTCCGGAAACGCCTCCGCGGTCTGCGGCGTCGTGGGCGGGTCAGGGTGGGGCTGCCAGCCGGAGCCGGACGCCGTCGCGCGGGCGCAGCGTGACGCTCGGCTGCAGGACCACCGCCGTCTCCGGCACGGCCTCGAAGCGGAAGCGCTGGAGCAGGCCGGCCAGGACCAGCTTGGCCTCCATCATCGCGAACCGGTTGCCGATGCAGACGCGGGGACCGCCGCCGAACGGAAAGTAGGCGAAGCGAGGCAGCCGCCGGGCCAGGTCGTCGCGCCAGCGGTCGGGGTCGAACGCCTCCGGGTCGGGGAACCAGCGCGGGTCCCGGTGGACGATGAAGGGGGACATCACGAACTCGGCGCCGCGCGGAAACTGAAACCCCGCGATCTCGATCGGCTGCTGCGCCTGGCGCGCGACCGCCCAGGCCGGCGGGTAGAGGCGCATCGCCTCCAGCACGACCGCCTCGGTGAAGGCCAGCGCCGGCAGATCCTCGAACGTCGCCGCTCGCCCGCCCAGCACGCGCGCGACTTCGTCCGCGACCTGCGACTGCCGCTCCGGATGGCGCGCCAGCAGGTGGAGCGCGTAGGTCAGCGCCAGCGCGGTCGTCTCGTGCCCGGCCAGAAAGAGCGTCATGGCCTCGTCGCGCACCTGCCGGTCGCTCATCCCGCCGCCGTCCTCGTCGCGCGCGCGGATCAGCAGCGAGAGCAGATCGTCCCGCTCCGAGTCGCCCTGCTTGCGCGCGTCGATGATGCGCAGGATCAGCCCGTCGATCTCGCGCGCCGACTTCTTGAAGCGGCGGTTGGATCGCGTCGGGATCCAGGCCGGCGGCTGAAAGCGCGCTGCCAGGCCCAGGATCCGCCCGAACGCCTCCATCAGGTCGGAGATCGCCTGGCCCACCTGGTCGGCGCTGGCCGACACCTCGGTGCCGAACAGCGCCTCGGCGACGATGGTCATCGTCACGCCCATCATGTCCTGGTGGACGTTGCGGACCTCGCCCGCGCGCCACCCGGCCGCCGCGCGCTGGACCGCGCCTCCCATCAGCGCGGCATAGGTCTGAAGGTGGCGCTGGTGAAACGCCGGTTGCAGCAGCCGCCGCTGCCGCCGCCAGGAGTCGCCTTCGTTGACGAGCAGCCCGTTGCCGACCACGCGCGCCAGCAGGCGGCTGGTCCGATCCTTCCGGAACGCCTCGGGCTTCTTGACCAGGATCTCGTCGATCGCCTCGGGGTCGGCGACGAAATAGATCTGCAGGGGCAGCCGGGTCCGCACGAACGGCCCGTACTTGCCGTGGACGAACCTCAGCCCGCCCAGCACGTCGCGGCTGAACAGCCGGCGCAGGCGCCGGAAGTCACTCCAGGCGGGACGTGGCGGGACGCGTCGCGTACTGGACATTTACCACGATCCTGGTTAACGCTCCCGGCGTTGCTTGGGAGGTACCCGTGAAGAATGTGAGAACTTGGTGCGCATGGTTTCAGGTCGTGGCCCTCGCGACGGCGGTGGCGGCGGGCTGTGTCGAGAACGATGACAAGAAGGGGCCTCCGCCGCCGGCCGAGCCGGCAGCCCCCGTCGTTCCGCCCGAGCCGAAGCGTGCGGCGATGCAGATCGATCAGGCCACTGCCTACGCGGTGACCAACGCCGCGGGCACCAAGTGCCTGCAGTTCAGCGGCGGCAGCAAAGAGGACGTCGCCCCGGCCGAGGTGGCGCCGTGCAACGGCTCCAAGGCGCAGCAGTTCAACCTGCAGACGGTCCCGGGCAACTACTACGCGCTCATCAACGCGAACAGCGGCAAGTGCCTGGACGTCTCGGCCTTCGCGATGGGCGACGGCGCGCTGGTGCAGCAATACCAGTGCAACGGCGGCGCGAACCAGAACTGGATCGTGGCCGGGGGAGTCGGCGGGGCCATCCGCCTGGTGGCGCGGCACAGTGGCAAGGCGCTGACGATCCAAGATGCTGGCGGAGACACCGGCGTCGGCAAGATCACGACGGAGTCGTTTGGTCCCGGCGCCGGCCAGCAGATGAAGCTGAAAGGCCCCAACACCGTCGCCGAAGGCGAGGCCGCCGGCGGGCACAAAGGCAAGGATGGCGCGGGCGGGTCGTCGGGCAAGAAGAGCCACAAGCCCGCTGCGGCCACCCAGCCAGCGAAAAAGCCGTAGGCCGCCTGGCGGCCCGAGGGGCAGCGCGCCGACGGGTAACCCCCGTTCACCAATCGATCAAAACCGCTGTGGCGAAGCACGAGCCGCCTGCGCGCGCTCTGAGCTGACCCTCCAACCATTTCGGATTCGCGGGCGCGCGCGCCTCCGACCGCACACGCACGTCGCAAGCGGCACCACTATTCAGCGGACCATCCTCGCAGGAGGGAGCCGCTATGAAGCTTGTTCAAAAGTGCGTGTGCGGGATCTCGGCTGCGGTGCTGAGCACGTTGATGGCCGCGACCAGCGGCCCGGCGCATGCGCAGGAGGTCGCCGTGCCGGTGGCGCCTCCGGTCTCCGACGCGCCGCGCCCCTACGCGCTGCCACCGCCGCCCGTGTCGCCGCCGCGGTACGTGCCTCCCCCGCCCCCGGTGCCGCCGCCCCCGGCGCCCCCGCCGCCGGTCCGCGCGCCGCCCCCGGCCGCTTACGTTCTTCCGCCCCCGCGGTACGAGCCCGCGCCGGTCTACACGCCGCCCGAGCACGACGGGTTCTTCCTGCGGATGCACTTCGGCGGCGGGTGGCTGGGCGTCTCGGGAATCAACGCCGCCGGCGCGAAGACCACCATCTCGGGCGCCAGCGCCAGCCTGGGCGTCGCGGTGGGCTTCTCGATCGACGAGGACCTCATCCTGTTCAGCAACCTGTTCGTCACGGCCGCGGACGGGCCGGACGTCAGGACCGCCGGCAGCACCGGAACCTCCAAGGGATCGGCCGGGCTGGGCGGAGCCGGCATCGGGCTCAGCTACTACATCATGCCGGCGAACTTCTACGTCTCGGGCGCGCTGGCGGCGATGGTGTTCTCGCTGGACGACGCGCTGGGCAACGCGATCTACTCCACCGACGCCGGCCTGGGCGTTCACGGGATGATCGGCAAAGAGTGGTTGCTCGCGCCCGAGTGGGGGATGGGGTTCGCGGTCGAGGGGATGTTCGCCTCGATGCGAGACCGGAACAACCCCAACGTCTACTGGAACGGCTCGGCGGTCTCGCTCCTGTTCTCGTCGACGTTCAACTGAAGATCGCTATGCTTTCGCAGCATGGAAGACACCGTTGACTCCGTGGTCTATCCCTGCGCCAGCTGCGGCAAGTTGAACCGCATCCTGCGCGGGCGCCTGCGCGACGATCCCACCTGCGGGCACTGCAAGCAGAAAGTCTTCCCGCGCCGTCCCGTCACGATCACCGACGCCACCTGGAAGAGGGAGGTCGAGGACTCGCCGCTGCCGGTCCTGGTCGATTTCTGGGCGCCCTGGTGCGGACCGTGCCGGAGCATCGCCCCGATGCTGGAGGCGATCGCCGGTGAGCGCGCCGGACGCCTGAAGATCGCCAAGCTGAACGTCGACGAGAACCCCCACGCCGCGGCGCGCTTCGCCGTGCAGGCGATCCCGACGATGATCCTGTTTCGTGGACCGCTGGAGGTCGATCAGATCCGCGGCGCCGTCCCGAAGTCGGTCATCGAAGCGCACCTCGAGCGCGTGACCTGACGTCCCCGACGTCGGCCCGCGGGAAGGTCGCCGTGAAGGTCGTCCCGATCGCCGGCCCAGACTCGACGGTGACCTGGCCGCCGTGAGCGACGACGATCTGTTCGGTGATGAACAGCCCCAGACCCAAGCCGGCCGCCCCCTGCCTGCGCGCGCCCCGGAAAGGATCGAAGATCCGGGGGAGCAGCTCGGGCGGGATGGTCCCCTCGTTCCGGACCGCCACCGCGACCGCCTGGTCGGCGCCGTCGACCGAGACGCTGACCGGGGTACCCGGCGTGCCGTGCTGGACCGCGTTCGACAGCAGGTTCGAGAACACCTGCAGCAACCGGGCGGCGTCGCCGGCCGTGTGACAGTCGCCCGAGACCTCGACGGCCACGGCCCGTTCGGGCACGGCGGCGCGCAGCTCGTCCGCGGCGCGCGTGACCAGCTCGCCGACGTCGACCGGCGAGCGCTCGGCGGCGAAGCCCGTGCCTCCGGCCAGGCGGGCCCGGGTGAGGTCGAGCAGCTGATCGATCATGTCCCGGATGCGACCCGCCGACGAGACCATGCGACGCACCGTCTTGAGCTGGCCGGGATCTCCCAGCTGCCGCTCGAGCAGCTCCGCGCCCGTCATGATCGAGCCGAGCGGCGTGCGCAGGTCGTGGCCCAGGATGCCGACGAACATCTCATTCATGCGCAGGACGCGCGCCAGCTGAGCTCGCTGCCGGTGGAGCTCGAAGAACACCTCGGCCTTGCTACGCAACACGTGGGCGTCGATCGGCTTGAACAGGAAGTCGACCGCGCCGGCCTCGTAGCCCTTGAACACGCGGTGCGGATCCAGCGCCCCTGCGGTCAGAAAGATGATCGGGACATGTCGGGTCCGCTCCGCGCCCCGCATCAGCTCGGCCAGCTGGAATCCATTCATCTCCGGCATCTGGACGTCCAGGATGGCCAGCGCGACCTCGTGCAACAGCAGCAGCTCCAGCGCCTCGGCCCCGGTGCGCGCCGTGAGCAGCTCCAGACCCTCGCGACGAAGCAGCGCCTCCAGCGCCACCAGGTTCTCCTGCTTGTCGTCGACGAGCAGGAACTTGACCGGTTCGTCCTTCACGTCAGGCTCCCCAGCACCGGCCCGATCTCTCGAGCCGGCAGCAGGTGATCGGGTTCTAGGCGAGCCAGGGCAGCCTCGGGCATCGGTCGCGACACCGCGTCGTCCGGCGACTGGACGATGACCACCCCGCCCGCACGCTGGATGACCGCCAACCCGGCGGCCCCGTCCTCGCTCGCGCCCGACAGCAACACGCCCGCCAACCGCCCACCGTAGGCGTCGGCCGCCGATTCGAAGAGCGCGTCGATGGCCGGCCGGGAGAAGTGCAGCGCCTCGTCGTCGGACAGCGCGAAGGTCCCCCCACGCTCGACCAGCAGGTGGTAGTTGGGGGGCGCGACGTAGATGATGCCGGGTTCGGCCGGCTCCTTGTCCTCGGCCTCACGCACGGGCAGCTTGGCCCGCGCCGCCAGCACCTCGGGGATGCGGCTGGGGCGCGCCGGCGGCAGGTGCACGACGATCGCGATCGGGACCGTGCCGGGGCTGCCGATCCCCGGCAACAGAGCGGCCAGCGCCTCCAGAGCGCCGCTCGAGCCACCAATCACGATCGCGTCCACTCGCGCCGCCACCGTCAGAGCCTCTGGTAGATGCGCTCTTCCGGAACCAGCTCCCGGAATTCGGCGGCATGGGTCGAGAAACGCAGCGACTCCTTGCTCCCCAGCCCCAGGAATCCTCGGCGGCAGAGCGCGTCCCGCAACAGCCCGAGCGCCCGATCCTGGAGCGCGCGGTCGAAGTAGATGAGCACGTTGCGGCAAGAGACCAGATGAACCTCGGCGAACACGCTGTCGGTCGCCAGGCTGTGATCCGAGAACAGGATGGCTTTCTTCAGCCGGCGGTCGAAGAGCGCGGAGCCGTATCGCGCCGTGTAGTAGTCGGACAGCGACGCCGTGCCGCCGGCGGCCAGGTAGCTCTCCGAGAACTTGGTGAACCGATCGACGGCGTAGACCCCCTCCTGGGCCAGCCGCAGCGACTCCGGGTTGATGTCGGTCGCGTAGATCTGAGTCCGGTCCAAGAGCCCCTCCTCGTGCAGGAGGATGGCGAACGAGTAAGCCTCTTCGCCGCTCGCGCAGCCGGCCACCCAGACCTTCAACGACGGATACGTCTGCAGGTACGGGACGATGGTCTGGCGCAGGGCCCGGTAGTAGCTGGGGTCGCGGAACAGATCGCTCACCTGCACGGTCAAGTACCCGAGCAGAGCGGTGAAGGCCGCCGGCTCGTCCCGGATTTGCCTCTCCAGGGCGGCCAGCGTGGGGACCTGAAAAGATGCCAGCGCGGCCGTCATCCGCCGCTTCAGCGAGGCGGCCGCGTAGCTCCGGAAGTCGTAGTGATACGTCCGGTAGATGGCCTCCAGCAGGCTCTCGAGATCGGTCATTTGGGCATCCAGACCCGCGCCAGCGAGAGCAGCTTGTCGACGTCCAGCGGTTTGGCGATGTAGTCGTTGGCGCCGGCGGCCAGACACTGTTCTCGATCGTCCGCCATGGCCTTGGCGGTCAGCGCGATGATCGGCAGCCCGGCCAACTGCGGTTGCTGGCGGATGCGGCGGGTCGCCTCCAGCCCGTCCATCTCGGGCATCATGACGTCCATCAAAACCAGGTCGACGCCGGGCTTCAGCGCCAGGTGCTCCAGGGCCTCCCGGCCATTGCGCGCGATCTCGATCTTGGCGCCGCGCGGCTCGAGCACGCTGGACAGCGCGAAGATGTTGCGAACGTCGTCCTCCACGACCAGCACGCGCTTCCCCTCGAAGACCGCCTCCCGGTGGCGCGCATCTCGCAACATCCGCTGCTGCTCGGCCGGCAGGTCGGTCTCGACCTGGTGCAGGAACAGCGTCACCTCGTCCAGCAGCCGCTCGGGCGAGCGAGCCCCCTTGATGATGATCGAGCGCGACAGCACCCGCAGGCGCTGCTCCTCGGCGCGCGACATCGACCTGCCCGTATAGACGATCACCGGCGGGAAGGCGCCGCGCTCGCTTCGCGCCATGTCCTCGAGCAGCTCCAGCCCGCTGCGATCGGGCAGCGTCAGATCCAGGACCATGCAGTCGAACGTCGATTCGTTCAGGCGGTCGAGCGCCGCGGCGGCGGTGCCGACCGCGACGATCTCGATGTCGTTCCCCTCCAGCAGCCGGCGCGTGCTGTCGCGCGCCACCTGGTCATCCTCGACGACCAGGATGCGCCGGAGTCGCCGCGTGAACTTCGATTCCAGCCCGCGCAGCGCATCGATCAGCTCGTCACGGCGGACCGGTTTGATGCCGTATCCCGCCGCGCCCATCTCCAGCGCGGTCTGCGTGTAGTCCGACACCGACACGACGTGCACGGGGATGTGGCGCGTGGCCGACTGGTGCTTGAGCGCGTCGAGCACCGACAGCCCGGACCGATCCGGCAGGCCGACGTCCAGCACGATCGCGCTCGGACGGTGCTTCTCGGCCAGCGCCAGCCCCTCCTCGCCGCTGCTGGCGACGATCGACGCGAAGTCCAGCTCGCGCGCCAGCCCCTGCAGGACCGCGGCGAAGTGCGGATCGTCCTCGATGATCAGGATGCGGCGCCCGCTGGGCGGCGCCGGCGCGACGGGTGCCACGACGCCTGACCGTCGAGCCGTGCCGTTCGTGCCCCGACCGGCGACCCTGACCGCCAGCGGTGCCGCGACCTGCGCGAGCGGCGGCGCTTCACCGACCGGTACCGGCGCGCGCTCCGGAACCGTCAGCGTGAAGGTGCTCCCTCGCCCCGGCGCGCTGTCGACCGTCAGCTCGCCCCCCAGCAGGCGGGCCAGGTCGCGCGAGATGGACAGCCCCAGCCCGGTGCCGCCATATTTGCGGCTGGTGGTGCCGTCCGCCTGGCGGAACGCCTCGAAGATCGCCTGGTGCTGGTCGACCGGGATGCCGATGCCCGTGTCCTTGACGTCGAAGGCGACCCGACCGCCCCCGGCTCGGCGGATGCGCAGGGACACCCCACCCTGGTCCGTGAACTTCAGAGCGTTGGAGAGCAGGTTCTTCAGCACCTGCTGCAAGCGCGTCGGATCGGTGAACAGGCTGGCCGGAACGTCGGCGTCGAGCTCGGCCGCCAGCTCGATTCCCTTGTCGCGAGCGATGGGTCGAAAGACGTCGGCCAGCTCGTCGCAGAGCCGGGCGACCGCGACCTCCTCGGGCCGCACGTCCAGCTTGCCGGCCTCGATCTTCGACAGATCGAGGATGTCGTTGATCAGGGTCAGCAGGTCGTTGCCCGCCGAATAGATCGTCTGGGCGAACTTGATCTGCTCCTCGGTCAGGTTCCCCTCTCGGTTGTCGGCCAGCAGCTTGGCCAGGATCAACGAGCTGTTGAGGGGCGTCCGCAGCTCGTGCGACATGTTGGCCAGGAACTCGGACTTGTAGGCGCTCGCGCGCTGCAGCTCGGACTGGGCGCGCACCAGGTTGTCGCGCTGCTCTTCCACCGCGCGCGTCTGCTCTTCCAGGTTCGCGTTGATCTGCTCCAGCTCGACCTGCTGGTTCTCCAGGCGAGCTTGCGACTCTTGCAACGCGCGGCTCTGCTCGTCGAGCTCCTCGTTCTGGACGCGCAGCTCCTCCTGTTGCGTCTGCAGCTCCTCGGCCTGGCGCTGCGTCTCTTCCAGCAGATTGCGCAGGTCGGACCGGTCCTTGCTGGCCCGCATGGCCAGCCCGATCGGTTCGGCGAGGCGCCCCAGCAGGTCTCGGTCCGGCGGCTGGAGCGCGTGCAGCAGCCCCAGCTCGATCGCGCCGGTGGGCCGGCCGTCGGCGCTGGTCGGGAGCACCACCAGATGGCGGGGCGGGGCCTGCCCCAACCCCGAGCTGACCGAGAAGAACCCCGGCGGCACGTCCGGCGTCTCGATCATCCGATTCTCGAGGAAGGATTGCCGCGTGAGGCCGCCGGGCTCGTCATCGGCCGGCGCCGACGCCGGGAGCGCGTAGCCACCCGCCCGGCGCAGCCGGCCGTCGGGCGCAAAGTAGATCGCGCCGACCGACGCCCCCAGGTACTCGCAGAGGAACGCGACGATCCTCTGCCCGAGTTGATCGGTCTCGGCCACGCCCTGCATGCGGCCGGCCAGCTCGCTCTCGCCGGTGCGGATCCAGGCTTGGGCCCGCTGCGCCAGGAAGTCGCGCGACGACATGTTGGCGGCCGCCGCGATCAGGAACAGCAGCAGCGCCGACCCGCCCCAGATGACCGAGACCAGCACCGTGGTCGCCGACTGCAGCTCGGCGTTGCGGATCTGCAGCAGGTCGCGCTCCGTCGCCTTCATGCCCGAGATCGTCGAGCGAATCTCGTCCATCGCGCGCTTGCCACGGTCGGTTCGAACCAGCCGCAAGGCGTCCTCGACCTGGCCGGCTCGACGCCGATCGATCGTCTCCTTCAGCTCCGCCAGCTTGTTCGCGGCCAGCCGTTCGAGGATCGTGGTCTTCTCAACCTGCTGCGGGTTGTCGCCGACCAGAACGCCCAGGCGCGGAAGTTCAGCGCCCAGCGTCGCCAGAGCCGCCTGGTAGGGCTCGAGGTAGCGCTCGTCACCAGTCAGCAGGTAGCCGCGCTGCCCGGTCTCTGCGTCCTGGAACGTCGAATACAGCA
>Ga0335083_10001070_pt1 | contig 38445 bp, 42 predicted proteins | sample Lox_Sample_42_FD_206716 | JGI IMG/M metagenome (GOLD analysis project Ga0335083, IMG submission 206716) | Soil microbial communities from Loxahatchee National Wildlife Refuge, Florida, United States - Lox_Sample_4.2 | ecosystem: Environmental > Terrestrial > Soil > Wetlands | place: USA...
AGGAGCTCCGCGCCGCGGGCTCTCCGGACGTCGACGACCAGCTCGACGGATCGCTGGTCGATCCGACCGATCCCGACTGGGTGGCGGCGTTCTTCGAGCACGGCGCCGGTCGGGGCGAAGACCCGGGCGACCCGCCAATCGCCGCCTAAGGCAGCTTTCGCAGACGCCGGCGGAAGCCGGTCAGGTCGTCATAGCGGATGCCGAGGTCCCCGTCGGCGAGCAGCGCCTTCAGCGCGCCGAACGCGTCGGCGTCGAGACGCTCCGGAACGTCGCCGCTCATCAACTCGAGCGCGACCTCGGATGAGTAAGCCGGCCGATACGGGCGCTCGGACACCAGCGCCTCGTATACGTCGGCCACCGCCAGCACCCGCATCGACATCGTCTGATCTTCGGCGGCGAGCCCTCGTGGGTAGCCGCCGCCGTCGAGGCGCTCGTGATGCGCGCTCGCGAGCGCCGCGAACCCGTCGAAGCCCGGGACCCGCCTGAGGATCTGCTCGGTCAGCCGCGCGTGCTGCTTGAACTTGGTCTGCTCGGCCTCGGTGAGCGGCCCGGGCTTGTCGAGGATGCGGTTCGAGATCGAGAGCTTGCCGATGTCGTGCAGGAGTGCCGCTCTGCGCAGCTCCCGCAACGCCGCGTCGTCGAACGCGAGCAGTGTGCCCATTCCGATCGCGATCGCGCACACGCGATCGCAGTGCTCGTGCGTCCAAGGCGACTTCGCGTCGATCACGGCGGCGAACCCCTCGGCGATCGTGTCCAGCCGGTCCTCGTCGGCGGTCAGGATCCGATCGGGCGGCTCGACCGAGGACACGTCGGGCGTAGCCAGCGAGTTCCAGAAGCGCCCGTCGTGGCGGAACGTGCCAAGAGCCTCGACAAGCTCGGGGTCGAACCAGTGGTCACTGCGCTTGGCGACGACCTGATAGGCGATGTGGACGCCGCGCGCGGCGTGGAACACCTCGACCGTCTGCGCGAGGCACATGATCCTCGCGGCAAGAGGAATCGAGGTTCCGCTGAGCCCGAGCGGCTGCCCGCGCCCGTCCCAGTGCTCGTCGAGCGCCTGGACGGCCTGGGCCGTCGCCTCGGAGAACCCGAGCTTGCGCGCGATCTCGGCGCCCCGGTGACAGCGTGCCTTCATCAGTGCGCGAGTCACGTGACCCTCGTTGCGGATCGCTCGCAGCCGGTCGGCCCGCTCGATCACGGATCCGTCGGGCGCCACCGTCTTGAGCGACCACGCGAACGCCGACAGCGGACGCGACCAGTCGACGAGCTTGGACGAGTGCTTGGCCGTCTGATCGTCGGCGCGAAACAGCGCGGCCATGTGCGCCGAGTTCGCCGAGCACCCGGCGTCCTTCAACAGCAGCGCGTAGAACAGATCGGATCGGGCGGACGGGTCGAGCCCTAGCTCGTCGGCAACGCGCATTCCGATCAGGCACGACCGCGCGGCATGGCCCGGCGGCTCTCCCTCGGCGATGTCGAGCGCGCTGGACAACGCGCCAAGCAGCTCGGACAGCGCGATCTCGTGGGAGTCGGCCATCACCTGAAGTATCTAGGCTTCGCGGGCGATGTGTGACATGCATGCCGACCACGGCCCGTTGCCACCGCTCGAGGCCGATGAGTACCGGCTCGACACCCCGCGCGTCCGCGGGTTCGTCGCGGCCGTGCGGGAGCGCATCGCGGAGGCGAAGTCGTCCGCGCACGCGTGCGAGCTGATCAGCCCCGCGTTTGCGGAGATGCTCGCCGATCATGACTGGTTACCGACGGATTATCAGGAGCCCGCCGTCGGCAGCGGAATGGGCGGCGGGATCGGGCAGTGGCTCGTGTTTCGCGCGGCGGATCGGTCACTGTCGCTGTTCAGCCTGGTCGTTCCCCCGGGGGCGATGACGCCGGTTCACGATCACCTCGCGTGGGGGCTCGTCGGCGTCTACCGCGGGGTGCAGGACGAGGAGTTCTACCGGCCGGGAAACGGGAAGCTCGAGCTCGTGCGCCGGCGGCCCGTCAATCCCGGCGACTACTACGCTCTGCTGCCGCCGCGCGACGACGTGCATCGCGTGCGAACGACTTCCGCGGAGACGTCGGTCTCGATCCACCTGCTCGCGAACGACACCGGATGTGTATGGCGCCACACCTACGATGAGCAGACCGGAGAGGCCAGCCCGTTCCGGTCCGGGTACGTCAACGCCGAGTGCGCGTCGGACGCGTGAGTTGAGTGAGCGCCACGCTGCAACGCCACGCGATCGGACTCACCTGGACCGAGCCAGGGACGATGGTCCGCTCGGCGCACGCGCTTCGTAGCGAGGATCGGGTGTGGCTGGTCGACCCGTTCGACGATGGTCCGGCGCTGGCCGAGGCCGAGTCGCTCGGCACGATCGCCGGCGTGTTTCAGCTGCTCGACCGCCACAACCGTGATTGCGAGACGATCGCCGACCGGTCCGGCGTTCCGCTGCTGCGCCTGCCAGCGGCCGCCCCCGACTCGCCGTTCGAGGTGGTGCCGGTGCTATCGCGATGGGGCTGGCACGAGGTCGCGCTGTGGTGGGAGCGCGAGCGCGCTCTCGTCGTGGCCGAGGCGATCGGCACCGCTCCGCCGTTCGCCCTAGGCCGGCGCGCCGGCGTTCATCCGCTCCTGCGACTCACTCCGCCTCGGTCACAGCTGGCTCCATACCGGCCGTCGATACTGCTCGTCGGTCACGGCGCCACGGTCGAGACCGACGCCGCGTCCGCACTCGACGACGCGCTGGGCCACTCGCGCGCGGACATCCCGCGGTTGGTGACTTCGCTGCCGAACCTGATACGGAGCCGCTGACGGCGCCGGGCTACTTCGGCGGCCAAGGCCCGGCGTTCGCGCCCAGGCTGTTCAACCAGTCGCGCATGTTCTGGCCCGCCGGCGTGATCTCGCCCTCCTCGTACCCGGTCGTCGCCCGCGCGAGCGTGATGCCGTTGATCGTCGACCAGCCGTACTCGATCGCGGTGCCGTGCGCGGCGTAGCGGGCGATCGCCTGCCCCTGCTGGAGGATCGTGCCTGCGGGGGCGATATCGGTGATCTGCTCGGCGACGTACTGCACCTTGCCCGCGTCAGGACCGTCGAGCAACTCGAAGTACACGAGTGGCTGGCCGGCGTACCAGCCCGGCTCGATCGCGAGGATCTTGACCCGGCAGGGCGCGAGGATCGGTGCTCCGACAGGCAACTGGGCATCGACGCCCTGGTCGGTCCGCTCCCACAGCGTCACGTACTGGAGCGGGTCGATGTAGCTCGCATTGTTCGCCTTCACGGCGATCAGTTCGAGCTTCAGCAGGCGTCGGACCTCGGACAGGGGCTCCGCGTGCGCATTCGGATCACCGACGGGGTCGTTCGGCGCCACCGACCGGGCCTGCTGACCCGCGGCAGGTTCGATCGCCTGCGGCTTGGCCTGGGGAACGGTCGCCGTCGACGATGCGCTGCCGACGGTGCCGCCGACCGCGGATCCCCCGCACCCGGCGAGCGCGAGTCCGATCAGTGGGAGCGCAAGCCTGTAGCGATGAAACATCCGTTGCCGTCGAGGATCGGGGCGAGAACCGGCTCTCACGCTAGCAGCCGTTTTCGAAGGATCGCTCCGCACCTGGATAGGGTGGTCCCCGTGGCCTTCGTACCCGCCGACCGGCATCTGCTCCGCGCCAAGGACCTCGCCGACGCGCGCTACTTCGAGCCGCTCGACGTCGACGACCTCGCGCGGGCCGCCGGGCTGTCACGCGCCCATTTCAGCCGCGAGTTCCGCCGGGCGTTCGGCGAGTCTCCGCACGCCTATCTGCTGACGCGCCGGCTCGAGCGGGCGGCGGCGCTATTGCGGACGACAGACCGCTCGGTGGCCGACATCTGCTTCTCGGTGGGGCTCCAGAGCCTCGGTTCGTTCACGAGCAGCTTCACGCGGACATTCGGCTTGTCGCCGACGGCATACCGCGCGAGCTTCCCGCCGGCGTCGGACTGGGCAATGCTCCCGAGTTGCGTCGTCCGCGCGTACGGGCGGCCTCAGCGCAGCACGTTTCGAGAAGACAACCTCAGGCGCCAGAACTAGTGTGGCCGGCGTAGTCACCACAACGCCTGAGGAGGCAATCATGATCAAGCTCTCGACCGCGCAGCTGTGGGTCCACGACCAGGACGAGGCGCTCGAGTTCTACACCAACAAGCTCGGGATGGAGGTCCGCTCGGACGTGACCCTCCCCGAGATGGGTAACTTCCGCTGGCTGACCGTCGGCCCCCCGACCCAACCGGACATCTCGATCGTCCTGATGGCGATCCCGGGGCCGCCGGTGATGGACTCCGCGACCGCCGAGCAGGTCAAGTCGCTGATGGCGAAGGGCTTCGCCGGAACGGTGTTCTTCACGACCGACGACGTGTATGCGGACTACGAGCAGCTCAAGAGCCGCGGCGTCGAGTTCTCCGAAGCTCCGGAGGAGCGCCCCTACGGGATCGACTCCGGGTTCCACGATCCGTCGGGGAACAACTTCCGCCTGACGCAGGTCAGGGAACTGTCGGCTGCGTGACGCAGCCACTCAGGGCCGCGCAGGGTCGTCGTTCTCGATCATGCGCAGAACGCGGCGGCGAAGGCCCGCCGGCACGCCGTACTGTGGCGCGGTCATCGGCAGGACGTCGATGACCGCGCGCAGCGCCGCCAACTCATCCCGGTAGTCCGCACACGCGCTCGTGTGGCGCTCGTACTGACGGGCACCGTCCGGCTCGAGCAGCCCGGAGATCCGGGTTCGACAATTCCGTTCGCAATCGCGCGCGACCCGGATCACGCTTCGGTTGTCGCACGTCCACGCCGCGCTAACTAACCTGATGGTGTGGCGGACCGGATCGTTTACGTGACTCGTTTGACCCGGCTCCCGCTGGTGGGAGCCGACGGTGCCGACATCGGCCGCGTGGTCGACGTCGTCCTCGATCTGGGTGGACGGCCCCCGCGCGTCAACGGATTCGTGGTGGCGGTCGGGCGCCGACGCGTGTTCGTCGGCGCGGGCCGGGTTGGTGAGATCTCCAACGACGGCGTGCGTCTGCGCCGGGGCTCGATCAACCTGCGCCAGTTCGAGCTCCGGGCGGGCGAGCGGCTCGTCCACGGGGAGCTGATCGGCCGTCACGTCCACGGCGAGCGCGTGGTCGACGTCGGCCTGACCCCGGCGCCCGAGCCGTTTGCGTGGGAGGTGGCGACGATCGCGCTCTCCTCCGCCCGGATGCTGACCGGCCTCGCCGCGCGCCGACGTGGCCCCGACGTGATCGACTGGAGCGAGGCCGGCGAGCTGTTCGCCGACGAGCGTCCGATCGACCGCCAGGCCGCGGCGCTCGGAGGCCTCCATCCGGTCGAAGCGTCCGCCGCCATCCGCCGCCTCCCGCTGAGCCGTCGAAGGGTGCTTGCCTCAGAGCTCGAGGACGACCGGCTGGCCGACCTGCTCGAGGAGCTCGACGAGGACGAGCAGGTGCGGATCGTCGAGGGACTCGATCAGGAGCGTCTGGCCCGCGTCCTCGACGAGATGGAGGCCGACGACGCCGCCGACCTGCTCGGAGAGTTCTCCGAGAGTCGCCGGACCGAGCTGCTCGGCGCGATGGACCCCGAGGAGGCCGAACCGGTACGCCGTCTGCTGGTCTACAAGCCGGACACCGCCGGCGGCCTGATGACGCCCGAGCCGGTCATCCTCGACGCGCAGGCCACCGTCGCCCAAGCGCTCGCCCGGATCCGGGATCCGGACCTGCCTGTGCCGCTCGCCGCGCAGGTTTTCGTCTGCCACCCGCCGCTCGAGACCCCCACCGGTCGCTTCCTCGGCGTGGTCGGGGTGCAGCGCCTGCTCCGCGAGGCGCCGAGCAAGCCGCTCGGCCGGTGCCTCGACGAGGAATGGGAGCCGATCTCGGCCGACGCGACCGAGCGCGAGGTGGCCGAACGGCTCGCCGCCTACGACGTCGTCGCGATTCCGGTCACCGACGCCGCCAAGCGCCTAATCGGCGCGGTTACGATCGACGACGTGCTCGACCACATGCTCCCCGACGACTGGCGCGTCGCGCGCGCGAGCCGCTGATGGCACGGCGCGACGACCTCAGCACCCCTCGTGGCACCCCGGGTGGCCCGTCGTACGACCCGGATGCGTTCGCCCGGTTCGCCGAGAAGATGGCCCGCTTCCTCGGAACCGGCCGTTACCTGGCGGCCCAGACGATCTTCGTGATCCTGTGGATCATCCTCAACGGGATCGCGTTCACGAACGCCTGGGATCCCTACCCCTTCATCCTGCTGAACCTCGCGTTCTCCACTCAGGCCGCGTACGCGGCGCCGCTGATCCTGCTGGCGCAGAACCGCCAGGCCGACCGGGATCGCTCGGAGGTCGAACGGGACCGCGAGATCAACTCCCGCTCGCTGGCGGACACGGAATACCTTGCTCGGGAGATCGCCGGGATCCGGCTCGCGCTGGAGAGCAAGCCCGACCGCGACGATGTAACCGAGGCGATCGAACGCCTGACGCGCACGATCGAGCAGAGCTACACCGCGCCGTCCTATGCGAGCGGCGCGGCCGAGGCCGAGCTCGGCGAAGACCCCGAATAGACGCGCTTTCAGGCCCGCATAGCGAGGGCCCTACGATTGTGTTGTGGTCGCCCGCGTTCACTGGGCCTCGTTCATCGCGATCATGGCGGCGGGGTGCGTGACGGGATGCGGGTCGGGCACGGGCGTTTTCCACGGCACGACCATGCGTCACGCCCAGCGGGCGCCGGCGCGGTCCACGCAGTTGCCGCCGCTGCCCGAAGACGGAGCCGGTGACCCGGTGGTACCGACGCCCGGACCGACCGGGGTCAAGCCGCACTTCGCGGCGGTCGCGGTGATCAGAGCGTGGTCGGACGCGCTGCGCCGCGGCGACGTGCGCGGGGCGGCCCGATATTTCGCGCTCCCGAGCGTGATGATCAACGGCACGGATGCCACCGGCAGCGCCGTGTTGATCACGATCGGGACGCGCGCCGAGGCCGAGGAGGCCAACGCCTCGCTACCCTGCGGCGCCCTGCTGCTGTCGGCCGATCAGCGTGGGCTCTACGTCAACGCGCTGTTCCGTCTGACCGGGCGTCCGGGCGTGGGCGGCAGCACTTGTGGCACCGGTGCCGGGGAGACCGCACGCACGAACTTCGTGATCACCGGCGGGCGGATCCTCGAATGGATCCGCGCACCCGATGACCCTGGTGACAACGGGACGCCGGCGGTCCCGACACCTGCTCCGCCCGGCCCGGCGATCCCGCAGCCCCCCGGCTCGAACGTCTGAGCGCATAACATCGTGTCGATGGACGGCGATCAGCTACGGGCGCTGCAGGCGCCAATCAAGGACCGCTACCGAGCCGAGCCCGAGGCCGCGATGATCACGCTGTCCGCGACCGGCGAGCTCGGCGAGGGCGTGGCCTGCTCGGTCAACACCGCGAGATCGGTTGCCGAGGCCGGCCTGCATCCGGCGACCGGTGGCGACGGCTCGCTCCTGTGCTCGGGCGACATGCTGCTCGAGGCGCTCGTGGCGTGCGCGGGCGTCACACTGCGGGCGGTCTCGACGTCGATGGGGATTTCGGTCCCGTCCGGGCGCGTTAGCGCCGAGGGCGACCTCGACTTCCGCGGAACGCTCGGTGTCGACCGCGATGCCCCGGTGGGCTTCAGCGCGATCCGACTCTCGTTCGAGCTCGAAACCGACGCCGACGAACAGCAGCTGGCGACGCTGAAAAAGCTGACCGAGCGCTACTGCGTCGTCTACCAGACGCTCGCGGGCGGCCCGGCGCTGACGACGAGCCTCAGCGCGGCCTGATCGTCATTCGCTGTCCGCCGACTCGACGTTCCGGCGAAGGTTCTCGTGGTACTGCACGAACTGGCGGGCGATCATCCGCTTGACGATTGGCTCGGCGAACCGCATCAGGCCTTGGAGCGCGCCCTCGGCGACGAATTCCACGCGCGTTCCGGCGCCGGACGGCGTGAACGTCCATGTGCCGTCGATCGGCTGCGGCCCGTCGACGATGTGCGTGTGGACGCGATGCGGACGGTCGAAGTCGGTGAACTCGACCACCTGCTCGAACTCCTTGGCCCCGGGCGGCTTGGTCCATTCGCGGACGCGGTATCCCTGTCGCGGGGCGCCGTCCGTCAGCACTTCCACGCGTGTCTTCGACGTCTGCCAGTGGCGGAGGTTCGACGGGTCCGTCAGATAGTCGAATACCGCCTCCGGGGGTCGCGCGACATTGAAGGTCTGCTCGATTCTCACCCCGCTGTGGATCCTACGTGCCCGCGACGCCGACGACAGCGGGCGGACGAATGGCGGCACACGTGCGCCGGGAACGATCAGGCGAATGCCCCAGGCCGGGACTAACTCGGTGACGGGGCCGGGAACCGGACCGTCACGACGAGGCCGCCGCCGGCGCGGGGCGTCGCGGATGCCTCGGCGTTGTGCGCGACCGCGATCGCGCGGACGATCGACAGCCCGAGTCCGTGGTGACCGTCGCTGGCGGTGCGGCCGTGCAGCCGCTGGAATGGCTCGAACAGCCGCTCGGTCTGTCCCGCCGGGATCAACGGCCCGGTGTTGGCGATCGTGAGGACGGCGTTCCCGTCGGCCGTTTCGGTGCGGATGTCCACCAGCCCGCGGTCGACGTTGTGGTCGATCGCATTGTCGATCAGATTCGCGATCAGGCGCGCGATCAGCGCCTCATCGCCCGTCGCGGTCGCGGGATCGAGCGTGGTCTGGGTGGAAAGGCCGCGGCCTTCGAGCTTGGGGGTCAGCTGCCGCAGCGCGGAGTCGACCAGCGCGGGCAGGTCGACGGGCTCGCGTCGCTCGAGGCCGCGTTCGCTGCTCGCAAGCGTGAGCAGCGCCTCGAGCAGTCGTTCCTGGTCGGCCTGCGACGTCAGCAGTTCCTCGCACGTCGCCCGCAGCGTTCCCTCGGTCGCGTCCGGGTCGGCGAGCGCCACCTGCAGCAATGTGCGCTCGAGCGTTAGCGGCGTCCGAAGCTCGTGCGAGGCGTTGGCGACAAAACGCCGCTGCGCCTCGAATGAGGCCTCGAGCCGGCCGAGCAGGTCGTCGAGCGTGTCCCCGAGCTGCTTGAACTCGTCGTTCGGTCCCGTCAGAGCGAGGCGCTCGTGCAGATTCCCCGCCGAGATCGTCCGTGCGGTCGCGGTGATCTCGCGTACAGGCCGCAGCACCCGGCCGGCGGCGAACCATCCGAGCACGGCGGCGCCGGCGGTCGTCACCAGGAGCACGATCCAAGAGATCGTGAGCAGGCGGTCGAGGTCGGCATTGTGCTGCTGGCTGACGATCTGCTGCGGGCTGCCCGGCAAGGTGACGACGTCGCCGCCGGGCAGCGTGAACTGGCGCCGCACGGAGGGGGCAGCGACGCTGATGGAACCCCCGCGCGACGCGGCCACGTAGACGATCGCGAGCAGCATCGTGCCGAGCAGCAGGAACAGGCCCGCGTAAAACAGCGTCAGGCGCATGCGCGCGGTGCGAGTCGGTCGGACCCACCCGGACGGCGTGACTGAGCGCAGTGACGGTCGCACAGGGCGTCAGATCCGGTAGCCGCCCTCGCGGACCGTCTCGATGAGGGGCGGCTCGCCCAGCTTCGCGCGGAGCCGGCCGACCGTTGTCTTTACGGTGTTCGTGAACGGATTCGCGGCCTCGTCCCACACGCCCTCGAGCAGCTCCTCGGCGGAGACCACCCGCCCCTCCGCGCCGAGGAGGTATTCGAGCACGGCGAACTCCTTCGGGCTTAGTGCGAGCGGGATCTCACCTCGGACCGCCGTCCTCCGAGCGGGGTCGAGGGTCAGATCGCCGTGGGCGAGCGTGGGTGGGAGCGCGGGGGTCGAGCGTCGCGCCAGCGCTCTGACCCGCGCGACAAGCTCATCGAAGTCGAACGGCTTCGTCAGATAATCGTCGGCGCCGATCCCCAGGCCCTCGACGCGGTCGCGGATCGTGCTCGCCGCGGTCAGCATAAGCACGCGCGTGTTGCTCCGTTCCTCGCGCATTCGCCGGCAGACGTCGTCGCCGTGCATCTGCGGGAGATCGCGGTCCAGCACCACGACGTCGTAGCGGTGGACCGTCACGTGCCTGAGCGCGTCCGCGCCGTCGAACGCGATGTCGACGGCCATACCTTCCCGGCGCAGTCCCTCCGCGATGGCGGTGGCGAGCCTTCCGTGATCTTCAGCAACCAGAACCCGCATGTCGTCTCCTTGGGCTCGGACACAGGATGCCCGATCCGGGTGACAACGAGGTCACAGCCGTCGTGACGGTGCTGTCACCACCGACCCTCTACAACGGTCGCGCTATGCGATGCCGGTCACAGGAGGCGTAAACCATGTATTCGATAGGTCGGCTCATTGGGGCGGCCGCGGCGCTCACGGGCGTTGCACTGTTTGCCGCCGGCTGCGGTGGGGTCTCGCCAACCACGACGACCACGGGCGCCGCCGCCGGCAACGCCCCGCCTAAGGACGTTGCCGGGTCGGCGTACCGGTACTCCGCGTGCATGCGCAACCACGGCGTCACGAACTTTCCCGACCCGAAGGTGCACATCAGCTCGAGCGGGGGCAGCACGCAGGTGGCGGTGATGATCCCCGCCGGCGGGGCCAACTCGCCTGAGTTCAACAAGGCGCAGACCGCGTGCAAGGGGATCTTGCCCCAGCCATCGAAATCGGATCTCGCCCAGCAGGCCCACGACCAACTCGTCCACAAGCAAGACCTGCTGGCGTTCGCACGCTGCCTGCGGAGCCGCGGCGTACGCGGGTTCCCTGATCCGACCAGCCAGGGGCAGTTGACGCTGCAGATGGTGCAGTCGGCCGGGATCGACCTCACCGCGCCGCAGACCCGCAGTGCGGCGCTCGCGTGCGTTCCGGCGTCGAACGGCGGCATCACGCGTGCCGCGGTTCTCCAGGCCACGAGCGGCAATCCGCAGCAAGCGCAAAGCGGCTCCTCGGCCAGCGGCTCGAATCCGTGAGCTCTTGGTGGGGCGCATCTCCCGCTTAACCCATCTCTCCTAGCCAAGCGCCGCACGCGGGCAGGATCGCCGTGTGCGGCGCATCTATGAGCACTACGCTCGCTTCTCACGGTCAACGAAGGGAGGAAGGGTGCGTCGCCTGATTCTTGTCGCAGGCCTGGTTGGTTCGATTCTCCTCGTCGCCTTCACCGGGTGGGGATTCGCCTCCGTCGGCGGCGGTGCGCGCGAGGCTCGGGCGACCATCCCGATCGTGATCCTCAAGGCGAAGGACGGTGAGAGGCTTGCGCTCGCGCGGGTCGTCGTACACGGCCGTGTGTTCCCGTTCCTGATCGACACCGGCTCCTCGAAGACGCTCGTCGACGTGGCGCTGGCACGGCAGCTCCACCTGAAGCGCGTCGGGAGGCCGATCACGGTCACGGGCGTCGGCTGCTCGGAGACCGCCAGCAAGGTGCGGCTCGGGCGGTGGAGCATCGGCGGGCAGGCGCTCCCCTCGATCGTCGCCACCAGTTCGGTGATCGCGGGCTCGGGCGGGAAGGCGTTCGGACTCCTCGGGTCCGACGTGCTCTCGCACTTCGGCACGATCGGGATCGACTACGCCCACGGTCAGCTGACCCTCGGCTGACCTTCGTTCCGTCGCGGGTGGCGCGGCGGCCGTCGGGCAGATCCTGACCAACCGGTACGCTGATGCGGTGAGTTCGACGCGATACCAAGCGAGGCCTGAGCCCCGGGAGCCGCCGCTGATCGTGCGGCTCGGGATTTCGTGGCTAACGAACGCGATCGTCCTGTTGATCGTCGATGTGCTCCTCACCGGAGTGACGGCCTCGGGGGCGGGATCGTTGCTGCTGGCGGCCGCCGTGTTCGGAGTGCTGAACACAATCGTGAAGCCGCTGCTCCGGCTGATCACGCTGCCGCTGGCGATCCTCACCCTCGGGATCGCATGGTTCTTTGTGTCGTTGTTCATGCTTCTGCTCACCCAATGGATCGTGAGCGGCTTCGACATCCATGGCTTCTGGACGCTGGTGGCGGCGACGCTGATCGTGTGGGTCGTGAACCTCGTGCTCGACTTCGTGCCGGGCCCGTGGCAGGTGGCGGGCCGTCGCGGCCGGCGGAACCGCCGCCGGCGCGTCGCGTAGAACTCAGTCGCTCTTCTTCGGGAGCGATCGTGCCCGGCGGGTCATGCCGGCCCAGGGGTCGGGGGCCTCGAGCCGCTCGCCGACGTTTTCGACCGTCCATCCGTCGGGGCGGAGCGTCTTGTCCGACAGTTCGTCCCAGTGGAGGGTCACCGCCACCGGCGCGGTCGGCCGTGGCCTGACCGAGAACGGCGCGACCGCGTGCTGAGCGTAGGCGATCCGGTTCACGTCGAGATAGATGCGCTTGCCGCGCTCGACCTTGTGCCACTCGAGCGTGAGGTGATCGGGGTCGTCGGCGACCATCTGCTCGGCAAGGCCGCGCGCGAACGCGTGGACCTCGGAGAAGTCCGGACCGCGCCTGAGCGGACAGACGACGTGTACGCCCCGCGACCCGGTCGTCATCGCGAAGGGCACGAGTCCGGCATCTCGCAGCCGGTCGCCGGCAGCGCGGGCCGCGGCGCGGACTTCGGCGAAGCCGCCGCCCGACGGGTCGAAGTCGATCGTCACGCGGTCGGGCTGGTGAAGCTTGTCGGCGCGGGACAGCCATGTGTGCACGGTGACCACGTTCTGGCCCGTGAGATATACGAGCGTCGCAGCGTCGCCGGCGAGGACGTGGGTGATCGTGCCTCCCTTTTTCGGGACCGTGACTCGCTTGATCCAGTCCGGGAAGTAGCGGGGGACCGCTTTCATGAAGTAGCCGTCGCCCTCGATACCGTCGGGGAACGCCTGGAGTGCGAGCGGTCGGTCGCGCACGTACGGCAGCATCGCCGGCGCCGCCCGCTCGTAGTGGCGCGCGAGGTCGAGCTTCGTCAGCCCGGGTCCGGGGAACACGACTCGGTCCTCGTGTGTGATCCGGACGTCGCGGCGGCCAACCTTGAGCTCGGTGGTCACGCCTCGCGCACCACCTCGGACGCCGGCTTGTCGTCGCGCAGGCCCACGAAACGCGGGTGGCGCAGCCGGTGATCGCGCGTCCATTCGGTGAACCCGATCTCGGCGACCAGCTTCGGCTCGACCCAGGTCACGTTGCGTTCCTTGATCGAGGCTGCGTCGGCAAACGGCGGGTCTTGTCGTTGCAGCTTACGCATCTGGTCGCCGAGGTCGTGCAGGGTGGCGGTGTCGAAGCCGGTCCCGACCTTGCCGGCGTACTCGAATCGCTTGCCACGGTAGTAGCCGAGCAGGAGCGCGCCGAACTCGACCCGCGAGCCGCGGGGCTCGGTGAACCCGCCGATCACGAGCTCCTGGCCGTGCCCGCACTTGAACTTCAGCCAGTCGCGCGAGCGGGTGCTGACGTACGGGCTGTCCGCGCGCTTGGCGATCAGACCCTCCCAGCCCTTCCTGCACGCCTCCCTGAAGAAGGCAGCGCCGTCGCGGTTGCGGTGCTGGGTCCAGCGCACGTTCCCGCGGAACTCGAGCGCGTCGCGGAGCAGCCGCTTACGCGTTCGCAGCGGGAGCTTGCGCACGTCATGGCCCTCGAGCCACAGGATGTCGAAGACGTAGTAGAAGACCGGGACGTAGTGACGGGCTCGCTGGGCGAGCTTCGCGAAGCTCGTCTCGGAGCCTTCGAAGGCTACGACCTCGCCGTCGATCACGAACTGATCGCACTTGTCCTTGGCCAGCGCCGCGACCAGTTCTGGCCACCGGTCGTTCTGGGACAGGTCGTTGCGCGACAGGAGCTCGACGGCGGCCCCCGTCCGGATCGCGACGCACCGGATCCCGTCGAGCTTGCGTTCGTAGATCCAGTTGGGGTCGGAGAAACGATCGTCGGTGAGCACCGCCTTCATCGCTCCGGCCGTGGCCGGTGGCGGCGCCGCGGGTGCGAGTTCGAGCTCCTCGGGGGTCAGGGTGTCAATCGCGCCCATGTCGGCCTTGTCGCGATCATTCTGAGAGGACCGTACCTAGTCCGGGGCGGCGAGTTCGATAAACCGGCGTGATGCCGATCACGGCGTTACTGCTCGCCCTCGCCGCGGCCGCGGTTCATGCGATCTGGAATCTGCTGCTGTCCGGCGAGGAGGACACGCATTCCGCGACCGCGGTCGCGCTCCTGATCGGCGCGGTCGTGTTCGTGCCCGTGGCGCTCGTCGACTGGCGGCTCGACTCCGCGGCGGTGCCATACGTCGCCGGTTCGAGCGCACTCGAGCTGGGGTACCTGGCTCTCCTGGCGACCGGCTACTCAGTGGCGGCGATGAGCTTCATCTACCCGATCGCGCGCGGCTCGGCGCCCGTACTCGTGCTCGTCGCCGGTGTGCTCGCGGCCAGCGCGACCGTGTCGGCGGCGGCCGCGGTCGGAGTGGTCATCGTCGCCGTTGGGATCGTCCTCGTCCGCGGGCTCGGCGCTTCCGGCCGCCCGCGCGATCTCGCGCTCGCTCTCTCGGTGGGCGCGTGCATTGCGGGCTACACGCTCGTCGACAAGCACGGGATCGTGCACGCCGCGCCGCTGACGTACCTCGTGCTGGTTCTCGGCGCGCCCGCGGTCGTGTACGCGCTGGCCGTGTGGCGCCTCCGGGGCGGGGCGGCACTGCGCGCCGCGGTCAACCGGTCGACCGCGGTGGCGGGCGTCGGCATGTTCGGCGCCTACGCGCTCACGCTCGCCGCCCTGAGGCTTGCTCCTGCCGCTTCGGTCGCCGCGGTGCGCGAGTCGAGCGTGGTGATGGCCACGGCGTTCCTCGCGATCAGCGGCCGCGAGAAGGTCGGGCGCGAGCGGCTCGCCGGCGCAATTGCGGTGGTGGTCGGGATCGCGCTGATCTCGCTCGGATAGAGATCGGGTGTGAGAGGCTATGGGCGTGCCGGTCGATGGCCCGGGAGGCCTCGAGATCGCTTCGCTGCGCCGCCGGCGCTGGCGTCGGCGATCGATGCCGCCGTGTTCATGGTTCCGGCTGCAATCGTGGGCGGCGGTGGCGTATGGCTCTATATGACGTACCTCGGCCGGCGCTCGGGCGAGGCCGATCCTGAGTTCGACTTCGCCGAGCGCCTCCCGTTCCATCGCTTGGCGGAACCCCGGTGGCGACTGGTGGTGTGGGCCGTGTCTGCGCCGATCGAGGTCGGGCTCAGAAATTGGCGCAGCCCCGGAGCCCGGGCGATGGGGCTCCGCCGCGTCGACGCCCGCACCGGGGGTCCGGTCTCGGTTCGTAGCGCGGTGATGCGGAACGCGGTGAATACGGCATCGGGGGAGCTGAGCCGGTGGGTGCGGCGTCCGTCCATGAAGCGCTTCGCCGAGCGCCGGGACGCGCTGGAGGCGGAGCTCAAAGAGGTTCGACGAACCTATTCCGACGACGAGGCCCGGCGTCGCGCCATGAAGGAGATCTCCGAACGGCGCAAGTTGCGGGTGTGGAAGACGTGCGGATGGGGGTTGCTCGGTCTAGCCCCGCGATACGTTCCGGTGCTCTGGTCCCCTCGCAACCAGACCCCGGTGGACCGGGTCACCGGCACCATCGTCGTCCTCGACCGAGACCGCTGAGCTGCCGGTCCGCGGGCCCGCGGCACTCAGCGCAGGACGCGAATCGCGTGGTGGGGCGGCGTCGGCGACGCCGTCAGATGGACCACGATCACGGCGGCGAGCGCGATCGCGCACAGCCACATCAGCCCGCGGAACATCCTGTTCACCGAGGACCAGTTGACGAACAGCAGTGGGTGCATCGGTTCCTTTCGCCCCGACCGATCCGCGGTCGAGGCAGCGCTTTGCGAGTTCGGTGTTCCTGAGGGGCTACCCGCTGTGAGCACTCGTACTCATGAGTACGTTCCGAGCGCGAGTCAGGCGCCGAGTGCCTCGAGGACATTGGCGGCCTCGTCGTCCAGCTCCGCAAGGCCGCTGAGACCGCTGCGCGCCGCCTGGTTGACGTGGTACTCACATGCCGCCGCCATGGCGTCCTCGTCCCGGGCCTCCGCGGCGCGGACGATGTCGCGGATCTCGGATACGGTGCCGGCACTCCGGCCCTGCTGCGAGAGCGATGTCGCGCGCAAGAGCCTGACGCGAGCCCGCAGACTGTCGAGGGTCTCGCGAATCGCCTTGTTCCCGGCGCCGTCGAGCAGGACGTCGTAGAAGTCGTCCTTTGCCGCGAGCATCTCCTGGACATCCGAGTCCCGCCGCTTGGCGAGCCGCTCGATCTCCCGGAACGATTTACGCAGCTGCTTGACCTGCTCATCGGTGGCGCGGCGGACGAACCGTCGACACGCGAGCGCCTCGAGCGCGGCTCGCACCTCGTACAGGTCCGCCGCCTCCTGGGCGGAGGGAACGACCACGATCGCACCCTTCTGGGGAATCGTCGTCACCAGCCCCTCGGCGGCGAGCTGGCGCAGCACCTCGCGGATGGTCGTCCGCGAGACGCCCGTCTGCTCGATCAGCTCGCGCTCGATCAAGCGCTGGCCCGGCTTGAGTCGGAAGTCGAGAATCGCCTGACGCAGCACGTCGAGCACCTGCTCACGGAGTGGCGCCGCGACGCGACCGACCCGCAGCGAAAGATCGCCGCTCACGTCGGCCCCGCTACCGGGCGATCGTCACGTCGCACCCTGAGGAGCGCGGTGGCGGTCTCGTCAACCACCAGGCCCTCGGGGTCCTCTTCCGGGTCGCCGACGATGACGACGCCATAGTCCCGCGCCGCACCGGCCACTGTCACGTAGCCGTCGCGCACGTCGATCAGCACGCGCTCGGGCTCACGCGTGAACGGATCGCCCCAACCTCCGCCGCCACGGTTGATGTATCGCATCACGGTCAGCGGGTCGGTGTGCCAGCTTGACTGCCGGTACGGATAGAGGAATTGCCCGTCCGGGTCCGGGGCGTTGGTGTCGGGGTTCAGGAGACCCGCCAGCGGGACCGAGTCGGCGTACGCGCCGTCACCGGTCGCGGGGCTAGCCGGCGTCTCACCATGCGGCGGCCAGATCCACACGCCGCCGTTGCGCCCGTCGCCTCCGCCGTTGACCCCGAACCCGGCCGGTCGCTTGTAGTGGAGTGACATGAGGTTGTGGCTGGCCGCCTGGAGCCACAGCGAGTCCCGCACGACGGCGGTCCCGCCGCGATTGAAGCCCGGGCCGGCGCTATCCGGGACGGGTTCCTCGCGAAGCAGCACGGCCGGCACGTCGGACTCGATCGCCTCGACCGCGCCCACGATGCCGTTGGCCTGGTAGGAGAGCATCCACGTGTCGGCGTCACCGTGCTCGGTGGCGCCGAACGGCCCGAGCTCACCGCCGAGTTGGGCGGCCGACACCCACGGTATTCCGTTTGGGTGAACGCCGCTCGCGTTGTGGATGTCGGTCGTCCCGCGGTCGCCGGCGATCGCCGACGAGCCGACCGCCTTGGCCAGCGCCCGCAACAGCGCGCCGATCATCACCTGGCTCTGCTCGTAATACAGGAACACGGCGCCGTCGGGCGGCAGCGCGCTGATCACCGTGCCTTCGGGGAGGACGATGTCGATGTTGCGCCACGCGCCGCTCGAGAACGGCGTCCGCGGATCGAACAGGTACTTGAACGCGACGCCGACGGTCGTCTTGGCATCGAGCGCGGTGGCGTTGATGCACGTCCGGGCCTGGCGGGAGGTGCCCGAGAAATCCACCTCGGCGTGATCGCCCCGCTTGGTGATAGTGACACGGATGCGGTACTCCTCGGAATCGTCGACGCCGTCGCAGTCGGCCGCATCCTCGCCCTCCCACTGCCCGTCCGGGATCGCCGCCAGCGCCAGCGCCATCCGCTCCGCGGCGGCGTCGCAGACGTATGTGATGGCTCCCTGGACCGCGTCGAAGCCATACCGGTCGAGCGTCTCGGACAACAGACGCTCACCGAGCGTCAAGCCGGCGCAGATCGTCTGCATGTCCGGGAACAAGATTTCGCCGAAGCGAACGTTGTCGAAGATCAGGCTCCATGTCTCGCGCACGGGCTCGCCGCCGCGGTAGAGCGCGCGCGGCGACAGGACGAGTCCGGTCTCGTACACGTTGTGCTTCGTGAGGCTGAACCCGCCCGGGGCGACGCCGCCCATGTCGAGTTGATGGGCCTTCAGGTTGACGAAGCCGGCCAGCCGGTCGCCGTCGAAGACCGGTCGGCAGAACAGGAGGTCGTTGACGTGAGTGCCGGTCCGGTAGGGGTCGTTGGCGACGATCACGTCGCCGGGCCCGAGCCGGTCGGCTCCGTATTCGTTAATCGTGTTGCGCACCGAGTCCGTCATCGTGCCGGTGAACAGCACGATGCTGTTGCTCATCGCCGGCGTCGCGTAATCGACTGCCGGCGGTCCGGCGAGCGTCGCCGCGAAGTCGTAGAAGTCGCGCAGGATCGGGGAGAACGCGGCCGTGAGCAGCCGGCCGCAGACGTGCTCGACGATGTAGCGGAAGCGGTTTGCGAGCACCGTCGCCGTGAACCTGTCCGCGCCGTAGCGGGCGGCGAACTCGTCGGTCGAAAGATCGCGGATCACAGGGGGGCCTCGATCGAGATCTCACCCAGCGGCCCGACCTCGGCCCGCTGCCCGGCGAGCAGGAACGTAGTCGACAGCCCCTCGCGGATGATCGCGGGCCCGGTGACGTGCATGCCCGGGGTCAGCGACTCGCGCTCGTACTCGGGGGCGTCGAACGGCTCGGCCTTGAGGTAGTGCAGCTCCAAGGTTCGGGTCGGTCGCGGATCGGCGGGAGTGACCCGAGTGACCGCTCCGTCCCAGGGCTCGAGCCGGTCGTACTCGACTTTGTCGACGGGCACCACGAGCTGCACGCGATAGGTGACCCCCTGCACCGGCACGACCGGGAAGCGGTTCCCGTAGCGCCGCTCGTACTCATCGTGAAAGCCGTCGATCATCCGCTGCACGGTCTCCTCGGTGATCGAGCCCTCGGGCACCTCGACGAGCGGCGTCTCCCAGCTTTGCCCGAGCAGCCGGCCGTCGAAGCTGCGTCTCACTGTTACCCCGTCGCTGCCGGCCCGGTTGCGGCTGCGGAGTTTGTGCTCCATGGCGTCGAAGATCTCCGCGATCCGCGGCGCGGCCTCCGGGGTCAGCACCATGTACGCGCTCTGGCTGTCGTAGTAGACGAGGTCCGTGGCCAGCAGGCCGAGTGCCGAGAACAGCCCTGGGTGCGGTGGGATCACGACGCGCTTGACCTGCAGCTGCTCGAGCGCGGCCGGCAAGAGCATCGGTCCGGCGGCGCCGTAGGCCAACAGCGTGAAGTCGCGGAGATCCACGCCGTGGCGGATGGCGATGTTCGTGACCTCCTCGGCGATGTTGTGAACGGCGATCCGGTACGCGTAGGCGATGCGGTCGTGCAACGACAGCGGTGTCTCGAGCGACGCAAACGCGGCCCGGGCCCGCTCCGCGTCGAGCCGCATCTCCCCACCGGCGAAGCCGTCTGGGTCGAGGATGCCGATCAGCAGGCAGGCATCGGTGATCGTCGGTGCCGTGCCGCCCCGCCCGTAACAGGCCGGACCGGGGTGCGCGCCGGCGCTCGCCGGGCCGACGAGGACGTCGCCCGCCGGGGAGATCGAGACGATGCTCCCACCCCCGGCGCCGACGCTGGATATCTCGGTGGAGAGCGCGTTGATGATCAGGTCGTCCTCGAGCGAGAACGTGTCGTTGACGAACGGCCGGCCGTCCTGCACCAGCGACACGTCGGTAGAGGTGCCGCCGACGTCGCAGCAAATGAGCGCGCGCTCGCCGATCGCCTCGCCGAGCCGGGCGCCCGACGTCGTTCCCGCCGCGGGTCCGGCGACCACGATCCGGAACGGCTGCTCGAGCGCATCGCGCCACGGTATGAGCGTGGCGGCGCAGTCGGCGAAGTTGAGCTCGCCGGTGAACCCGAGCGCCTTCAACTGCCCGTCGAGCTCGCCGGCGTAGCCGCTGAACATCAGCTTCATCATCACGTCGATCACGGTCGTCGACGCGCGCGCGTACTCCTTGGCCAGCGGCGAGGTCTCCGCGGAGATCGAAACTGGAACGTCGCCCAGGACGTCTAGCGTCAGCTCGCGCAGGCGCTCCTCGTGGCTGCGGTTGACATAGGAATTGAGCAGGCAGATGGCCACGCCCTGAACCTCACAGCGCTTCAAGACGTTCAACTGCCGCCGGGCGTGATCCTCGTCGAGTGCGGTCATCACGCGGCCGTCGGCGAGGATCCGCTCGGTGACGCCGCGTCGCAGGTACCGCGGGATCAGCGGCCGGGCGGCGTCGCCGAACGACCGGCGCCAGCTCGCGTCGGTCTGCGCGTCGAGCGGTCGCCACAGCCGGCCTTTGACCAGGATGTCCCGGAAGCCGTCGGTGGTCAGGAATGCCACCTTCGGCAGGCCGCGGGTGATCACCGCGTTCAGGCCGGCGGTACTCGCGTGGTTGAACACTGCGCTGCCCTCCACCCCGAGCCGGCGGCTGCCCTCGATGACCGGCCGCGCCGGATCCGCCGGCTCACTCGGAACCTTTGTCACCGTGATGCGTCCGTTGCGGACGGCGACCACGTCGGTGAACGTGCCGCCGATGTCGACGCCCAACATGGCCTCCTAGATCTCCAATCCCAGCGGGGTGTAGGAGCCGAACGGCGGAGCGGCGACGCGACTCACCGACTGCAGGCAGGTCTGGCACTTGCGCACGTCCCACCAGCCGCCCTCGCTGAGGACGCGGTAGTCGGCGAGCTGATCGCTGCCACACTCCGGGCACGTGCCCTGTGCCGGTTCGCGTGCGGCGACAAGATGGGGCTCCTGGGGTCGTGGGAACGAGTGCACCTGTCCTCCGTTTCAAGGGCGGACTCGCTCCGCCCCCGCGCGAGATTGTATGACGATCAGGCGATAGGATGCTACTGTACCGGCCCGATGGCGACCCGTGCCGACGCCGGGGCGCAGGCGGGAATCTCACCGCCGGAGCCCGATCTCACCCCGCAGGAGATGATGGCCCGCGCCGTCGCGCTGCGACCGCTGCTCCGCGAGCAGTCCGCCGAAACCGAGCAGCGCACCTATCCGACGCAGGAGATCCACGAGGCCTGCGTGGATGCCGGCTTTTACCGCTGCTACATCCCGCGGCGGTACGGGGGCTACGAGTTCGGTGCGCCGACCTTCATGCGAGTCGTCCAGGAGCTGTCGCGGGGCGACATGTCCGCGGGGTGGTGCATCGCGCTCGCTGCCGCCCACGCGCTCCAGGTCGCGTCGTGGTGGCCGGAGTCGGCGCAGGAGGAGATCTTCGGCGACGGGGACTTTCGATGCGCGGCGGTGGCGGCCCCGATCGGTCCGGCCGTCCGCACCGACGGCATCCGCCGATCGTCACGTCAGGAACCCGGGTGGGAGCTGACGGGCAAGGTCGGCTACTGCTCGGGCATCCCGCTCTCGACGCACTACATGGGCCAGGCCCTGATCGCCGGCGACGATGGCAAGCCGACCGAGCGCATGCTGCTGTTCGTCGCGCCCCGCAGCGAGTTCACGATCCTCGACGACTGGGGTCGCCTGATAGGGCTCAAGGGGTCGGCCTCCAACACGATCACGTTCGATCGCGGCCGGATCCCGGCGCACTGGGCGATCGAGGACGCGTTGATGGTCGACTTCGACGTCGCCGGCCGTGAAACCCCGGGCGTAGCGCTGCACGGAAACCCGATGTACGGCGGCCGGGCGATGGCCTGCTTCACGCTGACGCTGACCGCGGTGGCGATCGGCGGCGCATACGCGGCGCTCGATGAGTACGAGGAGATGATGCACTCGAGGCTGACGCCGCTGCCGCCGATGGTGCCGCGCATCGGCGACGAGACGTTTCACCGCTGGTTCGGCTCTGCACTGGCGAAGATCGCGACCGCGGAGGCCGCGATGTATAACGCCGTGGACCAGCACATGGAGGCCTGTCGCCGCGCCGCTGAGGACGGGATCCCGTACACGTACGGCGAGGACATGCGGATCGGCTGCATCGGCAGGGAGGGGATCATCCAGGCGTGGGAGATCGTCCAGTCGGAGATCTTCCGCTCGGCCGGTTCCAGCGCGGCCGTGGACGGTTCACGGTTCGAGCGCATCTACCGTGACATGTCGATGCTCAACAGCCACCGCAACACGGTGTTGCGGGACTGGGCATTCGGCGAGATAGCCCGCGAGCATCTCGGCCTGCCGCGGCTGGGCCGGGGTAACGTGCAGACGCCACGCGGCACCAAGTGACTCGCGACCCGTCGTATCGCGCGCTGGCGGTGCACTACGCCTGGCGCCAGACGACCTACAGCGACGCGTACTACCGATGGTCCACGTATGGCGAGCCCGACGGCCCGCTCGAGATCAGTTACTACTTCTGGATCCTCGAGCCGCTGCACGCGCCGGGATCGCCGCCGATCATGCTCGACTGCGGCTTTGAGCCCGAGCGCGGCGAGCGGATGGGCCGGCAATGTCTATGCCGGCCGGACGACGCATTGGCGCGTTTGGGCATCAACCCCGCGACGGTCGACCTGCTCCTGATCAGCCATATCCACTGGGACCACATCGGAAATCTGGATTTGTTCCCGAACGCGCGGATGCCCGTGGCCCGCGCCGAGCTCGAGTTCTGGACGGCCGACCCGGTCGCCCGGCAACCGCAGTTCGCCGCCCACGCCGACCCGGACGGGATCGAGCTGCTCCGCCGCGCTGCGGCCGAGCAGCGGGTCGAGCTGATCGAGGACCGAGCAGAGGTGGCGCCCGGGATCACCGCGATGCGGGTGGGCGGTCACGCGCCGGGCCAGCTCGTGTTCGAGGTGGCCGGCGAACACGGCCCGATCGTGCTCGCGTCCGACGCTATCCACTACGACGACGAGCTCGAGCTCGAGCGGCCGTTCGGGATCTTCACCGATCTCGCCGACATGTACCGCGGGTATGCGACGCTGCGGCGCCACGAGGAGTCCGGCGCCGCTGTCGTCCCCGGACACGACCCGTCCGTGATGAGACGCTTTCCTCCGCTCGAGGGCGACGCCGCGGGGCTCGCCGTATGCCTCACCGACTCGAGGAGCGACCAATGACGACCACCACCGATAGCGGCGCTCTGCGCGAGGCGTGGACCGAGGTGCACGGCCCGCCGAACGCGGCGGCCGAGGAGCTGCTGCGCCAGAATCCCGGCTACTTCGCGCGGGTGCTCGACTTCACCGCGCACGCCTGGCGCCACGGCCCGCTTGAGCCGAAGGTAAAGGCGCTGATCCTGCTGGCGGTCGACAGCGCCGCCTCGCATCTGAATGGACCGGGCGCGGCCGACGACGTGCGGCGGGCGCTGGCGCTCGGTGCCACCCCCGCCGAGGTGCTGGAGACGCTCGAGCTGACGAGCACGATGGGCATCCATGCGGCCAACACCGGCGTGCCGATCCTGCTCGAGGAGCTGGCGGCCGCCGGACGGCCCGTCGACATGGACGCTCCGCTGACCGAGCGCCAGGAGGAGATCAAGGCCGATTTCACCACCAAGCGCGGCTACTGGAACGACTTCTGGGACGGCTTCCTCCGGCTCGACGCCGAGTTCTTCGCCACGTACACGGCGATGTCGTCGCACTCCTGGGAACATGGCACGCTGGAGCCCAAGGTCAAGGAGTTCATGTACTGCGCGTTCGATTCCTCGGCCACGCACATGTTCGCCCCGGGGCTGCGCCAGCACGTCGCGAACGCGATCGGCTACGGCGCGACGGCCGCGGAGCTGATGGAGGTGTTCGAGCTCGCGAGCGGGATCGGGGTCGAGTCATTCGCGCTGGCGCTGCCGGCACTCACCGAGGCGATGGACACCGAGGGATGACCGCACTCCGCGCCGGGATCGTGGGCGTCGGCCAGATGGGCGGGCGGATGGCCGCCCGGGTCCGCGAGGCGGGCGACCCGATCATCGGCTATGACCGCGACGCCGAGCGATTGGCGGCGAGCGGGATCGAGCCCGCCGCATCGCTCGCCGAGCTGGTGGCGGCGGTCGACGTCGTGCTGCTGTCGCTGCCGGACTCGAGCGTCATCGAACCGGTGATGCTCGGACCAGGCGGCCTGCTCGACCACACGCGTCCGGGCCAGGTGGTCGTCGACCTGTCGACCGCGTCGCCGGAGTCGACCCAGCGGATCCACGCGGTCCTGCTTGAACGGGGCGTGGCCTTTCTCGATGCCGGCATTTCGGGTGGGGCGAAGGCGGCCGACGCCGGCACGCTCACGATCATGGTTGGCGGAGACGAGGCCGCGCTCGAGCGGGTGCGGCCGGTCCTCGAGCGATTCGCGTCGAAGATCTTCCACATGGGCGACAGCGGCGCTGGGCACATCGCCAAGCTGCTGAACAACTTCCTCAACGGGATCAGCCTCGCGGCCACCGCCGAGGTGATGCTGGCGGCCAAGCTGTCCGGCCTCGACTTGGAGAGGTTCCTGGACGTGCTCAACGCCAGCTCCGGTGTCAACTTCGCCACGCTCAACCGGTTCCCGCACATCGTCAAGGGGGACTATCTGGAAGGCGGCCTGACCGGCCGGCTGATGGCAAAGGACATCCGCCTGTATCTGGACCACGTGGCGCGGCTCGGTGTCCCCACGTTCACCGGGCCACCGTGTCTCGCAGTGTTTGAGGTGGCCAACGCCCTCGGTTACGAGGACCAGATCTCAAACCGCGTGGTCGATGGGATCGGAGACCTGGCCGGGGGCATACGGCTACAGGATGGAGGGACGAGATGAAGGTCAATCACGGCCGTGTGGACGGTGAGCCCTCGGCGCACCGCGACGCGACATTCACGGGCGCGGTGTGGTCCGAGCCGCTGCTGCGCGACGTCGCCGGAGTGATCATCAACACGGTCTTCTTCCCGCCCGGCGTCCGAACCGACTGGCACAGGCACGAGACCGGGCAGATCCTGATCGTCACGCACGGTCGCGGCCTCGCCGTCAACGAGGAGGGCGACGGCGGCACGATCATGCCCGGGGACGTGGTCTGGTTCGACCCGGGTGAGCGCCACTGGCATGGGGCTGGACCCGACACCTACGTCAGCCACATCGCGATCTCGCTCGGCACGACCGGATGGGAGGACGCGGTCACCGACGAGGAATACGCGGCGGTCGGATGACCCAGCCGCGACTGGAGGGGCGTCTGGCGATCGTGAGCGGCGGGGCGCGCGGGATCGGCGCGGCCCACGTACGGGCGTTGGTCGGCGAGGGCGCGCACGTGGTGATCGGAGACGTCCTCGCCGACGAAGGATCGGCGCTCGCCTCGGAGTTGGGCGATCGGGTTCGCTCGGTCGTGTTGGACGTCATCTCCGAGACGGATTGGACCGCCGCCGTAGCCGCGGCCGAGGACGACGGCTGGGGACCGGGCGCGGTCACGATCCTGGTCAACAATGCCGGAATCATCGACCCATCTCCCATATCGGAGCTGTCGGCGGAGCGGTGGCGGCGGACGATCGACGTGAACCTCACCGGCCATTTCCTCGGGATCAGGGCGGTGGTGGGTTCGATGCGCCGGGCCGGAGGCGGAGTGATCGTCAATACCTCCTCGATGACCTCCGAGATTGCGGTCGGCCAATTGGCGCACTACACCGCGTCCAAGCACGCGATCGCCGGGTTGACGAAGGCGGCCGCGCTGGAGCTCGGCGGCGACGGCATCCGGGTCAACTCGCTCCACCCTGGCATGATCCGCACCGCCATGACCGAGGGGGCGCCGGAGGAGCAAATGTCGGCGAAGTACCCATTGCGCCGGTTCGGCACGCCCGAGGAGGTGGCGCGGACGATGCTGTTCATCGTCTGCGACGCCACCTATGCCAGCGGCGACGCGTTCCCCGTCGACGGCGGGATCCTCGCCGGCATCATGATGGGCGAGTGAGCGTGACGCGCCTCGAGGGCAAGGTCGCCGTGGTGACCGGCGCCGCCGGGGGCCTCGGCGGAGGATCGGCCCGGCGGTTGGCGAGCGAGGGCGCGCACGTGGTCGCCGTGGACATCGACGGCGATGGCGCCGAACGGGTGGCGGAGGAGATCGGCGGCGTCGCAGTCGCGGCCGACGTCTCGCGCGAGGAAGGCGTGGAGCGCTACCTCGCGGCGGCGGTCGAGCGCTTCGGGCGCATCGACCTGCACCATCTCAACGCCGGCATCCCCGGTTCGCTCGATCCACTCCCGGCGCTGGACCTGGAGGGTTTCGAACGAGTGCTGGCGGTCAACGTGACGAGCGTTTTCCTCGGCTTGCGCGGCGCGTTCCGCCAGTATGCAGCGCAGGGATCCGGCGGCGCGATCGTCGTGACCGGCTCGATCGCCAGCCTCCGCGGGAGCGCCGACCTGTTCGCATATCACACCTCCAAGCATGCTGTGCTCGGTCTCGCGCGCTGCGCTGCCGTATACGGTGGTCCGCGCGGCGTCCGGGTCAACGTGATCGCGCCCGGGATCGTCCCGACCGAGTTGTTCGCCGGCGCCGGCGGCGCGGTCGGCGGGGGTGGCGACATGGCCCGGCGGGCCACGACCACGCCGCTGCGGCGACCGGGCACGCCCGACGAGATCGGATCGGTCGTGGCGTTCCTGCTCTCCGACGACTCCGCCTACATGACGGGGGAGGTCGTGTCGGTCGACGGCGGCGCGACCACGACCAATGCGCTGCGCCCGTCCGGAGGCGCCGGCCGGTGGGATCCGGCGGAGCTGGATCGCTGATCACCAACAGGAGGCCTTCATGAAACCGTCGGTGCAGAACATCATTGCGTCCGCCGAGGTCACGACCTCGCGACGCGGTTCTTTCTGGGTCGGGATCGAGCCGGTGGCGGGCCCGCTCGGCACCGTGATGCGCGGTCCCATGTTCGTGGAATGGGAAGCCCCGGCCGACCCGTGGCCCGGCCCGCCGTGGGTGCTGGTGCACGGGGGCGGCGGTCAGGCGATCGACTACACGATCACGTTTGACGGCCGGCGCGGCTGGTCGCGTCTGCTCGTCGAGCAGGGACACACCGTGTTCGTCGTCGACCGGCCCGGCCACGGCCGCTCGCCGCACCATCCGGACATCCTGGGACCGATGGGCCCCCAGCTCGGGTTCGAGTTCCTGCGCCCTATCTTCGTCCCCCCGCCCGAGGGCCCCGACAGCAATCCGGCGGCCCACCTTCACACGCAGTGGCCGGGCGGGCGTGAGCCCGGCGACCCCGTCTACGACCAGTGCCTGTGCACGTCCGGTCCGATGCTCGCCGACCCCAGCGAGATGCACGCCCTCGAGGCCTCGCGTTTGGCCGACCTGCTCGATCTGGTTGGTCCAGCGATCGTCGTCACCCACTCGGCGGGAGGCCCCGGGACGTTCGCCGGCGTGGACGCACGGCCGGACAAGGTGGCGGCATTGTTCGCGATCGAGACGCTCGGGCCGCCGTTTCTCAACCGGCCGGAGATGGGAGTGGATCTCGCCTGGGGGCTGGCCTGCGCGCCGATCACGTACGACCCGCCCGTCAGCGACCCGTCGGAGCTCGACACCGTCACCGAAGAGCGTGCGGATCTGGGGCCCATCCCGATCACGCTCCAACGGGAGCCCGCCCGGCGACTGGCCAACCTCAGTCAGTTCCCGATCGCCGTCGTCACCGCGGAGTCGTCGATGTTCCTGGGGTTCGACCGGCACCTGGTCGAGTTCCTGGAGCAGGGCGGGTGTGACGTCGAGCTCTTACGGCTCGCCGACCACGGCGTCCACGGGAACGGTCACATGATCATGTCGGAGCGAAACAACGCGGAGACGCTGCGCGTGCTCACCGACTGGGCGGCACGCAAGGGTCGCACCGGCTGAGCGTTGCGCCGGATCCGTGGACGCTCCGCGGTCCCCTGGCATGCATAGCCTGCCAATCGGCGTGCGCCGGCGAGACGTTGGCATTTCGTGCGCGTGGGGAGGCGGTCGCACAAACCCGGCGAGTGTGGGATCGGTTGTGTCGAGGTCATCACGCACCGACCGCGTGATGGACGGGGCTCGCCGAAGTTTGGCGATTTACCCCTCATTTTTGAGGGGTAAATCGCCAGTGACGGGGGTCGCGCCATGGGGGTTGGGCACAGCTCCTCGCGACCTTGTGAGCCGACCACAACGCCAATCGTTTACGCGACAGCAGCGGGCATGCATGCCCTGCCACGGTGCCCGAGTCCGGGCTTGAATGGCAGACCATCCAGGTTCTCCTCGGGCGGACCCTAGTGCGTGAGCGGCTGCCCGAGCCGAGCCCGGCCGGTCGAGGCGAACACCACGTCGTACTGGGCGCCGATGTGCGTTCGGAACATCGCGGCGTCCCGGAACGCGCGGTCGAGGCGTGAGCCGCGCCGGGCAGCGCTCGAGCCACCGGTGCAGAACATCAGGTCGACCGACTGCCAGGCTAGCCTGCCGCACTGCGCGAGCACGTCGCGGATTGCCCCGTCGTCGGCGGTCGCGAACGGCTCGCCGCGCTCGGCGAAGCCGACGCACTTGTCGGCGAAGCGCGCTAGCGCGCCGAAGAACGCTAGCTCGGCCGTGTCGACAAGGCTGTACGCCTCCCCGTACCACCGCTGGTAGTCGACCGAGTCCGAGCGGGGGATCGGCGGCGGGAAGCTGGTGGGGCGCGTCGTCATCATCGCCTCGTACTCCTCGAGGGCGGCGCGAGCGTTGCCGATCTGGATCGCGTTCAGCGACGCGTAGAAGAACGTCATCGCACGTGCCAGGTACAGCGGGTTGCCGTGGAGCTGGAAGCCGATTGTGCCCTCCCGGGGCATCTCGAAGTCCTTCCAGTCGTAGCGCACCGCCAGGTGCGCGGGCACGAACACATCGTCGGCGGTGATCGTGTTCGACGCCGTCCCGCCGAGCCCGATCGTGGCGCCGTGGCCCCAGTCGTCGAGGATCTCGTAGTCCGAGCGCGGGATCGCCACCATGATCCGCTCGTCCGATCCGGCGACGGTCGCGAGCGCGACGAGGTGGGTCGAGTAGGTCGCTCCCGAGCAGTAGTCCCATCGACCGCTGACTCGAAAGCCGCCCGGCGCGGGCGTCGCCTGGCCCCGCGGAATCGCCCGGGACGGCCCGACGAAATGGCCGTCGGGGCCGAACAGCTCGGCCTGGGCCCGCTCGGGGAAGAACGCGCCGACCTGAAGGGCGTGCGCCGAGCCCAGGCATAGGTTCCAGCCGATGCCGGCGTCGGCGCTCGAGATCGCGATGATCACGCGGTAGAACGTGTCGAGGCCGAACTCGTAGCCACCGAAGCGGCGCGGCTGGAGGATGCGATGGAAGCCCGCGGCCACAAAATGCTCGTGAAGCTCGGGCGAGTATGTTCCGCGCTCCTCGGCTTCGGCGGCCTCGGCCAGAACGAGCTCGCGCAGCGCGACGGCGCGGGCGACGATCTCATCCGCCGTCAGTTGCGGCTCGGGCACCGGTATCCGCGTGGCGGTCGCCATCCGCGCGCTAAGAGCCTCTCTCAAAATGACCGCGGCCTGGATCTGGCCGGATGATCGTCGCGGATACGGTCCCGTCGATCGGCTCGCGTAGCGCTGCTCCGCCACGCCGATCACGGTGACCTTCCAGCTCGATCCGCGACCATCCCAGTCTCGCGCTCATTTCGTTCGACGCTCTATGCGGCCAGTCTGGGCACGATCACGCCGCTCAGGTCGCGCTTCTCCGCGGACGCGTGCAGCGCGTCGTCGATCCGGTCCAGTGGGTAGCGCGTGGTGATGATCGGCCCGGGGTCCAGCCAGCCGTCCTCCATCATCCGGATGAACCGCGGCAGGTCGTGTCGCATGCGAACGTTGCCGTTCTGGGCGCCGAGAATCGCCCTTCCCTCGACCGAGAGCGCCAGCTGGGGGATGGTCACCTCGGCGTCGCCGCGCTCGACGCTGGTCAAGACGACGGTTCCGGCCCGGCGAGCCGCCCGGATCGTCTGGGGGAACACGGACGCGAGCGTCGCTGCCTCCATCGTGTAGTCGGCGCCGCGCCCGTTCGTGAGCGCCTTGACCTGCTCCACTGGATCGCCGGCCTCGGGGTCGATCGTGTCGGTGGCTCCGAAACGGCCGGCCAGCTCACGGCGCTCCGCGATCGGGTCCACGGCGATGATCTGTCGTGCATTGGCGATCCGGGCCGCCTGGACCATCCACTGCCCGAGGTGCCCGAGCCCGAAGATCGCGATGCTCGAGCCCGCCTGCACCTTGGCCACGTTGTGCACGCAGCCCACGCCGGTGGTGATTCCGCAGCCGAGCAAGCTCAGCCACTCGTCGGGCAGATCGGTCTGCACCGGGAACACCTGGCTGGCCGTGACGTTCATCACCTCGGCGTAGCCCCCGACGTTGCCGGCCGCGCTGACCGGCTCGCCGGTCTTCCGGTTGGCCACATGCGGCCAGATTCCGCCTCGGTCGAACGTTTCCGAGCATTGATCGGGTCGGCCGATCGAGCAGTAGAAGCACACTCCGCACTCTGACGTGCCCGGCACGATGACCCGGTCGCCCACGTTGATGTGGTCGACGCCAGCGCCCAGTTCCACCACCTCTCCCATCGAGGCGTGGCCGAGGATCGTCGGCGGGATCTTGAACAGCTCACCGCGCCAGTTGACGCAGTCGGTCGAGCAGAACGGTGACGCGCCGGTGCGGATGAGCACGCGGCCGGGCGCGGGATCGAGGTAGTCGATGTCCTCCACCACGAACGGCTCCCTGACCGTTGCGAGCAGCGCTGCTCTCATTCTTGACCTATCTTCCCTCGGGGTCGGGCGACTCGCTCGTACCGATCATTGTGCGGTGAAGCCTCCGTCGGCCATCAAGCTCGCCCCCTTCGTTTCGTCGCATTCCCCATCGTCTCGTCATCCTAACCCTCTGTCTAACTGTCCGACAATCCTGAGGTCGTCCGTCCGCGCGAGCTCACTGTATGATTGTCATACAGAATCCCCCAACCGGACCAAAGGACGCGCTCGCCCATGCAGGACAAGACGAAGCTCGAGGTCGGCCTTCAGACCCGGCGCGAGGTGCTTGGTGCCGAACACGTCGACCGCTCGCTGGGCCAGGCTTCGGAGTTTGCCCGCCCCATGCAAGAGCTCGTCACCGAGTACTGCTGGGGCGCGGTGTGGGCACGTCCCGGGCTGGATCGCAAGGTGCGCAGCCTCTTGAACATCGCGATGCTCACCGCGCTCGGACGTCGGCATGAGCTCGAGGTCCACGTACGCGGGGCCATCACCAACGGCGTGAGCGCGGCGGAGATCCAGGAGGCGTTGCTGCAAACGGCGATCTACTGTGGCGTTCCGGCGGCGATGGAGGCGATGCGCACGGCGGAGACTGCGTTGATCGCGCTCGGCGTCATCGAGCCGAAGTCCGAGCAGCCATCCCAGGCGTGAGCGCCGGCGGCTCTCCTCGCCGGGTCGGCTTCGTCGGGTTGGGGACTGTCGGCGGGCCGATGGCCCGGCGACTGCTGGAGGCTGGACATCAGCTGAGCGTCTATGACACCGCACCGATAGCCGTCAGCGGACTGGCCGAGGCGGGCGCGGAGGCGTGCGAGAGTGCCCGTGGGGTCGCGGACGTCGCCGACCTCGTGCTGGTCAGCCTGCCCTCTCCGGAGGTCGTGTCCGAGGTTGCCCGCGATCTGGCGGGCGGGTCGGCGCTGCGCGTGTACGTCGACCTCTCCACCACGGGCCCGCAGGTGGCGGAGGAGGTCGCCGAGCTGATGGGAACGGCCGGCGTCGGCGTCGTCGATGCGCCCGTCAGCGGTGGGAGGGCCGGCGCGGAGAGCGGACGGCTGACCGTCATGGTCGCCGGCGCGCCCGAGGACGTCGCGATCGCCCGACCGGTGCTGGAGCTGCTCGGCTCCCGGATCTTCGTCGTCGGCGAACAGCCCGGTCAGGGCCAGGCGGTCAAGGTGATCAACAACCTCATGTCAGCATGTTCGATCGCGATCACAGCCGAGGCGACGTCGCTGGGCGTGAAGGCCGGGGTCGATCCGGCCACTCTGCTCGAGGTCGTGGCCGCGAGCAGCGGGTCCAACACCGCCGCCGCCCAGAAGTTCCCCGCCTACGTGCTGACCCGAAGCTTCGAGCAGGGCTTCCGACTCAACCTCATGGCGAAGGACGTCCGGCTGTGCCTCTCCGAGGCGCGACGCCACAACGTCCCGATGTTGCTCGGAGCCACCGTCGAGCAGCTCTGGAACCTCGGCGAGGCCAAGTTCCCGGAAGACGCCGACTTCATCGAGATCGTGAGGATGTTCGAGGACTGGGCGAACGTCACGATCGAGAGCGGCGGCGAACGCGCGGACCGGCGGTGAGGCTCAGCGCCGGTCGACGACCGAGCTGATCGCGACCGCGCAGATGATCAGGATGCCGCGGACGACGTCCTGCCAGTAGTCCGGAACGGCCAGCAGGTCGAAGCCGTTCGTGATCGTGCCGAGTATCAGCACCCCCAGGACCGTGCGCCAAACCGAGCCGACACCGCCGAAGATGCTCGTGCCTCCGAGTGCGACGCCGGCGATCGCGAGCAGTGCGAGTTGCCCGCCCAGACCGCTCATGTCGCTCGACCCCGACCCGGTCGTCGACGCGTCGATCAGGCCGGCGAGGCCGCACGCGGCGCCGGTGACCACGAACGTGATGATCACGGTCCGGTCGACCTTGATGCCGGACAGCCGCGCGGCGTCGCGGTTCCCACCGACGCCGTAGAGGTGGCGACCGAAGACGGTGTATGCCAGCACGAGCTGGAGGACGATCGCGACGAGGGCGAAGATGATGACCGGGTACTGGACACCGGCGACACGTTGCTGCCCGATGAACGTGAACACGCTGCTGTTGGGCGTGATCAGCAGGCCCCCTTTGGTGACCCCGACGGCGATGCCGCCGAACGTCAGCGCGCTCGCGAGCGTCGCGAGGAATGCGTTGATGCGCAGCTTCGTCACCAGAAGCCCGTTGATTGTGCCCATCAATGCGCCGGCGACGATCGCCACAGGGAATGCCCACCACACCCCGATGTGGACGGCAGCCCATGCCGCGAGCACTTCGGCCAGGACGAAGATCGATCCGAGCGAAAGGTCGAAATTGCCGGCGATGATCGTCAGCGTGACGGCGCACGCGGCGACGCCGATCGTCGCGTTCTGGAAGACGAGGTTGAGGAGGTTGTTCTTGGTAAGGAAGACGGACGAGGCGATCGAGAAGTAGATGAACAGCGCGATCGCGAAGGCGACGATGCCGTAGTCGCGAATGTGCTCGGCCTTGATCCGTCGCTGGAAACGCGCACGCGGAGCGGCGATCGCATCCGCGTTGACGGGATCCGGGACTACGACGGGGTCCCCGGCTACGGGATCGGGCGGCTGGGCGGCGCTCATGCGGGCGTGCTCCCTCCTAGGCCGAACGCGGCCTCCATCACGGCGTCCAACGGCGGGTCGGCGCCGAACTCGCGAGTGATCGAGCCGAGGCGCATCACGAGCACGCGATGCGCGAGCCCGAGCACCTCCTCGATCTCCGACGAGATCAGCAGCACGGCCGTGCCCTCGGCGGCCAGGTTGTTGATCAGGCGGTGGATCGCTGCGCGCGCCGCGACGTCGACGCCCCGTGTCGGCTCGTCGAGGAGCAGCACGCGCGGGTTGCGGAACAGCCAGCGCGCGAATAGAACCTTCTGCTGGTTGCCGCCCGAGAGGCTGGCCACTCGCATGGACGGATTCGGCGGATCGACCGACAGCGAGTTCAGAAGCGAGCGCGTCTTCGCGCGCTCGAGTGCCCGGCGCAATACTCCGAATCGCGAGGCGACGGCGCGCAGATCCGCGAAGGTCGTGTTCGACGCCATCGACAGCTCCATGAACAACCCGTCGTCCTTGCGACTCTCAGGCAGGAACGCCATCCCGGCCGCCATCGCGTCCGCGGGCGAGTGAATGCGGCGAACCTTGCCGTCAACCGCGATCGTTCCGCCATCGGTCGGATCGGCGCCGGCGATTGCCCGGGCGAGCTCGGTGCGGCCGCTGCCCACGAGGCCGGCAAGGCCGACGATCTCACCCGCCCGGATCTGCAGCGAGATGTCCCTGAGCACGCCCTTGCGTTGCAGGCCGGATACCTCCAGCACCACCGGTGCGGTCGAGCCCCGCGGCTTCTCGAAGTGCTCCGCCTCCGCGGCGGCGCCGAACATGCCGGCGACGAGGCTCTCCTCGGTTTCCTGGGCCGCCGGCGCCGTCCGCACGAGGCGCCCACTGCGTAGCACCGTCACGGTGTCGGCGAGTTCCAGCACCTCGTCCAGGAAGTGGCTCACGTAGACGATCGTCCTGCCGTTCTCGCGCAGGGTGCGGATCATCCGGTGGAGCGTCTTGGTCTCGACGCTTGTCAGCGACGAGGTCGGCTCGTCCATCACGATCACCCGCGCATCGCAGGCGACGGCGCGCAGTATCTCAACCTTCTGCTTGTCGGCGGTCCTTAGGGCTCCGACCTTGGCGTGTCCGTCGAGCTCGAAACCCCACTGCGAGATGAGCTCGTCGTACTGCGTGCGCATTTGCCGCGCCTGCACCACCCCCGAGCGGCGCGGCTCGATGCCGAGGAAGACGTTTTCCATCACGCTCATCTGTGGCACCGGTGCAAGCTCCTGCGCGATTGTCGCGATCCCGTCGATACGCGCCTCGCGCGGGCTCGTGTAGCGAACGGGGCGGCCGTCGATGAACAGCTGTCCGTCGTCGGGGCGGATCACGCCGCCGACGATCTTCCCGAGCGTCGACTTGCCGGCGCCGTTGGCGCCGACGAGCGCGTGAACGGTACCTCCGGCAACCTCGACGCTGACGTCGTCAAGCGCCTTGGTGCCGGAGTACCGCTTGCCGATCGAAACGAGCCGGACCGGCGCATCCACCGCCAGACTCATCCGGCTCGTGCTCGATCTCTAATCCGTCCGGTGTTCACCCGCCTAATTTATTCCGCCCTCGAGCGTCCAGTCGGGATGGAAGTCCGGGTGTGCGGTCAGGTACGCCTGGTCGATGATCGCCGGGCGCGTCGCCGGGTTGATGATGTTGACGAGGGGTGCCGTCGGCTTCCCGTTCAGCGCGTCGTTCAGGGCCGCGATCCCGATCTCCGACTCAGAGGCCGGATACAGGCCGAGGGTGGCGTACCACGTCCCGGACTTGACCTGTTGGACGGCCTCCAGCGCGCCACCGTACCCGATGACCGCGATGTTCTTGCCGGGCGTGTAGCCGCCGACCAGCTTCATCGCGGTCACCGCACCCGCCGCCATCTGGTCGCCGAACGTCGCGAACACATTGACGTTCTTGTTCGCGGTGAAGTACGTCTGGGCGACCTTCTGCGAGGCAGCCTGGTCGTACATCCCGGGTGGGAGGATCGTGAACGTGTAATTCGGCTTGCCCTTGTAGTACGCCGTCATCGCGTTCTCCCGGACCGTGTCGGTCGGGTAGTTGGCGAGTCCCGGAAGGAAGGCGATGTTGCAGTGGCCGGTTCCCACCTGCTTCTTGCAGGCCGCGTTCATCGCGGCGATCAGGTTCGTCGACTCCGCGCCGATCGACTGACCGACGGTCGTGACGAGCTTCGGGTTGGATGAGGCTGTCAGGACGTTCTGGGAGGACAGCGGTCCCCAGGTGTAGTCGGCGGCCGCGACCTTGATGCCGGACGAGAGCGCCTTATTGATGATCGGGGTCAGAGCGACGTCGTTCAGACCCCACACCCAAAACGCCTTGTACTTGCCGGTTGTGATCGCGTCCTGGATCTGTGTGGACTGCATCTGCGGGTCGTTGTTGGCGTCGAAGGCGTCGAGCTTGACGCCGAGCTTCGAGGCCTCCGCCTGCGCGCCCTTCAGCGACGCCACTCCATAGGGGCTCGGGTTGTAATAGAAGATCGCCATCCTGGCCCCGGACCCGCCCGACGTCGATCCGCTCGAGGTCGTGGTGCTTGACGTCGACGCCGCGGCCGCCGGCGTGCTCGACGACGCTGCGCTCGACGACGATGAGCTCGATCCGCAGCCGGCGGTCACCGCCGCGATCATGGCTACAGCTACCGCGCCCGCGCCGATGCGCGCGCGCTTAGACCTAAACATTGGTCTGACTCCTCCTCTCGACTTGCCCGCGTGCCGGTCCGCATTGACTCTCCGCCCGGCTCGGGCGAAAGCAAAGCGGTTCGGTCAGCTTGCAGCAAGCCCCCGCCGATGAAAGACTACGCGTTTAGGATCGTAGGCTTCGCAATCTGGATAGCCGCCGATCGACGCCTAACATCGGGACAACAGTATGGGTAGCGCCGAACGTCCGATGGACGTGGGGCCGGGCGCGCGAGACGAAGTCAGTTTGCGGAGCCACGATCCCGTCGAGGCGAGCACTGTCGCCGGGCGTGTCTACCACGAGCACCGTCTCACGATCCTGGGCGATCATCGCGCGTTTGCGATGAGCCTCGACGCCGCGTCGCTCGGCCCGGTCACGCTGGGCTGGCTCTGCTACGACACCGAGATTCGGGTCGACGCCGAGCCGCACGCCGACGCCTACCAGGTCAACCTCGTCACCGCTGGGCAGACGCGCGCGTACTGCGGATCGGACCGGATCGTTGCCACGTCGAAGACGGGCATGGTCTTCGGACCTGACAGGCCGACCGGCTTCGCGGGCTGGCGGACCCCCTGCGAGATGCTCGCGATCAAGATCGAACGATATGCGCTCGAGGCCCAGCTCGAGCAGCTGCTCCACCGACGTGTCACCGGGCCGATCGCGTTCTCGCTTGCGCTCGACCTCACGCGGCGCACCGCAGCCGATTGGAACCGGTTGGTCTGCACGGTCGCCACGAACCTGTTCGATCCCGAGTCGCTGTTCCGCGAGCCGATCATGACTGCTCCGCTCGTCCACGCGGTCCTCACAGGCCTTCTCCTGAGCGCCGACCACAACCTCCGCGCACAACTCGACGCACACGCGCGGAGCATCGGCCCGGCCACGGTCCGGCGCGCCCAGGAATACATCGAGGAGCACGCCCATGAGCCGCTCACAGTCGCACAGGTAGCCTCGTGGGCGGGTGTCAGCGTCCGCGCGCTCCAGCAGGGCTTTCAACGGTCGCTGGGCGCGACGCCTCACCAGATCATCCAGCACACGCGCCTCGAGCGAGCGCACAACGACCTCGTCAACTTCAGCGTCGACGAAGTCACCGTGGCGAGCATCGGCGCGAAGTGGGGCTTCCCGCACGCGGGCCGCTTCGCCGCTCTGTACCACGCGCGCTACAACGCGTATCCGTCGGCGACGCTCCGATATGCGGTCCGAGGGATGGTGTGGACATGAATTCCCTCGTCCCCGCTTGCGGCCCCTATGATGCCGCCGCCCTCGACAGATCGATAGGAGCAACGCATGGACATCACGATCATCGGCACCGGCAACATGTCCCGGGGCATCGCGACGCGCGCCCTCGCCGGTGGCCACTCCGTCACCCTCCTCGGGCACGAGTCCGGCAAGGCGGAGGCGCTGGCGAGCGAGCTTTCCGGGGATGTCCAAGCCGGCGCTGTCGGCGACGCCCTCGCGGGCGACGTCGTCGTGTTCGCGGTTCCGTATGGCGCCATCGACGACGTGCTCGCCCGTTACGGCGAACAGCTGTCCGGCAAGACCATCGTCGACATCACGAACCCGGTCGACTGGGGATCTTTCACGCCGCTGAGCATCGATGCCGGGTCGGCGGCCGCCGAAATTGCGCAGAAGGCCCCGGGCGCAAACGTGGTCAAGGCCTTCAACACCACGTTCGCCAGCACGCTGGGCAGCGGAGCCGTCGCCGGAGAGCCACTCGACGTCTTCGTTGCATCCGATGACGAAGACGCCAAGGCGGCGGTCCGCGACCTGGTCGAGAGCGGAGGCATGCGCGCGGTCGACGCGGGAGCGCTCGCGCGGGCACACGAGCTCGAAGCACTCGGCTACCTGCACATGGCGGTGCAGCAGGGGCTCGACACCGGGTTCGCGAGCGCCGTCAAGGTGCTGAGCTGAGCCCGGGCGGGCCGGAGGCGGCGCCGGCCGGCTGAGGTGGGTGCTCGAGTTTGCGGATCACCGACATCACGATCGCGATGCACGAGCGCTCGTCGCCGCGGCTGGCGGTATTCGGGACGAAGGACGGGAAGCTTCCGATGGGGGTTCTCCGGATCTCGACCGATGCCGGAATCGAAGGCACGAACTTCCTGAGCTATCCAGGCCCGGGCCCACTGGCCATCGCGCACGAGATTGTCACGTTCGTGAAGCCGCTGCTGGTGGGAGCTGACCCACTCGAGATAGGGCGGCACTGGCGTCGTCTGTGCAACCTCGGCCACTTCATCAACCCGATCACGGTGGGCGTTGTCGATGTCGCGCTCTGGGACATCGCCGGCCAGGCGGCCGAGCTGCCGATTCACCGGCTGCTCGGCAACTGTCGTGACAGGCTCCCGGTGTACCTGTCCTCGGCGCACCACGCGAGCGCGCAGGATTACGCTGACGAGGCGGCTTACTGGCGCGAGCAGGGTTGGCGCGGGTACAAGCTTCACCCGCCGCGGGCGCCGTGGCGCACCGACGTCCCGCCGCCGATCTCGTTCGATGTCGAGGCCTGCAGACGGGTCCGGGACGAGGTGGGCGACGAGATGACACTCATGCTCGACGCGACGTGGAGTTACTCCTACGCCGACGCGCTTCAGGTCGGGGTGAAGATCGAGGA
>Ga0335083_10001072_pt1 | contig 38403 bp, 30 predicted proteins | sample Lox_Sample_42_FD_206716 | JGI IMG/M metagenome (GOLD analysis project Ga0335083, IMG submission 206716) | Soil microbial communities from Loxahatchee National Wildlife Refuge, Florida, United States - Lox_Sample_4.2 | ecosystem: Environmental > Terrestrial > Soil > Wetlands | place: USA...
TGGGGAGCGTTTCGGGGCCAAGTTCGACCAAAGTGCGGGAAGCGTCGCCGCGGATGTAAGCGTCGGGATCGCGCAGCCGCTGAACCAAGGCGTCGATGGCCGGTTTGGCCGCCGGGCCCATCGCTTCCAAGGCCTCGATGGCCGCTTGCCGCACGTCGGGAACGCAATCCCACAGCAACTGCGTGAGGGCGGGAATGGCCGAGGTGGGCGTGGTTTTCATTTCGATGAAGGTGCGGGCCGCCAGTTCGCGCACCCGCGGATCGGGATCGTACAGGGCCGCAATGACGCTGGGAACTGCGGGGGCATCGAGCTTGGTTAAGATGCGAGAAGAGTCGGCGCGCAAATAAGCGTCGACATCGCGGAGCCGTTCGGCAATGGTGGGGATGGCCGGGGCGGCGCCGGCGTCCATGGCTTCCAGGGCGAACATCGCCGCCTGGCGGGCGTCGGTATTTTCGTCCCACAAGGCCTGCGACAAGGCGGCGGCGACTTGCGCGGTGAGTTTTTTGGAGGCTTCGTCATTGACCGAAAGCCAGGAGGCCGGTTGCGCAAGCGCGCACGTCGCCGTGAGAATTACACCCAAGAGGGCGGCGACGAAAAGTGTGATGCACGATTTCATGGTTGGTCCAAAATTGGTGTGCGCAGTGGTGATGAGCCTGTAAGCGGCCCCACAAGTTTAGGTTAAAAAATGGGCCTGGATTGGCATCGTGCACGGCCAAATTGGCGGGATTTGCTATAATCGCCGCATGTTCACCTACGTTCGCGAAACCTTTGAAACCGCCGAGCCGGTAACGGAGATTGTCGCCCGCTGGCGGCGGATTGTCGAAAATGCGGATAAAACACCGCTGCGCGGGCAGCCGATGTATACTGGCACGGTTTCGGAATCGGGCTTCGACCTGATGCGGCGAGTGTGGAGTCCGCGCTCCATCAGCGAGAACATTTGCCGGGGCCAGTTTGTGCCCACGCCACAGGGAACGCGCATTGAACTGGAAGTCCATGTGCCGACGACCGTGAAGCGGCTGTTGCTAATTGCCGTGGGCTGTGTGCTGGCAATCGCACTGTTAATTTTAGTGCCGATTGTCTTGGTCACCGGCCTGCCGCCACTGGCCGACGTGCCGCGGCTTGCACTGGGCATTGGCGTGATGATGTTGATCTGCCTATTTGGCGCGCTGCTGATGGTGGCCTTGTTTTTGCCGATTTATGCAGTGGTTGTCCGCATGGTGGCCAGCAGCTTTCATTGGGAAATGGTGACGCAGCGGTAAAATCCGCAAACTGCAGGAATGTATGTGGTAATTGATTTAGACGGACTCCCAGGTTTGTTATAGAATAGATGGCAGCCCGGAATTCACGGCATTTCTTGAAGAGAGCACGATATGAATCCGCAAAATCTCAAAGCGGAAGCGCATCAGCTAGTTGATCAACTTACCGATGACGCTACGTGGGATGATTTGATGCGCGAAATTTATGTAAGGCAAGCCATCGATTCGGGCCTGCGAGACAGCCTCGAAAAGCGCATTGTCAGCGTGGAGGACGTGCGCGCCAAATTTGGGCTGACGCCGCAATGAAAGTTTTTTGGACCGAGGCCGCGCTGCGCCATCTTGCACAAATTCACGATTACATTGCGCAGGATTCTCTACGCTATGCCGTGGCCATGATTGACCGAATTACGCGCCGATCGCAACAGTGCGGAACGTTCCCCATGATGGCAGGCAAAGTGCCGGAGTACGACCGGGACGATGTTCGCGAAGTGCTCGAATATCCGTACCGGATTATTTATCGAGTCTTGCCGGAGCGAGTTGATATTTTAACCGTGATTCATGGTGCGCGGCGGCTGCCGGATATACCAACGGCTTAGAAGTGGAACTCCACTAACTGCGGACAGCTTCACGTGACGAACAAACTACCGTCGGCGTTAAAGTCGAAAGCGCCCCAGGCGACTTCCCACAGGTAACCGTCAGGATCGGAAAAGTATCCGCTGTAGCCGCCCCAAAAAGTGTCAGCCGCCGGTTTTTCGATTTTCGCGCCCGCCTGTTGGGCGAGCTGGAGCACTTTGTCCACTTCGTGCTTCTCACGCACGTTGTGGGCCAGTGTGATGCCGGGGAATTTTTTGGGGGTGGCAGCGAGAGAAGTTTTGTGCGCTGCGGCGACAAATTCCGGCGAGACATCCTCGGCCAATTTTTCGTATGGATATAGCGCCAAGCAAACGCCGCCGGTTTGGAAAAACACAATCCCTTCCTCGGCCTTTCGCGTGGTGGGAAAGCCCAACCCATCGCGATAAAACCGCAGCGACGCTTCCAAATTTTTCACACCCAGCGTGATGATGCTAATCCGCGGCTGCATGTGTGGTTCTGGAGCGACTAGTTTCTTGAACTGCCCGACGACAAGCTGAGATTCCTTACGAGCCGTTAGCTATTGCGCCTCGATGTTTACGCTCACTACTGAACAAGCCAGTAGTGAAAATCGGCCAAAGTCATTTGCGATTTTTGGGTCTGCCTCTTTTTTTCCTCTTCGGTCGGCCCCGCTTGTATTGCCGTTCATAGAAGTGTGTTCCTGCCTCAAAATCTTTTACATTGCCCGGCTGAATATCATCTCGTTTCTTTCGTTCGTTGAAATGGAGATGGGGGCCGCCAGCACGAATAAGGAGCGTCTCGATCTCTCGCTCATGTTTCTTATCTGCCACGATGTAAAACGAGAAATATTGCAATTCAAGATTATGTGCTGTCTTGCGAGATTTTAATCGTGTGAATACATCCCCGCGGCCTATATACCGTGCATATCCCATCGAGTCGTGTGCGACATAAACCCCATTATGTGATTTGTCGTTCTTTTTCAAGTCCTTCGAAACTGCATCGATTGCTTCGAACGGAATTTTTTCAGCCATGATTTCGAATAAATTATTTGTTGGTCGTCCACGACCTCGTCTCAATTCTCCTTCGCACACATTCCACGTATTGTTATTCCAAACGGTTTTATGCAATTTTTTAATAGAGTCTCGTTTTTTGCTTCGCTTTTTGCCCATTTTGTCTTTACCCATTTCTAGACTTGCGGTTCGCGTTTTTCCGACCGGGACGGTAACCAACACTGTGATTTTTCTGTTTTGCTTTCTTTGCGTCCTTCGCGCCCTCCGCGGTTAATTTCCGTTTTTTCCCCTCACCCCGGCCCTCTCCCACAAGGGGCGAGGGAGATTTAGCGGATGACCGCTTGCTGACGCGCGCGGCTCCAGGATGTGAGCCGCGAATGTGGTCGCCGGAGACATCGTTCAAACTTTCGTTTGCTTTGCGGCGGCGGCGGGAGAGCGCTTCTTTCGGCGGGCGGACGGGAATCAAGCAATCGCAGCCGGAGCCGATTAAATCTTGCCGGCCGGCCTGCTCCAGCGCTTTGCGGACTTCGAAATAATTCTCCGGCTTGAAAAATTGCAACAACGCCCGTTGCAGGCGGCGGTCACGCAGGTGCTTGGCAATGTACACCGGCTTCATCGTGAATGGGTCGTAGCCGGTGTGGTACATGCAAGCGGCGATGTCGAACGGGCTGGGGATAAAATCTTGCACCTGGTCGGGCCGGTAATGGTTCCGCTTGAGGAACAGGGCCAGTTCGATCATGGCGCTTAAGTCGCTGCCGGGGTGGCTGGAAATGTAATACGGAATGAGATACTGCTGCTTGCCGGCGGCTTTCGATTGGCGGCGGAACTGTTCTCCGAACTTTTCGAAATCATCGTTGCTGGGTTTTTTCATCAGATCGAGCACGCCGGGGTCGGTATGCTCGGGAGCGACTTTGAGATGCCCGCCCACGTGGTGCTGCGCCAGTTCGCGCATGTATTTGGGATCGCGGCGGGCTAAATCCATGCGGATGCCGGAAGCGACGAGCACTTTTTTCACGCCGGGAAGTTGGCGCGATTGTTGCATCAGGTCGATGAGCGGGCCGTGATCGGTGCCGAGCAGTTTGCAAATGGTGGGATGCACGCAGCTCAGCCGGCGGCAGACGGCTTCCACTTCGTGCCGGCTGCACTTCATTTGATACATGTTGGCCGTCGGGCCGCCGATGTCGCTGACGACGCCGGTGAAGTCGGGCTGCGTTTGCCGCATGCGCTGGATTTCGGCCAGGACCGATTCCTGGCTGCGGCTTTGAATGATGCGCCCTTCGTGGGCGGTGATGCTGCAAAACGTGCAGCCGCCGAAGCAGCCGCGCATGATTTGCACGGAATGCTTCACCACGTCGTAGGCGGGAATTTTTTCGCCGCCGTAACTGGGGTGCGGCAAGCGCGTGAACGGCAGGCCGTAAACGCGGTCCATTTCGGCCTGCGTGAGCGGCAGCGCGCCGGGATTGACGACAACGGCTTCCGGGCCGTGAAATTGCACCAACCGCTTGGCGTTGTGCGGATTGGTTTCCTGATGCGAAATTTTGGTGAGCGTGCAGAAGGCGCGCTTCGATTTTTCGTCGACGCCGGAAATCTGTTCGTACGGCGGCAGTGTGATGGTGGGAGCAGAGAATGGGGAATGGGGAGTGGGGAGTGGGGAATCAGGGAGCGGGGAATGGGGGACGAGGGGTGAGGGACGAGGGGCGAGGGTCGAAGATTCGGAAATAGACAATGCTTCTCTCGCGCCGAGGCGGTAGGCGACGCCGCGGAGGTGGCGGAGATCTTTCACGGTGGCGCCGGCGGCAAGCTGGTGGGCGATTTCGATAATCGGCCGCTCACCCATGCCGTACACGAGCAGATCGCACTTGGCGTCCAGCACGATTGAGCGGCGGACTTTGTCGCTCCAATAATCGTAATGCGCCAAACGCCGCAAACTGGCTTCGACGCCGCCGGCAATTATCGGCACGCCTTTGTACGCCTCGCGGGCGCGCTGGCAGTAGGCGAGTGTGGCGCGGTCGGGGCGACGGCCAATGCGACCGCCGGGGCTGTAGGCATCGTCGTTGCGGACTTTGCGGTTGGCGGTGTAGTGGTTGATCATCGAATCCATGTTGCCGGCGCTGATGGCGAAAAAGAGCCGCGGCCGGCCGAAGGTGCGCCAGGGTTCGCAGGAATGCCAATCGGGCTGGCTGAGCATGGCGACGCGAAAGCCTTCGTCTTCGAGCAAGCGGCCGAGTAGAGCCATGGCGAAACTGGGGTGATCGACGTAGGCATCGCCTGTGACGAAGACGATGTCGACGGAGGACCAGTTGCGGCGGTCCATTTCCTGCCGCGACATGGGAAGCGGCGTGAATGGGGAATGGGGAGTGGGGAATGGGGAACGAGCGGGTGAGGAGGTGAGGGGGTGAGGAGGTGATTGAGAGTGGGAGTCTTGCCGGCGCTGCGCCAGTGAGCCGACGTGGTCGATGTAGGGTCCGCGGGGCGGGATGTAGCCGGCGGGGGGCGAATCGAGAATCGGCAGCGCGGCCGAGAGATACGCGTTTTGCGGCGCGGCGGGCCGCTCGACAATGGGCAACAGGTTTGCGGAGTTCGAATTGGATGGGGGCGCAGGCATGGCGAAAGTTATTCTACCAGCCGCCGCCGGCTCCGCCGCCACCTGAACTTCCTCCACCGCCGGAAAATCCACCACCACCGGAAAAGCCGCCACCGGAAAATCCTCCGCCGGAGAAGCCACCGCCGGAAAACCCGCCGCCGGAACCATAAATCCAGTACGGCCCAATCCAATGATTGCGGTAGCGTCGGAAGCGAACGTGGGAAACCAACACGATGATGAAGAAGATCATCCAGAACAGCACAAAGCCGGGCTCAATATGCACGGCAGAGGGAGCTTGGCGCTGTGCATTGCTTCCCTTGTATTCCCCATGAATCACTTTGTCGATGGCCGTGACGCTGACCCAAAATCCATCGGCGTAATTACCGGTTTTGAATCTGGGTACGATTTCATTGCGATAAATTTGCGACGTGATGGCATCGGTCAAAACACCTTCGAGTCCGAAGCCAACTTCGATCCACATTTTCCGATCTTTGATGGCTGCCACCAGAAGAACGCCATTATCTTTGCCTTTTTGGCCGAGTTTCCAATCGCGGAAAACTTTGTTGGCGAAATCTTCGATGTCATCGCCATCCAGCGAGGGAATCGTAAGGATCACCATTTGATTGCTGGTTTGATGTTCCTCGTTTGCCAGGAATTCATCCAAGCGCTGGATGTCGGCGGGGGAAAGGACATGGGCATAATCATTGACGCGGCCTTCGAGCTTGGGAATTGCCGGCGCGGCGCGAGCGGCTGACGCCGTCAGCAGTGCGGCGCACAGGGCAAGGCAGCGAAGTGATTGTGCAGCGACAGGGTGTTTCAAAATTTGACTTCCGGCGCTTTTTGGGCTTCGGGCGCGGCCTCGAAATACTCGGCCGGCTTGAAGCCGTAGGAGTTGGCGATGAAACGGGCGAAAAAGCCGTTCACCTTGACGTTGTAATTTCGGGCATCTTCGTTGTAGCGCTCGCGGGCCACATTGATGCGGTTTTCGGTTCCTTCGAGCTGGCTTTGCAAATCGAGAAAGCTTTGGTCGGCTTTAAGGTTGGGATACTGCTCGGCCACGGCGATTAAATGCGAGAGCGCACCGGCCATTTGCGACTGAGCTTCCTGAAGCTGCTTCATGGCTGCGGGGTCGGTGTTGTCCGTATTGATAATGACCGAGCCAAGTTTGGCGCGGGCTTCGGTCACTTCGGTGAGTGTTTTTTCTTCGTGCGTGGCATAGCCCTTCACCGTGTTTACGAGATTGGGAATGAGATCGGCGCGGCGCTGGAGCGTGGATTGGACGTTGCTCCAGCTTTCTTTCACAGCCTGATTGCCGGTGTTAAGGGCGCCGTAGGTGGAAATCCAGCCGCCGATTCCCACCACCACCACCAGCGCCAGGATTCCCAGCACGACATACATGGGTTTCATGAAAATGCTCTCCGTTATGGTTTCCGCCTGATTTTTTGCCCTAACAGTGGTTCGGAGCCGGCCGACAATTCTTGAAATATATGTTTGCCAACCGCTGGGGCAGTTTTACCCGCTGGCCACTGTTTGCGGAACGGCGAAAGTGTTGCAGCGGCGGGATTTGAGGCAACCGTCGGCAATAAATCCAGCGGCCAGTCGGCGGCATGATCGGCACAATCGGACAAACACAAGCGGCGAACATGGAAACGCCCTGGGCATTCTATACGTGTGGGCGGTCCATGTAATTGACCGCGCGGCGTAAGCCGTTTACGCTAAAGGTGTTGTCACTTTTCCGTACTCGCGCAGTCCAATCGGGGACGAGTTTTCCGTGTCGAAAAAAGCTTGGTCGGGCGTCTTCAGTCAGGCGACGGACCGCCGGGTGGAGCAATTTACTGAAAGCATCAGCTTCGACCAGCGATTGTACGCGCACGATGTGGCCGCTTCGATTGCGCATGCTCAAATGTTAGCCACTGTTGGACTGATCACAATCGAAGAATGCCGACAGATTGAGCAAGGCTTGTCGGCAATTCGCCAACAGATTGAGCAAGGCAAGTTTCCATTTTTCACCGAGCTGGAAGATATTCATCTGCACATCGAACGGGCACTCATTGAGCAGATTGGCGACACCGGACGCAAGCTGCACATGGCCCGAAGCAGGAACGACCAAATCTCGACCGACCTGAGAATGTGGTGCAGGGAGACTATCGATCGGCTTGATGCCGCGCTTCATAGCTTGCAGTGCGCATTTGTTGAACGTTGCACGGCCGACGAAGGGATCATCGTTCCCGGGTATACGCACACGCAGCGCGCGCAGCCGGTGTTGGCGGCGCACTATTGGTTGGCGTATTGCGAAAAAATTGAGCGGGACCGGCAACGGCTGGCTGATTGCCTGGATCGGGTGAATGTGTTGCCACTGGGGGCGGCCGCCCTGGCGGGGACAAGCTTGCCGATCGATCGGCACGAGGCGGCCCGGCGATTGGGATTTATCGACGCGGCAGGGCAACCGCAAGTGATGGCAAACAGTTTGGACGCATCGAGCGATCGTGACTTTGTGATCGAGTTGGCGTTTGTATTGGCGATGATCGCCGAGCATTTGAGCGGCTGGGCCGAGGAATGGATTTTATGGAGCACGGCCGAGTTCAATTTTTTGAAATTGCCCGAGGCGTTTTGCACGGGCAGTTCCATCATGCCGCAAAAAATCAATCCTGACGTGCTGGAATTGATCCGCGGCAAAACAGCGCGGGTGATCGGCAATTTGCAGGCATTGTTGGTGCTGGTGAAGGGTTTGCCGCTGGCCTACAACCGCGACCTGCAGGAGGACAAAGAGCGACTATTTGACTCGGTCGATACGGTGTTGGCTTGCATAGGAGTGGCAATGCCGCTGGTGGCGGGGACGGAATTGAACCGGGGGGCGATTGCGGAGAAGCTGGACCGAGGTTATCTCGACGCCACGACGCTGATGGAAGAATTGATTCGCCGGGGCGTGCCGCAACGAAGCGCACATGAAACAGTGGGGAAGTTGGTGCGCACGGCGATGGATCGTGGCGTGCGGTTAGCGGATTTGAGTGCGGACGATTTCAAGCAAGTGGATCCCGCGCTGGACGACAGTGTGCGGCAAGCGCTGGGCGTGGAGAATTCCGTGGCGCGGTTTGTTAGTTACGGCTCTACCTCACCAGCGGAAGTGAAGAAACAAGTTCAAGTGTGGCAGAAAAAACAGAAGGCGGAAGGCACAGAGCAAAAGGCAGAACAACGATGATTCGGCAACTTCGATTTCCGATTGCGTGCGTAGTCATCAGCGCAGCGTTTCCGCTTGTCGGCTTATCGCAAAATGCTGGGCCTGCAGCGGGCTCTGCGCCAGCGGCAGGCGGCGGGCAGCCGGCGGCAGGCGGAGCGGCACCCAAGGATGAAGCGGCGGCGAAAGCCGATGCCGCCTTGCAGGCTGCCCAAACCATTAACACGGCCAAGCTCGACCCGGCGGTGGAGACGATAATCGATTCCAATCCGCACACGCCGGGGCAATTGTTGCAGGCAGCCGCAGTGTTGGCGGATTTGGATCGAGTCGATCTGGCGAAGAAATATTTGCAGCAGTTGGCCGATTCCAAGCCGGACGAAACGGCGCTGGCCGAAGCGGCCGGGCAAGTTGATCCCGCCATGCTGTTGCGGCTGTCCGATAACGCCGATTTGCAGCCGGCAGGCCGGCAATGGGCCGATGCGGCGTTGGCGGCGGCTGCACATTTAGCGCGCGATCCGCAGCGACTACAGGGCGAAATCGACAAGTTGGCCGATCCTTCTGCTGACGTGCAGCGCACAGCGCTGAAGAACATTTTGGCCGCGCATGAAGATGCCGTGCCGGCGCTGGTGTTGGCGTTGGCCGACGCCAATCGGCGGGCTGTGCATCCCTTGGCACGGATGGCGCTGACGAAGATCGGCGAGCAGGCGGCGCCGCCGCTGGTGGCCGCACTGCAATCGGACGATCCACAGTTGAAGTGTCAAATCATGACGGTGCTGTCGCAAATCGGCTCGCGGGAGGCGGTGATTTATTTAGTCGCGCCTGCCACGGCCGTGAGCAATCATCCCGAGGTAAGCGCTGCTGCACGGGAAACTTTGGAAGACATTCAAGGCATAAAAAACGCGACGCCCGAAGAGGCTGCCCAATTGCTGACGACGGAAATCGGACGGTATTTGAAGCATGACCGGCCGCTGAATTTGGACGGGGCTGGCAACGTGGACGTGTGGCGGTGGGATGCGGCCAGCGGCGTGCCGGTGCGCGAAAATTTGCCGCCTGAGTTGGCGACGGCAGTGATGGCTTCGCGGTTGGCAGACGATTTGATGGAACTGACTCCGCACGATCCACAGTCGCAACGGTTGTTTTTGATCAGCACGTTGCAAGCGGCGAAGTTACGGGCGGGGCTGGATCAACCCTTGGCGGATTCATCCGGCCCCCTCACCCCTGCCCTCTCCCCAAGGGAGAGGGAGCAAGTAGCGCAACTTGGAACGGCAGCGGTGGAAGATGCGCTAACTTTCGCCATGTCGACGGGAAAGTTGCCGGCGGCCACTGCGGCGGCGGAAATTTTGGGGACAATTAGCGATCGCTCGCTGCTGGACGCCCGGGATGGGAAATTGAGTCCGCTGGTACTGGCGGTGCAGCAGGGAGATCGGCGGCTGTGCTTTGCGGCCGTGGAGGCGATCATGAAATTCAAGCCAGCGGCGGCCTTTGCCGGATCGAGCCAGGTCATGGAGGCGCTGGCTTTTTTTGCCGATTCGCCGGGGACGAAGCGGGCGCTGGTGGCGTTTCCGAATGTGGAGGTCGCCGGGCAGTTGGCGGCGATGCTGGGCGGAATGGGTTACGACGTCGATATCGCCACGAACGGGCGGCAGGCGTATTTGCAGGCGATTTCGTCGGGCGATTATGAACTGCTGATGCTGAGCAGCCGGCTGGACCGGCCGCCGGTGTGGGTCACGCTGGATTTGTTGCGGGATGATCCGCGCACGGCCCATGTGCCGGTGGCGCTGTTAGCGGAAGATGCGGATGGGGACATTGAGCGGATGCAAATTCTGGCGAAGGAGCGTTCGTTGGCGGCAGCGTTTCAGCGGCCGGTGACGCCGGAGGGTATGAAGTATTTTGTCGGGCGGTTGGTCGAGCAGTTTGGCGGCGCGGTAACGCCGGAAGACGTGCGCTTAAAGCAAGCGCTGGCGGCGCTGGGTTGGCTGGAGCAGTTGCGCGAAGTTGCGCCGCGGGATTTTGATTTGCTGCCGTTCGAAGTGCCGCTGACACGGGCACTGCATCGGCCGGCCACGAGTGTGACAGCGGCAAAATTATTGGGGGACATGGGGAAGCAGACGGCGCAGGAATCGTTGGTATCGGTGGCCAATTCTGCGATTGAGCCGCTGGAGACGCGGCGGGCAGCGGCCGCGGCGTTCAGCCAGGCGGTGCGGGAGCATGGAATTCAACTGACGACGAGCGAAATTCAGCATCAATACGACCGCTACAACCAAAGCGCGACGGAAGGCAAGAATTCGCAACAGTTGTTGGGATTGATTCTGGATGCGATTGAACTGCCAACTAAGAAGTAAATGGGGAATGCTGAGTGGGGAATGGGGAATTACGGAAGAATCAAGCGGCTGATCTTTATTTGCGGAGAAGAAATCTAAATGAGAAATTCAGAACTCGAGCAAAGAACAAAACAATTTGCACTGCGTGTCATTCGCATGTTTACCAAACTCCCCAAGACTATAGAAGCGCAAATCATGGGGAAGCAACTCCTGCGCTCGGGGACGGGCGTGGCGGCGAATTATCGGGAAGCCAGTCGTGGCCGCTCCAACGCCGAAATGCGATCGAAATTGGGCATTGTCGAAGGAGAGTTGGATGAGTCGTTGCTGTGGTTCGAACTGCTAATTGAATCAGGAATTGTACCAGCGGCGCGGTTATCATCGTTGCGTCAGGAAACAGAGGAACTGCTGAAGATCATCGTTGCCTCCATACGAACTCTTAAAAGACGTGGCGGCTAAACTATCCGTATTCCCCCCTCCCCATTCCACATTCCCCATTTATGCGCCGACTGACTTTTTTAATTTTATTGATAGTAAGCACAACAGCCATTGCTCGGGCCGCGGATTTGGCGTGGCCGACGGCAACGGCGGAAACCAAGCCCTGGAGCCGGTGGTGGTGGCTGGGGAACATCACGACCGAAGACGGTTTGAAAACGGCGATGGAACAATACGCGGCGGCGGGGTTGGGCGGCCTGGAAATTACGCCCATTTACGGCGTCAAAGGCGAAGAAGACAAATTCATTCGCTACTTATCGCCCGAGTGGGTTAGCCGCTTCGAATACGTGCTGAAGGAAGGCAAACGGTTGGGCCTGGTGATCGACATGACCACAGGCACGGGCTGGCCATTCGGCGGACCCTGGGTCACGCCCGACGACACTTGCAAATATCTGGCTCACAAAACGTTCACGGTGAAAGCCGGCGAGAAGTTGAGCGAGCCGGTCACGATGATCGAAAAAGCAATGATCAGCCCGCGGAGCGTGAACATTTCGCAAATCAAGGAACCGTTCGGCGACACGCCCGATTTGCAAAAGTTGGCGATCGAAAACTTAAAAATGCCTGATCCGCTCAAGCTGAACCTGTTGATGGCGTTTTCCGACCAAGGGGGCGAGCCGTTGAATCTGACGGACAAAGTTGCCGCAGATGGGAAGTTGGATTGGACCGCCCCGGCCGATTCCGGCACGTGGACGTTGTACGCCGTGTTCAACGGCCTGCACAGCCGGATGGTCAAACGGGCGGCTCCCGGCGGCGAGGGCCACACCCCCGATCATTTTAGCACCGAAGCGATCAGCCATTATTTGGCAAAGCTCGACGAAGCGCTGAAAGACCAGAAGCTGGACAACTTCCGGGCTTTTTTTTGCGATTCGTTCGAAATCGATAACGGCACCTCGGGCGAGGCGAACTTCACGCCGCATTTTTTTGACGAATTTCAGCATCGCCGCGGTTACGATTTGCGGCCGCACTTGCCGACGCTGTTGGGCGCAAAAAGCGGCGACGAATACACGCGGCTGTTGTGCGATTATCGCGAAACCATTTCCGATTTATTGCTCGACAATTTCACCTCGACATGGCGGCAATGGGCCGCCGGACACGGCAAAATTATCCGCAACCAAGCGCATGGCTCGCCAGGCAACGTGCTTGATTTGTACGGCGCGGCCGATATTCCCGAGACCGAGGGCTTCGGCAATCCGGGAGGCGCGGAAGGCGAATTGAACATGCAAGTGGCGATGATGTACGCCTCGTCGGCGGCCCATGTGCTGGGCAAGCGGTTGGCGTCGAGCGAAACGTGCACCTGGCTGGACGACCATTTTCTGACGACGCTGGCCCACGCCCAAGAGCGGATCAACACGACGCTGCTGGCGGGCATCAACCACATTTTGTATCACGGCACGCCGTACTCGCCGCCGGATGAGGCCTGGCCTGGATTTTTGTTTTACGCGGCCGTGGAGTTTTGTCCGGCAAATTCGTGGTGGGATGATTTTGCGGCGCTGAACAAATACGTGGAGCGCTGCCAGTCTTTTTTGCAGGCCGGCCAGCCCGACAACGATGTGCTGGTGTACGCGCCGTTTTACGATCGCTGGATGCAGCCTGGCGATGGGACGCTGCCCCACTTTCCGATTGGCGGAAACTTTCCGGCCCAAGGCACTGGTCGCGTTTTGCTGAAAGCCGGTTACAGCTTCGATTTTGTTTCCGACCGACAGTTGAATAGCGTGACGTTTGCTGATGGCGCGCTGCGCACCGGCGGAGTGAGTTACCGAGCGATTGTGCTGCCGGAGACGAAATACCTGCCTTTGGCGACGCTGGAGAAGTTGTTTTACCTTGCGCAGCAAGGAGCGACGATCATTGTGGAGAAAGCTTTGCCGACCGACGTACCTGGCTGGAACGATTTGGACAAGCGGCGGGCGGCATTTCAAACACTGCTGAAATCGCTGCCGGCGGCGGAAGCCAAAGCCGGCGATGTCAACGATTTCCATTTTGGTTCAGGCCAGATTTTGATTGGACCGAAGCTGCCCGACTTGCTGGCGCAGGCGGCAATTCTTCCGGAAACGATGGTGAAACAGGGTTTGCAATACGTTCGCCGCCAAGGGGACGGCAGCCGGGTTTATTTCGTGGTGAATCAGGGAGACAAACCGATCGACGGTTGGGCGCCGCTGACGGCGGAAGCAAAATTTGCTGCGCTTTTCGATCCGATGACCGGCGCCATTGGCCTGGGCGCGGTGCGGCCAGGCCCAGCGCATGGATCGGAAGTTTATTTGCAGTTGGCGGCCGGGCAATCGTGCCTGATTAAAACTTTTCAATTGTCGCCGGGCGGTGCGCAGTGGCAGTACGTTCGCCCGCACGATGAAGCACAGCCGCTGACGGGGAAATGGGACATTACTTTTATCAAAGGCGGGCCGGAGCTGCCGGCGGCGGTGCAGATTGACACCGCGCAGAGCGACGCCGCGCAGAGCGACAAATTGCAATCGTGGACCCAGTGGAACGGAGACGCGGGAAAGGCGTTTTCGGGCACGGCGAAATACACGCTGAAGTTCGCCAAGCCAACCGCTTCGGATGCTGCCGTGACGAGTTGGCGGCTGGATTTGGGAAAAGTGGCCGATAGCGCGCGGGTGACGTTGAATGGAAAGGAGTTGGCCACGCTGATTGGCGCGCCGTTTTGCGTCGACATTCCCGCCGATCAATTGCAGGGTGACAACACGCTGGAGATTTCGGTCTCGAACTTAATGGCCAACCGGATTGCCGACATGGACCAGCACGACGTGCAGTGGAAACGGTTCTACAACGCCAATGTGGCGGCCCGAGATCCGGCGAATCGTGGATCGAACAACGTGTTTTCCGCCGCCAAATGGGAGCCACGCGCGTCGGGATTGATGGGACCGGTGACCATGACGCCGCTGGAGAAATTTGAACCGAGTGCGCGGTGATGAGCGCTCGCCTAACGGGTCGCGGCTAAACCGCAAGCGGATGGTGATAAGAAAAGCATTTTGAACTCGATCCTCGACGCCCGCTCTTGAACCCTGAACCCCGATTCCTGAACCCTTTCGCTCATGCCGCCACTCGATCCACAATCTGGCCCGCCGATTAAAGGCATCATCGGTTCCGGCAAAGCGATGCAGGACGTGTATCGTCTTACGCGCCAAGTGGCGCGCTCGCAGGCTTCGGTATTGCTATTGGGAGAAACCGGCACGGGAAAGGAATTGATCGCCAAGGCGGTGCATCAGAACAGCACGCGCGGAACGGGGCCGTTTGTGCGCGTGAATTGCGGCGGGTTGGTGGAAAGCCTGCTGGAAAGCGAACTGTTCGGCCACGTGCGGGGATCGTTTACCGGAGCGGTGGCCAATCGAACGGGGCGGTTTGAAGCGGCGCACACGGGGACGATTTTTTTGGACGAAATCAACTCCACCACGCCCAAGCTGCAAGTGAAGCTGCTGCGGGTGTTGCAGGAGCGCGAGTTCGAACGGGTGGGCGATACGCAAACCATCCGGGTCGACGTGCGGGTCATTGCGGCCAGCAACCGTGATTTGCAGGAATTGGTCGACAAAGACGAATTCCGTGAGGATTTGTATTACCGGCTGAACGTGGTGCCGATACATCTACCGCCCTTGCGGCAACGGCGTGAAGACATACCGGAATTGGTGGGCCATTTTCTCACGTACTACAACGAAGAGAACGACCGCTACGTGGCGCACGTGGAAAAGCGGGCCTTGGAGGCGCTGCAGGATTATCATTGGCCGGGCAACGTGCGCGAATTGCAAAACGTGATCGAGCGGGCCGTGGTGATGGCTACGGGGGACGAATTGGTTTGTGATTTACTGCCGGCCACGCTGTTGGGCGAAAAGCAACCGCGGACCAGCCGGGTTCGTGGGGCCGACGTGGAAACCTTGACCTACGAATTGGTGCAGCAGGGTTTGAACGGGGCCGGTCCGAACGAAGACAGCCTGTATACGAAAATTGTAAATCGCCTGGAGCGGGAACTGATTGCGCAAGTGATGACCTCGTGCGACAACATTCAAACCAAAGCGGCCAGCCGGCTGGGCATTAACCGCAACACATTGCACAAAAAACTTAAGGAATATGGTCTGGAAGAGGAAGGGGCGGAGGGATGAAGGGTGAATACCGAAAATGTCTAATGACGAATGATGAATGATGAATGAATCACCAATGACCAAATCCCAATGACCAATTATTCGTCGTGTCATTGGTCATTGGGGCTTCGTCGTTGGTCATTCTGCAATTGCCGGCTCCGTGTCTCGGTGTCTCCGTGGTAGAATTATTTCATGCGAAAAACATTGACTGCGTTACCGTCGCTGGAAAAAGTGCGGCAGCGGCTGCGCGCATCGGGGTTGCGCTGTACGGCCGCACGACTATGGGTGATGCAGCATTTGATCCATGCCACACGGCCGCTGACCCATGCCCAGGTGGCCGAGGTGCTGCGGCCCCAGGGCTTCGATCGGGCGACCATTTATCGGAATTTAATCGAACTGACTGAGGCCGGGCTGGTAACGCGGGTGGAATTGGGCGACCATGTGTGGCGGTTCGAGCTGCGGCGAGCCGGGGGCGGCCATGAGCGTGACCATCCGCATTTTGTGTGCGTCGATTGCGGCGACGTGACGTGCCTGTCGAGCGTGAGCGTGAACATCAAACCGGCGCCGGGGAGCAAGCAATCGCCCATCGGTAAAATTACCGAGGTGTTGCTAAAAGGGCGCTGCGAGCAGTGTTCCTAGTCCAGCAGAATGCTGCCTTTCCTTCCGAGAAAGGCTGGGGTGAAAGTGCCTTGGACAAGCCGCATTCGGTTTTAGCTGTTGGCGGCCACCGGTTGCGAGGGGGCTTCAACGGTCAGACCGTTGTGGCAGCGAATTTTGTTTCCGCCGCCGCGGCAGGCAGCGGTTTTGGCGGCTTCGGTCCGAGTGATGAATGACACCAAATCTTCGCCTGGTTGAGCCTCGGCGACGCCGGCGCTGACGGTAAAGCGAATGTTTTTATCGGCCAGCAACACCGGGCAACATTCGATGGCCACGCGGAGTCGATCGCCGGCGCCGGCGGCCTGCGCCAGCGTTGTGCCCGGCAAAATGATTCCAAACACATCGGTTTGGTAGCGGGCGACAAAATCCATTTCGCGCATGACGGAGCTTAGGAACTGAACGCACGTACGCAGGATTAAATCAGCGGCCGCAGCGCCGTGGCGTGACGCCAAGGCGTCGAAACTGTCGATGCGGACAAACATTAGCGATAGGCGGTTGCCATGCCTTTGCGCTTCGGACAAGCGGCGTCGAATGTCTTCGCAAAAGGCGGTTCGATTGGGCAGCCCGGTCTGGTTGTCGGTGCGTCCATCGTTCGTGATGAGTGCGGATAATGGAGTGTTTGCCGACGTTATAGCGGCTCCAGCTTCTACCGCAAACCGTAATGCCTGGGAATTGGGGGCAGGAGTAGCTGGAGGCGGTGATTTGCGATGGCGTTGCGCCTGATTCCGGCCAGCCTGCTTGGCGGCATATAGCGCTTCGTCGGCGCATTGCACGAACGTGGAAGGGTCTTGGCCGGCGGAAATTTCCGCCACGCCGATGCTAATCGTCACATTCAGCTGACAGCCTTCGTGATTGTAAACGGCCTGTTCGACTCCGGACCGCAGGCGCTGGGCCCCTTCGGCCGCCTCGGAAAGCGTCGTATGCGGCATGACGACGGCGAACTCCTCGCCACCGTAACGGGCCACGAAATCCGAGGCGCGAATGGTGGTTTTCAAGGTGTGCGCAATCAGACGGAGCACTTCGTCACCGGCCAAGTGTCCGTGGAGATCGTTGAGTTTTTTGAAGTGATCGACGTCGATCATCAGCAGGGAATAAGGGGTGCCGTGCCGCTGGAATTCGGCGGTGCGGCGGAGCAGCTCGGCATCGAGGGCGCGGCGGTTTCCCAAAGTCGTGAGAACATCGGTCAGGGCATGAGCGGCGTACAGTTGAATTTGCTCGGCTTGCTGCTCGAGCTTCAATTCGGCCGTAAGGAGCCGCTCCTTCAGGTGTTGATGAGCGGACAGGGTTCTCGTGGCCTCCAGTACGTCTGCTTCCTGTGATGAGCCGAGACTTTGCTGGGCATTGAGTTCGGGGGTGATGTCTTCGACTTTCGAGGAATGCGCGCCGACCTCGGCTTTGACGCACTGGGCCAATTCTTGCAAATTCGACGAAGCGTGTTCGGCCTCCTCGAAATCGGTCTGGGGAAGTTCGCCGTCGGTTTGGGGGATAGTTTTCGCGGGCATTGCGGCGCGCCGGGATCTGCCGCGAAGCCACCAGCCGAGGGCAAGGCCCATCAGCAAAGCGGACAGGGACATCAGCAACCCCATGGCCAAAAGGGTGCTGGAACCGGACAGAAACGAAGCAAGACCGAAAAGAGTATCCATGCTGGGTTGGGCAAAGCTCAGTGGAAATTAGGGGAGTTCGAACGTCGCGGCACCTTCAGGGAGAGTGCTTTTCCGCGGGGGTTCAAGTGGAACCGGTTTGAAGACGCTAAAAACTTATTCGTTTTTGTTTATATTTGAATGTACAATGATAGGGCGTGGAGTCAAAAACCGATGTCTTTTATGGCAAATAAATTAAAGCAGCATCGCCGTTAGATTGCACATAATCACCCCCTGCCATAAGTGGGGTACAGCGCCAAGATCCTAGTTCGAACGATTGGATGGACAACGGCCTGGAGATTCGTCGCCTGGAGCCAGGTCTTTCTCGCATTGATCCGCACCGCCATTGCCTGGGCCGGCAGGCTAAATTTTGGCCTCTCCCCAAACGAAATTCTACGGAAATTACGGAGTGATGGCAAAATAGTATTTGCATTGGCCGGGGCGAACTTGGTACATTACAAGGTAGACTCCCGCCGTGGCCGCATTCGTTGGCCGATTGGAGCGGCAGGAGAAGAGGAGTAAGTAAGCACGGCTGAGGGGCGTCAGCAGTGTGCAACGCGGTCGTTGCGAAGTGGGTGAAGTTTGGGAACGGAGAGTCTTGTTCGTGGCAGGGGCTGTAGCTTTCAACACGCGCCATCGCGCGAGGGTAATCAATATGTCTCGCTCTAGGATGTTTCGTCCTGGTTTCACGTTGGTCGAATTGTTGGTTGTCATTTCCATCATCGGCGTGTTGATGTCGCTGTTGCTGCCGGCCATTAACGCAGCGCGTGAACAAGGGCGCAATACGCAATGCAAAAGTAACTTGAAGAATTTGGGATACGCGAACATCGAGTGTGTATCTAAAACTAACCATTACGTAACGGGGGGATGGGGACAGTACTGGGTCGGCTTTGCAGATGCTGGTAACAGCGTTAAGCAACCCGGCGGCTGGGTTTATAACTTACTTCCCTATTTAGAAGGGGGCAACCTCCACGATTTAGGTCAAGGCTCGTCAGGCCTTACTGACCAACAAATCCAAACTGACATCGCGCGCCAGGTCTCGACCACCCAGTCGATTATGACTTGCCCTACCCGTCGCTCCGTACAAACCTGGCCTAACCAACTGGGTGCATATATCCGCGATCCGTTCCAAACTGGTACCGTTGATCTTACTAGTGCTGGCGGAGGGTTGGCCAACAACAAAGTGGCGCGTGGCGATTACGCGGCCAACGCCGGCGTGAGGTATGTATCGAGCACTCAATCGGCGTCAGCCAATACTGGCACCGTGACACAAGACAACGCCGCTCAATACGGCTGCTTTATGACGTCGGGAACTGACTATCCGACTGCTTACAAAGACAACAATGGAAATGTGAGCACCACGCCATTCAGTGCTGATACTTGGTCCGGCGTCGTGTTTCAGCGTAGCAACATTACGCCTGGTGTCGTGAAAGATGGCGAAAGCAAAACCTATTTGTTTGGGGAAAAATTCGTCGATCGCAAGCATATTGAGGACGGTAATTATTTATCGGACGATGGCAACATGTACGGCGGCATGGGGCCAGATAATTACCGTAACACCGTAGTGTTTCCGGCCAGCTACACGGTGAGCAGCAATGGCGTCGATCCAACCGACCCCAACCAAGCGACTCTCGCTGGCACTGCGCAAGTGCCTAATATTGCCATGCTCAACGACCAGGCAGACCCAGGCGCTCCCGCCAGCGGTTTGTACGGTTGTTTGTTTGGCAGCCCACATAGCGGGATTGTGAATTTCGTGTTCTGCGACGGGGCAGTTCGCAGCATTTCGGTATCGATTGACCCGCTGACTCACCGCTACTTGGGCGAGCGCAACGACAGCAAAATTTTGGACGACGCAGTGATCGGCTTTTAGTTGAACTTAGGTCGCGATTCATTTGGTGGTACCATTTTTCAGTCCTGTCCAAGCCGACGACTTTGTCGTCGGGACCGACGGCCGAGCCGTCGGCTTGGAAAATGGCTGCACGAACATGCGTTTCACTTCGTCCGGACGGCCTTGAGCACGCGGACGGTGGCCGGGGATTTGTTGAGCACGTAAAAGTGAATGCCCGGCACGCCGGCTGCCAGCAGTTCCTGCACTTGGGCCGTGGCATGTTCTACGCCGACTTCGAACTGAGCGGCTTCATCATCGCCGGCGGCGGTTAATCGCTCTAGCAGTTGGATAGGCAAGCGGGCTTTGCACAACGACGTAATCCGCTGCACTTGGGCCAAATTCGTGATCGGCAAAATGCCCGGCACAATCGGCGCGGTGATGTTCAGCGCCAGGCACTCGCGGCGGAAACGAAAGAAATCGGCATTATCATAGAATACTTGCGTGATGACCACTTCGCCGCCGGCGGCTACTTTGCGGTGCAGATTTTGCAAATCGGCCTGGGAGCTGGGCGCTTCTTGATGTGTTTCGGGGTAGCCGGCCACGGCGATGCCAAACTGCGGAAATTCGCGGCGGATGAGGGCCACCAGCTCGTTGGCGTAGCGTAATCCGCCGGCAATGGGTTGGAACGCGGTTTCTCCGTGCGGCGGATCGCCCCGCAGGGCCACGATGTTTTCGATTCCGCGCTCGGCGGCCGCTTTCAAATACGACCGCAATTGATCGACCGTGGCGCCCACGCAGGTTAAGTGCGCGGCGACTGAGCAACCGTGCCGGCGACGCACTTCCGCGACAATTTCCAGGGTTTTATCGCGCGTGCTGCCCCCGGCCCCGTAGGTGCACGTGACCAAATTGGGAGCGAACGCCATCAACTCGTCCAGATGCCGCCACAACGATTCCTCGCCGGCCAGAGTCTTCGGCGGAGACAACTCGAACGACAGGCCAAATTTTCCCGGGCCGTAGGCTTGGGCGAATTTCATGGCTTTAGTTTAACCACGGAGGCACAGAGACACGGAGCAGCAGTTTTGTAGTTTAATCGCAAAGGATGCAGAGTCTAGAAACCACAGTTGAACACGGATGAAAAGGATGAACACAGATGAAGGCAGGCAAGATGGTTAATGATTTGTCCACCTTCACTGATCCTTTCATAGCAATTGTAAATCAGCATGACTCCGTTTCTTTTCGTTTTGTAATCTGCGTTTATCTCGTTTATCTGTGTTCATCTGTGGCTTATAGATTCTCCATCTTTATCTCGACGACTCTGCGGTTTCATCGGGTCATTGCTGCTCTGTGCCTTTGTGTCTTTGCGGTGAATTTGCTTCGTCGATGTTCACAGCGCGGGCAGTTCGTGCGGCAGTGTGCGCTGCTGCTGGGCTTGGGTGTACAGGTCGCGGATCAATTGGACATCGCAGTCGCGCTGCGGGGTTTGGCGGCGGGAAAACATGCGGCGCTGGATGGAAATCATGACTTCGGCGGGTAAATCGGTTATGCCCGAATCTGCGGCGGCCCCAGGATGCGCCAACGAGCGGGCGTAATTGCAAAAGCTGGGCACGTTGGTGGTCACAAATCCATACACCAGGCTGCAGACACCGATGGTTTTGCCCGTGAAAATGCTGGTGTTGATGGCGGTTTTGGCATAATCGCCGATGAAGCAACCGACGAACTGCAGGCCGGTGGACATTTTTTGAATTTGCCCCGCGGTGTCCGGATATTCCATGTTCACGGTGCCGTAGGTGTTTTTCAAATCGCTGTTGCAAGTGCCGGCGCCGATGTTCACCCAACTGCCGACGTAACTGTGGCCTAAAAAGCCATGATGCTGCTTGTTGCTGAAAGGTTCGATGATGCAGCCTTCGACCTCGCCGCCGACTTTTGTGTGGTGCCCCAGAGAAACGCAATCTTTGAGGGCGGCATGTTCGTTCACCCGGGCGCAAGGCCCAATGTAAACCGGGCCGCGCAGAAAGCAGAACGGGCCGACGGCGGCTTCGTGATCGATGACGATGGGTCCGTTTTTGGTGTCGGTAACAAGATGCTCGCCCAGCGTAACTTTTTCGGCCACGAACACGCCGTCGCGGACTTCACGATAGCCGGGATGCGCGGTTGCCGGATGGCTGCCCGCGGGACCGCCGGCCGTGGGATAACTTTGCGGCGGGCCAGTGCGAACACGATGTTCCAAATCTTCACGGCAACAAGCCAGGTGATGGCGGAGCACATCGTGCGGGTATTCAAACAACGGCAAATCGACGGCCATCGACGGAAGGTTGAACGATTTAATGAGCGGAACAACTCGCTCTAAGCCCAGGGGTTGTATTCCCAGGGCTTTCGGGCGTGAATCGCAATTGACGAGTGCGGCAGCAACGGCATCTTTTTGCTCGCCGGCCAAAACCACGCCTTCGCGGCCGGTTTCGGCCAGAGCTTTTAGCCGCTGAAAGACAGCGATCGACGGGACCAGCCGTGCGTTGACAAATAACACGGGTCCAATCAGTGGATTTTGCAGTAGCACACGCTGGGGAAAAGTTTCCGCCTCGACGCGGGCTAAATGGTTGCGAACCAGGGTGAATTCTTGGCCCAGGCTGCTGATGAGCTGGATGAGTTTGTACCCGCCGCAGGTGATGGCGAAGGCCGGCTCGGCGCAGGCCAGCGGGGCAAGGCGAGCGGTTAGTTCGTCTTCAAACAACACGATTTGCATCGATGGCCTCCGATCCGGGAAATTATTTCCCGGCTCACGGTAGATCATCATAACTTACCGTCCGGAACCAACAGATGGTATTGGGCGCGTGAAACCTGATTTTATCGCGAAACCGACTGTTTGTCGGGTTTTGCGGCCTGGCTGGTGGCGGGCTTGGAGTCGGTGAATTCCACGCTTTCCAAAATGGGCAGATCCTGATCGTGGAATTGATCGGCCAGCGGGGTTTCCATGGTAAAGATGATGTTTAACGCCCGGCCGTGCTCATTATTCACCAGATAATAGCGCCATTGGATGGGCAAATCTTCGGCGGTTCCTTCAGCGCTAGATTGCAGAATGCGTAGGCCCGAGGAAGTGGAGCTTTCCTTGGCGCGAAGGAATTTGGTGAACATTTTGCCCAGGGCCTGTTGTACATCGGTTTGGAATTCGGCCAGTTCCAACGGCTTTTGCGTATCGATGGTGGTGGCCGCGATGTTGCATTGGGCGAGTAGGTCGCCGCGATCGATGAGCCGCATGACGGCCAGATCGGGGTCGTCACGGGTGAGATGCCAGCGGCGGTCGTACACGAAGCGAAAGCTTTTGTCGTCGGCAATGTATTCCAGCGGCGGTGCGACATCGGAATCGGGGAGCTTGGCCGCTTGCACGACGTCGGGGGTGAGCAATTTGGAATCGGGCTGTGGGGCGACGGTCAGCTTCATCTTCGCCACGACATCGAGCCCGGTGCCGACGTGGCCAATGCCGCGCTGTTCCTTAATCGCCAACAAGAGCGTCTTGGGCAGTTGATGCTCCATGTCGTACAGCAGCTTGCCTTTCAGTTCGATGTCGGTGGCCACGCCATCGATGGCGCCGCCCAAAGGACCCTCGAACGTGATTTCGGCCACGCCATCTTTTACGCCGGCGAGCACGCACTCCACTTCGGTGTGACCGACGGCATCGAGGCAGAGGAAGCGGGCCAGCACATCGTCGGACGGCTTCCAGCGGTGGCCCACTTCAACTTCGGCCTGCGGCAGCAGCTCGTCCAGGATGAGCGTGTTGGCAGGCACGTCGATGAGTTCCAGTTCGTCCCGTGTGAGCGGCCCGGCCGGCGCGGAAAGAAATGCCGTATGCTCGTTGGCGACAGCGGCGATGAGTTTGCGATTATCGCGTAATTGCGGCTTGGTGATTTTGCTGGCGATTTTGATGACCGCTTGGGCATCGTCGTAACGGCGAATGGCCAGGCGGTGGGTTTGGCTGCTGCCGTCGTCGAGGCGCTGTTCGTCGTAAGCGAACTGCGCCACCACGCTCATGGGGACGGATTGGATTTTGTTGTCGTCGCTCAATGACGTGGTACTGGCGCCGGCGGCGAGTTTCAGTTGGCCGCCCACTTCCAGCTTGGCTGCGACCTGAATGGGAACGCCATCGGGCTTGGGCGACTTCAGGGAACATGATTCGTCGGCCGCGATGGCTTGGCCGACAGTCAACCCGCTTGTGCCAAAACTAACCAGGACAAGGCCCATGATCAGGGATGAGCGAATGCTCGAAAGCACAAATTTATGACGGGGAACCACTTTCATGAGAACCTCCGGCCCATGGGCGGCATCTAAGGACGTACGGTCGATCGATCGAAAGGAAACCCCTAACGGGGCACATCGAACATGTAAAAGGAGCCAAGGGCATGACGTTTGCTCCTTTTGGCAAATCCGCCCACGATGTGCAGAGCTGGCAGCTAGACTGCCAACAAAGTTTGCCAAGGAGAGACAGTATTTCGGTTAAATCGACCGTTTTAGGCAGCGTGGTTCAGTGAGTTCACGGGTGGAATTCAAGGCAACAGAGCCTAAATCGGCTCGAAAGAGCTTGGACTTATGATTTCCAAACCTGATCTTTGAAAATGATGTAAACTTTTAATTGGACAAAGGATACATTCGAAAAACCCATTGAAAATGAACCGACTTTGATGGTTGGTGTCTTAGATATCACATCGCACGGCGAAGTTTCGGATAGACCATCGGACAGTTGGTTTCGTAAAACTAGGAGACGCAAGACAGGGTATTGCCGGTTAGTTCAATTGATTTGTAACAAAGGCCAATTAGAAGTCACTTTTCCGTTAGATTTCAGAACGTAAAAAGCTGCCTCAAATTGCGACAAATGCTGGATAGAGTGTCGCACAATGCGACAAAAATGGCAGTTGGCGGACGGAGGCGGCTTAAACGATTCCTTGATTTTCAGCGAACAGGAGAGATTTGACGATTTGCCAATGCAGATTGTCCCAATAGCCTTTGCAGTAAAGATTTACGGAAATAAATCCGCCGGGCTAACACAGCAGGGATTTCCGGCAGGGTCAAATTGAAAGGGGCCCAGCCATGAATGCAAATTACATCAATCCGATTCTTCGACAGTTGCGTGATCAGCAAGTGCGCTTTGCTCCGCGCGATCAGCAAATGGAACAGGCGAATCGTGCCGAGCGGTTGCTGGCGGAGATCGATGCCAGCAAAGTCTATCCGTACGACTATTTGTGCTTCCGCATTACCGACTTCCGGCCGACTTCGTTTGCCAATTCCAAATTGACCGGCGATCAGGCTAGTCACGATTTGCGTTTACTGGTGGAAGACCTGACCGAAGCCGCTTCGGTGAAGGCTGATGCGGCGGGCGAAGAAGTGCTCACGGTGGAAGAGTTGGCGCAGAAATTTAATGTTTCGACCAAAACCATTTCGCGCTGGCGACAACAGGGCTTGGTAAGCCGGCGATTTGTGTTCGACGGCCGGAAGCGCGTGGGCTTTTTGCGCAGCAGTGTCGAACGGTTTGTGGGAGAGAATACGGACCGCGTGCGGCGGGGCTCCAACTTCAGCCAGATGTCGGATACGGAGCGTGATGAAATTATCAGCCGTGCCCGTCGGTTGGCGGCCGCCGGGGGTTGCCCTTCGGACATTGCCCGCCGGATTGCGCTGAAGATGAACCGCAGCGCGGAGACCATTCGGTACACGCTGAAGCAGTTTGATCAGGAGCATCCGGAGTTGGCGATTTTTCCGACCAACGTGGGGCCGCTGACAGACGAAACCAAGCAAAAAATTTACGAGCAATATCGCCGCGACGTGCCGGTGGAAGAATTGGCCAAGCGCTATTGCCGCACGAAAACCAGCATTTACCGCATCGTAAACGAGATGCGGGCCCAGCGGATTTTGGAATTGCCGCTGGATTACATGCCCAATCCATACTTTGGCCGGGAAGGCGCCGAGAAAACCATTCTCGGCCCGATGCCGCAGCTTGATCAACCGGCTGCGAAAAAGGTGCGGTTACCTTCTGGCCTGCCGCCGTATTTGGCCAGCCTGTACGAAGTGCCGCTGTTGACCCGGGAACAGGAAGGTTACTTGTTCCGCAAGTTTAATTACTTGAAATACAAAGCCAGCAAGTTGCGCCAACGATTGGACCCCGCCCATGCGCGCAGCAGCGACATGGACGAAATTGAGCGGCTGTACGACCAAGCGGTGGGTGTGAAGAATCAAATTGTGCGGGCGAACCTGCGGTTGGTGGTTTCGATCGCTAAGCGCCATGTGGGCCCGACCGATAATTTCTTCGAGCTGGTCAGCGACGGAAATATGTCGCTGATTCGAGCGGCGGAGAAGTTCGATTACGCCCGGGGCAACAAATTCAGCACGTACGCCAGTTGGGCGATCATGAAGAATTTTGCCCGAACGATTCCGGACGAGCATCGTCGGCTGGACCGGTTCCGGACCAGCCAGAGCGAAATGTTCGGTGCGACGGCCGACGCGCGGAGCGACCAATACGGGCAGGAATCGGCGCAATCGACACGAGAGCACCAAATTGGCCGCATTTTGGAAAAGCTGGATGATCGAGAGCAGAAAATCATCATCAGCCGTTTCGGCTTAGATCACACTCTGGAACCGCTGACTTTGAAAGAAGTGGGCCAGGAAATGGGCGTCACGAAAGAGCGCGTGCGGCAGATCGAAGCCCGGGCCTTGGCAAAATTGCGTCAAGCGGCCACCGAGGAAAAGATTGAAGTGCCGGGCGAATAATTGCGGCATCCCGCAGCGCCCATTTTCGCTAACTTCTTCCAAAACTTTGGCGTGGCTGGCCAGTGGAGTTGTAGGGGGCAGCCGCTGAGGAATTGGGCGGCGACTTCAAACTTTACAGGCTGTTGGCACGATTGAGTTTAACGGTTTTTGACGTGCTGGCATAAAGGCGTGCAAAAATCGCGCCTAGCCGTATTGCAACCGACGGCCAGACTGTTATATTTAGTGGTTTTCGTAGCCCTCCTCGCAGGCTAGCGTAGCTCAACCGGCAGAGCAGCGGTTTTGTAAACCGCAGGTTGTGGGTTCGAGTCCCTCCGCTAGCTCGTCGTCAGTTGGCGGCTGGCCAGCGAGACGGAAGTCGTGACAAATCGAGGGGGGTTTCCCGAGCGGTCAAAGGGGCCAGACTGTAAATCTGGTGGCACTGCCTTCAAAGGTTCGAATCCTTTACCCCCCATTGTTTGAAATGACGAACGACGAAGCACGAATGACGAAGGAATGACGAATGACCAAATCTCAATGACCAAAACGGCAATCCTTGCTAAGCGTCATTAAACAGGACAATGCTGCTTGGTGACTCATGCATCACTGGTCATTTAGATTTCGTCATTCGTCATGAACTCACGCGGGTGTAGCTTAATGGTAAAGCCCCAGCCTTCCAAGCTGGCCACGTGGGTTCGATTCCCATCACCCGCTTGTGGATTGGAAAATTGGGTGAAGAGAATTTTGAATACGAACGGGGAACAAATTTTATTGCTAACCAACCATCGCCGAGACCACATTCAACTACAGCAGTTTAGTCCGTGACAAATCGGGAAATGAGCCGCACGTGCGCGGGAACGCCGCAGCGCAGTGTTGCCGTAACAGGGTGTTGCCGAAACATTGTCGCAAGGGAGTGTCACCCGCTGCTGTAGCTCAGTTGGTAGAGCGCGTCCTTGGTAAGGACGAGGTCAAGGGTTCAAGTCCCTTCAGCAGCTCTGACGCCGAATCGTTGGAATTGTGTATTAACCACGGAACTATTGCCCATCGATTCAGCACCAGATTTATTTTTGAATGGAGCCCACAAGGGGGCCAGATGTTTGCAAGACAGATTGTGATTTTGACAATTTTTTAATCGCTGGTTTTTCATCGTAGGGAGAAAGAATGGCCAAGGACACATTTCAACGGACCAAGCCGCACGTCAATGTTGGCACGATCGGCCACATTGACCACGGCAAAACGACCCTGACCGCCTCCATTTTGGCGGTGCAAGCGACCAAAGGCAAAGCGAGCATTAAGTCGTACTCCGACATTGCCAAAGGTGGTACGGTGCGCGATGAAACGAAAACCGTGACCATCGCCGTCAGCCACGTTGAGTACGAAACCGACAAGCGGCACTATGCCCATATTGATTGTCCGGGCCACGCCGACTTCATCAAAAATATGATCACCGGCGCCGCGCAAATGGACGGGGCGATTTTGGTGGTTTCGGCCGCCGACGGCCCCATGCCGCAAACCCGTGAACACATTTTGCTCGCGCGCCAAGTGGGTGTGCCGGCGTTGGTGGTGTTTTTGAACAAGGTCGACCTGGTGGACGATCCGGAATTGCTGGAGTTGGTGGAATTGGAAATTCGCGAACTGCTGACCAAGTACGGTTTCCCGGGCGACGAAATTCCGATTATTCGCGGCGCGGCCAAGCCGGCGCTGGATAATCCTAAGGACGAAAAGGCCAACAAATGCATTGGCGAACTGATGGACGCCATCGACAAATACATTCCCGAGCCGGTGCGCGAAATCGACAAGCCGTTTTTGATGGCCGTGGAAGACGTGTTCTCGATCGAAGGCCGCGGCACCGTGGCCACCGGTCGTGTGGAACGCGGCGTGGTGAAAGTCGGTGAGGAAGTGGAAATTGTCGGCCTTAGCCCCGACAAGCGCAAGGTCGTGGTGACCGGCGTGGAAATGTTCAACAAAACCCTGGACACGGGCCAGGCGGGCGACAACGTGGGTTGCCTGCTCCGCGGCATCAAGCGCGAGGAAATTGAGCGCGGCCAAGTGCTGGCCAAGCCCGGCTCCATTACGCCGCACACCAAGTTTGAGTGCGAAGTATACGTGCTGAGCAAAGAAGAAGGCGGGCGTCACACTCCGTTTTTCTCCGGTTACAAACCGCAGTTTTATTTCCGCACCACGGACGTGACCGGCAGTGCACAGTTGGTGGGCGGGGCGGAAATGTGCATGCCCGGCGATAACGCCCGGTTGAGCGTGGAATTAGGATATCCCATCGCCATGGACGATGGCGTGCGGTTTGCCATCCGCGAGGGTGGTCGCACGGTCGGGTCGGGCGTGGTGACCAAAATATTGGCATGAAGTCAATCGGATTTGGAGCTTCGGATTTAACCTAGGGGTGTAGCTCAATTGGCAGAGCACTGGTCTCCAAAACCAGCGGTTGGGGGTTCAAGTCCCTTCGCCCCTGCCAGTCGGTGTGTGGTGAATCGGTGAGTGGTGAGTTCGGGCGGTGGATGTACTCACCACTGGCGGAACTCACCACTTACCACGTTCGGTGGTGCAGGATGCACGAGGTAACCATTATGTCCAAACAACACGTCACGGCAGACCACGAAGAACATACGGAAGAAGATAAACAAAACGGAGCCGAGAGTTCGGCCCGGTCGGTCAGCAATCGGAGCGAAGTCGCAAAACGAAAGAAGGATCGCCGCATGACCGCGGGCACGCATTGGTTATTTCAGTTGGGGGTGTACAAGCGCAGCCAAGGACGCGTCATCCGACAAATTACGTTTTTTGCGTTGCTGGCAGCGATTGCTCTGGGCGCATGGCGGTTGAGCGAATTTGCGCATCGTTCGGGTTTGAAGTATGGCGTCCCGTTTGCCATTTTGGTTGTGGGCGGGTGGCTTGTTTATCGGTTGGTGAACTTGCCGCGGTTTGCGGATTTTTTGATTGCCGTGGAGGCGGAAATGACCAAGGTTTCCTGGCCGACGCGGCACGAACTGATTCGCAGTTCGATGGTGGTCATTTTCACCATTATCGGATTTGCCGTGCTGTTGTGGTTTTACGACACGTTTTGGAGCTTTTTGTTGGGTCTGCTGCACATGTAACAGGGCAGTAAATAACGTGAATGATGTTTGGGAAAACACGGAGAATGTTTCAAACCCGTCTGCGGGCGGCGCGGGTAGCGTTGCGCCCGGGCAGTTGCCGCCGGATGATGCCGCGCCACGGGATGTTGTCACCGCGGCCGCGCCCACGGGTCCCGCCAGCCATGCGCCGGATGCAACCGGGGGTGATGATATTGAAGCGGCCGAATCTGTTCAGTCCCCGGAGCCCGAGCCGGAGCTCGAGCCGGAACATGAGCCCAAGGGCATTGCCGTAGCCGTGGAAGATGACGACCGGCCGGTCAAAATGGAGTGGTACATCCTCAAGGTGCAAAGCAACCGGGAAGATTCCATTCGAGAAGGATTGAAACGCAACGTGGAACGGGCCGGACTGGGTAAGTACTTCGGCGACATTATTGTGCCGATTGAAACGGTCACCGAATTCAAAGGCGGAAAAAAGAAGGTCGTCAAACGAAAGCTGTATCCGGGGTACCTGGTCGTGCAGATGGAGATCAACGACGACACGTGGTACCTGGTGCGCGACACGGCGGGCATTGGTGATTTCACCGGCTCGATTGGCCGGCCCTCGCCCATGGCCCCCCAGGACATTGCGAAAATTATCTCCAAGACTGAGGAAAAAACGGACGACGCGCCGCGGCTGAATATTCGCGTGAAAAAGGGAGATCGGGTCAAAATCAACGAAGGCACGTTCGAGAATTTTGAAGGAGAAGTGGACGCCATCAACGAAGCCAGCGGCCGCGTGAGCGTGATTATCAACATTTTCGGTCGACCCACGCCAGTGGAATTGGAGCATTGGCAAATCGAGCCGCTGTAATTGAAGTTTGCATTTGAAACAATCCGTTTAGCCGCCGCCTCCAGGCGGCGCAACCTAATACAAAAACATGGCCAAGCAACTTGTTGGAACGACGAAATTTCAAGTGCCCGGCGGGCAGGCCACGCCTGCGCCACCGGTCGGCACCTCGCTGGGTAAATTCGGCATCAACTTGGGTCAGTTCGTACAGCAATTTAACGAACGGACGCGCGATGCCGGCGGCATGGCCATTCCCGTAGTGGTGAATGTGTACAACGACCGCAGCTTCGACTTTGTTTGCAAAAGCCCACCAGCGGCCGCCCTGCTCAAGCAAGCGGCCGGCATTGCCAAAGGCTCGGGCGTGCCGAACAAGGAAAAAGTCGGCAAGGTGAAGAAAGAACAGTTGGACAAAATTGTGAAACTGAAGGCTGCCGATCTGAACGCCACCGATCCCGATCATGCCCGGCGGATGATCGAAGGGACGGCCCGCAGCATGGGAATTGAGGTTGAGGGATGAGGGCGCAGAGATAGGGATTGGACACGGGTCGGCAAACCGCTTGCGGTTTAGTAGCAGAATCAAGCAAAAAACTTAAAACACAGTTGGTGACACGCAAATCTCAGTTGGTGAACACGATGGTCAAAGTTGCGAAGCGCATGAAAACGATGATGGAGAAGCTGCCGAAATCGGAAGCTGCCATGTCGGTGGATGAAGCGGTGAAAATTCTCAAGCAATTTCCGCCGCGAAAGTTCGATCAAACGGTGGAACTTTCCATACGTTTGGGCATCGATCCGAAACAGGCCGATCAGTTGGTGCGCGGCTCGATCGTGCTACCGCACGGCATCGGCAAATCGAAAAAAGTAGTGGTGTTCGCCAAGGGAGATAAAGCCGAGGAAGCCAAAGCCGCCGGCGCCGACGAAGTGGGCGCCGAAGACTTAGCCGCCAAAATTAAGGGCGGTTGGACCGATTTCGAAGCCTGTATTGCCGCGCCGGACATGATGGGTTTGGTCGGTCCGCTCGGTAAAGCGTTGGGCCCCAAGGGGTTGATGCCGTCGCCGCGGGCCGGCACGGTGACTCCGGACATTGGCAAAACCGTGAAGGAATACAAGGCGGGCAAGGTGGAGTTCCGCAACGACCCAACGGGCATTGTTCATGCGGTGGTGGGCAAGTTGAGCTTCGATGAAAAGAAGCTGGCCGAAAACATCCGCGCTTTCATCGACCAAATTTTGCACATGAAGCCGCACAGCGTTAAAGGCGTGTACGTGAAAAGCATTACCGTCAGCGGCGCGATGACGCCGGGATTAAAAATCGCCGCGTAAGAAGGAAGTTTAAGTCATTCAGTTAGCCCCCGGTCAATGACCGGGAGCTAAATACACGAAACTTGAAGCCATGAGTAAATTTGTCAAAGACTTGCTGACTCGCGATTTGCGAAATCAACTAACCGGCGTGAATGACGCGCTGTTGGTCAATGTCGTGGGGCTGGATGCCATTCGCACGACGAAGCTGCGTGGCGAGTTGCGCAAAAAAAACATCAAACTGGAAGTCATCAAAAACAGCATGGCCCGGCGGGCGACCGAGGGCACTCCGCTGGCGCCGGCGTTTGAAGGCGTGGAAGGGACGCTGGCCATTGTGTGGGGCGCGGATGATTTCGTGTCTCTGACCAAAGAAATCGTCAAACTTTCCGAAGCGAAAGAGTTCGAAGGGTTCGCCACTCGCGGCGGGACCATGGACGGCGGCAAGCTAACGCCGGCACAAATCAAAGAAGTCAGCAAGTGGCCCTCGCGCACTGAGCAATTATCGATGCTGGTGGGACAGATTCTGGGGCCGGGCGCGCGGCTTGCCGGACAACTCAAGGGGGCCGGCGGGACACTGGTCAATCAAGTGAAAACCCATGCGGAGAATTTGGAGAAGGCCGGCGGCGGCGAAGCGGCTCCGGCAGCGGAAACACCTGCGGCAGGTTAATTTCACCGCACAGACGCGGAGACACAGAGAAGATCAAATGTAGCGAAGATCAAATTTAGATACTCGATCGGAAATTTTGAAATCCAGCGGTTCCGGCGAGCCGCGAATCGATAAACAGTTTTTTACACGACTAGAAAGGAAGTTTGTAGCCATGGCCACTGCTGAAGCAACGCGTGAGTTTACCGGAAAAACGAAAGAACTGGGGGACAAGATTGTCGCCCTGACCTTGAAACAAGCTAAGGAACTGAGCGATTACTTAGAAGACGTGCACGGCATCAAAGCGGCTGCCGGCGGAGCCGTGATGATGGCCGCCCCAGGCGGCGCCGCAGCCGCTCCGGCGGCGGAAGCCAAAACCGAATTCGACGTGGTCCTGGAAGGCTTTGACGCCGCCAAGAAAATCGGCGTCATTAAGGTCATCCGGGCACTGACTAACCTGGGCTTGAAAGAAGCCAAAGATTTGGTGGAGGGCGCCCCCAGCAAGGTGAAGGAAGGCGTTTCCAAAGAAGATGCGGAGAAGGCAAAGAAGGAATTGGAGGAAGCCGGCGCGAAAGTGTCGGTCAAGTAACGGATGCCCGGAACCGGCAGCCTGCGATGGGCGTCAATTTTTTGGCGGCCAGTGTCAGACAGTCGGCATCGACGGTGGATCGGGTCAACTTTAGCTCGCTCAGTTGGTCTTGGCTGGTATGACACGCGATAGGCGGTCAAGCTGGCGGGCCATCTCTTAATGGATTGATTCAGGCAATTGCATTGGCAATCCCTTGCATTGACGCTGTGGCGCGGCGCTGGTTGCGGCTCGCGCGCTGGTAATTTTGCCTCATTCGACCGCGGCAACGAATTCACATTGCGGCGGCCACGATTTTTTCAGGAGCGATTTGTCCTATGGCGACTTCGGCTCAACGACGTATTACCCCGCAAGAAATTCGCAAGTTTGGCAGCGGCCGCGAGCTGTTTGCGATTCCCGATTTGACGCAAATCCAAACCCGCAGCTACGAAAATTTTCTGCAGTACGACGTGCCCAGCAACAAACGCAAGGACCAGGGCATTGAATCGGTGCTGCGCGAGATTTTCCCGATCGAAAGCTACGATAAAAATCTGAAGCTGGAATACATTCGCTACGAGTTGGGCAAGCCGCGGTATGAACCGCACGAGTGCCGGCAGTTGCGGCTGACTTACGGGCGGCCGTTCCGCGTGTGGCTGCGACTGACGAAGGCCGAGCCGATCGAAGAAGAAGTGTACCTGGGCGATATTCCCATCATGCTGGGCGGCGGCGAGTTCATTATCAACGGCGCCGAGCGCGTGGTGGTCAGCCAATTGCACCGCAGTCCCGGCGTGGATTTTGTCACCGAAACTGACACCGGCGAACGGAAAATATTCAGCGCCCGCATCATTCCGGAGCGCGGCAGTTGGATTGAGCTGAACGTGTCGAAAAAGGACACGCTGCAAGTGCGCATCGACCAAAGCGGCAAGTTCTCGGCGATGATGCTGTTGCGGGCGATGGATCCCAAATATGGCCAAGACGCCGACTTGTTGCGGACGTTTTACGAATCGCACATGGAAAAAGTGGTCGACGGCCGGAGCGTGGGAAAAATCGAGGGCAAAATTGCCGTCACCGACATTGTGTACCCGGCCAGCAGCGAACGCGCCGGCGAAATCATCGTGGAAGCGGGGCACAAAATCACGAAGAATTTGGCCGAAACCATTTGCACTTCGGGCTTGTCGAGCGTGGAAGTGATGGCGGACGTGAAAATCCCGCTCATTCTTAACAGCCTGGAAGAAGACACGACCGGCAGCCACGAGGAAGCGCTATTGCGGATTTACCAGCGGCTGCGGCCTGGCAATCCGGCGCAGTTGGAAAAGGCCAAAGCGCTGTTTCACGAGAAGTTTTACGACACCAACCGTTACCGTTTGGGGCGTGTCGGGCGATTCCGCATTAACCGCAAGCTGCGGTTGAATGTACCGGAAAGCGAAATGACGCTGCGACCGGAGGATTTAATCAGCGCCATTAAATACGTCATCAAGCTGAATGAAGGGGGCGGCGAAGGTTACGAGGTGGACGACATTGACCACTTGGGCAATCGCCGTTTGCGGACCATCGACGAGTTGGCTTCTGACGAATTGCGCAAGGGCTTTCTCAAGCTGCGTCGCACCGTGCAGGAGCGGATGAGCTTGAAAGAAGTGGAAGACATGACCCCGCGCACGCTGATCAATCCCAAGAGCATTTCGGCGGCGATTGAATACTTTTTTGGCCGCGGCGAGTTGTCGCAAGTGGTGGATCAAACCAATCCGCTGTCGATGCTCACGCACGAGCGGCGGCTTTCGGCATTGGGTCCCGGCGGCTTGAACCGTAAACGGGCCGGGTTTGAAGTGCGCGACGTGCACATTTCGCACTATGGGCGCATTTGTCCCATTGAAACGCCTGAAGGCACAAACATCGGCTTGATTTCCAGCCTGGGAATTTACGCGGCTGTGGATGAATACGGCTTTTTGGTTACGCCCTACCGCAAAATCAATAAAGGCAAGTTGACCGATCAGGTGGAGTGGTTACGGGCAGATCAGGAAATGGACGCGTACTTGGCTCCGGCCGATGCGCCGGTGGTGAACGGCCATTTGTCGGGCGAAAACATTATTGCGCGTTACCGGTCCGACTTTGAATTGGTGCCGGTCGACAAGGTTGACTACATCGACGTGGCGCCGAGCCAAATGGTGGGTGTTTCGGCGGGCCTGATTCCTTTCTTGGAACACGACGACGCCAACCGCGCGCTGATGGGTTCCAACATGCAACGGCAGGCGGTGCCGCTGTTGGTTACGGAACCGCCGCTGGTGGGCACGGGCATGGAAGTCGACGTGGCGATCAACTCCAGCATGCTGCTGCGGTCGCCCAAGAAGGGAACCGTCACGTATGTCGACGCCGACAAAGTGGTGATCAACAACGAGGAAATTCCACTGACCAAGTTCAAAGGATTGAACGAGCGGACCTGCCAGAACCAGCGGCCGGTCGTCGGCGTGGGTGATAAGGTGGAAAAAGGAACTGTTATTGCCGACGGGGCCGCGACCTACCACGGCGAGCTGTCGCTGGGTCGCAACGTGCTGGTCGGCTTCATGGCGTGGGACGGATTCAACTTTGAGGATGCCATTATCATCAGCGAAGAGCTGGTGCAGAACGACGTGTACACGTCGATTCACATCGAAGAGTTCGACATTGAAATTCGCGAAACCAAGCTGGGCCGCGAGGAATTCACGCGCGACATTCCCAACGTCAGCGAAAAGGCACTGCGTAATTTAGACGAGACGGGCATCGTGCGGGTGGGTACTTACGTGCAGCCGGGCGACATTTTAGTGGGCAAGGTTTCGCCGAAGAGTAAAACCGAGCTGACGCCTGAGGAAAAACTGCTGCACGCGATTTTTGGCCGGGCGGGCGAAGACGTGAAGAACGATTCGCTGGAAGTGCCATCGGGCGTAGAAGGCATTGTCATCCACACGGAAAAATTCTCACGCCGGATGAGTTTGTCCGAGGACGACCGCAAGAAATTCGAGAAAGATTTAAAAACGGCCGAAACCGAAGGCAACGCCAAAATTGCCGAAGCGTTTGGCGCGATGATCGGCGAAATTGAATCGATTCTCCACAAAACGTTGACCGACGCGGAAGGCGCGCCTTTGGTGCGCGACCAGGAGCATAAATTCGTGGCCGAGCAGGCGGCGAATTTCAAACTGGATGCAATCGACATTCGCAGTCCGGAACGTCGGGCCGATGTGGAAAAGGCTTACAAAACGCTGTGGCCGGCAGTGGAAGCGGCCATCGATGACCGTGATCGCAAGCTGAACAGCATGAAGCGCGGCGACGAACTGCGCAGCGGCGTGCTGCAAATGGTCAAAGTGTACATTGCCGCCAAGCGCGTGATTTCGGTGGGCGATAAAATGGCCGGCCGACATGGCAACAAGGGCGTGGTCTCCAAAATTTTGCCCAAGGAAGACATGCCCTTTTTGGCCGACGGCACGCCGGTGCAAATTCTGCTCAATCCACTGGGCGTTCCCAGCCGTATGAACGTGGGCCAAATTTTGGAAACCCACTTGGGCTGGGCGGCGGCGGCGCTGGGCTTTCGAGCTGTCACGCCGGTGTTCGACGGCGCCAGCGAGGAAGAAATTAACGCCGCCTTGGATAAAGCCGGTCTGCCCAGGCACGGCAAAGCACAACTGTTCGATGGCCGCACCGGCGAGCCCATGGAGCAGGAAACCACCGTGGGCTACATCTACATGCTCAAGCTGCATCATTTGGTGGACGACAAGGTGCATGCCCGCAGCACGGGCCCGTATTCGCTCATTACGCAGCAGCCGTTGGGGGGCAAGGCGCGGTTCGGCGGACAGCGATTCGGCGAAATGGAAGTGTGGGCCTTGGAAGCGTACGGCGCCGCTTACATTTTGCAGGAGTTGCTCACCGTAAAGAGCGACGACGTGGAAGGCCGCACCAAAATTTACGAGGCCATGGTCAAGGGCGAAAACACGTTGGAAGCCGGCACCCCGGCCAGCTTCGACGTGCTGACGAACGAAATCCGCGGCCTGGCTCTGAACATGCAATTGGAAAAACGCCGGATTTGACCGAATCGGCATAATTGAAACCGGCAGTCACATTTCGACAGATCACGAACTTAATGATAAACGCGAAAGCGCCTAGTTTTTTATAAGGAGGATTTCTGTGAGCATTGGCGAAACCTCTTACGACCGGATTAACGATTACTCGGCGGTGAAAATTTCTCTGGCCCGGCCGCACGACATTCGCAGTTGGTCGTTCGGCGAAGTGAAAAAGCCGGAAACCATTAATTACCGCACTTATCGGCCGGAACGCGACGGGTTGTTCTGCGAGCGCATTTTCGGACCGGAAAAAGATTGGGAATGCGCCTGCGGCAAATACCGCGGCATGAAATACAAAGGCATGATCTGCGATCGCTGCGGCGTCAAAGTCACTCACAGCCGCGTGCGACGCAAGCGGATGGGACATATTGAGCTGGCCGCGCCCGTCGTGCACATTTGGTTCTTCAAGGCCATGCCCAGCCGCTTGGGCAACTTGCTGGACATGAAAACTACGAGCCTGGAAAAGGTGATTTACTTTCAGGATTACGTGGTCACCGATCCGAAAGATACGCCGCTAAAAAAACAGCAATTGCTCACCGAGGAAGAATATCGCCAGGCCCGCGAGCAATATGGCGAAGGAACCTTCGATGCGGAAATGGGGGCCGAAGCGGCCCGCAAGCTGCTGCTCAACATGGATTTGGTGGCGCTCTCCAAGCAATTGCGCGAAGAGCTGAACACCACGAACTCCAAGCAAAAGAAAAAGGATCTGATCAACCGGCTGAAAATTGTGGAAAGCATCCGCGATTCGGACAACAAGCCGGAGTGGATGGTGCTGGACGTGATTCCGGTCATTCCGCCCGATTTGCGGCCGCTGGTGCTCTTGGACAGCGGCAACTTCGCCACGAGCGATTTGAACGACCTGTATCGCCGCATTATCAACCGCAACAACCGGTTGAAAAAGTTGGTCGATTTGAACGCGCCGGAAGTGATTATCCGTAATGAAAAGCGGATGCTGCAACAATCGGTGGACGCGCTGTTCGATAACAACCGCTGCAAGCGCCCCGTGTTGGGCAGCAGCAATCGGCCGCTGAAATCGCTGACCGACATGATCAAGGGCAAGCAAGGCCGGTTCCGCGAAAACCTGCTGGGCAAGCGCGTGGATTATTCGGCCCGCAGCGTGATCGTGGTGGGTCCGAACTTGCGGCTGCATCAATGCGGTCTGCCGAAGAAGATTGCCCTCGAACTGTTCCAGCCGTTCATCATTCGACGGCTTAAAGAGTTGGGCCACGCCGATACGATCAAGTCGGCCAAAAAGATGCTGGAGCGCAAGGACGCGGAAGTCTGGGACATTTTGGAAGAAGTGATCCGCAATCATCCGGTGTTGTTGAATCGCGCGCCGACACTGCACCGCATGGGCATTCAAGCCTTTGAGCCGGTGCTGGTGGAAGGCAACGCCATTAAGTTACATCCGCTGGTGTGCAAGGGCTTTAACGCCGACTTCGACGGCGACCAAATGGCGGTGCACTTGCCGCTTTCGATTGAAGCGCAGGTGGAAGCGCACACGCTGATGATGTCGGTGCACAACATTTTCAGCCCGGCCAAC
>Ga0335083_10001073_pt1 | contig 38394 bp, 36 predicted proteins | sample Lox_Sample_42_FD_206716 | JGI IMG/M metagenome (GOLD analysis project Ga0335083, IMG submission 206716) | Soil microbial communities from Loxahatchee National Wildlife Refuge, Florida, United States - Lox_Sample_4.2 | ecosystem: Environmental > Terrestrial > Soil > Wetlands | place: USA...
CCTTCGTGCCGTTCTCGGATGAAGACTTCGAGACTCTCGCGGAGTGGCTCATGCGCCGCGGCAAGGGGATCTTCGACATCGTAGAGCTCGAGGGTTTTCTGACCGCGGTCATCATCGGGCCGAATACGCTCTCGCCGCTCGCCTGGTTGCCGAAGGTCTGGGGCGGCAAGCAACCGACCGGCTTCAAGGATCTCGATGAGCTCAATCGGTTCATCGCGCTCCTTCTGGGGTTCTACAACAGCATCGCTGCGGCCTTCGAGACCGCTCCCGGAGAGTTCGAGCCGACGTTCTACGAGAGCAAGGGTAAGGGTAAGAAGGTGGTCATAGTCGACGAGTGGTGCGTGGGATTCATCAAGGGCATGCGCATGGACCCGACCGGCTGGAAGCTCCTGAGGCGCGAAAGACCTGAGCTCTTGAAGCCTATCGAGCTGTTCGGAACGCGGGGCGGCTGGCACGAGTGCGAAGCGGGCGGTGAGGTCAAGATGCACGCTGCGTGGTCGCCGCGTATTGCGCCTGCGGTGCGTGACATCCACTCGTTCTGGTTACCGCAGCGGCACAGGGTCCTGGCTCAGCGTGCACAGCGCCCGCACTGAGGTGACGATAGCCGTCGCTGGGACAATTTTGGGACAGTGCGATCGTTACATCGCGTGATATCAAGTGATATCAAATGACACCAAATCCTTGTTGCAATTGGCAACACTGCTCGCATATCGTTGATTTACAGGCACCCTACTTCCGTTTCACACGGCAGAGGTCACTGGTTCGAGCCCAGTACCGCCCACCATTTAGAACAAGAACTTCCAGCGCTTCTCTCAGGCGAGCTCACTCGAATTTGGGACAGCGGGGTCACGGGAGCCGCACCACAGGGCTTTCCTCGACCGCTCGGCGTGCGAAGACTTCAAGATTGACTCATCTGTATGAATTAGCCATATTAATGCATATGAGGACTACTCTAATCATCGATGACGCCCTGCTAGCCAGGGCCCAAGAGTTAAGCGGTCTACGGGAGAAGACAGCCGTACTGCATGCTGGGCTGCAAGCGCTGATCGCTCGAGAAAATGCGCGCAGATTGGCCGCGCTGGGTGGAACCGAGCGGCGTCTCAAACCGATCCCTCGCCGCCGGCCGCGCACCGCCCGCTAGTCCGCCAGATGCTGGTCGATACGTCCGTTTGGGTGGATCACCTGCGTCGAGGCAACGCCACACTGGTCGCGCTGCTAGAACAGACGCAGGTCTGGACCCATGCCTTCGTAGTCGGGGAGCTGGCTTGCGGAAACCTCGCGCAACGAGACAAGGTGCTGAGCGCGCTTACGGCGTTACCGCACGCACCGATAGCCGGTCACGACGAAGTGCTCGCGTTTCTTGAGAGCCACCGTCTGATGGGGCGCGGACTGGGCTGGATCGACATCCACCTGCTTGCGTCAGCAAGGCTGGCCAAACTTCCTTTCTGGACCCTGGACAAGCGACTTGGGGTCGTAGCGCAGTTGCAAACCTAACCTCGACGCCCTCCGTCAGCGGTCCCTGCTCACAGAGGGCAGCGGCCGGAATGGTTTGCAACTGCGACACGGGTTTGCATTCGCTGATGCAACGAAAACGACGGTCGTTGCAATGGTATTGGTCTACTTCGGTGGCAGCCGCGCCTTGATGTCCTTCAGGTCTTCTTTCAGTTGCCGCACCTCTTCTTCCAAGCGCTCGAGGCGGGAAGCCGCGGGCGCCGAGGCCATTGAAGGCCCCGTGATCGACTTCTCCGTGACGGCGGGAATCGTGACGGCTCCACTGAACAGGTGCGCGTAGCGCGATTCGCGGCGACCGGGTTCGCGCGGCAGCCGCACGACGAACGGTCCATCCACGCGGCTGCTCAGGCTCTCGAGCGCCGTCTCGACCTGCCCCACTTCGGAAAAGGACGCCATGCGGGCTGCGCGCGTGCGCAGCTCTCCGGGGGTTTGAGGTCCGCGGACGAACAGCTCGCAGACGATCGCGAGCTCCTGCGCAGTGAACTTCAGCGACCCGAACTCGGTGTTGCAGAACCGGTGCTGGTACTTCGGCACCCGACTGCCGAATCCTGACTTCTCGATCACGAGGTGCTTCCTGATCAGATGATCCAAGGTGGTCTGGATCGCCGCCTCGTCCGCCGACATGACCGGATCGCGGTTACTCTTCTGGTTACACGCATTGACCAGTGCGTTCAATGACAGCGGATACTGGTCCGGTGTCGTTATCTGTTTCTCGATAAGGCAGCCGATAACGCGTGCCTCGATTGGCGAGAGCTCAATGTTCATGGGCAGGAACTATCACAAACGGGAGCAAGGTTCGCCCTGCCTTGAGGGACCCAACATAGTCGGTATCTTATGGCTCATCGAATCTGCGCGAACAATAGGCTCGAACCTCTCACCAACGAACATGAGAACGGGAGTGTCATCGCCAGCCCTGCCGATCTTGTCGTGTACTCAGGCACAGTCGGACAGTGCTCTCAATTCCGCCTGATGGGTGCGCGCCGAGCGAGTGCATGAACCGCCGAATCGCTTCATTGTCCGCGAGTGCATCACCGCACAGTCGCGGTACGCCTGCGAGGCCCGCATGGCGCAGCAAGGCGTGCATGAGTGAGGAGCCGAGGCCGACGCGGCGCCAGCCATCGGCGACCACGAGAGCGAATTCGGCCACACCCGAGCCGGCGCACCGAACGTAGCGAGCCTCGGCAACCAGACGCGGGACCCCTTCCCCAGCCCCTCCGTCCGCTTCGGCGACGAAGCCGACATGCTCGCGCTGGTCGGACTGTGTGAACTCGCGCAGCAGCCGCTCCGGCACTTCCTTCATCGGCGCGTGGAATCGCAGTCTGCGGGCCGCGGGCGACAGAGCGGCGAAGAAGCCCTTGAGTGCATTGAGATCTGCTGGCCCGCTTGGCCGGATCAAGACCTGTCTTCCGTCCCTGAGCCGCGTACGTGTCGCTGCCGTACGAGGGCTGTGCGGCAAGCCAGCCGCGCGGGGCGCGGCCTCGGGGCGCGGTCGCGTCGCGAGATAGACGCCGAGCGCTGCGAGCGCCAAGCCCGCCACCTTGTATCCCGTCAGTGTGTCCCCCAGTACCAGATAATCGATCACGGCTGTCACCGGCGGCATGAGGAAGAACAACGCGGCCACCTGGTTGACCACGCCGCGCCTCAGCAGCACGAACAACAGCGCGAAGGTGGTGAGCGAGTTGACGCCGATCAACCAGCCGAGGCTCGCAAAGAAAGCGGCCGAGCCATCGGCTCGAAAGCCTTCGCGCACGGCGAGCGGCAGCAACACAAGAGCCGCGGCCAGATGCTGCAGCGCCAGCCCACTGCGCGGATCGACGTTCGATGCATGACGCTTCTGATACAAGGTTCCGACGCTGACGGCGAGCAAGCCGGCGAGGACTGCCAGATAGGCAGCAGGACCGGCGCCCCGCCCCGGCGTGACACTCTGGCCCACCGCCAGGGCAACCCCGGCGAAACCGAGTGCAAACCCGATCCATTGGAGGGGGCGAACCGCTTCACTGAGCAGGGCGCGCCCCAGAAGCGCGGTAACGATCGGCATCGTGCCGATCACCAGCGCGATCAGTCCGACGTTCACGCCCTGAGCGGCTGCCCAATAGAGCGCTCCGAACTGGAGCCCCAGCTGCAAGGTACCGACCAGAGCGCTGTGCAGCGCCGCGCGCCCACGTGGCCATGCGACCCCGCCAAGGCCCGCGAGCATGGCAAAAAGCAAGCCTGCGACGCCGAAGCGCAACATGAGTACCGTGAATGGACCGCTGTGATCGAGTGCGATCCGGGCTGCCGGATAACCCGAGCTCCACAATAGAACGAAGGCCAGGCCGAGCGGCACGCGGCCGCGGAGGTCGCGTTGGGCTGCGGGGCTCGCAAGCCGCACTACGGCCTGCCGGCCCGTCGTCTCCTCCACGAGTTGCTGGCCCATAACCTCCTCTGTGCGTTCTGTGTCGCCTGTCCGATGCCGCCCCGTCGAAGATCTGCGCGCCTATTAGCCGCACTCAACATACGCACCTGCGCGTGCAGAAACAGCCACCGGTCGGGAGACTGGTGCCAAGGAATACTTGGGTTGGCGATGTCCATCTTCCGGGGGATTGCATCGGCGATCATTCCGGAAGCGTCACGCCGGACCCGCCCATGTCCTTAGGAAGATCGTTGAACTTCGGCAGCCCGTCCTGAATGCGCAGTACCGCTTCGTGGTAGTGGACGTGCACGCCCGGGTTGAACTGCAGCTGCGGGAGTACGGCGGCGTATATGTCGATGAGCTGCCACCCCGGATGCTCGGTGAACAGATGCCCGCCGCACGACGTGCACCACTTGCGCAGGCTGTGGTCCGTCTTCTTGAACGTGCTGACGCAGGACGCACCGCGGGTGATGCTGACACTCTCCGGCCTCCACAACGTGAAGGCGTTCACCGGCGCCGCCGCCCACTGCCGGCACGATTCGCAGTGGCAGTAGCCCGACGCCACCGGCGCCCCCTTCACCGTGAACCCGACCGCACCGCAGAAACACTCACCGTCGTAGCTCTGTTCCGGACTCACAAACCAACCTCCGCGTACAACGTTCCCAGGCTGCGATCAGAATCCAGCCGCGCGGCGCACGCCACGGGGAGGCTCCCCATATCTGGGGAGCCGCTCCCCATCTTTTCGCCGAACGGCGCTTTACCGATTGAGTCCCACCTGCTGCCGCTGCAGAATCTCCCGGTGAGTCGTGTGCTGGTAGTGCTCGGTGAGCAACGGGCTGTCGATGGTCGCGACGGCATCTGCAACCGCCCGGTCGATGCAGAGGCCGTTGGCAATGGCGATCGCGGAGCCGCCGGAGCTCACGGTTTCACACACATCGCGCGCGGCGTGGGTGATACGGCGATACAACTCCTGCGCCCCGGCAGGCCGTGTCAGATCGAGATCGCCGAATTTGACGATCTCCCGGGGAACGTTGGCGGGTGCAGGTGCCTCGGCAGCGAGGCCATCGCCCGAGGCCGTGTAGAGTGCCAGGGCACCGACGAGGGTAGTGACAAGGTGTTTCATGTGAGCTCCTCCTGTCCGGATCATTCCGGCGCCGCGCAGACTACCGAGCGCGGCGGCGACGGCCATCGGTGTGGTACCCCATCTTTGTGTCGGGAACCACCCAGAGAGAGCATCGCCTGGAACGCGAGCTACTCAGCGAATCCAACAGGTCATCGCCATGCTGCTCCTCGAGCGCGATAGGCAACTCGCACAGCTGATCCGCTGGCGCGAGGCGATCGCGACTCGCGGTGGCTGTGTCGTGCTGGTCACCGGCGAGGCGGGTATCGGCAAGACTGCGATCGTCAGCGAATTCATTCGCCGCTGCGGCGCCGAGCTGCGGGTGTTGTGGGGTGCGTGCGATCCGCTGTCGACGCCCCAGCCGCTCGGACCCCTGAGCGACGTCGGCCGCCAGGTGGGCGGCGCGCTGCTCGAGGCGCTGCAGCAGGGAACGAGCCGCGAGCGGATTTTTGCCGCGACGATCGAGGAGCTCGAGCGTCCCGGCAAGCCCGTGGTGCTGGTGATGGAGGATATGCATTGGGCCGACGACGCCACGCTCGACCTCATGAAGTACCTCGGCCGGCGGATCGGGCGAACGCGCGCCATGTTGATCGCCACGTACCGCAGCGACGAGACCCACGCCGGGCATCCCCTGCAGGTCGCGGTCGGACTGCTTCCCGGAGAAGCGGTCAAGCGGCTGCCGCTTGCGGCACTCTCGGAGGAGGCGATCGGGGAGCTGGCTCAGACGCTCGGGCGCTCCTCTGCGGGCCTCTATGCCGCGACCGGCGGCAATCCGTTCTACGTGACGGAGCTGCTCGCGGCACCCCCTGGCGAGATACCGACCTCGGTGCGCGATGCGGTGATCGCGCGCGTGGCGCGCCTTTCGCCCGACGCGCGCCGGCTGGCCGAGCTGGTGGCTGCCGTACCGGGGCACGCCGAGCCCTGGCTGATCCAGGCGGTGCTGCACACCTCGGAGGCGGCGATCGAGGAAGGCACCCTCGGAGGCATGAGGCGCAACGCCGACGGATCGCTCACCTTCCGCCACGAATTGTCGCGGCGAGCGGTGGAGGATTCGCTCATGCCTGCGCAGGCGCGTTCATTGCACACCCGGGTGCTGCAGGTCCTGCGCGACCGGGACCGTGGCGAGGTGAGTGAGTCACGCCTGGTGCACCATGCCCTGCGCGCCGGCGACGTCGCGGCGGTGCTCGAGTTCGCGCCGCGCGCCGCCGCGCGCTCCGCCGGCGTAGGCGCGCACCGCGAGGCAATCGCCTATTACCGCGCCGCGCTGCGCCACGCTGATCAGCTGCCCCCCCACGCGCGCGGCTGTCTGCTCGACAGCCTCGCCTATGAGTGCCTCCTTACGGGCGACATGGAGGACGCGATCCCGGCTCGCTGCGACGCGCTCGCCATCTGGCGCTCCGCCGGCGACGCCATGCGCGCCGGGGACACGCTGCGCTGCCTATCGCGACTCAGCTGGCTGCTCGGCCAGGGCGAGCAGGCGCACCGCTACGGAACTGAAGCGGTGGTCACGCTCGAGCCTCTCGGCCCGAGCACTGAGCTCGCCATGGCGTTCAGCAATATGGCGCAGCTTGCGATGCTCGCATCGAACGACGAGCAGGCGATCGAGTGGAGCGAGCGCGCGATCGCCCTCGCACGCCGTCTGGGTGACGACGAGATCCTGGCCCACGCGCTCAACAACTCCGGCTCGGCGCGTCTGCGCGAAGTCGGGGACGCCGGCTGGCTCGACCTCGAGCAGAGTCTCGAGCTGTCGCAGCGCTGTCAGCTGCAGGAGCACGTGGCGCGCGCCCACACCAATCTTGCCACCTTCGCGATCGTCAACCGTGACTACGGGGCTGCAAGGCCGCATCTCATGGCGGGCCTGGCCTTCTGCGCGGAATACGAGCTGTACATGGCCGCAGGATATCTGCGCGCGTTCCGGGCACGGATGAATTTCGAGCAGGGCGCGTGGGCCAAGGCAATCGAGGAGGCAGAGGATCTGCTGCGGCAGCCACGCGTGTCGATTGCCGCGCGCATTCCGGCGCTCACCGCGGTGGGCCGGGTCCGCACGCGCCGCGGCGCGGACGGCGCGCACGAGCCGCTCGACGAGGCTTGGGCGCTGGCACGGCGCACCGAGGAGCCGCAGCGCATCGTCGCCGTCGCCGCCGCGCGCGCCGAGCACGCCTGGCTGCGCGGCGATCTTACGAATGTGGCCGACGAGCTGCGCAGCGCCCGCGAGCACGCGCTGCACGACCACAACCCCTGGCGGGTGGGCGAGCTCGTATTCTGGGCGAAACGCGCCGGCACGCCACTAGAGGACGCGCTCGCGATCGCCAGGCCTTTTGAGCTGCAGATGCGCGGCGAGCACCTGGAGGCTGCACGGGAGTGGGCGCTGCTGGGGTGCCCGTACGAGCGGGCGCTGGCCCTCTCGGACAGCCCGGATGTCGCACTCCGCAAGCAAGCGCTCGAGATATTCGAGTCGCTCGGTGCGCGACCGATGGCGCAGCGACTGCGCCGGGAGCTCAAGGCCGAGGGTGTGCGCGGTCTCAAGCGCGGCGCCAACCGCTCGACGCGCGCCAACGTGGCCGGGCTGACCGTGCGCGAACTTGAGGTGCTGGCGCTCGTTGCCCAGGACCTCTCGAACGCAGCGATTGCCCGGCGGCTGTACCTGTCCGCCAAGACCGTCGACCATCACGCGAGTGCGATTCTCTCCAAGCTCGGCATCGCCTCGAGGCGGGACGCTGCTGCGGCGGCGCGCAGACTCGGCATCGAGCTCCTCGAACGCAAGCGATCCCAGGCGGCGGTGAGCTCGAGCACCCGGCACTGAGCGCTCACGCGCACGGACACTGGCCGAGTTATATCAGGTCCGGATCCACCTCTTCAGCACGATTCGGAGGCGGCGGGGCCGAAAAGCGTGGCACCAGCATGGGAGTGTGCGCCCGGTAGGTCACATAGGTCTCACCGAACGCGTCCACCAGGTCGCGCTCTTCGAACTGAATGGCGCTCAGAATGTAGACCGTCGTCGTCACAGCGAAGACCAGGTGGGCGAACGTCATGGTCGGCGCAGCCCAGATGAGTGTCAGCCACCCGAAGTAGAGCGGATGGCGCACCACCTTGTAGAGGCTCGGCGAATGAAATCGCGGCGGGCGGTAGCTGCGGCCGGAAAAGAACCGCCAGACCTGCTTCAAGCCGAACAGATCAAAGTGATCGATGAGGAACGTCGAATACAGCAGCAGCAGCCAGCCGCAGACGTACAGCGCGATGATTGCGGCACGCCCGTCGCCCGACGCCACGTGCCACACGACTCCCCCGATCGGCTGCCAGAGCACCATGAGCGCGCCGAATGCTATCGAGCTTGCAAGCAGGTACGTGCTGCGCTCGGCCACCTCCGGCACGACGCGCGTCCACCACTGCTTGAAGGCGGGCCGCGCCATCCCGCTGTGCTGCACGGCGAACACCAGCAGCAAGACGAGATCAACGGCCGGCGCGGCCCAGAATGGCTCGCGTGCGGGCGAATCGAGCATCGTCGGCGTCAGAAAGCCGCCGATGAACCCGAACGCGTAGAGCAACACCGCCATAGCCACCGAGTAGCACACCACACCGTAGACAAACATGGTGATCCGCGACACGACTGCCTCCTTATCCGGCAAAGAGCCGGAGCCGACAGCTTGCGCGAGCGGCCGAAGGGCCAAATCGGTGCGTCTCCCTAACTTTGGCGGCGCAAACCTCAGCTTTTCGCGACGACCAGCGGCACTGTGACGTTCCCGATCACGGGTGTTTCTTCGCGTTCCCGGCCTGTCCCAGCGAGATCGCCGTGCTCAGCGGGCGGCATAGCTAAAGAGAAGATCGACGAGTACAAATACGCCGGACGTTGCGAGTGCTGCCAGCACGGCGGCGATGGGGCGATTTGAAATCAACATGGTTACTCCCGATGGCGTGCGGCCACTGCCGCTGAGCGCACGAGCATCGAGCGTCTCCTGCGTGCACACATCGGGAGCCAGTCCTCAACTTTCGCGGCCGCTCCCCCAGATTTTGGGAATGGCAGAGTGTGTGCGATGACGCGCGCGTTCCCGGTGTTGCGGCGCCCAGAAGGCGCGGCGCAGGCAATCAGAGGCTGCGGCTTTCACTCGAATGAATTCGCGGGCAAATCGAGGCGGGACGATCGATCGCGCTGCAACGCACGGGCGGGATGGTCACGCTGGCTGCAGTCGAGACGCGCTGAGCGGCGACCTCGGATGATTCCGTGAGCCCGGCTGTCTCGCCCTTGAATGGGCCGTTAATCCGCCAGCTCAGATCGCCAGGGACAGTGCTGGGACAATTTTGGGATGCGGTCTGATATCACGTGACAACAAGTCCTTTGTTGCACTTAGGAACTCCCCTCCTATATCTTTGATTCGTAGGCAGCCTACTTCCGTTTCACACGGCAGAGGTCACTGGTTCGAGCCCAGTACCGCCCACCACTGATCAAGAACTAGAGCAGATATCGCCTCGGCCCGTACGGGACGGAGGCCCTTTCAGCATCACCGTAGCGAGATTCCGAGCGCCGAAGCGCGCCGGTTGCTAACGAGGGGTCAATGACTATAATGACTATGTTGACCACCTTAGGTGAGAACTCATGGACACGGACATCTGGACGGTCGCTCAGGCCAAAGCGAAGCTGAGCGAGCTCATCGAAAACGCCCGCACGCATGGGCCACAGACCATCACCCGCAACGGCCGGAGGGCCGCAGTCGTCGTCGACGCCGCCGAGTGGGAGCGCAAGACCCAGCGTGGCGGCTCGCTGGCCGATTTCTTCAACGCCTCGCCGCTCGGCGGCTCGGGGTTGAAGCTCCGTCGCTCCAAGGATCGCCTGCGCTCGATAGAGTTGTGAGTTTTCTGCTCGACACGAACGTCGTCTCCGAGTGGACCAGGCCGCGGCCCAACGCGGGTGTCGTCGAGTGGCTCGCCGAGGTCGATGAGGACGAGGTGTTCTTGAGCGTTGTAACGTTCGCCGAGCTTCGCCACGGCATCGAGCGCCTAGCCGCCGGCGCGCGGCGCCGGCGGCTCGACGAATGGCTGCGGAACGTCCTGCCCTTGCGATTCGAAGGGCGAATCGCCGGAGTCGATGGAGCGATCGCCGATGAGTGGGGACGACTGGTGGCCCGCTGCGAGGCGCGCGGGCGCCCCATTCACGCGATGGATGCGCTCATTGCCGCCACCGCGCAGGTCCATGGTCTGACGCTGGTTACCCGAAACACGGCGGACTTTCAGGCGTCCGTGAAGTCGCTCCTAAATCCCTGGACGTAGCCACGGACGCATTTAGCCGACGCGCGGCGCGGCGAGTCCTGGGGAAGGTTGAGTGGCAGTCGAAGAGGCGGAAATTGCCGGCCGGATGACATGTGCTGGGACAACTTTGGGACAGTGCGGTCGTGACATTGCGTGATATCAAGTGACATCACGTGATACCAAGTAGCTGTTGCAACTGGGAACTCGCCTCGCATATCGTTGATTCGTAAGCACCCTACTTCCGTTTCACACGGCAGAGGTCACTGGTTCGAGCCCAGTGCCGCCCACCACCGGCAGCCCGCGCCCTCACATCACCCCGAGCAGTTGCCACCAGTCTCGGCGCCCATAAAGGAAGCGAACAATCGTCACTCCGCGTTCCCGTGAGGGACATAGAAGATCAGGATGCTCTCGAAGTCTTTCACCGGCCACTTCCGAATACCCACCAGAGCGGGATCTCTCACCACAAGCGGCGAACCGATCTCCGGCTGATCGAGCAGCAACGCACAGCTTGCCTCCGCCTGTGACAAGAAACGTTCGGCGAGCTCCTCGCCGCCCTCCGCTGCGAGGTAGACAGCGTGTTCGACGAGATCGCGCCGAGCCGCCGCCCGTATGTAGAGCCTTGGCACTACCGCTTGCGTTTCGCCGCTTGCTTCACGCGGGCGAACGCCTCGGCGCGAATCGCCTTCCAGTCATCGCCCGTTAAAGCCGTCTCCTTTGACTGCAATCCCTCCCGAAGCAGCGCTGCGAGGTGCTCCTCGGCCTTCTGCTTCTCATCGTTACGTATCAGTTCGCGAACGTACTCACTCGCGCTGCTGTAACGACCGGCGGCGATCTGCCGATCGACGAAGTCTTTCAGTGGTTCCGGGAGCGAAATGTTCATGGTCTGCATGCGAGCCTCCATAGTCGCGATGCTATCATTGAATGACATATGTTGCCATTACTTGCCATGACAGAGACAGCGGCTATTGGACCTCTCAGTGCGCATAACCATCGAGGGACGGGGCCTCCGCGGAATTCGCTGCCCGGGTTGGCCGTGTCGTGAGCGATTCCAAGAAAGCCGCTGGCGCTGCGTCAGCCTGGAAGCGCCATGACCAGTCCAAAGACAGCCAGCAAAACAAGTAGCGAGACCAGAAGCACTGCCAGAATGTTCTCGTGAACGCGCGTTCGATAAAGAAAGCGCCATCAAGCCTAAAGACCTCTCTGCTGTGCGTGGTTGCCGTGATTTCCTATAATCAATGACTTATGAAATCGAAACTGAGGCTGGAGTCGAGGAAAGCGCTGCTAGAGGCGAATCAACGCCTTAGGCCCGAGCAGCGTGTTCAGGCTTCCGTCGCGCAGAGTCGGGTAGTTGCCCAACTTCAGGAGGCGGGCCGCAAGCTTCGGGGGCGCGCCAGATGAGAGCGCGCGGCCCCGGCGAGTCCGCCAAACTCCTTCTGGATGTTGTCGAGGTACTCGCGGCCCGTTCGATTGACTACGCGGTGATTGGTGCGCTCGCCGCTTCTCTTCACGGTGCCGGGCGTGCGAGTCTCGATGCCGATCTCGTCGTTTCGGCTGGCGTAATGGAGGGGACGCGAATCGATGAGGCCCTGAAACGGGCGGGGCTTACCACTGAGCTTCGGCGCGGAGATCTCGGGGACGCCATTCCCGGGCTCGTGCGGGTCAACGACTCCTTTGGAAACCAGGTGGACGTTCTCCTGGGCATTCGCGGTCTCGATCCGAAGGCTTTCTCGCGCACGGTCGAAGTGCCGTTCGAGGGAGCCCGGCTGCGCTTCGTCGGGCGGGAGGATTTCATCGCGATGAAGGTTGCAGCCGGAGGCCCGATCGATCTGCTGGACGCGGAAAACGCTATCGCAGCGGATCCAAAGTCGCTCGATGTGGAGTTAGTCAGGAATCTTGGCTTGCGATTTGGAGCGAGCACGTCTGCATCGCTGGAGAGAATGCTCGGAGATCGGGGCTTGGGTCGTCGGAGATCCCACGATCAGGGGTACGGAGTGGATGACGACCTCGAGTAGGCGGTTGGTGTGGCAGCGAGCGTGTCTGAACGCGGGATGTTGTTTGGTCGCAGGATCAGACGTCTGGGACAATTTTGGGACAGTGCGGACGTGACGTTGCGGGGCGTCCGCGCGCCCGGTCGAGGAAGGAATTCGTGGAATCTTGACGCCTCGCCCTCCCGGTATTACTTTATGACTACCTAGAACATGAGCATTCAATCACCCTGATGGCCGCTACCAGCCTGAAACTCCCTGAAGACCTCAAACGCCGCATCGAGCGACTGGCGAATGCCGCAAACAAGACGCCCCACGCGTTCATGGTCGAAGCGCTGGCTCGTGAAGCTGAGCGATCGGAACTGAGGGCGCGCTTCGCCGACGAGGCAGCGCGTTCCGAGGAGGAAGCGCTCTCGAGCGGAAAGGCCTTTGAGCTCACCTCTGCGTTTGACTATCTGGCCGCGCGAGCGACCGGCGCCAAGGCGCGGCGCCCCAGAGCCCGTGCATGGCGACGGTCGAAATAACTCGGGGAGCGTTTGCTGACCTCGAACGGCTCTTTGACTTCATCGCCGCCGAGAGTCCCCAAAAGGCGCGTGAACAGATTCTGAGCGTGCGAAAGGCCTTTGAGCTCCTGGCTGATCATCCTCTCCTCGGACGGCCCGCTGAAAAGGGTCGACGCGAGCTCATCCTCTCGCGCGGCCGTTACGGGTACATCGCGAAGTACCGTTGGCTCCCGGCCGAAGACATCGTCCTCATTCTTGCCGTTCGACACCAGCTTGAGGCGGGATACGCCGGCGATTAGAGCGCCGCGCTTAGTGACCGCTGCTCGCGGACGGCCTGTAACGCGTTGACAGTAAAAGGCTGGAGCAGGAGCTAGACGATCTTGTTCATGGGGAAAGCGTTCCATGAGCAAGACGCCACTCGCGGCGATATCCGAGCGACCCCCGTATGCGCCCCTCTTGACGTAGGGCCACGATTCGGCCGCGACGCGGACCAGCCTCTGGAACTGCTACGCTGGTGGCATCCAATCCTTCGATGCGAGGGAGCGTCGTGGCAAAGCCAAACTACCATCAGGCAAAGAAGCAACGGGAGCTGGCAAGAAAAGCGCGCCAGCAGGAGAAGCAGCAGCGCAGGAATGCCCGCACGAAGGTCGCGGACGCGAGCCCCCAGGTCAAGGCGCCCGAGGAGGCGGCGAGCACGCCGGGCCCTGCGGCACAGTCGGGCAATGAGACTGCCGCACCTGGGGACTCCCGCTTCCGTCACGGCGACTGACCGGTTTCAAATCCGAAAACAGTCCGACGCGCCACGAAGTGGTGTAGCCTGTAGCGTGTCGAACCTCTCGACATGTGCCTTAAGACCGCCGGCGGCGGGGCGCCTCTACCGAACCTCCTGCTCCAAAACCTATGACGCCCCATCCAGCTGACCTCATCAGGACTGCCGCTGAGCGGCTCGCGCACGAAGAACACGAGCGCGCCGAAAAACGACGCCGGGAACTGGCCGAGCAGCGTTCCGAGCTCAATCCGCCCGATGTGCGTATTCGTACCTGGGAGAAGGTTCACCAGCTGCGCTTGCCGGCCGACCCAATGCATCCCATCCTTGATGTAATTGCAGTCGGCACGCGGCTGACGCTCGCGGACGTGCGAGAAGAGCAGCGAATCCGGGCGACCCGGACAGCGAACAAGCCTCCGGGATGAGCACGCCGCGATGAGTGTGTGCTCGATTGTAGCCGCCGGTCACCGCGCTTCAGGTACCGGGAAGCGGACATGAGACTCGCTCCTGCGGCTGCGACGCGGCGCGGGCGGATGGATCAGTTACGGCACGATTGGGCCGCCGCAAGCGTACTGCGAGCGGCATTCCCAGCAGTCCAACAGCTCCGCATCGAGTTGAAGTTTGCAGAGCCGGGTTCGAGCGCGCCGACTCCGCAGTCGCACGTGCTCTATCCGCCGGCCCGGGCTTTTTTCGCCTACCCCTGCCCCTACGCGGACTGCACCGGGCAGTTCAACCTCGCTGGCGCCGTGACTGCGGCGATGTCGAATCCGACGCACCAGGCCGCAGGTGTGCTCGAGTGCGGTGGCTCGCGCGGCGGCGATCATTCGAAGCGATCCTGCCTGTTGCGGGTCGTGTATGAGGTCACCGCGTCGCTTCAGCAGAAAGCAGCTCGGTGATCAACGACGCGGGTGCTCTGCGGTCAATCCGCTCCGCGCTCGGCGTGCTTGGAGTCGTTCATAGCGCGTATTCGAACCTCGCCCGGATCGTCCTTGGGATCCCGGGGTGAACGACGTAGTCGGGTGTGGCGTAGGCTTCGTTCGACAGTCGTGAGACGTAGTAGTACTCGATGTCGCTCCACTTCGCATCGGCGAGGTTGAACACGTCGACGGCAAACAGCCATCGCCCGGGCCGCTGGTATCCCACCTCGAGATCGAGTGTCGTATAGGCCGGCGATCGCGCGCTGTTGTCTTCGAGCAGCGGCGACTCGCCAAAGTGGCGGGCTCGGATCGAGCCGAACCACCCGGATGGTTGCCGTGCGGTCAAGCCGGCATCGATCACATTGGTGGGGCTATTCGGAATGTATCGCCCCGTAATGGCGATGGGTGTGACACACGGGTGACTGGGGGCCGCGTCACTACAGCCTAGGTCATCCGCAGGCACGTCGTGATCGAAGCGGCCGCGCGAGAACGCCGCGTTGAGATCACCGTGCAGCCAGCTGTTGAACCTGAAGGTATTGCCCCACTCGACTCCCGTGCGAGTCGTTGCACCACTCGGGGCCGTTACGCCGGCGTCTCCATCGAACACCAGCTCGCTCTGGAGCTTGAGCTGGAAGGCATCGAGCGTCGTATGCCAGAGCGGCAGTGGATTGGTGGCAATCCCGAGCTCCGCGCTGGTCGCACGAGTCAGCGGCGTTACCGGCGGAACGTCCGTGTTTTGACCACTGCGTGTGACACCCCGGGCATCGTTGCTGTGATAGCCGTCGGCCACGGTGACGAAGTAGGAGGTCTCAGCCCACGGTCCCAGGATTAAACCGAACTTCGGACTGAAGATGTTCGCGCGGACAGTGCCATCGTTACACCCGAGCGGATCACTCTCGAGGTTGCAGCTGCCGTCGGGGTTTCGCATCTTGTCCCTGACATCAAAGTCGAACTCGTCTTCGCGCAGCCCGAGGACCGTGCGAATCGTGTTGCTCCAGGCGGTGCTGTTCTCCAGATAGACGGCGCCATTGGATTCGACCACGCCGGCGTCCTGCCGGGTGGACAGGTACCGACGTTGGAAGGTGGCGTCGATGGCCACGTCCCGAATGTCATCTACGCGCGCCTGGACCCCGAGCACGGTCGAGCTCGGACGACCCCAAAGTGTCGCGAACCAGGTCTTCGAGGCGTCGAACCCGTACACGACACGATCGTCGTGCTGCAGCATCTGATCGCCGTAGGTCGGATCCTTCAGGTAGTACGTGAAGTCGGAGTACAAGTCGAGCTTGTAGCGAATCAGGTAGGCAGAGAACTGCACTTGATCGTCCTCGGACCGCTCTACGCGGTTGAAGGACAGACTGTAGCGACTGGAAATGCCTCCGTCGGAAGGATTCAGGCTTCCGAATCGACCGATGAGCCCATCTGCAATCGCACGCTCTGGTACCTGGTCGGTTGAAGCCCAGCGACCCGAATAGGCCATCGCCGTGAGGGTAAAGAAGTCCTGGGCATCACCGCGGTGATAGCGCACAACGCCATTGAGGCGGTTGTAATCATCCGGGTTATCGAAGGGACCATCGTTGTGATAGAGGTCGCCGGCGCCGAGCAGGGCTCCGCCCCAAATGGCCGTCGAGCCCAGGAGCAAGGCGCGACGGTAACCATCCTGTCCGAACCCCAGCGTCGCGGAATCGGGAACGGAGTCCACGAGATCCATGCGAACGGCGCCCGCCGTGGCGAAGTCTCCCTCGTCGGCGTAGTACGGGCCCTTCCTGTAGTGGAGGTCGCTCACCAGCTCAGGGATCAGGAAATTAAGATCGGTGTAGCCTTGACCGTGAGCATGGGTGGGCATGTTGACCGGCATGTCATCGACCTCGGTGGCCAGGTCGGTGCCGTGATCTAGGTTGAACGCCCGCACGAAGTACTGGTTGGCTTTGCCCTCCCCCGAGTGTTGGGTGACGATGAGTCCCGGCACATTTTCGAGCACCGCGCCCGGGCGCAGCAGGGGCTGGCTCGCCAGGTCCTGCTGCCTCACATCGCCCTGCGAGGCCGCAGTCATGTTGCTCACGCCGGTGGCGATGATCGTAATGGTCTGCAGGTCGGAGGTTCCCTCGGTGCCGCCTGCCTCGGCAAGCGCAGGGGAAGAAACGGCAAGGACGGCCCCGCTCAGGCCGGCCAGCAGGGCCCGCCGCGGGACGAGTAATCTGTTCACACACGGGACTCCCGGGTGACGGGTATGAGGTTCTACTGATTCGTCATACCCATGAAGCATTGTAGGGTGGAAGATGGGCCCGGGAGTCAGGAGTTTCCCTTACGTCCTTTGGCAGCTCCTCACTCGCCCGGGTGATTTGGCCCAAGGGCATGATCGGATGCGATCGCGATGCAACAGCGGGGACGAGCCATGCGGCGACTGACGATCTCGATAGACGATGCACTCGCACAGACCTTCGACAAGCTGACGGTGGAGAAGGGATACGAAAACCGATCCGAGGCGTTTCGCGATCTGCTGCGGAACGAACTCGATAGAAAGCGTCTGCAGGGAGGGGAATCGAAGTTTTGCGTTGGAGTCCTGAGCTATGTCTTCAATCACCATGAGCGCGACCTATCCCGTCGGCTTACCGCCAAGCAGCATGAGCACCACGACGTTACCGTGGCGACGCTGCACGCGCATCTCGATCACGACAATTGCGTCGAAAGCGTGATACTCCGCGGACCCACCGCTGCTGTAGTGGAGTTTGCGCAATCGGTCATTGCAGAGAAGGGTGTCCGCCACGGAGAGTTTCGTCCGATACCGGTAGATGTGGACGGCGGACACCGCGGTCACCAGCACGTCCGACCCTATACGTGACCGGCACGGACTGGCTGGGTCTGGTACGCGGGCGCAAGCCGTCGGGCTCCTCTAACTGGCCTGGAGCGGGGCTTGCCACTGGAGGTAGTGCCCGCAACGCGCGGATGACACTGAGTCCACCTGCGCTTCGTCGGGCGGGAGGATTTCATCGCGACCGATCGATCTGGCGGACGCGGAAAGCGCTATCGCAGCTGATCCAAAGTCGCTCGATGTGGAGTTGATCACGGATGCGCGGCGTCGCATCGGATCCCGACCAGGGCATCATCATCGGTCGAGGGACATCGGTCCACAAGACGGGATTTCGATAGGTACAGATGCGAATTCAACGCAATCCAACGGAGGAGTAAAAAGAGCCCGGAATAAAGGGCAAGTCAGAAAAGAGGAGGGATTTATGAATCTCACAAGATGGGAACCCTTCTATGGGATGGACAAGATGTTTAATCGGTTCCCGGCCTTTTTCGGCTATGAGCCACGGCTGGGTAGTGGTGAAAATCTTGATTTCGAGTGGGCACCTCCGGTTGACATCAGCGAGACTGATCAGGAGTACCTGATTCGCGCCGTGTTGCCGGCCGTCAAGAAAGAGGACGTGAAGGTCACGTACAAGGACGGCGTGCTCACACTGAGCGGCGAGCGCCGTAAGGAAGAGGAACAGGCAGGCGAGAAGTTCTACAGGGTTGAGAGCTTCTATGGGAACTTCCTGCGCTCCTTCGAGCTTCCGGATGCGATCGACGCCGGGGCGATCAAGGCCGTAGCGAAAGACGGCGTATTGACCGTTCATGTTCCAAAGACGGAGACGAAGAAGCTCGCGACGATCGCTGTCCAGTAGGGCAATCGTATCGAGCCATGCCGCGGACTAGGGCCAGGGGCCCGTCGTCCGCGGCATATTCTGTGCAATTTTCCCGCTAGCGCAGCTCCCCTCGAGCTCGCCGCCGCACGGCCGGCGAATGTCAGGACGTGTGAGGGGAATGCTTGTATTTCTCGAGCCGCTTTGCGGTCAGGCGGGTTCCGCACCGGCATTTGACGGCGGCCTCTTCATGGAGCTGCAGGAAGTCCGCCCCATTCCCGCGAAATATATCCTCATGCAGCGCGAGCCGCCGACCGCAGCTGCACTGCAGACCGTAATACCAGCTATCGTCCTTGAGGTCCTGCGGATCGATCGGGTCGAGCGTCATGAGAGTGAGCCCTCCCCCTGTTTGCGCCCAGAAGCCAAAATCTTGCCCTGCTGGCGGCGACAGGGCTGTCGTGGAGAGCCGAACCCTGATAGGAATTTGTGCGTAGCAATCTCCGAACCATCTCGGATACTCCTGTCGGTCAGACCCCGAGCGCGCGAACAGCGCCAATGCCGCGCCCATCTGCCGCACACGTCGGGCGCCGCATCCAGCACGCTGCCCGCGAGCGTACCGCTAAGACTGCCTGGGAGACTCAGCCGAGGGGCTCCACCGCGACCACGCGGGCGCCGCGGGCAGCCCGCGGCACGGAGCTCGAAAATCCCGCCGGCTTCACGATCAGCAGGTCGCAAGACAGGCAATCGAGCAGCCGCTCGGCCGTGTTGCCGATGAACGCCCGCTTGAGCCCCGAGCGCGACACGGCCCCCGTGACCACGATGTCGGCACCCAGGCGACGCGCCGCATCGCGGACTGCGGTCGTCGGATCGCCGGGGATGAGATGCCGACGGGCAGGAACGACATCCGCGGACCGCAGCACGCCATCGAGGCTCGCGGCAGCGCTCACGGCCGCCGCCTGCGCCCGCAAAGCAGCCGCCGGCCCCGGACCGGCCAGACCTGCGGTCGCAGTAGCATAGGCATGCACCGCGTGCAGCGTGCCATGCAGGGCGGCCGATACCGCGCCGCCGGTCGCAAGGATCTCCTCGTCGAGCTTCGCAGGTTTCGCGAAGGCATGACTCGGATCGAGCGCCAACAGGATCGTCGGTCGGTGATAAGGCCGCGTGCGCTTGACCAACAGCACCGGAACCGGGCTCAGGCGCAGCAGCTCCCAGTCTGACAGCTTCAGTAACCCTTGGGCGACGCGGCGGCCGGCATGACATTCCGCGACGATGAGATCCGCGCCGATCTCGAGGGCGCGCCGGACGATCGCCTCGTAGGCCGGGTAATCACACTCCGCCGACACGCTGACCTTTCCGGTGTGGAGCCGGGCGCGTGCCGCGACACGCTCGAGCCGCTGCAGGTATTCGCTGCGCTCGTCGCATTCCAGTCTCTGGGTGTGCTGCGCGGCCATCCCGAGCATGTCCGTGTAGTACGGGGAGTCGATGGCGTGAAAGAGCTCGAGATCGGCAGCCAGCGAGCGAGCCAGCTGCACGGCTTTGTTCACCGCGGGGAGCGAGCGCGCCCCCGGGTCTTTGACGGCCGCGAGAATCCGTCGAATGGCCTGCATGCCAGTATCAGGGCTCAGTCGCGCCGGAACCGCAAGCTACGACTAATACCTACGGCGCCACCGGACACTACTGATTCCGCCGGTCGCGGCTCCTTATCAATCTGGCCTCACAAGGAGGCCACGTGCCGTCGAGTGCTCATCCGGTGCCGCGCACGCTCCGGTGGATGTTCGTGCTGTGCCTGCTCGGCAACGCGAGCGCGAGCCTGGGAGCCACGGCAGAGTTCCATGCGGGGCCGTCAGTTGCGCGCGCGGGCGATCGGCGCCTCCTCGAGGGGCTCTACGTACATCGCCAGGACGATGCCCTTCTCTGGAGTCGCGCAGGAAGGGCCACCTTGCAGGCCCGGACGTTCCTCGGGGTGCTGCAGTCGGTTGCCAGCTACGGACTGCGGCCGGAGGACTACGACGCTGCCGAGCTGGCCGCCGGGACGACGGCACTCGAGTCGCGGCCGGCGGGCGCCGCCGACTGGAGGCGTTACGACCTTGCGCTCAGCAGCGCGGCTCTCGCTCTGGTTCGGGACCTGCACTACGGCCGTATAGATCCGCACGCAGCCGGTTTCGACATGCCGCTGCGAGCGGAAGGCTTCGATGCAGCAGCGCTCGTCGAACGACTGGCCGCCGGCGCCGACCCGGCCGCGGTGCTGGCCAGCATCGAGCCGGGCTACCTGCACTACAGGCTGCTGCGCCAGTCGCTCGCGCGCTATCGCAATCTGGCGGACGCGCCCGCACTCCCCGCGCTGCCGCCGTTGCCGCACAGGTCCGTAAAGCCCGGCGAGCCCTATGAGGGCGCCGCGGCGCTGCGGCGGCGCCTCGCGGCCATGGGCGATCTGCCGACCGAGCAGGCATCGCTCCCCGATGAGCTGCTCGATGACGGGCTGGTCACCGCACTCAAGCGCTTCCAGTCCCGGCATGGCCTCGCCGAGGACGGCGCGTTGGGGGCAGCCACGCTCAGCGCCCTGCGGGTTCCGTTCGCGCAGCGCGTCCGGCAGATCGAGCTGACGCTCGAGCGCTGGCGATGGGTTCCGCCGCTGCGGCCGCCGACCGTCATCGTCAATATCCCGGCGTTTCGGCTGTACCTGATACGCACCGCGGTCGATGACGAGGCGGACATGCTGCGTATGAACGTCATCGTCGGCCGTCGGTATCCGCAGCTGCATACACCGGTGTTCACGGCAGACATGACGGCAGTGCTGTTTCGGCCGTACTGGGACGTTCCGCCGAGCATCGTGCGGCATGAGCTGCTCGCGGACCTCAGAAAGGATCCGCACTACCTCGAGGACCACGACATGGAACTGGCGAGTAACGGAACGGGCGCATCCGCCAGCTCGCTCAGCGCGACACCCGAGAATCTCGCCGCCCTCGCGGCCGGACGCCTGCGGTTGCGCCAGCTTCCGGGCGCGGACAATGCGCTCGGGTTGATCAAGTTCGATCTCCCCAACCGCTACGACGTCTACCTGCATTCGACGCCGGCGCAGCGGCTGTTCGCCGAGCCGCTGCGGGCCTTCAGCCACGGCTGCATCCGGGTGAGTGATCCTGTCGCGCTGGCGACCGAGGTACTGCGCGGGACTCCGGGCGAGTGGACGCCGGAAAAAATAAGCGCCGCGATGAATGGTCAGGCGACCTTCCGGGTGATGCTGGCACATCCCGTGCACGTGCTGATCCTGTACGGCACGGCGGTCGCCACCCAGGACGGCGCCGTGCACTTCTTGAACGACATATACGGACAGGATCGCCGGCTCGAGACCCTCCTCGGGCTCAGGCCGATCGCGCCACGGCCGTGATCACCGGTCTCTCAGGCGCCCGGTGTCGGCTATGGGCGCTCGTTCCGTTCAGACGCGCTCGACCCATTGCGTTCCTTCCTTCACGTAGCGCCGCTTGACCGCCGCCCAAGCGATACGGTGGGCGGCCTCCTCCTGCCGCGGATCACCCCTATGGGCGTCAAAGGCATGATTGAAAGCCTCGCGGTAAATGTCCTGCGCGTGCTCGGGAAGATGGCTGCGCACGGATGGGGGCAGCTCTGCGTTGTAGCTATATGGCATCGTATCTGCTCCCGCACGTTGCAGCCGCGCGGCCTCAGCGCTTTGCCGCCTCCGGGGTGGGGAGGCTGTGCACCGCCAACAGTCGCAAGACGTCCTCCGGAATATGTGCCTGCACTGCGCTCGCAGTCTCGCGAACCAGATCCTTGCCTACCTCGGCCGCGACATGCGAGCGCAGCGAATCCGGTATCGCCTTGCGCAGCAGCCCAAGAAAGCGCGGCTCGGCCATCACGACCAGGCGGTCGAATTCATCGTGCTCTCTCGCGTGTTCCAGCTGCTCGACAATCCTGCGAGCAAAGAGCTCCGCTTCATGTCTGCGCGGCCGTTTCTCCCCACCGGTGGCGTGGCGAGCGACTGCGCCACGCCGGCTGCCAGCGGGTGCTGCGTGGTCGAAAACCCGCCCGGGACGATCGGACTTGAAATCACGGTCGTGAAGGCGCGCCTGCGGGTCGCTCAGCCGGCTGACGAAAGTCGGCGTGCCGAGCTGTGATTGCAGGTCGTAAAAGTCGGCCTCGTTCTCACTGGCCGCCACGACGCGAATTCGCATGACTGGTCCTCCGGCTGGCGATTGAAAAACTACATCTCAGGCTCGGGCTCAGCCGAGGAATGCTCCCGCGGCTTCTCGGGCTTCTCAGTTATCGTCGCCTCGGTGAGCATCAACACACTGGCTACCGAGACCGCATTCTCGAGCGCGGTCCGGACGACTTTGACGGGATCCACGATCCCGGCTTCCACCAGGTCGACGAACTGCTTGCGCGCGGCATCGAAGCCGAGGTTGCCGGTACCGTTCAGCATGCGATCGACTACCACACCGCCATCGGCGGCGGAGTTCTCCGCGATCTGCCGGGTCGGCACCTCGAGGGCACGCCGCAGGATCTGCACGCCGGTGCGTTCATCGCCGACGCATTCAGCTTCGAGGGCGGCGACGGCAGCGCTCGTGCGCAGCAGTGCGAGCCCTCCCCCCGGTACGATGCCCTCTGCCACGGCCGCCCTGGTCGAGCTGATGGCATCATCGAGGGCCTCCTTCTTCGACTTCATCTCCGATTCCGACGGCGCGCCGACGCGAATCACGGCGACGCCTCCCGAGAGCTTGGCGAGCCGCTCCTTGAGCTTGTCGCGATCGTAGTCGCTGGTTGTCTTGTCGATCTCCTTGCGAATCATCTGGATGCGGCCGTCGATCTCGGTCTTGCTACCGCCACCACCGATGATGGTCGTGTTTTCCTTGTCAACGACCACGCGTTTGGCGCGACCAAGCTGCTTGAGTTCGACGTCTTCGAGCTTGATGCCGAGCTCTTCTGAGATGACCTGGCCACCGGTGAGCGTCGCGATATCCTGCAGCATGGCTTTACGGCGGTCGCCAAACCCCGGTGCCTTGACCGCGACGCTCTTCAGGACACCGCGCATCTGATTGACGATGAGTGTGGCGAGGGATTCGCCCTCGATCTCCTCGGCAATGAAGACGATCGGCTTGCCGGCTTTTGCTACCTGCTCGAGCAACGGCAGGATATCCTTGATGATATTGAGCTTGCGATCGCACACGAGCACATAGGCGTCCTCGAGCACGGCCTCCATAGTGTTGGGGTCGCTGACAAAATAGGGCGAGAGGTAGCCGCGATCGAACTGCAGCCCCTCGACCACCTCGAGCGTGGTCTCGGTGGTCTTGGATTCCTCCGCGGTGATCACCCCATCGCCTCCCACCTTCTCCATGGCGCTCGCGACGAGCTCACCGATCGCGGAGTCGTTGTGCGCCGATATCGTCGCGACTTGAGCCCTCTCCTTGCGGCTGCCTACTGGCTTCGCCATGCCCTTGAGCGCCTTGACCGCCGCCTCCAGAGCACGGTCCAGGCCCCGCTTGAGATCGATCGCACTGGCCCCTGCAGCGATGTTGCGCAGCCCCTCGGCGTACATCGCCTGAGCGAGCACCGTAGAGGTGCTGGTGCCATCGCCCACCAGGTCGCCGGTCTTCTCTGCTGCTTGACGCAGCATGCGCACGCCGAGATTCTCCTCCGGGTCGGCAAGCTCCATTTCCTTGGCGATCGTGACGCCGTCGTTGCAGACGAGCGGCGCGCCCCATTGCTTCTGGATCAGGACCGACTTCGACTTCGGCCCGAGGGTGATGCGCACGGCGTCGGCAAGCTGCGCGGCTCCGCGCAATACCTTTTCACGAGCGGCGGCCCGAAAATGCACCTGTTTGGCGCTCATGAAGGCCTCCTGGGGCGCTGCAAGGAACCTACTTGTAATGTGTGGCGCGAGGCATGCGCGATCCGAGAAAGTACCTACATCACCTGACCGAGGTCCGCCCACCCGGCATAGGAGTCTCAGTGATGCCTGCCAAACTCCGACCTCAGCGCCCCAACTGCTGCAGGACCTGCGACACGACATCCACGCGGGTCGTGTCAGCGTCGATCACCCTGAGTCCCTCGTCTGCGTCGATCGGCTCGAAGCGTGCCTGCTGCAGCTCGAGCACACGCCGATCCGCTTCAGAGGCGTCCGCACCGGCGCGTTCCCGGGCAGCGATGCGCGATTCCAGCACCTCGCTCGGCGCATGACAGAAGACGAGTCTCACCTCGGCGTGGCACTCCGGGCCGAGTGAGCTCAATCGCCGGCGCTCCGCACGCCGCTGGCAGGTCGCATCGACGATGACCGAGATACCCCCGTCGAGTGTCGCGGCAGCGCACTGCCGCAGCCTCTCATAGGTTGCCGTGCTCATCGCTGCGGAATATAGCCCCTGATCGAGTGCCGCTCCGGAGCGCTGTTCTGCACTGAGCCCTGCGAGGCGCTTTCGCTCGATATCGGACCGCACATGGACAGCCCCCAACGATGAGGCGAGCCGCTCGGCGAGCCAGGTCTTGGCCGAGCCCGACAGGCCGCACATCAGGATGAGCCGCGGGCGGCGCTCCGCGAGCAGCTCCCGCGCGCAGTCGAGGTATTGGCCGTACTCCTCGCGGCTGGCTGCGCGGGTCTGCACCTCGGGCGCGTGCGCCGCGCGCAATGCCGCGACCTTGGCTCGTACGAGCGCCCGATGCGCGCCGTAGAGGTGCAGCAGGCGGCAGGCGGAGTAGTCACCGGTCTCAAAGAGGTAGCCGCCGACGAATGCCTGCGCGTGGGCAGCGACCCTCCGTGCATGGAGATCCATGTAGAGGGTTGCGATCTCTTCCGCCACGTCGATCCAACGGAAGGCCGGCTCGAATTCAATACAGTCGAAGGGCAAGAGGCGTCCAGCGAAGCGCGCGATGTTGCCCGCATGCAGGTCCCCGTGACACTCGCGCACCCGGCCTGCTGCGCGCCGGCTGGCCATCGAGGCTGCGGCGGCCTCGATTCGGCTCTGGTAGGAATCGCCGAGACTCTGCGGCCAGCGCGCCACATCGAGCTGCTCCGCCGCCTGCTGACATTCTGCGAGATTGCGCAACAGGAGCGCTCGCACGCTTTCAGGCCGTCCCCACGGCTCTCGCCCATCAGCGCGCGGCAGCCCCTGGTGCAACCGCGCGAGTTCGCGCCCGAAAGCAGCCAGTGCTGCGGGCGCGAGCTCCCCGTTGGCGAGCAACGCCCCGAGCTCATCCGCCGCGCGGAACTGGTGCATGCAGACCGCGTGATCGATGACCTCGCCCTGGCCATCGATGCACGCATGCTCTGCGTCCAGGGTAACCGAGCAGATACGCAGATAGAGCTCCGGAGCGAAGCGGCGGTTGAGCCGCAACTCCTCGGCACAAAAGAACGCTCGGCGCTCGACCGAGCGCAGGTCGACGAAGGGAAACTGGACGGGCTTCTTGAGCTTATAGGCAAGCTCCCCGGTCAGGAAAACCCAGGAGATATGGGTCTCAACCAGCTGGATGCCGTGCACCGCGTGAGGATAGGCCGCGGGGCGCAGCAACGCCCTCAACCGCTCCGGCAAGCCGGTGCTCATGCGAAAAAGCCTGCTCTGGCCGGCCAGCTCATGCGCATCGCCAAGAGTGCATATGGCCCCCCGCGCGGCGACCCGCGCAGATCGCCCGCCTGGCGTGTTCTGCATGTCATGGGGTGGCGTCTGATCAGGAGTATCCGCCGATTCTCAGCCAGGCAACACCCGCGTTCGCCGACATCGCGAAGCGGGGGAAACTACCTATGCCTGCCCGGCATATCCGTATGTCGACCGAAAGCCCGCAGCGCTAGCCTTTCCCCAGGTGGTCACGCTGGTGCTGGCCTGGTTCTTCCGCGAAGGGCAGTGAACCGCGCCTGAGAGGAGATACCATGGAACGCGAAACGATGCACCGGCTGCTGCGCGACATGATGCTCTCGCGCATCTTCGAGGAGCGGGCGGCCGAGGAATACCAAAAGGGCAACATCGTCGGGTTCCTCCACCTCTACCCGGGCGAGGAGGCGGTTGCGGCTGGCGTCATCAACGCCGCCGGGCCTTCTGACTATATCGTCAGCACGTACCGCGAACACGCCCACGCGCTGGTACGCGGAGTGCCGGCGCGCGCCGTGATGGCCGAACTGTTCGGCAGAGCGACCGGCATGTCCGGCGGCATGGGCGGATCGATGCACATGTTCGATCGCGCGCGGCGCTTCATGGGCGGCTACGGGATCGTCGGCGAGACCTATCCGATCGCGATCGGCATCGGCTACGCGATCGCACTGCGCGCTCTACCGGAATCGGTCATCTGCTTCTTCGGTGACGGGGCGGTCAATCAGGGAACCTTCCACGAGTCCCTCAACATGGCAGCGCTGTGGCGTCTGCCGGTGCTGTTCGTGTGTGAGAATAATCATTACGCCATCGGCACCGACGTCCATCGTCACTCTGCTGTGCCCGAAGTCTACAAGCGGGCAGCTGCCTACAACATCCCGGCCGAGAAGGTGGACGGGATGGATGTGCTCAAGGTTCACGGCGCAGCGCGCCACGCGCTGGATCGCATCCGCCGCGCCGGCGGCCCGCAGTTCCTCGAGTTCGAGACCTACCGCTTTCGCGGGCACTCCATGGCCGACGCCGGCGCATATCGCCCGCCGGTGGAGGTGAAGGCCTACCAGAACATCGATCCTGTGACGATCGGGGCGCGCGAGATCGAGTATCGCTATCCGAGCCGGGCCGAGCTCGCCGAGGTGGGCCCCGACAACATCGCCCGCCTGACCGAGCACATGGTGTCGGCCGGCCACCTCGAGGAGGCGGAGATCGCACAGCTCAGGAAGGAAGTCGAAGCGGAAGTCGAGGACGCCGTGCAGTTCTCGCTCTCGAGTCCTCAGCCGACCATGGACGATGCCTGGCGGCATTTGAACTGCAATCGGCGCCACGAGCAGCTGATGCTGGCGTGAGGAGTCAGATATGACACAGGAACTGCTCTACTGGCAGGCTCTCAACAAGGCCCTCGATGCGGAGATGGCCGCGGATGAGTCGGTCTTCGTGCTCGGTGAGGACGTCGGGCTTTATGGCGGCAGCTACCGGGTGACCGAGGGCCTGTATGCCAAGTATGGAGAGGCGCGGGTACGCGACACCCCGATTTCCGAGAACAGCTTCACCGGGCTCGGAGTCGGCGCGGCCATGGTCGGCATGCGCCCGGTCGTCGAGATCATGACGATCAACTTCGCCATGCTGGCGCTCGACTCGATCGTGAACGGGGCGGCGAAAATCCCGTTCATGTCGGGCGGACAGTTCCCCATGCCGCTTGTCATCCGGGTCCCCGGCGGCGTGGCACGCCAGCTGGCCGCCCAGCACGCGCAGCGGCTCGAGTCCATGTTCATGAACGTCCCGGGTTTGCGCGTGGCGGTGCCCTCGACTCCGCAGGACGCTTACTGGCAGCTGCGCCAGGCAATCGCCTCCGATGAGCCCGTGGTGCTGCTCGAGCATGAGGTTCTGTATTTCACCAAGGGGCCGGTAGACACCATGGCGGCTCCGCCGCCGATTCATCAGGCCGCGATTCGCCGTCCCGGCAAGGACCTCACGCTCATCGGCTATTCGCGCACGGCACTGCAGGCACAGGAAGCGGCGGCCGAGCTCGCCGGGGAGGGCATCGAGGCCGAGGTGATCGATCTGCGCAGCCTCAATCCGATCGACTGGCAGACACTCGGAGACTCCGTCAACAAGACCCATCGGGTGCTCATCGTGGAGGAGGACTGTCGCCACGCCGGCGCTGGCGCCGAGATCGCCGCCAGCCTCGCCGAGCGCTGCTTCTTCTCGCTCGATGCGCCCGTACAGCGCGTCGCCGGACTCGATATCCCGACCCCCTACAACGGTGCACTCGAGGCGGCCAGCATTCCGCGCGTGCCCGACATCGTGCAGGCCGCCCGGGCGCTCCTGGTACCCGAGAAAGCCGCTGCATGAAGCACCCGATCAGCATGCCCGCCTTGTCGGACACGATGAGCAACGGGCGGCTGGTGAAGTGGCTGAAGGCCGTCGGTGATCCGGTCAAGCACGGCGAGGTGATCGCCGAGATCGAGACCGACAAGGCCATCATGGACGTCGAAGCGTTCCGTGATGGCTTTCTGAGCGGCCCTGTGGCCGCGGTGGATGCCGAGCTCCCGGTCGGAGAGACCATCGGCTACATGGCCGATACGTTGGCCGAGGCGCGCGAGGAAGCGAGTCCCGTCCCTGCGCCGGTGCCCAAAGGCACGCCCCCGATGGCAGCGGCAGCCGCTGCACCAGCGGCGTCGAGCGCGGCAGCGCAGGCGCCGCGACCCGTGCAACCCGTCCCGGGTGCGCGAGCCTCACCGTATGCGCGCAGGCTCGCCGAACAGCTCGGAGTCGAGTTGACCAGGCCCGGATCGACCCCTGCCCCACTGCATGCTGCGGACGTCCTCGCAACGGCACTGCGCCCCCCGGTGCCAGATCTCACGGGCGGGCCCCCGTACCGGATCGAGCGCAACACGGGCTTTCGTGAAGCCACCGCGCGGGCCATGATCGCGAGCCTCAGCACGCCCACGTTCCGCGTCACGGCGGGTTTATCGCTCGGCCCTCTCATCGCCAGGACAAAGGCTGGCGGCGGGTCGCTGAGTGTGCTGCTGGCGCGTGCCTGCGCGCTAACCATCGCGGAACACCCCTTGTTCAACGCTGCATACACTCCCGAGGGGATCGCGCATCGAGAGAGGATCGACGTCGGAATCGCCGTAGACAGCCCCGAAGGTCTGATCACCCCGGTGCTGCGTGATGTCGGCAGGCGCGCGCCTCCGGCGCTACTGAGTGACTGGCGCTTGCTGCTCGATAAGGCGCGGTCGCGGCGACTCACGCCGGCCGAATACAGCGGGGCCACCTTTTACCTGTCAGACCTCGGGATGTTTCCGTCTGTTTACAGCTTCGAGTCGATCATTCCCCGAGGGGCCGCTGCGCTGCTCTCGGTCGCCGCCGTACAGGGTGAGAAGGCGTTGTGTACGCTCAATTGCGATCACCGAGTAGTGTTTGGCGGCGATGCGGCTCGCTTCCTCGAGACGCTTGAGAAACACATAGGCGAGCTTGCAGCTTAGGGCTGCCGGGCTCGTGACCTGCGCCATGTCCACGGACGATCGCATCCCCATCCGTGCGCGCCCGACGCTCGCCATCGCGCGCGCGGCTTAGGGTAGGAGCCCGTACACGGTGAGCTGATTCGTGCCGACGACGTAGACCTTGCCGTTGGCCACGGTCGGCACCACGAACTTGACGGCATTCCCGCAGGTGTCGGTGCTCAAGGAGCTGCTGCTCCACAACGCCTTGCCGAGGCTGGTTGCGTCGTAGGCACGCAGAATCGCGGGTCCCGCGGCACCGGCACCCGGCGTCCCCGTACCGTTGGCGTTGGTATCGAGCGCCCACGCGATCGCCGCCGTTGCACTCGCACCCGCCGCCGAGACCACCACATTGACGCCCGGATACCCGTAGCTTTCCGTGCTCTGCGCTGCCGGCGAGCTGGCGAGCACGGCGTTGCTGATCGGATAGACCTTCACGTTGTCGCCCACGGCTCCGGCGTACACGTTCCCGTTCCAGTAGGACGCCGTCGTAAAGAAGCCGGTGGTGATCCCACCCCCCGTGTTGTTGACGGTTACCGCCTGGAGACTGGTGTTCGTCACCCCGTTGTACTGACCCATCTTGTCGCGGTCGACGAGGTACAGGATCGATTCCTTGTCGGCCGCGATGGCGAGGTGTGGACGGTCCGCCGATCCCGCGGCGTCGGCAAGCAGCACAACGCCGGCGGAGCCGAGATCCAGGTCGCTCTGGTCGAGACTGAGCTGATCGGCGGGCGTAAAGAAATCGGCCACGTCCAGACTGCTCGTCAACTTCACCAGCGTGTCGCCGAAATTGTCGTTGGGGGCAAGCGGTGGCAGTCCCGTGACATTGAAGGGACCGTTGGCGCTCGAGAAATAAATGTTGCCACTGCTGTCGGCCGCAGGCCCCGCCCCGGCCATCCAGATCGCGGCGCCCGTCGACTCGGGCGAGTTCGGTGCGGTGTTGAACGCCCCCACCTGCGTGAGTGCAGTCTTGTCGTAGCCAATGACCCAACCGTAGTAGGTGTTGGCGTCCCCATAGGAGCCGAACGAGACATAGACCGTATTGCCCGAGAGCAGCAACGCCGGACGCTGCATGTGCACCGACGGGTCGAACGCGATGCCGGACACCGTGGCACTGATCACGACGGGCGATGAGGACTCCTCGGCGCCGGTCGTCAAGTTGAGGGCATGCAGGCGGTAGTTGAAGGTCGAGCCGCCGTCGAACGTCGATGCGACGGCGTAGAGCACACCGCCCGCGAGGTCGATGACCGGGGTGCCGAAGATTCCGTAAGGGCCATTGATGTCGCCATCATCCTGGTTGCCGCTGTTGGGCGTGGGCGCGGAGCCCGCCGGATCGAGGTTCACCTTCCAGTAGGTCGTGCAGGGCGAGGCGTCTGCATCGAACGCGTAGACGGTATTCTGCTGGGTGGCGACGAACACCACGTTGTGAGTGCCACCGGAGATCGCCAGGTTCGCCACGTAGAGTGGCTGGGCATACACCGGTCCGTCGCTGATTGCACAGGTGAATACCTTGCCGAATGCACCCGCCGTCGAGAGCAGGGTCGAGGTGAGCGCGTACTCCTGCAGATTCTGGCCATCACGGGCGTTGTCGTACCGCTGCGTCGCTACTGCGCTGAGATCCGTCACGACCACAGTCGAGTTGGCCGACGCGCTCGTATTCGCCACGCTCGTCGCCGTAACCGTATGCGTACCGGCCGTCGAGGGCGGTGAGTACACCCCGCCCGTGGAAATCATGCCCACGGTGCTGCTGCCCCCGGCGACGCCATCCACCGACCAGGTGACGGCGGTGTTGGCCGAGCCCGTAACGGTCGCCGTGAAGGTCAGCCCGACGCCCGTCGTAACCCCCGCGCGCCGCGGGCTCAACGCCACCGTCACCCCGCCTGTGGCATTCACGGTGAGTGTTGCCGCGTTGCTCGTCTGGCTGCCGGCAACGTTGGACACCTTGACCGTAAAGGTCGCACCGTTGTCTGTGCTGACGGTGGCCGGAGTCGTGTAGCTGGAGCCGACGGCGCCGCTGATGACGCTCCCATTCTTCGACCACTGGTAGCTCAAAGGCGCCGTGCCCGTGGCGACCACGCTGAAGGTCGCCATCGCCCCCACGGTCACGGTCTGGTTCTGGGGCTGCGTCGTGATCTGCGCGGGCACGTTTACCGTGAGTGTTGCGGCAGTGCTCGTCTGGCTGCCCGCGGAGTTGCTGACTTTGACCGTGAAGGTCGACCCATTGTCGCTGCTCACCGTCACCGGAGTCGTGTAGCTCGAACTGGTCGCACCGTTGATGGCGGTGCCGTTCTTCGACCACTGGTAGCTCAGCGGTGCCGTTCCCGTGGCCACCACGCTGAACGTCGCCGTCGCGCCCACGGTCACCGTCTGGCTCTGCGGCTGCGTCGTGATGCTCGGCGCCACCGTTCCCGAGGTTACGGTGAGTGTTGCCGCACTACTGGTCTGACTGCCGGCTACATTGGTAACTCTGACCGTGAAGGTCGAGCCATTGTCGCTGCTCACCGTCGCGGGCGTCGTGTAGCTCGAGCTCGTCGCACCGCTGATAGCCCGTCCGTTCTTCGACCACCGATAGCTCAATGGCGCGGTGCCGGTAGCTGCAACGCTGAAGGTCGCCGTAGAGCCCAGCGTCACGGTCTGATTGTGCGGCTGCGTCGTGATCGTGGGCGGGCTGTTGACGGTCAGTGTTGCAGCGTTGCTCGTCTGGCTCCCGGCGGAGTTGCTCACCTGAACGCTGAACGTCGAGCCGTTGTCGCCGCTCACCGTGGCCGGGGTCGTATAGCTCGCACCCGTCGCACCGGCGATCGCCGCGCCATTCTTCGACCATTGGTAGCTGAGAGGGGCGGTACCGGAGGCCACTACGGTAAAAGTGGCGGTCGCACCTGCCGTGACGCTCTGATTCTGGGGCTGGGTTGTGATGGTCGGAGCCACTGGCGAGCCGCCGCCACCCGAGGTCGTCAATGTGGCGTAGAAGGACCACGTCGTGGGCGAGCAATTGGTAGTCGACGTTGCGAAGGCGGCGGGCATGCCATTGCTGAATGTCTGTCCCTGATAAACGCAGCTTCCGGAACCATTCTGCTTTACAAAACTCAGGTCACCGCTGCTCGGAAGATAGGCCAGCCAGTAATTGCCCGCGGCCAATGACGCCGGCGTCACGACGTTCGCAGTATTCCAGCCACTGACGGGCGCGAAGCTGCCGGTCACGGCCAACAACTTTCCGGGATGCCCTCCGGATCCCGTGGCGTCATAAAGACCGAGGATCAGGCTGCCGCTCGCCTGGGTCACATAAAATGACAGGCTCACAATCGTGGCGCTCTGCGATAGCGCCGCCTCTTGCGCCAACACCAGGTTGGCGTTGTCACCGTCGACGTCACTCTCGAGATTCGTGTCGCCGATGGTAATCGTCGATGGCGAGGATGCACTGACGGTCAGTGTCGCAGCGTTGCTCGTCTGGCTGCCGACGGAGTTGCTCACCTGAACGCTGAACGTCGCGCCGTTATCGCCGCTCACCGTGGCGGGGGTCGTATAGCTCGCACTCGTAGCACCGCTGATCGAGGTGCCGTTCTTCGACCACTGGTAGCCGAGAGGCGCGGTGCCGGTGGCCACCACGCTGAATGTCGCCGTCGCGCCGACCGTCACCGTCTGGCTCTGCGGCTGGGTGGTGATCGTCGGGGGAGTGTTGAGGGTCAGTGTTGCGGCATTGCTTGTCTGGCTGCCGGCGACGTTGGAGACTCTGACTGTGAAGGTCGAACCATTGTCGGTGCTCACAGTGGCCGGGGTCGTATAGCTCGCACTCGTAGCACCGCTGATCAAGGTGCCGTTCTTCGACCACTGGTAGCTCAGCGGTGCGGTACCCGTAGCCTGCACGCCGAACGTCGCCGCGGAGCCGAGTGTCACGGTCTGATTCTGCGGCTGCGTCGTGATCGTGGGCGGGCTGTTGACGGTCAATGTTGCAGCGTTGCTCGTCTGGCTCCCGGCGGAGTTGCTCACCTGAACGGTGAACGTCGCGCCGTTATCGCTGCTCAGTGTGGCGGGGGTCGTATAGCTCGCACTGGTCGCACCGCCGATCGCCGCGCCATTCTTCGACCACTGGTAGCTGAGAGGCGCGGTACCCGAAGCCACCACCGTAAAGGTGGCCGTCGCACCTGCCGTAACGCTCTGACTCTGGGGTTGGGTCGTGATCGTCGGAGCCACAGGCGAGCCGCCTTGAAGCTGGGCCGAGCAACTAGCCGTCGTGCCACCGCCGGAGCCGATGCACGTCCAATTCCATGGACCCGTACCCGTCACCGCTGAAGCGGTGCCGGCGCTGCAGAGATTCGCAGTCGGAGCGCTGGTGAGAGTCGCCCCGTTCGAGGAGCCGCAGACGCCGTCGACGACGTGCCGCCGCCGGAGGCCGTCAGTGTGGCGTAGAAGGACCAGGTCGTCGCCGAGCAGTTGGTTGTCGACGTTGCGAAGGTGGCGGGCATACCATTGGTGAATGTCTGTCCGTGTAAAACGCAGCTTCCGGAATTGTTCTGCTTTACGAAACTCAGGTTGTCGCTGCTCGGAAGATAAGCCAGCCAGTAATTGCCTGCCGCCAGTGACGCCGGCGTCACGACGTTGGCAGTGTTCCAACCGTTGACGGGTGTGAAGCTGCTGGTCACAGCCAACAACTTTCCGGGATGCCCTCCGGATCCCGTGGCGTCATAAAGGCCCAGGATCAGGCTGCCGCTCGGCTGAGTCACGTAAAACGACAGGCTCACAACCGTCGCGCTTTGCGCTAACGCCGCTTTCTGCGCCAATATCAGGTTGCCATTGCCGTTGTCGGCGTCAGTCTCGACGTTGGTATCGCCGATGGTAATCGTCGATTGCGCCTGCGCGGCTGGCACGAAGCTGGCCGAAAGGAGGCCAACGCTCAGAAGAAGACTCAGCAAGCGGCTCGATCTCACCACGGCCTCCCCTTCCCTGATCCGCGACCCTCAGAAGCGTCTTGAGACCTGGCTCAGAAGGCCCCGCGCAGATCGCCCGGAGTCGGCGATGGAAACCACGGGGCAAATGTGTAGTGCTCCACGAAAACGCGCAGCGCAACCACGCCGTCGGAACGCAGCGCTGTTCCGTGGAACAACTGCAGTATCGGCACAGACCCCAACGTCCACACCTCCCTCCACAGTGCCTCCACACTGGCGCCGCGGATTGAGCGTCGGAGCAGTCCGACCAGTTTGCGCCGGCGCGTTCGGTTGTCAAGCCAGCGTTCGCTTACGACCATCCCTGCCACCAGCTGCCGCCGACGATCGACGACTCGGCGAGAGGCGCAACGCGCTGCGCTGCAGCAGGTGGCGACCGGGACGACGACGCTGAGCGATGCCCCGGAGAGGAGTTCCGAGGCCGATTGCGGCATGTCGTTGATCGAGCGCGTCCTGCCGTGACACTATGCGGCCGCACCGTGCAGTCACCCCATCCGCCGCTGGAGCACTACTATCGGAGCGAACGCGAGCGCAGCGCGTGGGTGCGCGGCGTTTTCGATCGCAGCGCGGGCGACTACGACCGCCTCGAGCGCATCCTCGGCTTCGGCACCGGCTCGTGGTATCGGCGGCGCGCGCTGCGCGAGGCGGGCCTCGCACCGGGCATGAGCGTCATCGACGTCGGCACCGGGACGGGGCTCCTGGCTGCCGCCGCGGCCGGCATCGTCGGCGATGGCACGCTCGTCACGGGGGTGGATCCGAGTGCCGGCATGATGGAGCATGCGCGCGTGCCGCAGGGCGTGCGGCTGCTCAACGGCAGCGCCGAGTCGCTCCCAGTGGGTGATGGCGTCGCCGACTTCCTCAGCATGGGTTATGCGCTGCGCCACATCAGCGATCTCACCAGCGCGTTCCGCGAATTTCACCGTGTGCTGCGCCCGGGAGGCCGCCTGTGCCTGCTCGAGATCACGCTGCCCGAGCGCTCGCTGCCGCGCGCGCTGCTCAAGGCATGGCTGAACGGCGTGGTCCCGCGGGTTGCGGCGCTCATTGGACGCGCCGATTCGGCCACGCTGATGCGCTACTACTGGGACACCATCGTCGCCTGCGTTCCGCCGGAGACCATCCTGCGCGAACTGCGCGGCGCCGGCTTCCTCGAGGTCGAGCGCGCCGTCGAGCTCGCCACCTTCTCCGCCTACCGCGCGCGCAAGGCGCCCTGAGACCGCCCCGTCTAAAGCGCCTGGCGCCAATGGCCGACCGCTTCGATCTCGACCAGCAGGTCCGAGCGGCAGATGTCGGCGCGCAAGTGGACCATCGGCACTTCGGGCCCGAGCGCGCCGCGCAGCTCCGCTGCGCAGGCGTGCAGGTCGCGCGCGTAGCGCAGGTAGACCTTGTACGCGAGCTGCTCTGGCGTGAAGCCGACTCCCGCCACACGGCGGTTCGCTTCCTCGAGCAGCGCGCGGATATTGTCGAGCGTCTCGCGTGTCTGCGCCACGACGTCGCCGGCGTGCACGCTACGGTGTCCGACGATGCTCGAGGTTCCCGATATCAGTAGCGTGGCGCCGGAAGCATCGCCCGCGAGCGTGGCGCGCGAGAACATCGGGCTCGCTGGTCCATACTGGGGCGGATAGCGGTAGGCCGGCACCTGCCGCGGATTCTCGATGGGCAGCGCGCCGCGCACGCCGGCCAGGAAATACACGACCAGCGGGGACTGCGGCGAGAGCCCGAGCGCACAGGCGGCCGGAATGTGCGGGCCGATGGCGGGGGCCGCCTCCCCGAACGCGCGCCGCCGCGCGAGGTTGAACAGCCGGTAGCGCTCACTGCCAGCGGCCTCGCAATTGATCTCGGGCAGATAGTTCCACACACGCCAGAGGTGCGGGAAGCCGCGCGCCCCGAGGCAGTGGATGATCTCGCGATAGGCGAGCGCCGTGGCCCACTCGAGCGGCGTACCGTCGGCGAGGTCCCGCGGGGCGTCGCGCTCCGATACCTCGACACTGCCGAAGAGCAGCGCGCCATTCGAGCGATGGCGCACGCGTCCATCGCGTCCAGACTCGAGCGATCCAGCGGTGCGCCAGACCTCGAAGACGGTGGCGGCGGTGCCGAGCACCGGCACCGCCACCTGGATGACCGACGGCCCGCCGGCGGCATCGATCACCGCCTCGGTGGAAGACAGGCGCACCAGAGCGAGCACGTCGCGCCATTCGCGCTCGTTCCACCCGGCAAGCTCGTCCGGGGAGCGGTACTCCACTTCGACCCGGTCAACAATGCGCATCAGCATGCGGATCGAGGAGCATGGCGACTACTTCCCCCGTGACCCAGCGCGGCATCTCGTTATCGTTTGAAGGGCGCGCACAAAATCTTAGCCTAGTCGCGCACAGATCACTACGTGACGCGCTGGCGCCATGCCGTGGCCGGCGCAGAGTATTGAGATCGGTTCTAGAGCGGGTCGAGCGGCGTGGTACCGCCGCTGAATCGGGCGCGCGCCTGAGCGAGCCGATAGCGATGCCCGGAGCGCCAGCGCCCCCATTGACGCAGCGCCTGGATCCCATAGACGAGCTTGAAGAGCTGCAGCCGCCAGAGCACACGCGGCGTATCGAACAGATCGCCGGCAAGCATGGAGATCACGCCCTGCTCGAGTTTCAGCTCATTGCGCGGGTTGCGGAACATGTCGCGCATCACCGGCTCGTTGAAGCGATAGATGAAGAATGAGAAGCGCCTCATCCCGGCGCGCTGGCGTTTCTCGAGCCGGCGAAGCAGTGCCGGCTCGGCCGCCGGCGCGCGCAGCGCCGTATCCACGACCTGCGCCGCCCGCTCCGCAGCGCTCATCGCAAGATACACGCCCGAGGAGAACACCGGGTCGATGAACGCGAAAGCATCTCCCACGAGCACCCAGCCAGGCCCGCCCATACAGGTCGAGTCGTAGGAATAGTTGCCGGTGACACGCGCCTCGCCGCCGATCAGCTCGGCCCGCTGCATGCGTTGCCACAAGGCGGGGTTGCGCTGCAGCGTCTCGAGCAGGAATTCGGCCGTGCGGCCCTTGCGCTGCTTGAGGTAGTCGGGCCAGCACACCGCGCCCACGCTCATCACTCCCTCGGGCAGCGGAATCATCCACATCCACCCATGCTCGAAGCGGTACATGCTGATGTTGCCCGCATCCTCGCCGGGCCTGGCATCGGCCCCGCGAAAGTGCCCGAAGATCGCCGCGCTCTGGTGCAGCGGGTTCTTGCGACGCAGCTTGCGCTTGCCGGCGAGGAAGGTATCGCGGCCGCTCGCATCGACGAGGTAGCGCGCCTGGATGCCGTAGCTGCCGCCGTCCTCAGTGCGCACCTCGAGCCGCGTGTCCCGCGGACCGCGCTGCTCGAGGGCGATTGCCTCGTGGCCCTCGCGCGCGCTCGCCCCGCACGCGCGTGCGTGCTCAAAGAGCATCCGGTCGAAGTCCTGCCGCCACACCTGGTAGGCGTGCGGCGGACTGGCGCCGAGTGCCCGATCGAACGCGAAGGTGTTATAGCCGCGCTCGTTGTCCGCCTCGAAATCCGCGCCGCGTTTGTACACCCCCAGAGCGCGCACCTTGTCCAGCACTCCCAGCCGCTCGAACAGCGGCAAATTCATCGGCAGGAGCGACTCGCCGATATGGAAGCGCGGGTGACGTGCCTTCTCGAGCGCCACCACCCGATGGCCGCGTCGTGCGAGAAGCGCTGCAGCGGTGCTGCCGGCCGGGCCGCCACCGATCACCACCACGTCGCAGCTCTCGGCGTTCATTCAGGGCTTCATACCCCAAAGCCAGGTCCGTGGCTACCGGCCAACGCAGCACGCCACTCGGGACGCCGAGAACGCTGCGTGTCGTGACCGGACCCGGGCAGGGCTTCGAGGTCGCGGCATGCGTGCCGGTGCGTGCGGGCGAGCGGCTGTGGTAGCCTCGATGCACCCATGGGATCCGGGCATTCCCGAAAGCGCTCGCGTGCTCTGGCCGCCAGCCTCATGCTGGCGGCGTTCGCGGCACGCGCGCTCATCACCCCGGGATTCATGCCTGCGGACGGCCGGGCACTCGCGCTCGAAATCTGCCCCGAGGGCTTTCCAGCACAGCTGCTGCCGCACGCGCTTCATCGGCATCATCATCACGGCGGACGGGGAAGCGATCATTGCGTATTCGCCGGCGTCTGCCCGAGCGGCCCGATGTCCGAGCTGCCGGCCGTGGCAGCTGCCGACCGCTTTGAACACACGACGGTCCCTCCTCTCGTCGCACCGACCGATCCCGTCCGGGTCGTCTACCTTCCGCCATCCCGCGCTCCTCCCGCCGCCGTCTGAGCACAGCCAATAACGA
>Ga0335083_10001074_pt1 | contig 38389 bp, 29 predicted proteins | sample Lox_Sample_42_FD_206716 | JGI IMG/M metagenome (GOLD analysis project Ga0335083, IMG submission 206716) | Soil microbial communities from Loxahatchee National Wildlife Refuge, Florida, United States - Lox_Sample_4.2 | ecosystem: Environmental > Terrestrial > Soil > Wetlands | place: USA...
CGTTCTGCCGTCCTCCGCGGCTGAGGACCCCGCTCCGCTCGGATGACAAGTGGAAGGTCGCTCGCGATGACAGATAATTAAGGCGATGAGTGGATTTGCCGTGCTCGGGACTTGGCTGCGGGTCGCAGTTGCGGCGGTGCTGCTGGTGTCGGCTGGTGTCGCCGCCCAGGAGAGCAAGCCCACCGTCCGCCATCATCGGGTTGAGGAGATGGTTGCCGACGAGAGCGCCAGTCCCGAGGTAGAGCAGGCAGAAGCCGCAATGGAGAAGAGCGACTTCGCGGCGGCGGAAGCGCTGTTGCAAAAGGCGGTCGCGGCCAAGCAGGACAATTATCGTGCGTGGGTTGATCTGGGGGACGTCTATAACGCGACCAAGCGCCTGCCTGAGGCGACCGAGGCCTATCGCAAGGCGGTTGCGGCCAAGCCGGATGTGTTTGAGTCGAACGTGAACCTCGGCATCCTGCTGGCGCGTCAAGGCAAGAATGGGGAAGCGGCGAAGTTTCTGGAGGCGGCCACCAAGCTCAAGCCGGGTGCAAATCCTGAGCAGTCTCTGGCGCATGCCTGGCTGGCGCTGGGACAGGTGGAGGAAGGCTTCAGCCCGCAACAGGCGCTCATTGCGTTTGCCGAAGCGGCCAAGTTCAATCCGAAAGATCCTGAGCCGCATTTCTCCGCAGGCAACGTGCTGGAGAGGCTGGGTGAACTTGATGCGGCGGCACGCGAATTTCAGATTGCTGTCGAGATCGATCCTAAGACTTATCCAGCGGTTTCCAGGCTGGCGGACATTTACAGGAAACAGAAGAAGTACGTTGAGGCCGAGATGGCGTTGCGCAAAGTGCTGGCGGCCGAACCGGAAAACATGGCAGCGCATGCCGAACTTGGCCGGGCGCTGGCGGCTGAGGACAGAAATGAAGAGGCTGCGGAGGAGCTCAAGTACAGCTTACGGGCTGGGTTTAATGAACGCGCGGCGGTGGAGCTGGGATCACTTTATGTTAAGACAGGAAACAACGCCGAAGCGGAACACTGGCTGAGGACAGCCATCGAGCACATGCCGAACGATGCCGAGGCGCGCTTCGCTCTGGGCTCGCTGCTGATGCATGTGAAGAAATACCCTGAGGCGCAACAGGAGCTGCTGGTGGCGATCCAACTGAAGCCTGACCTGGCCGAGGCCTACGGCAACCTGGCAGTGGTGGCGGCAGCGAACAAGAACTACCCGCTGGTCTTGAAGGCGCTGGACTCCCGAGCCACGTATCTGCCCGAGGATGCGGCGTCTTACTTCCTGCGGGCCACCACCTACGACAACTTGAAAGCGGTACCCCAGGCCGTGGAGTACTATCAACGGTTCCTGACCGCCGACGCCGGCAAGTTTCCCGACCAGGAGTGGCAGGCGCGTCACCGGTTGATCGCGCTGGACCCTAAGCACGCGGACAAGTATCAAAGCAAGAAGTGATATGCGCGCTCCGTCCCGAATCGCAGTGGCTGTTTTCCTGCTGGCAGGCGTGGCTGTGGCGGGAAACGAACCCACGGAAGAGCTGAAGCACCGCGCCGACACTGCCACCGGCAGCGAGCAGACCAAGTTGTGCCTGGAATATGCGCATCGGCGCCTGGCGGAAGCTGACAAGTCTTTCAACGACGGCAACGTGGATCAGGGGCAGGCCGCCATCCGCGAAGTGGTTGAGTATGCGCACAAGGCAGCCAATACAGCCACCGAGAGGCACCTGAAGGAGACCGAAATCGATCTGCGAAGGCTGGCCAAGCGCATGCACGACATCGGCGAGACCCTCGCCTTCGAGGACCGCGATCCGGTGCGCAAAGCGGTGGATGAAATCGAGCAGATTCGCTCGGACCTGTTGGTCAAGATGTGGGGACCGCAGGCCGAACCGAAGGGGAAATCATGATGCGACAAATACGCGCGCTGGTTTGTGTGGTGGCGCTGATGTGCTGCTGGGGGCAATACAGTGCCGCCCAGCACCGCGATCCGCTCAGTGAGAAGGAGATCGACGAGATGCGGGAGGTGGCGGACTATCCCAACAAACGCCTGGAATTGATGGTGGGTTTCGCGCGCGCGCGCATGAGCTCGATCCAAAAGCTCCGGGCCGACCCCAAGAGCGCTGCCGACCGTCCTATGCAGATCCACGACCTGCTGCAGGACTTCACCTCCCTGCTGGATGAGATCGATGACAATATTGACATGTACGGCTCGCACAAGACGGACATGCGCAATGGCCTGAAGCTGGTCATTGAAGCCGACAGTGAGTGGCAAATACAACTGCGGCAATTAAAAGAGAAGTCTCCTGCGGAGGAGCTGCAGCAATATTCTTTCGTGCTGACGAATGCGCTGGAGGCAGCGCGGGACAACGGCGACAGCGCTCGCAAGGCGCTGGACGAGCAGAACACGCTGGCCCAGCAGAAGAAGCTGATCAAAGTGTATTCCGAGCGGCCGGACTAGGGCCGGCTGGTTCTGCCCACCTCCTCACATTGGCGCTCGTTCGCGATGACAATTCATGCGCTTCTTGCCGTGATACGTTAGTTAGAGATTGCTACCTGAGCTTGAGCACATCTTTCAATCCAGCTACCGCGAACTACGGCCGCGCGCGGCGATACCAGAGTTCCGGGTCGAGTTCTACCCTTTCGCAAACCTGAACAACACGATTCGGCTGCGCGACTCCAGGGTGCACGTGCGGATTTCCGACCTGCTGCAAGGCGCGCCCGACAGTGTGATCGAGGCGATCGCCCACATTCTGCTGGCCAAGGTTTACCGCCAGCCGATTGAAGCTGCACACGCCACCCGCTTTCGCCGCTATGTGGCCAGCAAGGACATCCGCGCCAAGACGCACCTGGTGCGGCAGATGCGCGGCCGCAAGCGGATTGAGTCGCCACGAGGCTTCGTCTATGACCTGGAACGGATCTTCGATGAGCTTAACGTGCGCTTCTTCCACGGACTGCTGGCGCGGCCGTTGATGACCTGGAGCCAGATTCGTTCGCGGCGCAGCCTGGGGCACTACGATCCCGCGCATAACGCCATCGTGGTTAGCCGCATCTTCGATCATCCTCGCGTGCCGCGGTATGCGCTGGAGTACATCGTCTATCACGAGATGCTGCACCTGAAGCATCCGGTGAAGCTGCGCGGCAGCCGGCGGTGCGTGCATGGGCCGGAGTTCCAGGCGGAGGAGAAACTGTTTCCGGAGCTGGACAGGGCGAAGGCGTTCCTGAAGCGGCTGTGAATGTCGTGGCGCAGGGCTGATCGCAGGCGCGGAACCTGCTATGGGCGTGAGGCTTGGCGCTCGCTATTTATAATGAAGAGGACACACGCGCGACGATTTGCGATTCGCTAACGACCGAGGAGAACCAGCGAGTGCCGCTCGATCTGAAATCCACGCTAAATCTGCCCAAGACGGGCTTCCCCATGAAGGCGAACCTGCCGCAGAACGAGCCCAAGCTGCTGGCTCGCTGGGAGGACGGGCGGATTTACGAGCGCATTCGCGAGGTACACAAAGGCCAGCCCATCTATGTGATGCACGACGGCCCGCCGTATGCCAACGGTCCCTTGCACCTCGGCACAGCATTAAACAAAACGTTGAAAGATTTTGTCGTAAAGTGCCGTAGCATGAGCGGTTACGATGCTCCCTATGTTCCGGGCTGGGACTGTCACGGGCTGCCCATCGAGATCAAGGTGGACGATCAGCTCGGGCGCAAGAAGCTCGATATGGACCCGCTGGCGGTGCGCGAGGAGTGCCGCAAGTACGCGCAGTATTATCTCGACCTGCAACGCTCCCAGTTCAAGCGCATCGGCGTCTTCGGCCGCTGGGACAAGCCCTACTCCACCATGGACCCGCAGTACGAGAGCGTGGTGCTGGAGACCTTCTATTCCTTCTACGAGCAGGGTCTGGTGTACAAGGGTCTGAAGTCGGTGTACTGGTGCGTCCACGACAAGACAGCGCTGGCGGAAGCCGAAGTCGAATACGAAATGGAGACCAGCCCCAGCATCTGGGTGCGCTATCCGCTCACCAGCGATCCGGCGAAGATTGATTCCGCGCTGGCCCGCAGGAAGAACGTCGCAACCATCATCTGGACTACGACGCCATGGACGCTGCCTGCTTCGATGGCGGTGACCTTTGCGCCGGATGCGGAGTATGTTGCCCTCGATACCGGTGAGTGGATTTACATCGTCGCCAGGGAGCTGGCGCAGCAGACCATCGAGAAGTGCGGTCTTGGTGAAGCGACGGAAGTCGCACAATTTTCCGGTTCGAAGCTGGAGTACGCGACCTTCGCGCATCCATTCTTGGACCGCAGTGTTCTCGGCGTGCTCGGTGACTACGTCACCATGGACACGGGCACAGGCGCCGTACACACCGCACCCGCCCACGGCGCCGACGATTTTGCGACCGGCGTGAAGTACGGAATCAGCCTGCACTGCGATGTGGACGATGCCGGCATCCTGCGCAACGGCCTGCCGGAATACGATGGCGAGCAGGTCTTCAAGGCCAACCCAAAGATTGTCGAACTGCTGAAGAAGCGCGGCGTGCTGTTGGGATACGAGAAAATTGAGCACTCCTACCCGCACTGCTGGCGCTGCCACAACCCCGTCATCTTTCGCGCCACCGAGCAGTGGTTCATCTCGATGGAAGGCAAAATTCCTCCACCCCAACAAGTCCAAAATCGGGACTTGTCGGGGGCCCCGGAACCGGGCGGCACGCTGCGCAGCCGCTCGCTGGAAGAAATCAAGAAGGTCGTGTGGGATCCGGCGTGGGGCGAGGAGCGCATCTCCAACATGGTCGCCTCGCGCCCCGACTGGTGCATCTCGCGGCAGCGTTTCTGGGGTGTGCCCATCGCGATGTTCCAGTGCGAAAGCTGCAACGAGTTCCTGAACGACAAAGCCGTAAACCGCATTGTCGTCGATCTTTTCGCGTGCGAGGGTGCGAATTCTTGGTACCGTCACCCGGCAGAAGAGATTCTGCCTCCGGGAACCAAGTGCCCGAAATGTGGCGGCACGAAGTTCCGCAAGGAGATGGACATCATGGACGTCTGGTTCGAGTCAGGCTCGAGCCAGGCGGCGGTGCTGGGCCGCGAGCCCGGACTTCCCTGGCCTGCCGACCTCTACCTGGAAGGCGGCGACCAGCATCGCGGATGGTTTCAGTCTTCCCTGCTCTGCGCGGTTGGAGCAAAGGGCGGCGCACCGTATCGCCGCGCCGCGACCGCCGGCTGGACACTCGATCCGCAGGGGCGCGCCATGTCCAAATCGCTGGGCAACACGGTTGATCCGGTCGAGATCGCCGACAAGATGGGCGCCGAGATCGTGCGCCTGTGGGTGGCTTCCGTGGACTTCCGCGAGGACGTGATGGCCTCCGACGAGCTGATGCAGCGCATCGCCGAAAGTTATCGCAAGCTGCGAAACACGTTTCGTTACATCCTCGGCAATCTGCACGACTTTGATCCCGCGCGGGACACTGTCGATTTCGCGGACATGCAGGAAATCGACCAGTACATCCTACTGCAGGCTGCGGACGTGGCGAAGGATGTCCGTGCGCACTATTACAATTTCGTCTTTCACAAGGTGTACCAGCGGCTGAAGGACTTCTGCATCGTGGATCTCCGCGCGATTTACTTCGATGTGTTGAAGGACCGGCTGTACACCTCGGCGCCGAAGTCCCAGGTGCGCCGCTCGGCGCAGACTGCGTTATGGCGCTTAGGCGAAGCGCTTGTGCGGCTGCTGGCGCCTGTGACCAGTTTCACCTCTGAGGAGGTTTGGGGATTCATGCCCGGCGTGGCTGGACGCCTGGAAAGCGTGCATCTGACGGAGTTCCCCGAACCACAGGACCTGACCGGCACGGTGCCGGCGGAGTTTGACGTGGCTGCGCTCGAAGCGGATTGGGAGGTGCTGCTCGGGGTTCGGGGCGAAGCGCTGAAGGCGCTGGAAGCGGCGCGCGTGGCCAAGCGCATCGGTGGAAGCCTAGAGGCGCAGCTTCATCTCGCCCCACCGGAGAAGCTTTATCCGGTGCTGGAGCGGCATCGCGACCAGTTGCGCTACTTGTTTATCGTTTCGGACGTGGAGCTGGAGAAATTGGCGCCGAGCAACGGCGAAGGCGGATTGCTCATCACTGTCAGCAAAGCTCCGGGCGAGAAGTGCGAGCGTTGCTGGAACTATTCGACGCACGTCGGGGAAGATAAGGCGTACCCCACCGTGTGCGAGCGGTGCAGCGCCGTTCTGGCGGACATTGAGGCGACGGCAGACGTGGGGTAGCGACGGCGGCTCTCCCGTGCTTCTTTCCGGCGCCGGGCAGCGTCTAACAGACGAGAATGAACAACGGCAGACAGACCAGACAAGCCATGCGCAAGTACTTCTTCCTGATCGCCGCCATCGTGTTGCTGCTGGACCGGCTGGCGAAGTGGGCGGTCGCCAGCAATATCGCCATCCACGATAGCGTTACCGTTATTCCCGGTTTCTTTCATCTGACGCACGTGCAAAATACCGGCGCGGCGTTCGGATTGTTCGCGGAATCGTCGGCCCAGTGGAAGGTTGGCGCCCTGGTCAGCTTCTCGGTCATTGCGCTCCTCATCGTCACCGCTCTGCTGTGGAAGAACAGCCACGCCATTAGCACAACCACCATCGGCTTGTCCCTGATTCTGGGCGGCGCAACCGGCAACTTGTGGGACCGGATGACCGCCGGATACGTGGTGGACTTCCTGGACTTCCATGTTGGCAGCTACCACTGGCCGGCCTTCAACGTGGCCGACAGCGCGATTGTGATTGGCGCGATTCTTCTGGTGTCGGAGATTGTCTTCGCCAAGTCGGGGAATGAAGCAGTAAAGAGCAGCTCATAGAGGGCGATCAGCCGTCCGCCGTCAGCCATCAGCAAAATCCGAACCACGCTGAAGCAGTTGCGAATTCCAGGATGTGGAGGCTCGGGTAGAGCAGCGCTTCAGAGGCTGTTACAAAACGAGGATCGCCGCTACGCGGCTCGACTCGATTTCCGACTTCACACGGGGCTTGCGCCCCGTGCTCAATGCATAGCCGCCGCCGCGCGGCTGTCACAAATGCCCCGCGAGAATTGGCCGCTGGGCAGAAAATGCCCAAACACGTGGGGAATCAGCCGCGCAGCGGCGGGCGACGACGCCGGACCAACACCATTGCGAAGAAACAGAACGTGAACAGCGAACAGCCTGCATTCAGGCCGGCTTTCCCGACCGCCATGCCGCTGCAATGAGACAGGTCGTAACCAGGATCGACGAAATCACGGGCACAACGAAGAAGTACTCCCAACTCAAAATCGTCACCGCAATAAAGCAAAGGGCGAATGCCCAGGAAATACCGCGCATCCCCGCCAATGTTTGCGCCGGAAGACCACCGAGCTGCCAGGCGAGAAATGCGGAGAACAGAAAAAACACCGTTACAAACAGCCCGAAGCCCGTATAAAAATCCCAATAACTCCGGCTGAATCCTTGAACATCGAAGTGGGTGCTGTGCATGGACGCGACCAGCGAATCCGCTCCCCATCGTGGATCGATCTGGCGAAATCCCAGCGTGTGTCCGACCGCGAAAAGCACAATCAGAATCGAGGCGATGCGATAAAGCAGAGACGTCTTCAAGTCTTGCCTCCAAGAATGGTGAGGCGGCAGTGTATCATCCGACGCTGTCAGCCGTCAGCCATCAGCCAAGACCACAAAGGAGGATATGCAATGGGCGCAACCGGAAAATGGATTGGCTGAACCCGACGATCCGAACTAAGTTCCCGGAAATGTGAATGTCCTTGTGACCGTCCCCGAGCAATTCGTTGGCGTATCCCTTGGAGAGTTGAATGCCCGAGGGGGCCGGATTAATGGGATTGAAGCTGAGGAGACAAGCACGACAATCAGTGCGACCCTGCCCACCTTCTATTACAACGCGCTGGTCGAGGCCATCACGGTAAACACTGATGGTCGAGGCCGCGTAGCTCTGGCTAAAGGCTGATGGCTGACAGCGTCTACGGCGTCCCGTACACCCGCTTATAGACTTCCGCGTTGCGCACGATGGCCTGCACGTACTCGCGGGTCTCGGTAAACGGAATGGACTCGACGAACTCGTCGATGTCACGGTAGGTTCCCGAAGCGCGCCAGTCTTCCACGCGCTCTTCGCCCGCGTTGTAAGCGGCCAGTGCATATTCAATCTGCCCGCCAAAGTGGTCCACCATCTGGCGGAAGTAGTGTGTGCCCAACTCAATGTTGGTGGTGGGATCGAGCAACGAATCTGTTGTGTAGTGCTGCAAGCCCTGCTTTTTGGCCTCGCCCTTACCGGTGCGAGGCAGGAGCTGCATCAGGCCATAGGCATTGGCGTGTGAGATGGCTTCGGGATTGAACTCTGATTCCTGGCGGATAAGCGCTGCCACCAGGTAAGGATCGAGCCCGTTCTCGTCCGAGTAGCGGCGCAGGGCGTCCCAGTAAGGACGCGGGAAGAGCCCGTGCCAATATTCCGCGGGCAGCGCATTGATGTCGAAGGCGAAGTATCCCGAGACGGCGCGCTTCAAGGCTTGCAGGGCGCGGTAATACTCGCCGCCGCTGGAGTAGATGCGCGCGATCTCCAGCATCTCCCAGGAGGGGCCTTCGGAGCTGCCGGCTTGCAGCTCGCGCACTGCGAGATCGGTTGCGCCCGCGTTTTGCAGAAGCCTGGCCCGCATGTAATGAAGGTCGTCCTCGGGCGGATCGGTAACTTGTGCCGTGGGGTCGAACGTCTTGGCCGAACCGATGCGCTGCAGCGAGGCCACGGTCACTGCAGGCGCCGACGGCATCAGGGCCAGCCGCTTGCGAGCCAGCACGCCGTAGTAATAGTTGCGATAGCGGTCGGCCAGCTTCTCGTAATAGGCGCGCGCGACGCCGTAGTCCTTGTCGTCCTCGGCCATGCGGGCACGCCAGTACATAGCGTTGGGAACTTCGTTGGTCCCGGGATAAAACTCAACCTGCTCTTCGAAATACTTCCTGGCCTGTTCCGGCTTGTTCTGGCGGTAGGTCAGCCAGGCACACTTCCAATGCGCATAGGCAGCCTTGTTTCCGTCGGGAAAGCGCTGGTGGATCTCGCGGTAGTAATCGATGGCGCGGTCGTAGTCCTTGCGCAGGAAGTACATGTTGCCGGCCGACAGCAGCGCCGACTCCAGCCAGGGCGATTTCGGCGTGGTCGCCCGCATGTGCTCGAGGATGGTATTGAGACCGGCGTCATCGTTTTCCTTGCGCGCGATTTCCGCACGCTGATACCACTTCTCCGCGCTGGCATCGCTGGCATCGTCTGGAATGCGATCAAGAGCGGCCCTGGCGTTACGAGTGTCGCCATCCTTCATGTAGGAGTTTGCCAGTTGGATAAGCGCTGCCGAGTTGTCCGGCTGGAGAGCGACCATCGCCTTGTATTCGTCGGCCGCGGCGCCCCAGCGGCGCGCCTTGTAGAGCGCGTCGGCGCGATGCTCGTGTTCGCTGTAGGTTGGAGCCGGAAGGAAGACGGCCTCCGGAATCTTCTTCAGGTCAGCCGAGGCGTTGTCGGCGGTGTAACTGGTCGCATAGTTGTAGTACACCCGCCGCAGGATCTCTGCTCCGGTTTTCCCCTGGCCATTCTGCACAAACGCTTTTCCCAGGAAGTACTCCGTCTCCGCGCTGGCCGGTGAGCGATTGTTCTCCAGGAGATGGATCGTCTCGGCGGGCTGGTTGGTCGCCAGCAATGCCCGGGCGTAGGCGATGGTGGCATCGTGCGCGTACAGCGAGTCCGGATATCGGGCGCCAAAGTCCCGGAGGTAGGTGAAGGATGACTCAGGGCTGTTGCTTTGGACGTAGGAGTTGCCGATGAAGAATGAGGTGTAGTCTTTCAGTTCGCCGATGTAAGGCTGCGCCTTTTGCATTGCCGCGATGGCAGCCGGATATTGTGCGTCGAGATAGTGGGCATAGCCGATGGCAAACCAGGCCAGAGCTCCGGCCTCGGTGCCGGCGTGGGAGCGCGCATAGCTCTCTACTCCTGCGTATGCGGCGGGAGTACGCAACTCGACGAGTTGCCGCGCCATGGGCCGCAGGTCGCTGGACGCGACGAAGGTGCGCTTCAACTGGTGCGCACGCGCCACCGTGGCTTTCTTGCGTGGACGATGGCTCGCCGCCGTTGCTGTGGCCTTCTTATGTGTCGAGGCGCTGGACTTGTGGGTCGTGCCCGACTTGGGTGCGTTGGTCGCGGACGAAGACTTCTTCTTGGTCGTGGAGGTGCCGTCCTGGGCAATGGACACACCGCACGGCAACAGCTGCAAGACGGCCAGAAGACTTGCGACGAAGCGAAACCAGGTACTCACCCTATGCAGTTTAGCGCGATTTGCTCGCCTTGGGCGTGCCCAATTCGTTACAAAACATATTCCCATCGATGACATCCAGAGGCACCGCGGATACGTACAATAGACGCGTACTTGATCATGGGGTTTGTCACTTGACTTTCCGACGAAGCACCATTTCGCTTCCCCGGTTTTCCCGAATTGTCGGTCTCTAGGTACAATGGCTTCGGGGTCATTGCCCGGGCGTAAACGGCTCCAACCGGCGCGAGCGGTGGAGACCGCGTGTAAAATCCTGAATCTACGCAAGTATGGGAACCATCCAACCAAAGGTAGCAGAACCCAGCGACGAAACTGCCCTGGTACATGCGGCCAAGGCGGGCGATATCAGCGCCTTTGAGGAGCTGGTCAAACGCTATGACCGCAACGTTTTCAGGATTGCGCAGCACATCACGCAAAACCGCGAAGATGCGGAAGATGTGGTGCAGGACGCTTTCCTGAAGGCCTATCAGAACCTGGCCAATTTCCAGGAGCAGTCAAAGTTTTACACGTGGCTGGTGAGGATTGCGGTGAACGAAGCGCTGATGCGCTTGCGCCGCCGGCGTCCCGAACGTATGGTGTCGCTGGATGAGGACATCAAGACGGAAGAGGACACCATGCCGCGCGAGGTTGCGGATTGGGCGCCTAATCCGGAGCAACTTTACACCCAGGGCGAGTTGAAAGAGATCCTGGGCAAGACGATACAAGGGTTGCCGCCAAGCTTTCGGACGGTGTTTGTGTTGCGTGACGTTGAGGGCCTTTCCACCGAGGAAACGGCGGATGCCTTGGATTTGAGCATTCCGGCAGTCAAGTCCCGCCTGCTTCGGGCGCGGCTGCAGTTGCGCGAGCGCTTGAGCAAGTACTTCAAAAATCGAACTCGTGGAGACGGCAAAAAGTGACCTGCTCTGATTTCCTGAAGGAGCTGACCGATTACCTCGATGGCGCGATGGACGCTCAAACCAAGGCGGAATTGGAAGACCATCTCCAGTGGTGCCACAACTGCTATGTGGTCTGCAATACCACCAAGATGACCATCGAAATTTACCGCGACTCCAAACTCTACGAATTGCCTGAAGATCTTCGGGGGCGTTTACGGACAGCCATCATATCGAAGTGCAAGGGCTGCGGCGGGGACTCGCCTGCCTAGAAGACTCGCCAATTTTAAAATAGCATCATAAACTTCCTGCCAGCCTCCAGCTATCAAGCTCCTCTTTAGATTCCAAATCGGGAAAAGCCCAACTTAAGTTCGCAACCTTTACAACCATCTCTGAGTCTAACTAAGTAGGAGAGCTGGGTTTTTGTTCCTGAAGGACGACTCCGCAGATCTCCGGCGAGCGCCGCTTCTTCCAACAGGCCCGGCTTGGCCCCGGTTCGAGGAGGAAGGTCATGGGTTTATACGATTTCGTCTTTGGTTGTTCGCATAAGCATTGCAGCTTCCCCATCACTCTCCGAGGTAAACAACGGCGCAGCGAGGCTGCCAAGGTGACCGGAACCTATGTGGTATGCCTGGATTGCGGTAAGGAATTTCCCTACGACTGGAAAGAGATGAAGCTGGTGCACTCCAAGCCGGAGACCGTGCGAGCGCGCCAACCCATTACGATCCTTCCTGGCCATAAGGTGGCTTAGTCCGCTCGCTTGGACGATAGTCGTCCGCTCACCGCACTCCACATAGCCGGGCGTCTTTGACAGGCGAACAGACTGCTATTTCCACAACGCTGTGCTCGTAACTCCTGTCAGGCAATAGTAGGGGTCGCCGGTATCGGCCAAGCCGGTGAGCGGATCACACTTAGTCGCGTCTCCGGTCCATCCATAGGGATCAACCGGAACGCAGTCATAAGTCGGCCCGACGATGCCATCGATACACACATCGGCAGTCCGTGCTCCGAACCGACTGAAGACCTGCGAGCCGGGAACCAACTTGTGCACCTCGAAGTGAAGATGTGGCGCGTAATGAAAAATCGGTGGCGCCGTCTTGCCTGACAGGGCCACCAGGCATCCCGCCTGCACTTGTGTGCCTTCATCCAGGGGCAGATAGACAGTCGCGGCGCATCCCGGTAGCGGGTCAGGATCGGTCGCGGGAATTTTCTGCTGCCCGATGTAGGTATCAAGATGCAGATAGTAGATAACGTAAGGTGGCGGTAGTGCCGGCGCATGGTCGGGTACGATCTCCATGACGTGATAGGCCGATGCCGGATATCCCAATCCGACGATTCGCGTGGGATAGTGCACCGTTCCATTTACCGCGGCATAGACCTGGGTGTCCATCGCTGCCACGTAGTCGATTCCGGGGTGTCCATCGTAAAAGAGGTAGCCGGGGCTGCCCCAGCCTGAGTAATTCATGTCCGGCGCCAGATTGATGGGCGGCGGAAACTGTACGTTCTGCACTTTGTATCCTGCATTGCAGTAAGCCGCGCCCAGGATCGGGTATCCCGGTCCATAGAGGGCCGTCGTGCCCGTGAACGCGACCACCACTTTGTCGCAGCCGTAGATGACGTAATGGGTGGATGCGTCCAGCATGGAGTGGTCGAAGACTGAGTTGACCATGGCGGTAGCCGACGTCAGATGCTGGTCCTGATCAGGAACACTGGCCTTCAGCGGGAAGGTGAGCTGAACCGGCGCCGGAGTTGGCAGCTCCTGGGCAAGACACAGTACGCCGCATAACCAGGTGACCTGTAGAAGCATTGATCGCATGCTCACATGCATACGAGCCTCCTATCCCGCACGTCGCAACTAGCTGCTAACGAATCCCCACCTGTCCGCGTACGCTGTCGATGAGCTTCTTCGAATCGTAGCCTACCCCATCCTTGAAGACGGTCTCCACGTTTTCGATGTCTTCGACCTTCTTCGAGGGATCACCCTTGATGAGTACCAGGTCGGCCTGCTTCCCTGCCGCGATGCTGCCAATACTGTCCTGCCGGCCAAGGTATGTAGCGCCGTTCAACGTCATGATTTTGATCGCTTCGACAGGAGTGAATCCCGCCTCCACCAGCAGCTCCACTTCCTTCTGGTCCCCGAAGCCGGGTAGAACGCCGCCGTTTCCAGTCGGGTCGGGGCCGCCCAGCAGCAAGCCTCCCGCCTCGGCAAACGCAAACTCGAACTCCAACTCCTTCTTGTAGAGCGCCGTTATCGGCGAATCCAGAGCGATTCTGGCGCGCGCGATCAGGTAACTCCGCGCCGACTCCGCCGACATCGCATCCAGCACTCGCTGGTCCAGCTTGGGACGGCCAGGCAGAAACGCCTCGAACACCGGCAACGTTGAGGTGACAGCAACATGATGCGAAACCAGGTCGCGGATCAGTTCCTGTACCTGCGGGCCATTGATGTCGAGACCGGCCCAGCTTTTCGAGCCGCCCGCCGGACATACATCCGGCTTCTTGTCAGCAACAAAATCAGTGTCGGCGAACACCGGGCCATGCTCCAGGTCATCGATGCCCAGTGCGATGGCTTCATGCCAGGTCACCGAGCAGAGATGTCCGGTGAGCTTCGCGTGATGGGCATGCGCCTGCTGGATCGCCGCCGCCAGGTCGTCGCGCGTGATGTTCATGTACGCCTTGTAGGACGTCATGCCTTCCTCGGCCCAATAGTCCACCAGGCGCTTGGCGTCGTCCGGCCCGGTCAGCTCATGCATCTGGGCAAACACCGTTGGCTTGCCTTCCAGATACGGTGCGCTCAAGTCGATCTTCGGGCCGGGCATGAGATGGGCTTCGATGCGCCGCTGGATCTTGAGGTCGGTATAAGGCTCCACGCTCCCCGTGGTGCGCATGGTGGTAACTCCGGCTGCCAGATAGAGCCGGGGCGCGGTGAAGGGCAACTCCATCACGAAGAGCCCCGGCTCGCCCAGGGTGCCGTCCGTGTTACGTTGTACGGAAATCGAATCTGTGTAGTAGAGGTGGTTGTGCATCCCGACGAGGCCCGGGATAACGGTGTACCCGGTGCGGTCCAGTTGCATGTAGGTATCCGGGAACTTCACCGTGCCACAGGGGCCGAGCGATTCGATCTTGCCCTTGGAGACGACCAGGGTCTGGTCCTCTTTGGCCGCGACGCCGGTCCCGTCGATGACGCGCACATGATTGAGCACGAAGGCTGGGGCGCTCACGCTCACGAACGGCGTAACGTCGTTAGGAGGCTGGGATTGCGCCAGGGCGCCGGAGCTGAACAGAACTAAACTCACGATCCATCGACTCATTCTCGTACCTCAGGCAGAGCGCAACGGATTATAGCTTGTGGGGTCGGGTCAGACGCCGGATGCTGCACCATCGAGCGTCTGGTCACCACTTGGAACCAACGATAAGACGCCTTGACGCTGGGCTAGAAACATGCCCCCTGAGCGGAGCCGAAGGGCACAGCTCTGCCCGAGCCCGGTCTACGCCATCTGACAGTTCTAGTTGGCTCGATTCACCTGGATCTTGGCCATCATCCCGCCGTCTTCGTGGTCGAGGATGTGGCAGTGATAGACAAAGGTCCCGGCGATGTTGGGATCACGGAAATCCATGCGTAGCGTCACGCTGGTGTACGGTCCGCTGCCCGGCCATGGAGGCACGATGATAGTGTCCTGAAGATCGGGATTGGGAACCGGCACACCGTTGATCGCGAGCACCAGAAAATGGATCTGGTGAATATGGAATGCATGGACCTCTCCGGAGTGGTTCTCGATGGTCCAGTCTTCCACCGATCCGGTATTGGTGACGATGGCAGGCGGATCGTCCATGTGGAAGACTCTGGGCTTCTGTCCCTGAACCGTGATGAAGAACTGTGTCCCGCCATTGGTTCCGACGCTCTGCTCGGAGAAATACAGGCTGCGGGTCGTCGTAGGTACCTGCGTGGCCAATCCGGCGAAGCGCAGGCGATCGGCTGGAGGCTTGACGGGATGCGGGGGCGGCGCTGGATGAGGGTTTCCATTGGGCATCACTTGTGCAAGGATGCGATAGCCGTTGGGATCACCGATGGGACCGGTGTCGTAGCCAAGGGTCAGGAAGGTGCCGGTCTGGTCAGCCGGCAGTCCCGGAATGATGAACTCGACTCGGCCCGCAGGTGGGACATAGATGGTTGACAAGTAAATCGGTGAGGACAACTGAACGCCGTCGATTTCCAGCACTTCCAGTTGCTGCGGCGTGACTCCGTACAACAGCTGCAGGGAAGCAAATTGCTTCGACGAGGAGTTCAGGAAGCGCCAGTACTCCTGCTTTCCCGGTTGGACGCTGATGATGTTCGGGGGAGCGTCCTCCGGATAAATTGCGGGTGCAAAATTGAGCGTAAGTTGCGTGTTGGCATCCGGATCCCTCGCCGGTCCGGTCTTGACCTGCTCCCGCAAAATCAGGATGCGCTCGTTCAGGCCCTGTGTCAGCGGATTGTTTCCCTCCACGACAATCGCTCCCGAAGCTCCTCCGATGACTTGCGTGGTGGTGTTGCCGTGCGGATGAGGATGGTACCAGTAGAGTCCTGAGGGTTCGTTCGTCGGAATCTGGATGGAATACTGGAACGGCGGATCGCCGGACTGGAGCAGCGTGTGGATCACATCATCCTGATGGCAAACCGGTGGAACGTTCAAACCGTGAAAGTGCATGTTCGTCGAGGACGGCAGCATATCCGTGGGATTGCACGGATCGTCCGAACCCTTCGCCCCTGATGCTTTCATGGCGCCATGCATGTGGCCCGCCTGGTTGCGGTAATAAGGCTCCGAAATGCTGTCGGTGAGATTGAGGACGAGCTGATCGCCGGGATTGAGACGCAACGTGGGAGCCTCCACCAGCTTGCCCTGATACATGTACAGGTAGCAGTAGTGCATGAAGCCATTGGCATCGGTGCCGTTCTTGAGGGTCAGGTCCAGGCTTAGCGTGCCATTCTGGCTGTACAAGTCCAGGGGATTGGTAATGGTGGCGCCTGCTCCCGGACGTAAGGGACAGTTACCAATCTGGGCGTAGGTGAATGGGGAGATCGCGAAAGTAGCGAAAAGCAATACAGCTTGAAGCAAGGAGCGCATTTCTAGGCCTCTGAATCCTCAAGACATCCGTAATCCGCAACTGCAAAGCCAGATACTCCGGCGCCAACCGGACCAGCGCCGCGTCGAACCTGCTAGAACGGCCGCGGGGGAAACACCTGAATGGAGAGCAGTCCTCCGCTGAGCAAATCCGCAGTCGGCGAATTGGACGGCTCCGACATCGCGCAGGTTATGCCGTCCGATTGCACCTCAAGAAATCCAATGTAAGAACTGGTAAAGCCAAATTCGGCCACGTACAGCAGTCCGCCTGTGCCGGTGGTGTCGCGCGTAGCCAGCGATCCTACGAATCCCCACGGATTGTAGAAGTAATTCAGCGTTGGAGACGTACAACCGCGCGTGAGCTTTCCCCTCTGCTTGTCGAAGAAGGCCGCCGAAATGGTGCCGCTGTCGTTGTTGGTAATGTAGAGCAACGACTCATCCGGACTGAGCCGCACGACCGCCGAGTTATGTCCCGGGCCGACCGCATTGGTCGCCGTCCCTACGGTGTACATGACGGTCGGGGTTAGCTTGCCGGAGGAGATATCGGAGACCTCGACTGTAGTCGGTACGGAAGAATCACCAAAGATAGCGAAGTGCCCGTCCTGGGTGATGTCCACTCCCTCCGGGAAGTAGGCAAAAGCAAATCCGGCCGAGTTTTGGGCATCACCGTTCGAAACCGGTATCCCGTTCGCAATGTTGAACGACTCGATGGATCCATCGGCATAGGCCACCACCAGTAGATTCCCATGCAGCGCCATACCCGAGGGCGAGCCGCCGTTCAGGCCCGCCGCCGCCACATCGCCGAGAAACGTCAGTTGACATCCGGGCTGGACGGCAAAGGTGGCGATGGTGTTCGAAGTGCTGTAACCGGCATAGACATAGTGGGCGTTCAGCACGAGGCCAACCCCGTTGGCGTCACCCACATCACCTCCCGAGGCGGGAAAAACGCCGGCCAGAGTTTGTGTCAGCAGATTGATGCCGGAAACGTCGCCCGTGCCCGCATTCGATGCATAGACACACTGCGCGGAAGGGTCAGGCAGAAGGTTGACTCGCGGGGAGGCGAAGTAGCCTCCTCCAATGCCCTTGCCGAAGGTGTTGACATTGGTCTGGAAGGTCAATGTCGGCGACCCCTGCGAACCTCCCGCCAGGTAGAAGCTGACGTAGTTGTGCAAGACGCCGTCGTCGTTGGTCAGAACATAAACTGGCGAATCAGGAGTTTTCGAAGGACTATTCGCTGCCGGCAATATCAGTGGAATGGCCAGGCTGGCGAGGATTGTTAGCGTCTGCAACAGCTTTTTCATGGATGGTCCGTTAGCGTGGCAGGAGTGACCTGACGACAATCCTAAACCAAACATCACTGTGTCACAACAAAGGTGACACGCAAATGCAACAGATTCCCGTCGGATGCAACAAAATCGAGCCGGAATGCAACAAACCAACGTACTATTCCTGTAGTAAAAACGTAGCGGCTATGCTCCAAAAGTAGCTTGGCAATATTGCTTCAGGCTGCCCTTCTCGAGGACAAGATGACTTCTTCCGACCACAAGATTTCCCGCTTTACTCCGCCGACAGCGATAGAGCGCGTCTTGAATCGACTCTTCGGAGTTCTGGTCGGTCTTGGACTGGGGATGAAACACAACTACTTGTTGCAGGTGCGCGGCCGCAAGAGCGGGAAGTTATACGCAACACCCATCGATCTGCTGGAGGTCAACGGCAAGCGCTTCCTGGTGGCGCCACGAGGGCGGACACAATGGGTGCGCAATGCGGAAGCTGCGGGAGCGGTCACGCTGAAGAAGGGCGGCTTCCGGCAGAGCTACCGGCTGCAAGTGATTCCCGATGCGGAGAAGCCAGCGTTGCTGAAAGCTTATCTGGACAACTTCAAGACGACAGTGCAGCGTTACTTCCCTCTTCCGGCGGGATCGGATGTGCGAGCGTTCACGATTATTGCAGCAGACTATCCCGTGTTTGAACTTGTGGACCGTTAAGCCGCCGCTGATTTTGAATCTCAGAAGTGAGTGCTGAACGCGACTCTCGCCAAAATCGTCATCTACTTAGCCTTGATCTTCTCCCGCTCTTTGGCGGCTTCCAGCGGGCGGACCGGCTCGGTCATGCGCGCGGGATCGAGGATCTCTTTGATCTGCTCCTCCGTCAGCTCGCCGCGCGAGCGCGCTATCTCGATGATGGACTTGCCCGTTCTAACTGATTCCTTGGCGATTTCCGCGGCCTTGGCGTAACCGATGTACGGATTGAGCGCCGTGGCCAGCGAGACCGTGCTCTGCACGTAAAAGTCGGCGCGCTCCTTATTGACAGTGATGCCCTTGACGCAGAACTCGGTAAACTGGCGCAGCATGTTGGTCATGATGGTGATTGAGGTGAGCACGCTATAAGCCATGGTCGGCATCATGACGTTGAGCTCGAGCTGGCCTGCCTGCACAGCTAGCGCAACCGCGGTGTCATAGCCGACAACTTGGAACGAAACCATCGCCGCCAGCTCGGCCATCACCGGATTGATTTTTCCAGGCATGATGGACGAGCCCGGCTGCAGCGCTGGCAGATTGATCTCCGCCAGGCCGGTGTTTGGACCGGACGAGAGCAGCCGCAGGTCGTTCGAGATGCGAATTACTTCCAGCGCCAGGTTCCGCAGCGCAGAACTGACCGACGACATCGCCAGGTTCGACTGCATGGCATAGCGCATGTCATCCACGGCATGCAGCTTCTGGCCGGAGATGCTCGCCAAGTGTGCGATCGCCTTTTCGCGATATTCAGGATGAGTGTTAATGCCGGTTCCGACCGCCGAGCCCCCCAGTCCGATCTCGCGCAGAAATTCCGACTGCTCCCGAATTGCTTTCCTCGCCCGCTTGATGGTCGCGGCATAGGCGTGGAATTCCTGGCCGAGCCGCATGGGCACCGCGTCCATCATGTGGGTGCGGCCCGACTTCAGGACGTGATGAAACTCTCCGCCCTTCGCCTCCAAAGCTGCGATAAGCGCATCGAGTACGGGATAAAGCTCCTCCAGTTCCAGCAGGGCCGCCAGTCGCATCGCAGTGGGAAAGACGTCATTGGTTGACTGACCGTAGTTGACGTGGTCATTAGGATGAACATGCTTGTACTCGCCTCGCGCCCCGCCTAGTAGCTCAGCGGCGCGGTTGGCGATGACCTCGTTGCTGTTCATGTGGAAGCTGACGCCCGCGCCGGCTTGAAACACGTCTACGACGAACTGCTCGTCCCATTTGCCCCGCTGAACTTCTTTGGCCGCTTCGATTATGGCGTTCGCCGTCTTCGCATCCACTAAGCCAAGCTCGCGATTGGCCTGCGCCGCAGCTTCTTTCACCATGGCGACAGCGCGGATGAGCATGGGGTGCGCCCGCATTCCGCTGATGGGATAGTTCTCCACCGCGCGTGCCGTCTGGATGCCGTAGTAAACGTCGGCGGGAATTTCCTTGGTGCCGAGAGAGTCCTTTTCAGTGCGGGTGGACATGCGTGCCTCTACCAGAGAGATGACAGCAAAGGGGGCCTGGCTTCATAGCAGGTGCAGTCACTGCCAGAAATCTAGCGGATCACCTGGATCGGAATGCCCAACCTCAGCTTCTTCCAGGCCTTCTCGGTGGTGTAAACCGGAACCTTGTGGGTGATTCCCAGGGTCAAGCAGGCGCGGTCCCCTAACGAGAGGCCCAACGGACGGGCAACCGTAATTAAGTCACCGCAAGTCTTAGCTTGTGGCGCGTCGAAGGAAACCACCTCATCTATCGCGCTGGTGGCGTCTTCCCAGGCTTCGTCGGAGGCCCAACCCCGGCTGACCAGCTTGGCCTGGACTTCAGCAACGTTCACAGAACTGCACAAGGCGCCATCAAGCAATGCCAGCGTGAGCTTCTCATGCCCCGGTTCACGCTGAACTAACGCCAGGATCGCGGAGGCGTCGAGGACGATTCTACTCATGCTCGGCAGCCTCGCGGCGTTCGGCGATCAGTTCGTCCACCAGTGAGGTTCCAGGCTTCAGATAGCGTTGCGCACGCTCCTGCGCGCGTTGTATGCGGCGCTGTTTCGTGGTGATGCGCACCTCGTCTTCTCGCAGGCAAAGCACGACCTCGTCTCCGACGCCGATGCCCATGGCTTCGCGGAAAGAGGCGGGAATCACAATCCTGCCGTCCTGGCTTATGCGCGTACGGACTTCCTTATGCATGCAAATCCCTAATAGTCCGCCAAGAATTATAGCATATGCCGCACTCTTGTGATATTGGCAGAAGACCACGGCTTACGACGGTCCGCCCTGCTCCTCCTGCGCTGGGGCCTGCTCTTCGTTGTACCTCGGCACGATAAAACGCAAGGGTGACCGAATAGCATCCACCACGAGGAAACGAAGAATGCCCATCTGCTCGCGGAACCTGACATCGTAGGCGCGCAGCGCTACATACGCCGCGATGCTGAAGCTCGTGAACAAATTCAGCACGAAGATGACGCCGATTCCTATCACCGCGCGAAGAAACCAGCGGTCGCCCAGCGTGCCGGTACCGAAGCGCGCCGCAGCCAGAGCGAGCGTGCCGCTGGAGAGCGTAACGTGCCGGATGTCAATCGGCAGACCGAAGAAGTGCCCCACCTCCGGCGCGAAGCCGAGCAAATATCCCAGCACGATGCTGGTCGCCCATCCGCCGATGTTGTGCTTGACAATGCGCGAGACCTTGCGGGAAAACACTTCGCCCAGCCGCGAGCTGAGCGGATGCTGCGCTACCGCTTCGGCGAAGCGGTAGTAAACCGCGGCGTTCTCCACCCAGCTTCCCGCCAGAGCCGCCATCCACAGGATGACGCCCGTCTCGATGGCGTACAGCGCGGTGCCGGAAGCGAATGGGTTTAGCGTTTCATACACGTGCCTGGCGCTACCCACTTCCGGCAGATACGATTCGCGGAAGATCATTCGCCACAGCATCTCGAACAGCACCGCACCGAGCGACACCGCCGCGACGTTGCCGATGGCCGCTGCCAACTGCGTGCTGGTGATGCGGGCCACGAAGTCCGTAAGTTTGCTCGACCGCTGGATACCTCGGTTGTCACGGATGATCCGCGCGAACGCAGCCGCGGTCGTTGCCGGCTGCTTGGTGGCGAGCACCAGTCCAAAAACCTGTAGCAACACGAAGCTGACGGCGTAGTTGGTGCCGCTGGCAAATCCTTCGACGAACGGTGGCAGGTTTGCCTCGATGATGCGCAGCTTGAAAGCGGCGGTGAATACCGTCAGCAGCCCGCCGCCGATGGCCGCCCGCCACATCTGCCGGTATTCCGGCCTGCTGGCTGCGATGTAGTGCTCGCCGGTATCGCCGGTGCGGTCCACCATCTTGCGCGCCAGCAGGTTCAGGTTGTCGCGCAGCAGCGACGAGATGTGCTTGTCGCTGACGTTGCCCTCAATCAGACGCACCAGGAGCGCCTGAATAGCAGCGTTCAACTCGCACGGCTCGGTCGCGGTCAGGACTTTGGCGATGGCTTCCATGCGCACCAGGCACGCCTGAATCGTCTTCAGATCGAAGACCAGCTCGACGCTGATGCCCGCCGACTCCATGTGCTCGTAAACAATTTCCATCTCCCCGCGGCAGCGCGCGACGACCTGCTTCCAGGCATCGAGCGCCGGCGCGACCGCCTCGGGAGAACTTGGCGCCACCAACTCTTCTGTCGTGAGCACCAGTTCGTAGAAGGGCGAACGGGCTATGCCCGTGGAAGCTGAGCGCTCCCGCATTTCCGGCTGGAGGCCAAGGCCGCTGATCTCCGAGGCCAGCAGGCGCATGGCTTCTTCCAGGTCATGCTCCTGGCGCTGCCAGAACTGCGGCTGGTCGTCCGGTGTAAGCACTTTGGCGATGCGCTCGAAGAACTCGGGAGTGAGCGCCTCGAACTGCCGCGCGTTTCGTTCGTTGGAATACAGGTCGATGAGCAGCTTGCTGGCGTCGCTCATTTCCCGGGCCGCAGGCATCAGCCGCGCGATGACACGCTGCAATACCTCCGTGGTGAACGGTTGGACCGAGGGCAGACCGGCCTCGGCGAAGAGCGAGAGACAATCCAGTTCGGCCAGCATGAGCCCGAATGACTGTTGCACACGGCGGCGCACTTCGGCATCCCGCTCGAGATACTGCACGAGGACGAGCAGGCGTGGTGGTTCTGTCTTCCGGACCTGACCGGCGCGCGTCCAGTGGATGATCTGCACGAAGTTCTTGCGGCGCTTGCGCAGAGTATCCGCCGCGCAGAAGGCTTCAATCGCCTCCAGCAACTCACCGGGTATTACAGCCACCTGTCCGGAAGCTCCGATGGGCGCGAGTTGTTGTGCCGTGCCGTCGGTCAAAGGCAATACCTGGGAGAAGCGAAGTTAACGGGGCGTAGATTAGCACAGCATAGGCTGGCATTGTCATCACGAGCGGCTGGGTTGGCGTGGGGGCATGTTTTGCATCAGGGCACGACCCTTCGGCAGGCTCAGGGCAAGCTTTCAGTCGCGCCGATCGCACAAAATCCTCAAGATTTGTCATCTCGAGCGAGCGTGAGGGAGGTCAGATGTGACCGACTGAGCGCGAGTCGAGGGACCTGCTTTTCCCGCAATGACAGAAAAGCAGGTCCCTCCGTTCGCGTTCGGGTCGACCGCAGGGGGCGACCTCCTTCGGGATGACAACATCAAAGAGGCGCTCGGTTGAAGCCGTGCCCTGATACTAAGCTCGCCCCCTATCAGCACTGGCTGGACGATTACTGTGTGATGGGTGTTGCCAACATCTGGGTCATTGACCCCATGCGACGCAAGGCCTACGACTGCAGCCAGGGCGGCTGGCAGTCGGTGGATACACTTCGGATCACAACTCCTGCGCTTGAGATTCCCCTCGATCCGTTGTGGAAGAAGCACGAAGAGTAACATTCGTAATCGAGCATGCCCACGCTTACTCAGCGCTTATAATTTCTACGAAATGACGTCGGCAGCCTGGATTCAGACTATCTCCGAGTTAGTGCTCGCTCTAGTCACCTCGGCGACGCTATACGTGTTGTGGGGCTACGCACGCGATACAAAATCTTTGCGCAGAACAGTTCGGAGCAGATCGAACACGCACAAACGCCTTACCTGACTGTGGCGATGAGGCAAAACACCGATTTGAGGCAAGGCGGTTGGGTGATCGAGAATCAAGGTTTTGGGCCGGCGGTCAACATTCGCTACGCAGATTATGCCCAGGATAAGCAGGTCACTCGTTGGATGGCTCCTTTGGCCAAGAACGCCGAATACAGGCTACCCCGGGAGGCGACCCTTGAGTGGCAAGAGACGGGCTTCTGGATTGAGTATGAATCTCTATCCGGCAAGCGGTATCGCACCAACGTTGAATGGCCGGATGGCGGCATGACAGATCGAGTTTCATCGGCTCATCTGAATCATTCAAGAAGGAGGCCCATGACAGGCGAGAACGAGCTGTTAGCTTCGCGCATTAGTCGGTTGGAGCAGGAGAACCGCCGTCTTAGGCTGATTGTGCTGGGAATCGCGCTGGCTTTGACTGCTGTCTTGCTAATGGCCGCAGGGCCAAAGCCGCGGACAATTGAAGCGGAGAAAATTGTGATCTTGGACAGCCACGGTCGGGCAAGAGTCACGATTGGAACCCCGGAGTTGGCCGGTGCTGCGATCTTCACGAAGCCCGACGAGCCTGTAATTTGGCTCTCTGACGAAAAAGGGACAGATCGCGCGACCTTAGCCGCTGACGGGTTGCGACTAAACGATGATCATGCCAAACCGCTTGTCGAACTGAGGAGCGACGCTAAAGCCGGCGGGTCCCAACTGAGGTTGTATAGCTCAGACGGAAAGATTTCGTGGTCGGCTCCCTAGGGACTTGTGCGCCCTACGGGACTCCGGTTCCTTAATATCCGCTCTCCCAGTGCCAAGCGCTGGGCTAATATCTCTTGCCCCTACGGGCCGCGATTAACGCGAGCCTTGATCCGTTCAGCTCGTGGGACTTCCACGTCTACCCAATCTCCACCAACTCCGCGATCTTGGCCTGCCACTCTTTCGGGCCGCTATCGTGCACCGAGTTGCCCTTCGAGTCCACGGCCACGGTGACCGGCATGTCCTGCACCTCGAACTCGTAGATGGCTTCCATGCCGAGATCGTGGAAGGCGACGACGCGCGACTTCTTGATGGCCTTGGCGACGAGATACGCCGCGCCGCCGACCGCCATCAGGTAAACGGCCTTGTGGTCGCGGATAGCTTCGATGGCTGCCGGCCCGCGCTCGGATTTGCCGATCATGCCGAGCAGGCCGGTCTCCTTCAGCATCTGGCGGGTGAACTTGTCCATGCGCGTGGCGGTCGTCGGGCCGGCCGGGCCGACCACTTCATCGCGGACAGGGTCAACCGGTCCCACGTAATAGATGAAGCGATTATTGAAGTCGACGGGGAGCTTGGTGCCAGCCTTGAGGTGGTCGGTCATGCGCTTGTGCGCGGCGTCGCGGCCGGTCAGTAGCTTGCCGCTCAGCAGCAACACCTCACCGGGTTTCCAGCTTGCGACTTCCTCGCGCGTGACCGTGTCAAGATTTACCCGCCGCGCTCCGACTGGATCGTAGGTCAGCTCCGGCCAGTCGCTGAGCGAAGGCGGCTCCAACGCAACCGGGCCTGAGCCGTCAAGCACAAAGTGCGCATGACGCGTCGCGGCGCAGTTAGGAATCATGGCGATGGGCAGGTTGGCAGCGTGCGTCGGGTAGTCCTTCACCTTGACGTCGAGCACGGTGGTCAGGCCGCCTAGTCCCTGCGCGCCGATGCCCAGAGCGTTGATCTTCTTATACAGTTCGACGCGCAACTCCTCGGCGGTGTTCTTCGGCCCGCGCGCCATCAGCTCCTGGATGTCGATGGGCTCCATCAGGGCTTCTTTGGCGAGAATCATCGCCTTGTCGGCGGTGCCGCCGATGCCGATGCCAATGATGCCCGGCGGACACCAGCCTGCGCCCATGGTCGGCACGGTCTTCAGCACCCACTCGACGATGGAGTCTGACGGATTCAGCATGGCGAACTTCGACTTGGCTTCCGAGCCGCCGCCCTTGGCAGCCACGATGACTTCGACCTTGTCGCCGGGAACGAGCTTCATGTTGACCACGGCTGGAGTGTTGTCGCCGGTGTTCTTGCGCGCGCCCGCGGGGTCGGCGAGGATGCTGGCGCGCAGCTTGTTGTCCTCGTGCAGGTAAGCGCGGCGCACGCCTTTGTTCACCATGTCTTCGACCGACATGGTTGCGTCCCACTGGACGTTCATGCCGACCTTGAGGAACACGGTGACGATGCCGGTGTCCTGGCAGATGGGCCGATGGCCTTCGGCGCACATGCGCGAGTTGATGAGAATTTGCGCCATCGCGTCGCGAGCGGCGGGCGACTGCTCTTTGTCGTAGGCCTTGGCCATGCTGCGGATGAAGTCCGGCGGATGGTAATAGGAAATGTATTGCAGTGCGTCGGCAACGCTCTGGATGAGGTCTTCCTGTTTGATGATGGTCATAAAATCCTGCTTGCGGGGAAGATTGACGAACGGGAAATTATACTGCCGGGCGAAACCCGGACTTGTGACGGGGCGCACACATTACCAGTCTTCGACCTCGGCGGCAAAAGCGGTTTTCGTATCATCTATCGCGAATGGCAAGTTGGTGCGCTCCATTTTAGAAATTCGTCGTTACTTTCGTAAGTTTCAGCGCCGCATTTTTTCTTGCGCCATCAACCTGTTCCCTCCACACTTAGTGGGTTGGGATTGGTGTCTCAACGCCACGGCGGGGCCAGCTCTGCTGTGGCCAGTGATCTTTGACAATTAGCAGGCAGCAGCCAGTAGCCACTGACGGGCCTTCGATTACTAGTCGGTCAACGCAATGCCCCCGAAACTTCGCCCAGCGGGGATAAGTCTTTGGCCGTAAGCCCTTTGGAATCTTCTATGATCTAGTAACTCATTTGTTTGTAATATATTGAGAGCATTTTCCCGCCAACCTCTTGATTATGCTGGATGGGGGAGGGGGGAGGGGGTGTTAACCAAGCAGTAAAATCGTACCAAAACGGGAAAATACCGGAATTGCGCAGTTAGTGTCAGGGAATGGTAAACAGCGCCGTTCAGTGGCGAGCCGAAGTTCGCTGCTTAGACCAGCTTCCCGCATATCGACGTATAGTTCAGCCCGATCTCGCCGCAGGTTCCCTGCTCTACAGAGTACACAACGCACGAATTGAAGGGCCGCGAATAAACGTGCAGGCTGACGGCGCGCTCGCCCCATTCGCGGCAGTTGCGGACGTCGTGAACAGGATTCAGCGGATCGACGGCCACCGGTTGTGCCGAGGTGATTTCGACGACATCCGTCGGCACGATCTCACAACACTGAGTGGCAAGGTCCTCGGAAATGACGTGATAGTTCTGCACCGCCAGGCGGCCGATAGGAGCGGCCATCCAGCAGTTCTGGCCTTTGTGGTTGTGGATGGAGCTGTGCATGCCCACTTCCCAGCAGATGGCCAGCAGTTCGTAGAGGTCGGTCTTGTCGATCAGGTTGCGAGTGTAATGCTGCGCGTTCCAGAACAGGTAGGGCCGCAGCGACTCGGCATCCACCGGATTCGCCGTGATGTATTGCAGCGTGCCCGTTAAGCCCGCAAAGTCGTCTTCGCGGAGTTTGCCCAGGCCATTGACAAACTCCTCGATGGAAATCTTGCGAGTTGCCTTGCTCGGATCTGATGACGTAGCTGTTGCCATGAAGCCCCCCGTAGCGACGAACCGACCTATTCTATCCCCTGATTGCAAGTCGTGGCCGACGCGACCAATTGCAAAATTCTTGTGTCGACGGGAATCACAATGCGCCATAAAGCCCGTCCAAGCATATAATGAGCCCAGAAGCACCCAGCTAGGTGGGTTCAGCGCAAGGCACTGGAGTCTCCCATGAAGTCACGCGCTCTCGCAGTTGCCAATGCAATTCTGCTGAGTGTCAGCCTCGCACTGCCTACGGTTGCCCAGGACAGTACGCAATCGCAGATGCCGTCCGCGCAGGCGCCGGCCACGCCTGACCAGGCCCAGCCCTCGCCAAACTCCGCTGCAGCACCGCCGGGCGACCCTGTTGCAACACCCGGCGACGCACCCAAAGCCACCCACGACAAGAGCAAGAACGACGTCGACGACATCGGCAACCGCAATGTGGGAAAGGCGGGCTCGGGCAAGAGCATCGGCGATTGGTACTCCTACGACTCCGAAATCAAAATGGGCAAGCAGTACGCCATGATGGTTGAGTCCAACGCCCGCATGATTAAGGACCCGGTCGTGACTGAGTATGTAAATCGTATCGGCCAGAACCTGGTCCGTAACTCCGATGCGAAGATCCCCTTCACCATCAAGGTCATTGACTCGGACGACATCAATGCCTTTGCACTTCCGGGTGGATTCTTTTACGTGAATAGCGGCCTCATTCTTGCCGCCGACGACGAGGCCGAGTTGGCCGGTGTTATGGCGCACGAGATCGCGCATGTTGCCGCGCGCCACGCTACCCGCGAGATGACTCGCGCCAACTATGCTCAAATGGCTACCATTCCTCTAATCTTCGTGGGGAACTGGGGAATTTACGAAGCAGCAAGTCTGGCGATCCAAATAGCACTGCCACTCACGTTCATGAAGTTTTCGCGCGGCTTCGAGGCAGAAGCTGACTACCTTGGGTTGCAGTACATGTACAAAGCCGGCTACGATCCGCAGGCGTTTATCGCCTTCTTCGAAAAGATCAAGGCGCAGGAGAAAACCAAGCCGGGGACGCTGGCCAAGGCTTTTTCCACCCACCCGCAGACGCCGGATCGCATCGAGAAAAGCCAGGACGAAATTCGCAGCCTTCTGGCGGCCCGGCCTGAGTACATACTCAACACGTCGGAGTTCAACGATGTGAAGGCCCGCCTAGCGTCACTGGAGAATCGCAAGAAAATCATCCAGGCCGAGGATGTCAACAAACCTACGCTGCGCAAGACGCAGACCGCCGAGAACAGCGCAGGCCAGAATGGCCAGCCGAACCAAAAGGATGACGATCGTCCTACGCTATCGAAGCGTGACGACGATTATGCCGCCAACCCGGGCCAGCTCTGAACTCGGGTGCAGCCATAGTCGGGATGACAATCGGAGAACTTCTCCAACCCCCGCGCGACAAGGCCTGAAAGCCCTCCCGGCCGCCAGTATTCGGTTGACGTCTAGCCTTTCGCCTTCAGCATCTGCTCGGCATGCTTCAGCGATGTGTCGGTCAGTTTGGCTCCGCTGATCATGCGCGCGATTTCGCGGGTACGGTCCTGCGTATCGAGCAGGCGGACTGAGGTTTTCGTCCGGCCGCCGGACTCCTTCTTCTCGATCAGGTAATGCTGGTCGGCAAACGCCGCAATCTGAGGCAGATGGGTCACGCAGAGGACCTGCTTGGTGCGTGCGAGTTGCGTCAGCTTCCTGCCCACGGCCTCGGCGGCGCGTCCGCCGATGCCCGTGTCAATTTCGTCGAACACTAGCGTGCGCTGCCTGCCCACCCTCGCCCCAGCCGAAGCCGGAGAAAGTTGAGCGGTCGCGCCATTACCTTTCGCACGGCGTCCCTGTCCTGCGTCGATGGTGGTTTTCAGGGCCAGCATCACGCGCGAGAGTTCGCCACCGGAGGCGATCTCTTCGACTGGCCCGAGGGGCTCGCCGGGATTGGCCGAGATGAGGTACTGCACCTGATCGAAGCCGCGGGCGCTCCAGCTCCCTTCCTCGTCGGAGCCGCTGACCTCGACCTTGAAGCGCGCCTTCATGGCCAGCTCGTTGATCTCGCTTTCCACCAGCTTCTCCAGCTTGCGGGCCGCTTCGTACCGCTGGCGCGAGAGGCCGCGCGCGGCGTCAAGATATTTTGCCGCCGCCTTCGACAGCTCGATGTGTAGTTCGCGCAGGACCTCGTCCTTGTTTTCCATTTCGTTGAGCTTGCGCTCGAGCTCCTCGCCGAGAGCGATCACATCCTCCAGCTTGGGGCCGTACTTGCGCTTCAGGCGATCGAGCAGAGCCAGCCGGTCCTCAACTTCGACCAGGCGTTCAGGTGAGGCCTCGATGCCGTTAGCGTAATCGCGCAGCGTTTGTCCGATGTCCTCGACCATGATGCGCGCCGATTCCAGCTCGGTTATGGCACCGCGGAACTCTGCGTCGAAGCGCGACAGCTCTTCGATTTGCCGGGCCGCGGTGCGGATGGAAGCTGCGGCGGAGGTTTGGTTCTCGTACAGCGTGTCATAGGCCGCCATCGCCGCGCCATAAACCCGCTCCGAGTTGGCGAGCACACGCTTCTCGGCTTCGAGCTTCGCGTCTTCGTTGGGCTGCAATCTGGCGTCGGCGATCTCCTTGCGCTGATAGCTCCAAAGATCGAGCAGGCGCAAGCGGTCGTGCTCATCGCGCTCGAGATCGGCGATGCGGTGCTTGATCTGGCTATAGTTATCGAACGCACTCGACACAGCAGCGCCGTCGGTTCCGGCGAACGAATCCAGAAGCATGAGGCGCGAGCTGCCATCAAATGCCAGCACGGCTTCGTTCTGGGCATGAATGACGGCCAGATGGGGCGCCAGTTGCTTCAGCACCGCGACCGTAGCCGGCTGATTGTTGACGAAGACGCGGCCCTTGCCTCCGCTGGCAATTTCGCGCCGCAGAATGACCTTACCGTCTTCGTTGTCAATGCCGTTGGCTTCCAGCGCCGCTCCGATCGCAGGCGAGTCCACCTCGAAGACCGCGGAGACCACGGCCTTGTCGGTACCGTGCCGGATTGCGTCGGTGGAAGCTTTGTCACCCAGCAGCAGGGCGAGCGCGTCAATCAGGATGGATTTTCCGGCGCCGGTTTCGCCGGTCAGCAGGTTGAGGCCAGCGGCGAACTCCACAGCCACGTTGTCGATGACCGCGTAGTTTTCGACCCGCAGTTCCAGCAGCACGCGCGTTCCCGGTTGGTGAAGTTAAGCGCAGTGTAGCACGGCGACCGTGTCGTTCTAAGCGGACGCGAGTTTTCCACAGGTATGTGCAAGCGGCACACATCTGAAGGCAACTTAGCTGTTGTGCACATCCCTCTGGGGGAGTAAAGTGCGCTGATTGAAGCTTTCCGAATCAGGAAGGTAAGCCGTTTCCCAGCGTCACTCCGGCCGGCCCTCCAAGTAGAATGAGGTCAGCGCCGTGATTCATAAGTTCGGCGTTAGCAGTGTTAGGTTAGGACATCCTTCCATGGACAAGTTTGTCATCCGCGGCGGCAATCCGCTGCTGGGAACGGTGCGGATAAGCGGCGCCAAGAACGCCGCCCTGCCGGCCATGGCCGCCGCGCTGCTCACCGAAGAGCCGGTCATTCTGGAGAACATTCCCCAGGTGCGCGACATTGAGACCGAGCGCAAACTGCTGACAGCGATGGGCGCCGAAGTCGAGCTGGGCTACGGACGCGCACAGCACCGCACCACGATCTGCTGTCGCAATCTGGTAAACGCCGAGGCATCGTACGAACTAGTCAAGACCATGCGCGCGTCAACGCTGGTGCTGGGGCCGCTAGTGGCGCGGACGGGACAGGCCCGCGTGTCGCTGCCGGGAGGATGCGCCATCGGCGCTCGGCCGATTGACCTGCACATCAAGAGTCTGGAGAAACTCGGCGCGAAGATCACCCAGGAGCACGGCTACATCGAGGCGCGCGTCGAGCGGCTACAGGGAGCACGTGTTGTCTTCGACAGGATCACCGTAACCGGCACCGAAGATCTGCTCATGGCTGCAACGCTGGCAGAAGGCGAAACCATTCTGGAAAATTGCGCGCGAGAACCTGAGGTGGTGGATCTTTCGGCCCTGCTCAACAAGATGGGCGCGCAGATCGAGGGGGCCGGAACGCACCAGATTCGTGTGCAGGGCGTGGACGAGCTGCACGGTGCGCGCCATCGCATCATTCCCGACCGCATCGAGGCAGGAACGTTTGTGGTGGCGGCTGCTCTCACTGGAGGGGACCTGCTAGTCTCGGGCTGTGAGCCTCATCATCTCGACGCATTGCTGCAGAAGCTGGAAGAATGCGGCGTGCAGGTGCGCAGCAACGGCGACTCGGTGCGGGTAATGGGCGATGGTCCCCTGCGGGGGGCGGATGTAAACACCGAAGAGTATCCCGGCTTTCCCACCGACATGCAGGCGCAGTATATGGCGCTGGCCACGCAGGCGGAGGGAACCAGCATCGTCACCGAGAACATTTTTGAGAACCGCTTCATTCACGCTCAGGAGTTGTTGCGCATGGGCGCCAACGTCAAAATCGAAGGCAATCGTGCCGTCGTCCGCGGACGGACACCGCTGAGCGCCGCAGCCGTGCAAGCCAGCGATCTGCGCGCCTCGGCTTCTCTGGTTCTGGCAGCGCTGGTAGCCGATGGAGAGACCATCATCGACCGCGTGTACCACATCGACCGTGGCTACGAGCGAATCGAGGAAAAGCTGCGCGGCGTCGGAGCACAGATTAGGCGCATCGGCGAGCTGCTGCCCAAGCGGGTTGTAGCGCCGGGAGTGGCGGTGTAGTAGGCCGCTGCTCGCACTTCGCTCGCAGTTCGCTTCTAGCCATATCGCTGTTCGCTATTTACCAGGAGTAGGCCGAAACAAGCAGCGAACCCTGCGGCTGGCAGCTTGGATCTTTACCGAAATGCGACTGGTGAAGAGCGAATCGCGGACGGCAAGCGTCGGCCTGCCTCTTGCCTGGTTCTTCAGCGAAGAGCGAACAGCGTTAATCCGCCACCTGTTTGGTTTCGACCTCGGGAGTGGGCTCGGTAGCTGCTGCCGGTTCGACCTTGGGTCTCGCCGCGGGGGCGGCGGCGCGGGCCGGCGGTTTGAAGTGGTTCTTCTTCTCGAATTGTCCGATGTGCCAGATGTCGCGAGCATACTCCGTCACCGTACGGTCGCTGGAAAACTTGCCGATGCGCGCGACATTCAGCACCGCCTTACTCCACCACACTTCCTCATTCAGGTATTCGCCATCGATCAGGGCTTGGGTCTCGACGTAGGCGGGGAAATCGGCGATGTGGTAGTAGCGGTCGCCACGATGTACGAGCTCATCGAAGATCCAGCGGAACAGGCCATGCTCGTTGGGGCAAAACCGGTCCGAAGCCAGCGCGTCCATTACTTCATGCACAGAAACATCCTTCTCATAACGCTCATGCGGATCGTATGACCCCTTCTGCTGCATCTCGCGAATCTCTTCCGCACGCAGACCGAAGATATAAATGTTGTCCTCGCCTACCTCCTCGGCAATCTCGATGTTGGCCCCATCATAGGTTCCGATGGTAAGCGCCCCATTCATGGCCAGCTTCATGTTGCCGGTGCCCGAGGCTTCCATACCCGCCATGGAGATCTGCTCGCTCAGGTCGGCAGCCGGCATGATGACCTGGGCCAAGGACACGCGGTAGTCGGGCAGGAAGGCGACCTTGATGAGGTCCTTGACCTTCTCGTCATTGTTCACCACATCGGCCACGCTGTGGATGAGCTTGATGATTTGCTTGGCAGCCCAGTAACCGGGCGCTGCTTTACCCGCGAACAAATAAGTACGCGCTACGGACGGCATCTCGCCGCGCTCGACGATGCCGAGGTAGTCACGGATGATGTGCATAACGTTCAGCAGTTGGCGCTTGTATTCGTGAATGCGCTTAACCTGAACGTCGAACATTGAATCCGGATCGACCACCACGCCGGTGAGGTTTTGGATCAGGCCGGCGAGCTTCAGTTTGTTCTGGCGCTTCACTTCCTTGAACGCAGCCCGGAAATTGAGGTCCTCGGAGAAGGGCTCCAGGTCGCGCAAGCGGCTCAGGTCGGTGATCCACTTGTTTTCGTCGAGCGTGCGGCTGATCAGTTCCGTCAGATCGGGATTAGCCAACACGAGCCAGCGTCGAGGCGCCACACCATTCGTCTTATTGTTGAATTTTTCAGGCCAAATCTTTGCAAATTCAGGCACTAGCGAGGTCTTCAACAGACCGGTGTGCAGCTCCGAAACACCGTTGACCGAGTGGCTACCCACGATGCACAAGTGGGCCATGCGCACATGTTTCTCGTAGCCTTCCTCGATGATGGACACCTTGCGCCGGGTCTCCTCATCCATGTGAAATTCGGCCTGGGCCCGGTCGAGGAATTTCTCGTTGATGTTGTAGATAATCTGCATGTGGCGGGGCAGCACCCGCTCCATCAGCGGGACCGACCACTTCTCCAGCGCCTCCGGCAGCAGGGTGTGGTTGGTGTAGCCCAGGGTCTGCTGGGTAAGCTCCCATGCCTTTTCCCAGGGCACCTCATACAGGTCCGTTAACACCCGCATCAACTCAGCCACTGCCAAGCTGGGATGAGTATCGTTCATCTGGATGGCAACTTTGGAGGGTAGCAGGTTCATATCGCCGTGCTGCTGATTGAAACGCCGCATCAAGTCGCCGATGGAGCAGGCCACGAGGAAGTACTCCTGTACCAGGCGGAGTTCCTTGCCGCTCATCACCGAGTCGGAGGGATAGAGCACGCGGGTGATGTTTTCCGAGGCAATCTTCTGCTCGACAGCGCGGATGTAATCGCCGCGGTTGAAGATCTCGATGTCGAAGTCTTCGGAAGCGCGCGCGGTAAACAGGCGCAGCCAGTTCACTGTCTGTCCCAAGTAACCGACGGTCGGCATGTCGGTGGGCATGCCCACGATGATCTTGGGGCTCACCCAGACCTGGACTGAATTGCCCTGCGCATCCTGTTGCGTCTCCATCCGCCCATAAAGCGGAATACTGACCGCTTCTTCGGGATGCTCGATCTGGAAGGGAGTACCGTTGGCCTTCCAGCGGTCCGGCTTCTCGCGCTGAAAGCCGTTCACGATCTCCTGTTTGAACAGGCCGAACTCGTAGTCGATGCCGTAACCGAAGCCCGGCATGCCCAGCGTCGCCATCGATTCCTGAAAGCAGGCTGCCAGACGTCCCAAGCCGCCGTTTCCGAGGCCGGCGTCGATCTCGCTTTCCGTTACATCGTCGAGACTGACGCCAAAGCTGGCTAGCACTTCGCGACAGAGCTCTTCCATGCGCAAGTTGGACAGATTGTTGTCCAGAACGCGCCCCATCAGCCACTCCATCGAGATGTAGTACATGCGCTTGGCGTCTTTATGGCGGTAGCGGGCCTCAGTCTCCAGCATGCGGTCCACCACGCGGTCGCGAATGGCCAACGACACGGGCTTCAGATAATCCGCTGGCTGCAACTCCGACATGGGACGTACAAGGGTGTAGCGAACGTGCCGCAGGATGGCCTGACGCAGAACTTCTGAGGGCTGAACCTGCGTTAGGAATTCAGGGGATGCCATAGAGAAAGAGGGCCCTTCGGCTAGGGGAGATCTCCCTGCCAGCGAATTGCCGTTCTGCCTCCGAACCGGCCGGGCGCCGGGCCTTCCCCCCGCGGTAGCCGGGGGCCGGCCATGCTCGGGAGGCGCGGCTTCCTCACCCGATCCGCTCGAATTGGACTCTTCCACGATAGCCGCGCAACCCCAGCCGGACTCGAATACATTCTAATGCATTCATCGGCCCGCAGAGCAATTGAGTTAATGGAGGTTGCCGCTATTTGCACCTGTGTCGGCAGTTCAAGTTTGAATACGACGCCGCACGGACCCGGTGGATCCGCTCATTCCGCAACTGATCTAAGTGAAGCTGGGGACTGCTTCCAAAATTCGTGCTTTGCGTGGCCGTGGGGGCCCAGGGGAGGAGATCGGAGAAGCAGGCTGCCGATGGTCGGCGATCCAGTTACGAAGGCGCATGCTCGTGGACTCGCTGAGCCCGGTAAACCTGATTCCTGCCAGTCCGTCCGGTTGCGCCCAGACCACGACGCCGCGCACGTCCACGGCGTCGCCGCTGAAAGGCAGCGTGAATCCGATTGAGAGCTCTTCGCTGGCTTCCAGAGGCGGCTGGACATTCTGCAGTCCCAAGCCGCCTAGGCTCAGATTCCTGGTTTCCCCAGTAAAAGCGCGCCCCGTGCGGTAATCGCTCAGGCTAACCGGTACATTCAAGTCAGTGCGATGGTACACAACTCGCAGTGTATCAGCTTTCGTGGCGGCACGACGGCGACCCAGCGTGATCTGATGGTGGTTGAGCTTGCGGCACAGTGTGCGGCGCGGCATGCCGAGATGTTGCGCCGCCAGGCTCTGATTGCCATGGGCCAGTTCGAGGGCATGGACGATCATCTGCCGCTCCAATTGGTCGAGATCGGCGGTCGTGGCGCAGGCCCGGCTTTCCGCAGCGCTTTCGGCTCGCAGGCAATCCGCAATGTCGTCGGTTGTGATTTCGTTGCCGGCAACCGAAATTGCCAGCTTCAGGGCGAGATTCTGCAATTCACGGACGTTGCCGTGCCATTGCTGTTGTGACAACAGCTCAAGTGATCTCGGCGTGAATCGTTTGTCCGGGCAATAATGTTCCAGGAAGTGCGCAGCCAGGGCTGCAATATCCTGCGGCCGTTCCCGCAAAGGAGGAACCCGGACGTGCACCGCGTTAATGCGATGGTAGAGGTCACGGCGAAAGACACCCGCCTGCACCGCGGCCCTCAGATCGCGATTGGTGGCCGCCAATACCCGGACATCCACCGACACCTTGCGGTGACCGCCCAGCCGAAAGTAAGGAGTGTTGTCAAGCACGCGCAGAAGCTTGACCTGAACCTTGGGCTCAAGTTCGCCAATCTCGTCCAGGAATAGAGTGCCGCCATGGGCGATCTCGAACAGGCCGGGTTTGGCTGAATCGGCGCCGCTGAAGGCCCCTTTCTCGTAGCCGAACAGCTCGCTCTCGACCAGGTGCTCGGGCAGCGCGGCGCAGTTGACGTCGACCCACGCCTGTGCGCGGCGGGTTGAGTGCTGGTGAATGAGCCGCGCGATCAGCTCCTTGCCCACGCCCGTTTCACCCGTGATAAGGATGGCGGCCCGGTGCGGCGCGACCTTGCGCGCGAATTCCATGACTTCCTGCATCTTCGGGTCGGCCACGACGATGTCGCGCAAAACGTCTCCGCTGTGTGCTTGAGCAGCCATGCCGGGTGTTGATTTCTCACAATGCCAACATTGAAAGCATCGGCCCGGCGCCGTGACTTCTTGAGGCAATTTGCGCCACTGTGGCACAACCCTGGGCCGCGCTTGTGCCACTTTGGCGCAAGCCAAACTCAGCCCTCTCCCGTGAGTCGGCAGCAGGCAACAAGTTAGTGCGGAGCCGGGATGGCCACCGCCTTGCATTGAAAGCCCACGGCGCTTCATGCAGCGCGGAGGTGATGAATGAGACGTTGGCTGCTATTGCTGTTCGCGGTACTGGTTCCATGGGCCGCGCTGTTCGGCCAAGCGAAGCTTGCGCCTGACCTGCAGACCGCAGGGGGGAATACGACGGTTTCCGTCATCGTGCAGTACAAGACGGTTGCGAGCGATGCCCTGAAAGACGAGATTCGGATGTTGGGTGGCACCGTTGGCAAAGATCTCGCCTTGATCCGGGCCGTTGCGGCGCAACTGCCGGCAAGCGCGCTTCCGGCTCTGGCGCAGGATGGCGCGGTGGCTTACATCTCGCCCGACCGCCTCGTGCATAGCCGCATGAACAATGCCGCGCCTGCGGTGTTGGCGAATTACGGCTGGAGCCTGGGCCTCGACGGCAGCGGAATCGGCGTCGCGGTCGTCGACAGCGGCATTCGTGCCGTGGATGATCTGCGTGACGCCTCCGGCCAGTCGCGCATCAAGTACAGCCTCGACCTGGTGGGCGGCGGCACCGACGACGGTTATGGACACGGAACCCATGTGGCCGGCATCATCGGAGGAAATGCCAAGGACTCAACCTGTCCCACCTGCAATGTCGCCATTCGCGGCGTCGCGCCCAATGTCAGTCTGATCAATCTTCGGGCGCTGGACAACACCGGCCAGGGCAGCGATAGCACGGTCATCGCCGCCATCCAGGCCGCCGTCCAGCAGAAGGATGTCTACAACATCCGCGTCATTAATCTGTCAGTCGGCCGTCCGGTGTTCGAGAGCTACATCCAGGATCCGCTATGCCAGGCGGTGGAGCAGGCATGGCAGGCCCGAATTGTCGTGGTCGTCGCCGCCGGCAACGACGGCCGCACCAGCTTCGAAGGCAACGACGGTTACTTCACCATCGAAGCGCCGGGCAACGATCCTTACGTGATCACGGTCGGGGCCATGAATACCAAAGCGACCCCGGACCGAGGCGACGATGTGATGACCAGCTACAGCTCCAAAGGCCCAACGGTGATTGACCACATCGTCAAGCCTGACGTGGTTGCGCCCGGCAACCGCGTGGTTTCGCTGCAGACCGCAGGCACGCTGCAGCAATCCTATCCCGGCAACCGCGTCCTGGCCGGATATTACGACAAAGGGCCCGGAATGAAGCCGTCGGACAAGTATTTCGTGCTGAGCGGCACCAGCATGGCAAGTGCCGTCGTGAGCGGAGGTGCGGCCTTGATGCTGCAGCAGGACCCGACGCTGACTCCCGACCAGGTGAAAGCGCGTCTGATGAAGACCGCCTATAAAAACCTGCCGCTCTACACGACAGTTTCGGTGGGCGGCGTGACTTATCACATTCAGTCGGACGGCTTCACCGTGGGAGCAGGATACGTGGACCTGCAGGCAGCAATGACCAGCACTGACCGTGCTCCTGGCGTGGCCAAATCTCCAACCGCCTACTACGACATTCCCAGCGGCAACGTCTTCTTGCTCCCCGACAGCACCACACCGTGGGAACAGTCGGCGATGTGGAGTCCGTCCGTGGTGTGGGGCAACAGGATCTTCCTGTCGCAGTCCGCGATGTGGGGCGACTCCGCCATGTGGGGTGATTCGGCCATGTGGGGCGATTCTGCTATGTGGGGAGATTCTGCTATGTGGGGGGACTCCGCCATGTGGGGCGATTCGGCCATGTGGGGAGACAGCACGCCCATCAACGGCGAGTACTGACAGGAAGGACAGACGATGAACAAAGTGCTAAGGTCTGGCAGAAAGTTCGGCTGCAGACAACTTGCCATCCTCGCGGCAATAGTGCTCGCCATGACACTCTGTGGCGCTCCACCGCCGACTCATCAGAACCACGTAGCAGGAGATCCACGACAGGCGCCGGTGGCCGTTACCGGCGCCTCTCTTATGTGGGGCTCATTTGTCAGCCACAGCAACGGGAACGCAGACAGTCGATTGCCGACACTACCGGCGT
>Ga0335083_10001075_pt1 | contig 38344 bp, 32 predicted proteins | sample Lox_Sample_42_FD_206716 | JGI IMG/M metagenome (GOLD analysis project Ga0335083, IMG submission 206716) | Soil microbial communities from Loxahatchee National Wildlife Refuge, Florida, United States - Lox_Sample_4.2 | ecosystem: Environmental > Terrestrial > Soil > Wetlands | place: USA...
TCGATCAGCCCGCGCTGGTCGACGAGCACGGCCCAGCGCCGCCAGCGCCGCTCGCCGAGGACCTTGCGGCTGGCGATGACGACGATGCGCGCGGCGGCATCGACCAGGATCGCGACGTCGGCCGCGCGCGGGGCGCGGCGCGGCGCGGCGCGGGAATCCGGCGCCGGCGCATTCTGCGCGACCTCGGCGATGCGCTCGCGGAGCTCGCCGTCGAGATCGAGCCGCGCGACCAGCTCGGTGGCGAGCCGGTGCGCGGCGGCGGGCGCGGCCTCCGCGAGCACGCCCATCAGGTTCACGACATCGGTGCCGCCGAGCTGGCGCACCATCATGTCGGCGGCAGCCGCGACATCGCCGGCCGTATCGAGCTGCGCCGCGAGCGCGAGCGCGGAGCGGCGCTGCACCGCGGGGCCGTCGACGAACTGCGCGGCGCCCCGCTCGCCGAGCTCGGCGAGCAAGCCGAGCGCGCACACCTTGCCGTCGTCGCTCGCGTCGCCAGCGGCGACTCGCTGCAGCTCGGCGATCACGCGCGCGCGCGTGTCTTCGCATGACGCGAGGCTCGCGAGCGCCGCGCGCGCGGCTTCGCGCCGGCGCGGATCGACGCCCGCGAGCTCGCGGCCGAGCAGCGGCACGCAGCGCACGCCCAGTCGCGTCACGATCTTCTCGATCTGGACCGTCCGAGGCGCGTGGGCGAGGCTCTCGAACCAGTCCATCAACCTGCGCAGGTCGACGAAAGCACTGGGCCCCGCCTCCATTTTCTGACCATACATTAGATGTATGGTCACTCCCGGTCAACAAGATTTTCGGATGACATTCGATCGCGCTTCGATCGCGAGTCGCGTCCTCGAGTCTTCACCCGGCGCGCACGAATCGGACGAGATCGTGCGCACGAAGATCATTTGGTAATTCGCCCGACTAGGCACGCACGACACGTGTGTTGCAGCGGTGGATTTCGCTTTACAAGCCGACCCCCGTTCGCAATCCTCGCGGCCAGCTTTCGGGGAGTCATTCATGGCGAAGACGGAATCGACTGCGGTGAACCAGCTGATCGCATCGGTGAAGACCGGAAGGCCGATCGACGATCCATCCGCCGATCTGTTCTCGTCTCCGAAACCGGTTCAGCCGGCGCGCATGACCTCGACGATTCCGCCGTTGCGCGGGGCAGGAGAGGTCCAGCCGCTGCCGCGCAGCCGCACGCCGAGCGGCACGTCGCAGCACCAGATGCCTGCGATGCCGCCGCCGGTGCGCGTGACCACGGCACCGCCGCGCGGCACGACGATCCCGCCGCTGCCGAGGCCCCCGAGCGCGATGGCGACGCTGTCCGGCACGCCCCCGCCGCAGCTCGTGCGGCCGCGCCCGTCCGCGCCGCTGCCGCCGCCGACGACGCTGCCGCCGCTGCCGGCGCCGACCGCGGCGCCGGCGCCGACCGCGGCGACCCTGCCGCCGCCGACGCTGCCGCCGCCGACGCTGCCGCCGCCGACCCGCACCGCCCCACCGAAGGTGGCTCCGGTCGCCGCTCCGTTCGAGCCCGCCGCGACCGACGCGACGAATCCGTTCGTCGGCAAGGCGCGCTCGACCACGCTCGACCAGACCGGTGACGCGATCGATTCCGATGCCTGGTTCGAGCCCAGCCGGCTCGTCGATCGCGTCGAGGACGAAGCGTGGCTCGGCACGCAACAGACGCCGAAGACGCGTCCGAGTGGCGCGCTGTGGAAGAAGCTCGGCGTGCCCGCCGCGGTGTGCGTGGTGGTCGGCGGCTTGATCGGCGGCTACATCGCGTTTGGCGGCGCCAAGGCGACCGACAAGAAGTCGACCAAGCCGGCGCGCGTGGCCTCGATCGAGAAGAAGGAAGCGGCGGTCGTGGTTCCGGCCGCGCCGGCGACCGAGCCTGCGAACGCGGCGACCGCGACTGCGGACGGCCCGCAGACGGCGGAGCCACCGGCGCCGGTCTCCGCACCGGCCCCGGCAGCAGTCGCGGCACCGGCACCGGTTGCGGAACCGGCACCGGCAGCGGTCGCAGCCCCGACTCCCGCCGCGGTCACGACCGAATCCCCCGCGGCGATCCACGAGGTCAAGACGACGCGCGGCATCGTGAAGCTCGTCGACGTTCGCATCGATTCCAACCCGGCGGGTGCGACCGTGATGCTCGTCGACAACGGCAGGACCTCGTTCCTCGGCACGACGCCGGTGTCGGCGTCGGTCGATCCGTCGCGCCCGTACGACGTGATCTTCACGCTCGAAGGCCACGCGACGCAGATGGCGCACTTCGATCCGAACAAGACCCGCCGCGTCGACCTCCTGTTCACGAAGGGCAGCTCGCAGGTCGCGCAGGCCAAGGCGGCGCCTGCGGTCGTGCACGCCGCACCGGCGCCGGCACCGGCCGCCGCACCCGCGCATCACGCGACCACGAGCCACGTCGCGCACTCCAAGCCCAACGCGGCGCTCGCCGAGCCGAGCTTCGACGCGCCGGCCGAGACGCCGGCCGCGCCTGCAGGCGGCAGCGGCACGCTCATGGTGTCGAGCAAGCCGCCGTGCGAGATCTACGTCGACGGCAAGCCGACCGGCCTCACGACGCCGCAGCGCGCGATCCCGCTGTCCGCGGGCGCGCACAAGATCACGTTCGTGAACTCGGCGGAGAACGTGAAGAAGACCGTCGCGGTCTCGGTGCGCGCGGGTCAGCCTACGAAGCTCATCCAGAACTTCATGCCGTAGCCGCTACGGCATCGTGCAGACGTTGGCCGCTTCCGGCTGACACAGCATCTGCGGGTTGCAGGTGACGGCCTTGCCGTCGGACTGCTTCGGGCAGTCGCTGTCCTTCGTGCACGACTGCGTGCAGGCTTCGAAGGCGTCGTCGAACGGCATGCACGCCATCTGGGTCGTGTTCTGGCAATCGTGCTCGGTCGCGCACGGGTCGTAGAGCGAGCCCGAGCACATCGGTGTGCCCGTAGGGCTATCTCCGCTGCACGCCGCCAGCGCGATTCCGAGCACGACCCACGCGATGCTTCGCATGCACCCATCCTATACAACTCGACGACATCCGCGATACCGTCGCAGCAAGGAGGCCGCGTGGCTTACATCGACGTCTTCAAGGGCTGGGCCGACACGATCCGCCAGGACATCGAGGCGTTCAAGGCCGTGCTCGAGTCGACGACCGCCGACGCCGAGGCCAAGAAGCTCGCCGGCGGCGCGCTCTCGTACATGGTCAGCAAGATGGATCTGATCCCGGACTGGAACGAGGGCATCGGTGTCATCGACGACGTCATGGTGCTGCGCGTGTGCGCGCAGCTCGCGCAAGATCAGGATCGCGGCAAGCTCTCGGCCGCGGCCGAGGTCAGCTTCGAGCGGCTCGTCAACGAGTCCGACAAGATCAAGGAGTTCCTCGGCGGGCCGCTGTACGACAAGCTCAAGGCCTACTGCGCGAAGCTCGGGGACACCAAGGTGCGCGGCCGCACGCCGCAGCAGCTCGTCGACGACGCGGGGCTGCGCAAGACGTTCTACGTCGAGCTCGACGACGAGCTCAAGCGCACGGTGCCGATCGTCGTCAGCGATCCGGTAGACGCCGAGGTGCGGCTCAAGGCCCACCTCACGCACAAGCTCAAGTGATGCGCGCCGTCGCCGTCGCCGCGCTGCTCGCGATCGCGCCGGCCGCGCGTGCCGATTCGTTCGAGGCCAAGGCGCAGGGCGCGACCCGCGTGAAGCACGTCGAGGATGTCGTGTGGGCGCTGGTCGCGGCGTGCGATCGCGGTGACGACACCGAGCGCCGGCAATGCCGGGTCGTGCGCGACGCGCGCGCGGCCGAGCTCGCCGGCAAGACGCTCGTGCTCGACGGCGACGCGTCGGCGTTCGCGGTGCGCGCGTGGGATGCGGCGCGCAAGTCGTCGCGCGTGACGCTGTCGGGCTGCATTCGCTGCGGCGGCGTCGACGTCGACGGCCGGTCGTGGCCGGTGATCGCGGCCGGCGCCGCGCCGCACGTCGAGGCCGGCCAGCTCGCGCCGGGTTACCTCTACGACAGCTCGCGCCAGTTCGCCGACGACACCCAGGCCGAGCGCTGGGCGAAGTCGGTGGCGGCCGCGCGCGTCGAGCTCGTCGTGAAGGTTCCGGCCAAGCCGCGGTGGAGCGCCGAGGGCAAGGACGGCGTCGCGCTCGACGTCGTCGCGTATCGCGTCGTCGTGCCGTGCGACGGCAGCGTGATCGCCGCGAACCCGCCGTCGGATCCGGTCGCCGCCGATCCCAAGCAATGCCCGCGCGCGGCCGAGGTGCCCGGCAACGAGCCGGCGGTCGAGACGCTGACGTCGGACATGATCGAGGACGCGATGCGACCGGTCTACGCGGCCGCGCGGACGTGCGCCACCGACCACAAGCTCGCCGGCAAGGCGCGCCTGCACGTCACGGTCGGCGCCGACGGCACCGTCATCAAGCTCGAGCAGCAAGGCGACTTCGCGACGACGCCGGCCGCGCCGTGCATCGACAAGGCGGTGAAGGCCGCGCGCTTCCCGCACACGACGCAGCGCGAGACCTCGTTCAACTATCCGATGACCTTGCCGTGACGACGCCCGAGCTGCTCGCGGCGCTGTGGGCCGACTACACCGCGATCACGCCGCAAGCCGCGCGCATCCACGCGCTGCTCGCCGCGCGCGGCGAGCGCGTGCAGAACGATCACGTCGCGCTGCGCACGTTCGGTGCAGGCGACATCGGGATCGACGCGATGGCGCGCACGTTCGAGGCACACGGATGGGCCCTACGTGACCGCTACCGGTTCGACGACAAGAAGCTGATCGCGCGCTACTGGCAGCATCCGGATCCGAGCTTGCCGAAGGTGTTCATCAGCGAGCTGTGCGTGGCCGAGCTGTCGGGCGGCGCGCAGCAGATCATCGCGGGATTGCTCGCGCAGATCCCGGCAGGCTTCGCGGCGCTGCCGTGGGCCGGGCGGCCGTGGCAGATCCGCATCGCGGAGTACGAGGCGCTGCTCGCGGAGAGCGAGTACGCGGCGTGGGTCGGCGCGTTCGGGCTGCGCGTCAATCACTTCACGGTCGCGGCGAACGCGCTCGCGACGTTTCCGGATCTCGCGGCGCTCGACGCGTTTCTCGTCGAGCACGGCTTTCGGCTCAACGAAGCGGGCGGCGCGATCAAGGGCAGCCGCGCCGAGCACCTCGAGCAATCGTCGACGCGCGCCGAGCCGATCGCGGTCGACTTCGCCGACGGCACGCGCGCGATCCCATCGTGCTACTACGAGTTCGCGAAGCGCTACCCGCTGCCATCGGGCGAGCTGTTCCACGGCTTCGTGCCGGCATCGGCCGACAAGATCTTCGAGTCGACCGACGTGAACAAGTAAGAGCGGAATCACCGCCAAGGCGCCAGTGGAGAAGAGGCGCCAGAAGAACTGGATCGGGCCCGATCCACTCTCTGCTGGCGCCTTGGCGTCTTCAGGCGCCTTGGCGGTAATTCTGCTCTCACTCCGCGTACGCGCTGAGCGACGAGAAGTAATCGTTCATCTCGAGCAGCACGTCGACGTCGACGCCGACGAACTGCACGCCCATGCCGCCCTGGGCCGCGCTTGACCACCGCACGACCGCCGGCAGCGTGAAGGCGCGGTCGCTGGTCGGCAGCTTGATCTCGACGGTGAGCGTCGTGCCGAGCGGCAGCACCGCGCGCGACGCGATGAACGCGCCGCCCACACCGATGTTGCGGGTCTCGGCGTCGGTCCAGACCGCGTGAGCGGCCGTACGGAACCGCACCGGCATGATCCGGCCCGGACGCGACTTGCCGCGGAAATGCGAGCGCCTCTCGTGACGCGGCCCGTCCATGACCCGTCGCCAGCTTAACCGATCTTCACCGGCGACAGCACTTTACCCGACGAGGCGAGCCCGGTACCTTGCGCGGCGCTCGGAACACAAACGTGCGGGTTCACTTCATCGGCATCGGCGGGACGGGTATGGGTGCGGTCGCCGGCCTCATGGCCGCGGCGGGGCATGAAGTCCGTGGCTCCGATGCCGCGGTGTACCCGCCGATGAGCGAGCAGCTAGCCGCGCTCGGCGTGCCCGTGATGATGCCGTACGCGGAAGGCAACCTGGACTGGAAGCCGGAGGTCGCAGTGGTGGGAAACGTGCACGGTCGCGACCACGTCGAAGTCAAGGCTGCGCAGGCGCGCGGCATCCCGCTGACGTCGTTCCCCGCGGTGCTCGGCGAGCGCATGCTCGACGACAAGCACGCGATCGTCGTCACCGGCACCCACGGCAAGACGACGACGACCTCGCTCGTCGCGCACATCCTGCTCGAGTCGGGCCGCGATCCGTCGCTGTTCGTCGGCGGCGTGCCGGTCGGGCTCGGCCAGGGCTGGCGGCTAGGCCACGGCGCCGACTTCGTGATCGAAGGCGACGAATACGACACCGCGTTCTTCGACAAGGGGCCGAAGTTTCTCCACTACCGCCCGCGCACCGTGATCCTGACCAGCATCGAGCTCGATCACGTCGACATCTTTCCGTCGTTCGATGCCGTGCGCGACACGTTCAAGAAGCTCGTCGCGCTGCTGCCGAGCGACGGCCGGCTCGTCGTGTGCGCCGACTCGCCCGACGCGCTCGCGGTCGCCAAGCACGCGGCGTGCGCGGTCGAGGTCTACGGCGTCGTCGACGACGCCGACGGCAACCCGCCCGCGAACATCGCGTGGTGGGCCGAGAACCTCGAGGTCACGAAGGCCGGGCGCGTCGCGTTCGACGTGCTGCACAAGGGCGAGCGTCTCGAGCGGTTCGAGACCCTGCTCGCGGGCCGGCACAACGTCGCGAACTGCGTCGCCGCGATCGCGGTCGCGCACGGTCGAGGCGTGCCGATCGACGACATCCGGCGCGCGGTCGCGAGCTTTGCCGGCGTGCGGCGCCGCCAGGAGATGCGCGGCATCGCCGGCGGCGTGATCGTGCTCGACGATTACGCCCACCACCCGACGGCCGTGCGCGAGACGCTGAAGGCGCTGCGCCGGCGGTTCCCGAAGCGCCGCCTGATCGCGGTCTACGAGCCGCGCTCGGCGACGAGCCGGCGCAAGACGTTCCAGGCCGAGTTCGCCGACGCGTTCGCGCACGCCGACGAGGTGATCGTCGGCAAGATGTTCGACCCGTCGAAGATCCCGGTCGAGGATCGGTTCGATCCCGAGAAGCTCGCGCTCGATCTGCATCGCAGCGGCACGAAGGCGAGCTACATCCCCGAGGTCGACGCGATCGTCAAGCAGCTCGCCGAGAGCGCGGCGCCGGGCGACGTCGTGTGCGTGCTGTCGAGCGGCAGCTTCGACGGCCTGCACGACAAGCTGCTCGACGCGATCGGCGACGCGATGCGGCCGGCGCGGCGCGCCGACATGCCCGCGGTGCGCGAGCTGCTCGCGGCCGCGAGCCTCGGCGACGAGCCCGCGCGCGACGAGCAGTTCCCGTCGTTCTTCGTCCTGCACAACGAGCACGGCCTGGTCGGCTCGGTCGCGCTCGAGGTCATGGGCGACGACGCGATCCTGCGCGCGCTCGCGGTCGCGCCCGAGGTCCGTGGCGCCGGCTACGGCTGGGTGCTCGCCGACATGGCGGTCGGCCAGGCGCGCTGGCGCGGCGTGCGCCGCATCTACTTGCTCACCGAGAGCGCGAGCGACTTCTTCGCGGCCAAGTTCGGGTTTCGCGTCGTCGATCGCTCGACGCTGTCCAAGCAGGTGGCGACGAGCGAGACGTTCACGGCCGCGCGCGGGCACGGGCTCGTCGCGATGCGCCTCGATCTGTGACCGGATACGCCGACGCGATGCTCGAGGTCGCCGCCGCCGCCGCGCGGGCGGCGTCGGACCTGCTGCGCGGCGTGCGCGTCGAGGACGTGCGCGGCAAGACCAACCCGCGCGATCTGGTGACGGAGTGGGACGTCCGTGCCGAGGACACGATCCGGCGCGTGCTCGAGCGCGGCGCGCCCGGAGTGCCGATCCTCGGCGAGGAGGGGGGCCAGACCGGCGGCGACCGGCCCGAGCGGTGGCTCGTCGATCCGATCGATGGCACCGTGAACTTCGCGCACGGGCTCCCGATCTGGTCGATCTCGATCGCGCTCGAAGACCGCAAGGGCACGAGCCTCGGAGTGGTCGCGGCGCCCGCGCTCGGCTGGTGGTTCGAGGCCATCGCCGGCGGTGGTGCCCGCGACGGCGCCGGCAGGCCGCTGCGCGTGAGTGCGACGCCGCGGCTCGATCAGGCGCTGCTGTCGACGGGATTTCCGTACGATCGCGCGACCTCGCCGGTGAACAACTTCGCGGAGTGGGAGCGGCTGCAGCGGGTTGCCGGAGCTTGCCGGCGGCTCGGCGCCGCTTCATTAGATCTTTGTCTGGTAGGCTGCGGCTGGCTCGACGGCTACTGGGAGCGCAAGCTCAAGCCGTGGGATCTCGCCGCGGGCGCGCTGGTCGTCGCCGAAGCCGGTGGGATCGTGACGAACATCCGGGGCGGGCCGCTCGATCTGCATGCAGGAGAGGTCGTGGCGACGAACGGTGCTATTCATGAGGGGCTGGTCGCCGAGCTCGAACACGTTTGGCGCGCGAGGACTCCATGAAGAAAGCGGCTGCGATCGTCGTTCTGCTCGTGAGTGGCGTGGTGGCCGCGCAGCCGGCGACGCCCAAGAAAGCTCCGCCGTCGCCCAAGCCGCAGGATCCGTACGCGGACGTGCCGAAGCCGGGACCGGTGACGGCGACCGCGCCGAAACCGGATGCCGCGAAGCCGCAGGATCCCTACGCCGCGGCGATCCCGGCGCGCGTCGGCCTCGCCGACATCACCGCCGTGCAGGGCCTGCTCGCGGTGCAGCACCTCGACGGCTGGCTGCTCTACGATCGCGACGGCTCCAATCCGATCGCGGTGCGCCTGGTCGCGCCCGACGGTCACCCGCAGCGCGCGTGGTTCTACATGATCCCGGCGAGCGGCGAGCCGATCGCGCTCGTCCACACGTCGGAGGCGCGCAACTTCGAGCACCTGCCCGGCAAGAAGCTGACGTATCTCGGCTACCGCGATCTCGCGAAGCAGCTCGCGGTCGTGCTCAAGGGCGAGAAGTCGATCGCGGTCGAGTACTCGGCGAAGGCCGCGGTGCCGAACGTGTCGCGCGTCGATGCCGGCACGCTCGAGATGATCCGCGCCGCCGGCGTCAACGTGCGCTCGAGCGACACGCTCGTGCAGTACACCAAGGCGATCTGGGGCGACGCCGGCCGCACCGCGCACTACGTCGCGGTCCATCACATCGTCGAGCTGCGCAAGGAAGCGCTCGCGTTCGTCACCAAGCGCTTGCAGGCGCACGATCCGGTCAGCGAATACGAGGTCCAGCAGCTGCTCGTACACGGCATCGTGATGCGCGGGCTCGTCGGGCCGCCGCCGGTGGTCGCGGCGGGCGTCAACACCGCCGATCCGTACTACGTGCCGACCGCTGCGAAGACCTCGCAGATCCAGCCCGGCGATCCGATCGTGATCTCGCTCGCCGCCAAGGTCGATCGCCCCGAGGGCATCTACGCCGCGCAGACGTGGGTCGCGGTCGCCGACAAGATCGTGCCCGATCGCATCGCGAAGGCCTTCGAGACCGTCTCGCTCGCGCGCGATCAGGCGCTCGTGTTGATCTCGGATCGCTCGCACAAGCACCGCCCGATCACCGGCGCCGAGGTCGATCAGGCGACGCGCGCGTTCATCAAGAAGGCGGGCGTCGTCGATCAGGTCATGCACCGCACCGGCCACTCGATCGACAACGACCTGCAGGGCGGCGGCGCCGACCTCGACGACTTCGAGGTCAAGGACACGCGCAGCCTCACGCCCGGCACCGGCTTCACGATCGGGCCGGGCCTGTACTTCCCCGGCCAGTTCGGCGTGCGCACCGAGATCTCGGTGTATCTCGCGCCGAGCGGCCCCGAGGTCACGACGCCGGCGCAGGAGTACGTCGAGCCGCTGCTCAAGTGAACGACGTCACCGCGTTGATCCTCGCCGGCGGGCGCGCGACGCGGATGGGCGGCGTCGAGAAGCACCTGATCGAGGTCGACACAGGAGATGGCCGTCGCGAGACGATCCTGACGCGCCTCGCGCGCGTGCTCGCGCCGCGCGTGGCCGAGATCGTGGTGGCCGCGGCACGCGACGCGTCAGGATTTCGCACGGTGCGCGATCCGATCGAAGGCGTCGGGCCGCTCGCGGGCATCGCGGCCGGGCTCGCCGCCGCGCGCACGCCGTGGTTGCTCGTGGTCGCGGGCGACATGCCGTACGTGACCGCCGCGGTGGTCGAGCAGCTGCTCGCCGCGCGCGCCGATGCATTCGACGCGATCGGCGTGCGCGCCAACGGGCTTCCCGAGCCGCTGGTCTGTGTGTTACACGCACGCGCGCGTGCTGCAGTCGAGCGCCGGCTCGCGGCCGGGCGCTACAAGGCGAGCGGGCTTCTGACCGACGAGGACTTGCGCGTGCGGTGGCTCGATGGTGTCGATCCGCAAGCACTTCGCAACGTCAACCGCCCCGAAGATTTGCGCAGTTAGCGTCGCGAGCGAACAGCGTTTACGAACGCGATCCGATCCGGTACATACGTCTTTCCATGCGCGTAGGACCGTTGCAGATCGACCCGCCGGTGCTGCTCGCGCCGATGGCGGCGGTCACCGACCTGCCGTTTCGCACGGTCGCCGAGGAGCTCGGCGTCGGCTTCACGATCACCGAGTTCTTGTCGGCGCACGCGCTCGCGAGCGGCGATCCGAAGACGACCGGCAAGATGACGGCGTCGCTCGACGGCCGCCGGTTCGGCGTGCAGATCTTCGGCCGCGAGGAGCCGGCGATGGCCGAGGCGGCGCGCCTCGCGGTCGCGATCGGCGCGTCGCTCGTCGACATCAACATGGGCTGCCCGGCCAAGCGCGTGGTCGCGGGCGAGTGCGGCTCGGCGCTGATGAAGGAGCCCGAGCGCGCGCAGGCGCTCGTGCGCACGGTCGTCGCGGCGGTGCCGGCCGACGTGCCGGTCACGGTCAAGCACCGCGCGGGCTGGAGCCAGGACCATCGCAACGCGCCCGAGTTCGCGTGCGCGATGGTCGAAGCCGGCGCGCAGATGATCACGGTGCACGGCCGCACGCGCACGCAAGGGTTCGCGGGCAAGAGCGATCCCGAGATCATCCGGCTCGTGCGCGCCGCCGTGCCCGCGCACGTTCCGGTCGTCGGCAACGGCGATGTCGTCGACGTCGAGGGCTTCATCCGGCTGCGCGAGCTCACCGGCTGCGACGCGGTGATGATCGGGCGCGGCGCGCTCGGCAACCCGTGGTTGTTCGCGCGGCTGCGCGAGCTGTGCGCGGGGCGGCCGGATCCCGGCCCGCCGACGCTCGCCGAGCGCGTCGCGGTGTTCCGCCGCCACGTCGATCTGATCGAGCAATTGAAGTCGGGGCCGCGCACGCTGCACGAGGTGCGCAAGGCGTGTGCGTGGTACGCGCGCGGCCTGTACGGCTGCAACGCGCTGCGCCTGCGCGTGTGGGAGGCGCCGGAGCTCGCCGCCGCGCGCGCGCTGGTCGAGGATTACTTCGCGCAGCTGATCGAGCGCCAGCGCCGGCTGGGGCTCGCGCCCGAAGGCGAGCGCGCGACGATGGACGACGAGGTCGCGGCGTAGTCATGCTGCACGGCAACCTGCGCGCGCACGACTTCCTGGTCGCGGAGAGCCCGGCGATGCGCGCGGTCGTCGCGAAGCTCGACGCGTACGCCGACGGCGGCGCGCCGGTCTTGATCAGCGGCGAGCACGGCTGCGGGCGCGAGCTCGTCGCGCGCGTGCTGCACCATCGCGGCCCGCGCGGCCGCGGCAAGTTCGTCGCCGTGCGGCCGACGTTCGACGGCGCCGACGTCCCGAACGCGCCCGAGACCGGTGACGCGTGCGAGCGCGCGCGCCGGGCGCTGCGCGCCGCGAGCGGCGGCACGCTGCTCGTCAAGGACGTCAGCGATCTGTCGGGGCCGTCGCAGCGCACGCTGCGGCGCGCGATCCGCGACCGCTCGCGCGGCGAGCGCGAGGCCGACGACGTCCATGTGGTCGCGACCGCCGATGTCGACGTCGATCGCGCGGTCGAGGCCAAGATCGTCTCGCCCGAGCTGTACGAGCTGTTCGCGGCGCGGCGCATCGACGTGCCGCCGCTGCGCGACCGCAGCGACGATCTCGAGACGCTGTGCGAGCGCTGGGTCAAGCACTACGCGGCGGAGGTCGGGCGGACGAAGCCGACGATCTCGAGCCGCGCGCACGATCGGCTGCGCACGTATCCGTGGCCGGGCAACGTGGCCGAGCTCAAGGCGATCGCGCGCCGGCTCGTCGTGCGCGTCGCGCGCAGCCGCATCGAGGCCGGCGATGTCGACGAGGTGCTGCCGGTCATCGCCGCGCGCGTGCCGCTCGAGGATCTCGCGTTCGAGGACATGGTCGCGGCCAAGCTCGCCGGCCTGCTCGCGCGCATCGACGGTTATCCGGCGCACGATCTGTATGACAAGGTGATTGCACGCGTCGAGCGGCCGCTGTTCGATCTCGTGCTCGCGCACACCGGCGGCAACCAGCTCAAGGCCGCGGAGATCCTCGGCTTGAATCGCAACACGCTGCGCAAGCGCCTGGCAGAGCTCGGCATGAAGTCGCGCAAGAAGAAACACGGGCGTGAAGATCGCGCGCTCGATGAAGCGTGACGGCCTCGCCGGGTTCGTGTTAGTCCGCCCGCATGACGAAGCTCGAATTCGTGGTGGTCGCGGTCGCGGTCGCGGCGTGTGGCAACACGACCAAGCAGGGCAACAACAAGATCATGCTCACGCCCGACGCGCCGATCGACACGGCGCCGGACGCGGAGGCAGCCGCGAACCAGGTGACGGTGAACCTGTTCGCGACGCCGACGCTGTTCATGTATCGCGACGGCCAGGGCGCGTGGCAGATGCCGGAGGCCGCGGGTCTCGGCAAGTTCCACCTGCACGTGACGAACGACTACGAGACGGTGCTCGTGTGCGCGAACGGCGCCGCGTTCCAGGCCGTGCTGCAAGGCTCGACGTTCGCCGACGGGGCGACACAGTACCTGTTCTGCGATGCCCCCGGAGCTGCCGGCGCGACGGTCGACGTCACCGGCACGCTCGCCGAAGCGGGCACGATCGCGATCGGTGGCGCGACGCAGACGACGAGCAGCGCGCATGCGAGCTTCGATCTCGCGGTGACGACCGGCGCGCACGATCTGGTCGCGTACGACGCGAGCAACATCTACGTGTCGCGGGGTCAGACGATCTCCGCGGCGACCGCGCTCGGCACCGTCGACACCGACGCCTCCGGCACGGCGATGGTCGCGCTCCCGCTCGTGATCGGCAACCTCGGCACCGACAAGCTGCAGACCGAGCTGGAGTGGAGCCTCACGAACGACTATGTCGATCTGATCGGTTCGAGCGCGACCCTCGAGACGCCCCCGGCCTCGCTCGTGATGCAGGATGACTTCCAGTTCCTCGATGTCAGCGCGAACGGGACCGGCACGTTCCGCGACGGCTCGACGGAATTCACCGGCAGCGACCCCGGCTTCACGCTGCCCGATGCGCCGACGGGCGTCAGCTTCGCCGCGACCAGCACGGCGGTCACAGCGACGTGGGGCACGTTGCCGGAGTACGACTCGTTGACCGAGTTCGTCGACGCGGCGAACGCTCCGCAGCAGCAGATGATGACGGTCTCGCAGAGCTGGGTCGAGGCCACCGGTGCCACGTCGCTGACGTTCGACGCGATGCCGCCCGGCTACGACTCGGCGTGGCAGGTCGACCTCGCGAGTCCATACTTCCGCGCGCTCTCGATCGAGACGATCTCGGGCACGAGCTCTTACGACTCGGAGGTGTACGAGAGCGTCAACAGCACCGCGCTGCGCCGGCCGTCGCGCGCGGGACGCGTTCGTGCCGCCGCCTTGCGCGCTCGCGCCCAGCGCTAGTCTAACCGTTAGGCGTGCACCCGCGGCTCGCGGGTGGGTTGCGCGCCGCTCTGCGTGCGATGGCGGGCCTCGGCGAGGATCGCGAGGACCTCGTCGTCGGAGAGCTGGTGGAAGCTCTGGTACCACGCGCCGACGGCGATCAGATGCTCCGGCGTCGACAGGCACACGACCTCGTCGGCTTCGCCGCGCAACATGTCGACGGCCTCGGCGGCTGCGACCGGCGCGGCGATCACGACGCGCGCCGCACCGCGCTTCTTGGCGCCGCGGATCGCCGCGCGCAGCGTGTTGCCGGTCGCGATGCCGTCGTCGACCAGGATCGCGGTCTTGCCGCGCACGTCGATCGCGGCCTGCTCGCCGCGATATAGACGCGCGCTGCGCCGGATCTCGGCGGCCTTGCGATGGACGAGCGCGCGCAGCTCACGCGTCGAGGCGCCGGACCATCTGACCAGCTCGGGATCGAGCACGAGCGCGGCGCCCTCCGCGATCGCGCCCATGCCGAGCTCGGGCTGGATCGGCATGCCGATCTTGCGCACGAGCCAGACGTCGAGCGGTGCGCCGAGCGCCTTCGCGATCTCGTCGGCGACGGGCACGCCGCCGCGCGGCAGCCCGTACACGATCACGTGCGGCGGCGCGCCGCTGGTCACGCGAGGCGCGGGGCCGGCCGAGTCGGCGTAGTGGCGGAGCGCGGTCGCGAGCCGCTGGCCCGCGGCGCGACGGTCGACGAACTGGCGGCCCCAGTTGCTGCGGCGCGGCTCGGCGAACACCTGCGCGAAGTGGTCGATCAGCCATTCGGACGCGAGCTGCGCGACCTCGTCGAGCGTGCCCGGCTCCTCGAACAGGTGCGACGCGCCGGGCACGATCGCGAGCTGCGTCGGCACGGTCATGCGCTCGATCGCTTCGCGGTTGAGGTCGAGCACGTGTGCGTCCTCGCTGCCGACGATGAGCAACGTCGGTGCGCGCACGAGCGGCAGCGCCGCGCCCGCGAGGTCGGGACGGCCGCCGCGCGACACCACGGCGCGCACCGCCTCGGGCCGGCGCGACGCCGCGAGCAGCGCCGCCGCGGCGCCGGTGCTGGCTCCGAAGTACGCGAGCGGCAGGTGGGCGACGCTCGAGCTGCGCCGAACCCAGTCGGTGATCGCGAGCAAGCGATCGGCGAGCAGCTCGACGTCGAAGCGCAGCGTCGCGTCGATGCGATCCGCGAGCTCCTCGGATTCGGTCAACAGATCGACCAGGAGCGTGGCAATCCCGCGCGCACGGAGCGCCTCTGCCACGTGGCGATTGCGCGGCGAAAGCCGGCTGGATCCGCTGCCATGCGCGAAGATCACCAGGCCGATGGGCCCCTGCGGCACACCGAGGCAGCCGCGCAGCGCGAGCGGCCCGGTCGTGATCAGGATGTCCTCGATCGAGTCGCGTCGGCCGATCATCCACCGGCAGCGATGCAATCACGATGCCTCGGGCTCGCCGTCGAAGTAATCGAGCGGCGGACCCGGGCGCACGATCTCGCGGATCCACGGCTGGTCGAACACCTCGCCGGCGCGCACGCCGACCTTGTTCGAATCGGGATAGCCGACGACCTCGCACTTGTGCGTCGTCGACAGCGCGAGATAGACGAGCGGCTCTTCGCCATCGTTGATCATCTGATGCGCGTGCGCGGGGCCGACCGGGTAGGCGATCCAGTCGCCCGCGCGCACCGCGACGCGCGCGTCGCCGATCCGCGCCGTGCCGGTGCCCGACACGATGTACAGCGCCTCCTCGTTCGCGCAGTGATAGTGAAACGGAAACGAGATCGCGCCGGGCGGCAGCTCGGTGAGCGTGGCGCCGAGCTGGCGGCTGCCGGCGGGTACGCCGAGGATGCGGCCCGACAGGCGATGCTTGCCTTTTTCGATCGAGTACGGCTTCACGTCGTCGCGATTCACGATGTTGGGATGGCGCTGGCTCATGTCGCGCGTTTTACACCAGAGCCCGCGACGACCGCGGCGCCGAGCACGAGCGCGGCGCTCCCGGCGTGACCGGCGTAGGCGGGGTCGAGATCGTACAGCCGGCCGAGCAGCAGGCTGCCGGCCCACCACGCGCCGCCGTAGACGAGGAAGTAGACGCCGTATGCGCGGCCGCGCTGGGCGCGCGGCACGATCGCGGCGATCAGCGCCTTGCCGATCGACTCGGTCGCGGCGCGCGCGACCGACCACAGCACGATGCCGACGAGCGCGAGCACGAGCGAGTCGCCGAACGCGAGCGGCGCGTAGGCCGCGCCGGCGATCACGAACACCGCGACCACGCCGGCGCCGGTCGCGCCGCGCGCGCGCGAGCGATCGAACGCGAGCCCGGCCGCGAGCGAGACCAGGCCGTCCGCACCCATCGCGCCGGCGTAGACCACCGGGAGCCACGCGGTGCCGAGCAGCCGCACGCGCTCGAGGTGGAACGCGATCAGCGGCCAGTCGGCCAGGCCGATCGCGACGAGCGCGACGCCGACGAGGTAGACGTGATAGCGCGGCCCGAGGCGCCCGCCGGGCACGCCGGGCTCGTCGCGGTCGTCACGCTCGATCGCGCGCGGATCGGGGTAGAGCCGGCGCGCGCGGGCGAGCACGGCGACGGCGCCGAGCGCGGGCAGCCCGAGCAGGGCGAACGCGATGCCGAAGCCGGCGACGGTCTGGCCGCGCCACGCGAGGATGCCGGCGACGACGAGCGGACCGGCGAGCGCGCCGAGCTGGTCCATCGCCTCGTTGATCGCGAACGCCTTGCCGGCGCCGAGATCCGCGCCGGCGAACGAGGTCAGCGTCGCCTTCGCCGGCGAGCGGATCGCCTTGCCCAGGCGCTCGAGCGCGACCAGCGCGGCGACCGCCGGCCAGCTCCCGGCGAGCGCGAGCAACGGCACCGCGACGATGTTGCACGCGTAGCCCGCGATCGTGATCGCCCAGTACTTGTGGGTGCGATCGACGAGCGTGCCACTCCAGTAGCGCAGCGCGTAGCCGACGAATTCGCCGGTGCCGGCGACCGCGCCGACCGCGGTCGCGCTCGCGCCGAGGAGCGCGAGGTACGGGCCGATCGCCGACCGCATGCCCTCGTAACAGAGATCGGCGAGCAGGCTGACCCAGCCGAGCAGGATGATGAAGCGGTAGGCGCGCGCGGTGCGGTCGGGATCGCTCATTCGCGCAGCCTCGGGTCGAGCCGCAGCTGGACGAGATCGACGGCGAGGTTCGCGAGCGCGATCGCGAGCGCCGAGACCAGCACGATGCCGACGATGACCGGCCCATCCTGGTCGAGCACGGCGAGGAGCAGCTCGCGGCCGAGGCCGGGCCACGCGAAGATGTACTCGGCGATGACCTCGCCGCCGACGAGCAGGCCGAAGCTGAGCCCGGTGATCGACGCGAGCGGCCCGAGCGCGTTGCGCAGCGCGTGGCCGATCACGATGCGGCGCTCCGACAGGCCCTTCGCGCGCGCGGTGCGCACGTAGTCCGCGTGCAGCGCGTCGATCAGGTCGCTGCGCAGCGTGCGCGCCGAGTACGCGACGCCGGGCGCCGCGCACGTCGCGGCCGGCAGCACGAGGTGCCACAGCCGATCGAAGAAGCCCGAGCCGTAGCCGCCGAGCGGAAACCACCCGAAGCGATACGCGAGCACGTACAGGAACAGCGTGCCGATCAGGAACGGCGGCGCCGACTGGCCGAGCACGGTGACCGCTGCGGTCGCGCGATCGGGCCAGCGCCGGCGCCGCGCCGCCGCGACGACGCCGAGCGGCACGCCGACCGCGAGCTGCAGCACGATCGCGGCGAGCGCGAGCTGCAGCGACGGCCACGCGCGCTCGGCGATCACGTGCGTGACCGGCCGTCCCGCGCGCACGCTCTCGCCGAGCTCGCCGCGCGCGAGGTGCGCGAGGAAGCAGCCGTACTGGCCCGCGAAGCCGCGATCGAGGCAGTAGTACGCGCGCATGCGCTCGGCGACCTCCGGCGTGGCGTGCGGCGCGATCGCGCGCACCGGGTCGGATGGGATCGCCGCGATCGCCGCGAACGTCGCGGTTGCCGCGAACCACGCGACGAGGATCGCCCAGCCGAGCCGGCGTACCACCAGCGCGATCACGGCGCGACCCGCTCCCCATTCGCGTCGAGATCGAGCCACGTATACGTGTAGTCGCGCAGCCAGACCGGATGCGGCTCGTAGTCGCGCACGTAGGGTTGCGTGATCTCGACCATCTCCTGGTGGTAGTCCCACAGCCACGGCGCGTCGTCGTAGAGGATGTGCTCGGCGCGCCGGTACAGCGCCGCGCGCTTGGCTTCGTCCTGTTCGCGGCGCGCGTGATCGAGCAGCGCATCGAGCTCGGGGTTCGCGTAGAACGCGTAGTTGGTCGAGCCGTCGTCGCTGATCGCGCGCGAGCCGAAGCTCGGATCGAGAAAGCTCGCGGCGTCGGGGAAGTCGGCGATCCAGCCTGCCTTCGCGAATGCCGGGCCGTTCGCCGACGCGAGCGCCGCGGCGTAGCTCGCGAACGCGAGCTCGGTGATGCGCACGCGCACGCCGACGTCGGCGAGGTCGCGCTGCAGCGAGCCGGCGAGGCGCTCGGCTTCTTCGTCGGAGGGAATCATGTATTCGACGTCGAACCCGTCGGCGTAGCCGGCCGCGGCGAGCAGTTGCCTGGCGCGCGCGACGTCGTGCGGATAGGGCGCGAGCTCGTCGTCGCGACCGGCCATGCCCGGCGGCAGGATGCCGTGCGCGGCGACTGCAGCGCCGCCGAGCAGCTTCAGCGTGTGCTGCTTGTCGAGCGCGTAGTTGAGGGCCTGGCGCACGCGGCGATCGTCGAACGGCTTGTGCCGCACGTTCATGCGCGAGCCGTACGCGTTCATCGTCGCGCGCGCGTGCACGAACGGCTGCCACGCCGGCTGGGCGGTCACCCACAGGTAATCGGGCAGCGCGAGCCGCTCGGCGACGTCGAGCTCGCCGCGCTCGAACATCAGGAACTGGACGTCGCGCGGCACGTTCTCGCGCATCTCGATCGCGTCGAGGTGGACGTGCGGCGCGTCCCAGTAATGTTGGTTCTTGCGCAGCACGACGCGGACGCCCGAGTCCCAGCGCTCGACGGCGAACGGGCCGCTCGACGCGTCGCTGTTCGCGCGCTGCGGCGCGGTGAACGTCATCGCGAGCACGTACGGAAAGCTCGCGTCGGGCTCGCGCAGCGTGAACGCGAGCTCGCGGCCGGTCGCGGCGACGCTCGCGATGTTCGCGACAAACGGCTGGAGCTGCGAGTCCGGGATCCGGCGCACGCGGTCGATCGCGTACGCGAAGTCGGCGGCGGCGATCGGCGCGCCATCGGAGTACGCGATGCCGTCGCGCAGCGCGAGCGTGTAGACGAGCCCGTCGGGCGACACCTGCCAGCTCGCGGCGAGGTGCGGCACGAGGCGCGTGCCGTTCGGCTCGTAGCCGAGCAGCGTGTCGTGCACCGCGTGGACGACGTACGCGGAGATCTCGTCGTACTCGCGCGCAGGATCGAGCGTGACGATCTGACCGTACGTCGCGAACCGCAGCGTGCCGCCGTCGCGCGGCGTCGCGTTGCCGGCGGCGCGGTAGCTCGGGCCGCGCTCGACCGGGCTGCACGAGAAAAGCATTACCGCCAAGGCGCCGCAGACGCCAAGGCGCCGGCAGAACTGGATCGGGCCCGATCCACTCGCTGCTGGCGTCGTGGCGCTCTGCCCGGCGCCTTGGCGGTAATTCTTGCTACGCATGCTCGTCTTTCGGATCGATCGCGTCGCGCAGGCCGTCGCCGAGCAGGTGAAACGCGACGACCGCGACCAGGATCGCGACGCCGGGCGCGAGCGCGAGCCACGGCGCGCTCCGGTAATACATGCGGCCCTCGTACATCATGCGGCCCCAGCTCGGCGTCGGCGGCGCCGGGCCGAGCCCGACGTAGCTCAGCACGGATTCGGCGAGCAGGTTGCCGGCGAGCGCGGGCACCGCGAGCGCGATCGCGACGCCGCCGAGATTCGGCAGCACGTGGTGAACCGCGATCCGCCACGGCGATGCGCCGAGCGCGCGCGCGGCGGCGACGTGCTCGCTGCGCGCGATCGCCAGCGCCTTTCCGCGCACGACGCGCGCGACGGTCGGCCAGCCGACGATCGCGAGCGTGATCACGACCGGCGCGACCGACGACGCGAGCGCGGTGCCGTGCAGCACGCTCGCGAGCAGGATCGCGAGCAAGAGGTACGGAAACGCGAGCACGAGATCGACCAGGCGCATCAGCGCGTGGTCGGTCCACCCGCCCGCATAACCGGCGAGCACGCCGACCGCGAGGCCGATCGCGAGCGCGAGCAGCGTCGCGAGCGTCGCGATCGCGAGCGAGCTGCGACTCCCGACGACGACGCGCGTCCACACGTCGCGGCCGAGCTGATCGGTGCCGAGCGGCGCGTCGGCGGAGGGCGGAAGCGGAGCCCCCGACGCGGTGAGGCCGTGATCGACATCGGCGGCAAGCGGATCGCGATGCACGAGCGCCGGTCCGAGTGCGGCGATCAGCACGAGCGCGAGCGCGAGCACCGCCCCGGCGACCGCGCCGCGACGGGCGAGCAGGCGGCGCAGGATGCGGCGGAGCTCCATTGCCGGTCAGCATAACTCTGCTGGCGAGCACACGGCCCGGCTTTGCCCGGCCGCGCAGCAACGCGGAGCGTGCGCAGGTGGAGCAAGGCGCGGCTCTGCCGGACCGCGCAGCAACGCGGAGCGGTGCGCAGGTGGAGCACAAGGGCCGGCTTTGCCGGGCCGCGCAGCGACGCGGAGCGGTGCGCAGGTGGATGAGGCGCGGCCGCACGCGTGCGCGAACTGCCGTGACGCGCGCGCACGAAGATCACCGAAGTCCGCGCGCGCCGTCGTAAGCGATCTCGCACCACGGACGCCCGCGTGACGTTGACCACGGCTCACTCACCCGGCATCCGCACTGCACGTCACACACCCATGGCCACGGATTTTCTGACGCTGCTGCAGCGCGACCACCACGATCTCGCGGCCGGTCTCGCCGAGCTCGTCGAGGCGGAGACGATCGCGCAGATCCGGAGCGCGCTCGACGGCGTCCGGCTCGGGCTGACCGCGCATGCCGAGGCCGAGGACATCGTCCTCGCGCATGCGCTCGCGCGCTGTCCGACGAGCACCGCGCTCGAGCCGCTGGTCGACGAGGCGCTCGCGTCGCACGTCGAGCAGAGCGACACGCTCGCGGCGCTGGTGTCGTGCAAGCCGGGCAGCGCGGAGTGGCGCGCGCTCGCGGCGCGGCTGCGCCGGCTCGTCGTCGAGCACGCGGCGTGGGAAGAGCGCTACGTGTTGCCCGCGCTGCGTGCGGCTTCGCCCGAGGTCTACGCCAGCCTCGCAGGCGCGTTCGCGACCGAGCGGCTGCGCCAGCTGGCGATGTTGCAGCCGTCGGTGCCGTTCCAGCTCGCGGGCTGAGCAGAATTACCGCCAAGGCGCCAACGAAGCAAAGGCGCCGGAAGAACAGGATCGGGCCCGATCCACCCTCTGCTGGCGTCTTGGTGCTCTGCGTGGCGCCTTGGCGGTAATTCTCCTCCGCTAGTTGTGGTACCCACGAGCGTCGTGGGTTCGCGGCTTTGGCTAGTCCTGTTCGCAGCGGTCGCGCTGCTTTCGTGCGACGAGCTCGCGCCGCAGAGCGGCCACGGCGGCGCTGCGGCGACCGACACCGGTAGCGGCCCGATCCGGATCGGCCATTTCGGGTCGATGACCGGCTCGGAGGCCACGTTCGGGCAGTCGACCGACCGCGGCGTTCGGCTCGCGATCGCGGAGCGCAACGCGAAGGGCGGCGTGCACGGCCGGCAGCTCGAGGTGATCACGCTCGACGACGCCGGCAAGTCGCAGGAGGCCGGCACCACGGTGACGCGGCTCATCACCGAGCGCCACGTCGTCGCGGTGCTCGGCGAGGTCGCGTCGTCGCTGTCGCTCGCGGGCGGGCGCGTCGCGCAGCAGTACGGCGTGCCGATGATCTCGCCGTCGTCGACGAACGCGACCGTCACCCAGATCGGCGACATGATCTCGCGCGTCTGCTTCATCGACGACTTCCAGGGCTACGTCGTCGCGAAGTTCGCGCGCGATTTCCTGCACGCGTCGCGGGTCGGCGTCCTGTACGACCAGCAGCAGGCGTACTCGAAGGGCCTCGCGAAGAACTTCGAGGCCGCGTTCACCGAGCTCGGCGGCACGATCACGACGTCGCAGGCGTACACCGGCGGCGATGCCGACGTGTCGGCGCAGCTGCAGTCGCTCAAGGACACGTCGCCGGAGGCGATCTTCCTGCCCGGCTACTACACCGACGCCGGCAACATCGCGCGCCAGGCGCGCAAGCTCGGCATCACCGTGCCGCTGCTCGGCGGCGACGGCTGGGACTCCGAGAAGCTGACCGAGATCGGCGGCGACGCGATCGAGGGCAGCTACTACGCGAACCATTACTCGTTCGAGGAGACGCGGCCGGCGGTGGAGAACTTCGTCGCGAAGTACAAGGACCGTTACGGCAGCGTGCCCGACGGGCTCGCCGCGCTCGGCTACGACGCGGCCGGCGTGCTGATGGCCGCGATGGATCGCTCGCCGTCGCTCGCCGGGAACGACCTCGCCGCCGCGATCGCACAGACCAAGGATTATCCCGGCGTCACCGGCAAGATCACGCTCGACAAGAACCGCGACCCGGTGAAGAGCGCGGTCGTGCTCGAGGTGCACTGCGGCCAGCCGCGCTACGTCGCGACGATCGTGCCGCCCGGCGAGCAGGCGCCGATGACGAAGATGCTGGAGCTGCCGCCGTGCACCGGCGCGCCGCACCAGCAACAGCCGGCGGCGGCTGCACCCGAGCCCGAGGCCGGCAGCAAGCTCCTGCAGACGCTCGTCAACAGCCTCGCGCTCGGCGCGCTGTACGCGCTGATCGCGCTCGGCTACACGCTCGTCTACGGCGTCCTGCGCTTCATCAACTTCGCGCACTCCGACGTGTTCACGCTCGGCGCGTGGTCGAGCTTCGCGCTCGCGACCGCGTTCGGCTGGGGCGCGACCGGCAGCTACGGCGCGATGGCGATCCACGGGATCACCGTGCTCGTGCTCGCGATGGCGATCTGCGCGACCACCGGCGTGTCGATCTACTACTTCGCGTATCGCCCGCTGCGCCGGGCGCCGCGCCTGAACGTGCTGATCACCGCGATCGGCGTGTCGCTCTTGCTCGAGAACACCGGCACGCTGCCGTGGGCATTCGGGCCGAACCCGCAGCACATGCCGCCGCTGGTCGCCGACGCGTCGCTCGTGACGATCGCAGGCGTCCACCTGCGGCTCGTCGACACCATCGTGCTCGTGCTCGCGCTCGCGCTGGTCGGTGGCCTGCAGTGGCTCGTCTACGGCACGCGCATGGGCCGCGCGATGCGCGCGGTCAGCTTCGACGAGAAGGTCGCGTCGCTGATGGGCATCGACGTCGATCGCGTCGTCACGCTGACGTTCGCGATCGGCTCGGCGCTCGCCGCGGCCGGCGGCCTGCTGTTCGCGCTCAAGTACGAGTCGCTGCAGATCACGGCGCACTCGACGTGGATCCTGCTCGGGCTGACCGCGTTCGTCGCGGCCGTCGTCGGCGGCATCGGCGACGTGCGAGGCGCCGCGATCGGCGCGCTCCTGATCGCCGCGGTGCAGGAGTTCGGCGCGGCCTACCTGTCGACGCAGCTGCGCGACATCTACGTGTTCACGATCCTGATCGTCGTCTTGCTCGTGCGCCCGACCGGACTGTTCGGGCGCGTGACGCCGGAGAAGGTATGAGCGCGATCAAGGTCGCACCGCTCGCCGATCGCATCGCGAAGCACCGCGTGCCCGTGCTCGACAGCGCCGGCCGGTCGCTGTGGCCGCTCGTCGCCGGCGGGCTCGTCGCCTACCTGCTGCAGCAGTTCGTCGCGCCCGCGATCGGCCCGTTCTACGCGAAGCTCGTCCTCGACATCGGCATCGCGATCGTGCTCGCGGCGTCGCTCAACATCGTCAACGGCTTCGGCGGTCAGTTCTCGATCGGCCACGCCGGCTTCATGATGGTCGGCGGCTACGCCGCGGCGTGGCTCACGTATTACGGCTCGATCGCGCTGTGGGGCGCGCCCGACGTGCACGGCGGCTTTTTCGGCGGCGGCGACCTGCTGTTCCTCGCCGCGTGCGTGCTCGCGGGCCTGCTCGCCGCGCTCGCCGGGCTCGTCGTCGGCTTGCCATCTCTACGTTTGCGGGGGGATTACCTCGCGATCGTCACGCTCGGCTTCGGCGAGATCATGCGCGTGCTCGTGCAGCGCACCGGCGACGTGCTGTCGCCGGCCGACGCCGAGCAGACCTCGCTCGCCGCGAGCGTGACCCACGTCGGCGGCAGCCTCGGCTTCGGCGGCGTGCCGACGTACACGCGCATCTTCTACGTGTACTGCTTCGTCGCGATCGTGCTGGTCGCGGCGTATCGCCTGAAGCACTCGTCGAAGGGGCGCGCGCTGCTCGCCGTGCGCGAGAACGAGATCGCGGCGGGCGCGATGGGCATCGACACCGCGCGCGTGAAGGTCGTGTCGTTCGTGATGTCGGCGTTCTTCGCCGGCATCGGCGGCGCCCTGTTCGCGCACGAGCTCGGCACGACGCTCAACCCGCGCGAGCTCGGCTTCCAGAAGTCGATCGACCTCGTGATCATGGTCGTGCTCGGCGGCATGGGCTCGATCTCGGGCGTCGTGTTCGCCGCGATCGCGCTCACGATCATGCCGGAGGCGTTCCGCAGCTTCTCCGAGTACCGCATGCCGATCTACGCGCTCGCGCTGATCGTCGTCATGATCGTGCGGCCGCAGGGCCTGTTCGGCATCAGGGAGCTGTGGGAGACCGCGTGGTGGAAGAAGAGGTTTGCACGCAAGTGACGGCGCTCGAAGCCAGAGGCCTGTCGCTCGCGTTCGGCGGCCTGCGCGCGGTCGATCAGCTCGAGCTCGCGCTGCCCGCCGGCGCGCTGCACGGCCTGATCGGGCCCAACGGCGCCGGCAAGACGACCGTGTTCAACTTGCTCACCGGCGTGTACGTGCCCGACACCGGCGAGATCAAGCTCGCGGGCGAGCGCATCGACGGCAGGAGGCCGTCGGCGATCGCGCAGGCGGGGCTCGCGCGCACGTTCCAGAACATCCGCCTGTTCGGCGAGCTCAGCGTGCTCGACAACGTGCGCACCGCGGCCGGGGTGCGCGCGAAGAGCGGGCTGTGGCGGAGCCTGTTGCGCACGCCGCTCTACCGCGCCGAGGAAGCCGCGGTCGAGGAGCGCTCGCGCGAGCTGCTCGATCTGCTCGGCATCGCGCACCGCGCGGACGAGCAGGCCAAGAGCCTGCCGTACGGCGACCAGCGCCGGCTCGAGATCGCGCGCGCGCTCGCGACCGAGCCGAAGGTGCTGCTGCTCGACGAGCCGGTCGCCGGCATGAACACGCAGGAGAAGCAGGAGATGCGCGGCCTCATCCAGGCGCTGCGCCAGCAGTTCGGCGTCGCGATCCTGCTCATCGAGCACGACATGGGCCTCGTGATGGAGATCTGCGAGCACATCACCGTGCTCGATCACGGCGTCACGATCGCCGCCGGCAAGCCGGCCGCGATCCAGGAGGATCCGAAGGTGATCGAGGCGTACCTCGGCGCGCCGGATGCCGCGGCGGAGGGCAACTAGTGCCGCCGCTGCTGCAGGTCGAGAACCTCGACGTCCACTACGGCGGGATCCACGCGCTCAAGGGCGTGAGCTTCTCCGTCGAGGCCGGCCAGATCGTCACGCTGATCGGCGCGAACGGCGCCGGCAAGACCACGACGCTGCGCGCGATCTCGGGCCTCGTGCGGCCGTCGGGCGGGCGCGTCTCGTTCGGCGGCCATGCGATCACCGGCCTGCCGGCGCACGTGCTGGTCGCGCGCGGGCTCGCGCACGTGCCGGAGGGGCGCGGCATCTTCTCGAACCTCACCGTCGACGAGAACCTCGAGCTCGGTGCGTTCCTGCGCCGCGATCGCGCCGCGGTCGCCAAGGATCGCGAGCAGGTGCTCGAGCTGTTCCCGCGCCTGCGCGAGCGGCTCGCGCAGAACGCCGGCACGCTGTCGGGCGGCGAGCAGCAGATGCTCGCGATCGCGCGCGCGCTGCTCGGCAAGCCGCAGCTGCTGCTGCTCGACGAGCCCTCGCTCGGCCTCGCGCCGCAGATGGTGCAGCTCATCTTCAAGATCGTCAAGACGATCGCGGCCGGCGGCACGACGATCCTGCTCGTCGAGCAGAACGCGCACATGGCGCTCGGCGTGGCGCAGACCGCGCACGTGCTCGAGGTCGGCACGCTCGTCGAGTCCGGCCCGGCGGAGCGCCTCGCGCGCGACGACAAGATTCGCAAAGCCTATCTAGGAGCACACTGACATGAAGACGTTCGCGATCGCTCTCGTCCTCGCCGCCGCATGCGGTGGCAAGTCCCAGCCCCCGACCACGCCGGCCGGCGGCGAAACCGGCCCGACCGCGCAGGCCACGCTGCCCGACGTGCCGTTCGAGCAGCTCAGCCACGAGCAGCGCGAGCAGTTCATGGAGCAGAAGGTGATGCCGGCGATGCAGCCGATCTTCCAGAACCACGACGCGCAGAAGTTCGCGAAGTTCCAGTGCGAGACCTGCCACGGACCGGGCGCGGCGTCGGGGCATCACGAGATGCCCAACGCGGAGCTGCCCAAGCTCGACTTCGCCGACATGAGCAAGTTCGACAAGCGCGACATCGAATGGATGGAGCACGACGTCAAGCCGACGATGGCGAAGCTGCTGCAGATGCCCGAGATGACCCGCGAGAGCCCGAAGGGGTTCGGCTGCACGTCGTGTCATACGATGGCCGGCGGTAACGGCTAGCGGTAGGCTGTGGTGACTTGAAGGCCAGTCCGGCTCACGATCTCGCCGCCCACGTCCACCACGAGGACGAGGTCGATCACAATCGGTCGGGCGAGCTGCGCATGCGGTGGGTGGTCGCGCTCACCGCCGTCATGATGGTCGGCGAGCTCGTCGTCGGTTATCTGACCGACTCGGTCGCACTGACCGCCGACGGCTGGCACATGGGCACGCACGTCGGCGCGCTCGGCCTCACGCTGATCGCGTACTGGTACGCCCGCACGCGCTCGGGTCGCGACGTGTTCAGCTTCGGCACCGGCAAGATCTACGCGCTCGCGGGGTTCACGAGCGCGGTCCTGCTCGCGGTCGTCGCGATCAAGCTCGTCATCGAGGGTGCCGAGCACCTGATCCAGAAGCCACCGGTCGACTACGGCGACGCGATCCCGGTCGCGATCGTCGGGCTCGTCGTCAACATCGTGTCGGCGTTGCTGCTCGGGCATCGCCACACCTACGGGCATGGCCACCACGATCACGATCACGACGACCACGACCACGACCACGACCACGGTCACGAAGACGTGCGACAGGGGACGATCGACTTCAACCTGCGCGCCGCGTACATCCACATCCTCGCCGACGCGATGACGTCGGTGCTCGCGATCGGCGCGTTGTCGCTCGGCCAGTATGCCGGCATCTGGTACTTCGACCCGGCGATGGGCTTCGTGGGCGGCGCGGTGATCGTGTGGTGGGCGGTCGGCCTCGGGCTGCAGGCGGCGCGGCAGCTGCTCGACGTCGTGTCGTCGCCGCGCCACGAGGCCGCGGTGCGCGAGCGTCTCGAGGCGATCGATGACGTCCGCGTGGCAGATCTCCACGTGTGGGAGCTCGGTCCGGGCCGCCGCAGCTGCATCGTCTCGCTGGTCACGGCACACCCGCGCGACGTCGAGTACTACCGCTCCGCGGTGCTCGCGGCGCTCGACATCGCGCACCTGACGATCGAGATCCACTGCTGCGACCTGCCGCATGTGGTGACCGCGGCTGCGCACGGCCACGAGCACTGAGCACGGTCGTCCGCAGTCTTGATGCGCGCTCACGCGTGCCGTCGAAGACTTGCGCGTGGCTCGTGCCTTGCTCGCTCGTGCGCGGCGATGATGAGGAACCAGATCGCGCTCGCGTGCACGCTGTTGGCTGCTTGCATCGACGCGCCGCAGCTCGACGACAAGCGTCAGGACTCGACAGTCTGCGGCGTCGGTCAGACAGTGACAGGCATCGACGTCTCGTACTACCAGGGGACGATCGACTGGTCCGCGGTCGCCGGCTCCGGCATGAAGTACGCGTTCGTGCGCGTCTCCGACGGCACCGGCTTTCCCGATCCGCAGTTCGACAGCTACTGGGCCGGATCGCGCGCGGCCGGGATCTACCACGGTGCGTATCAATTCTTCGAGCCGGCGCAGGATCCGATCGCGCAGGCCGACCTGGTGCTCGCGAAGATCGGCGGCACGCTCGCGCCCGACGATCTACCGCCGGTGCTCGACGTCGAGGTCTCGGGCGGGCTCGGCGGCGCGGCGGTCGCCGCGAACGTGAAGACGTGGGTCGATCACGTCGCGGCCGCGATCGGCCGGCCGCCGATCATCTACACCGGCAAGTACTTCTGGGAGGACAACGTCGCCGATGCCGACGAGAGCGCGTCGCCGCTGTGGCACGCGCAGTACACGAGCGCGAGCTGCCCCGACATCGCCGACGCCTGGTCCGGCTGGGCGTTCTGGCAGTACACGTCGACCGGCACGGTCGCGGGCATCGGCAGCGACATGGACATCGATCGCTGGAACGGCGACGAGGCCTCGCTCCAGGCATTCCTCGGCCCGGCCGCGCCGTGCGGCACGATCGACGCGACCGGCGGCGTGATCGACAACGGCGATCCCTGCTACACGACCGGCGGACCGGCCGCGTACATCCGCCACGTCACCGACGCGGGCATGGGCGACAACCTCGACTGGACGCACACGACGAACACCGCGAGCGAGGACAACTACGCGCAGTGGAACCTGTACTTCGCGCAGGCCGGCTCGTACGAGCTGTCGGTGTACACCGCGGCCGCGTACGCGCAGTCGAAGCAGGCCAGGTACGTCGTGACGTCGTCGGGCGGCGCGACGCGGACCGTGACGATCGATCAGACCGCGGTCGACGGCTGGCAGTCGCTCGGCACGTTCCAGTTCGACGCCGGCGGCGCACAGTCGGTGAACCTCGGCGACAACACCGGCGAGCCGAACGCCGACAACGTGCAGCTCGTGTTCGACGCGCTGCAGATCGCGCCGGCGGGCAGCGGCAGCGACGGGTCGGACGCGGATCCTGGCGCGGGCTCGGGCTCGGACCCCGGCGACGGTGGACCCGGCAAGCTCGACGCCGGATGCTCGGCCGGCACTGGCGGCGGGGGCTGGATGATCGTCGTGGCGATCGTCGGCCTGGTCCGCCGCCGGCGCTCACCCCGAGCCCGGATCCTCCGGGTACGTCGCGAGGCCTGACGGGTTGTCGTCATCGGCAGGGGTCGGCTCGATCGACTGCGCCGCGCCGGCCGCGGCCTCCGAGCTCGCGACGTACGACGTGATCGCGTTGTAGAGACGGCCCGCGGCGATGCCGGCTGATTCGGCCAGGCTCCCGATGACCTCGACCGCCGTGCTGAGCTGGGAGTAGTTCTCGTAGGCCTCGGGCAAGGCCTTCTCCAGGAACATGCCTTCCGCGAGCACCTCGGCGCTCGCGACCTCGGTCGTTCCGGCCGTGAGGATGATGTCGGCGGCCACCGGCGCCAGGCCGAGCGTCCACGTGGTGGCTGCTTCGACCGCGCCGTCGATCGCGCCGTCGAGCGCGGCCTTGCCGACCTTGCCCCAGTCGATGCAGCCACCGGCCGCGACCTGGTGGACGAGCTCGAGCCCGCCCTCGATGGCCGCGCCGACCGCGATCGACGCGACGAACTGCCAGAAGTGGCCGGTCGGATCGACGCAGTTGATCGGATCGCCGTTCGCGTACAGATACGGATCGAGCCCGCCCTCGAGGCCGGACGGATCGAGCGTGAGGAACCGACCGCTCGCCGGGTCGTACTCGCGCGCGCCGAAGTGCACGAGGCCGGTGTCGGGATCGTAGAGCCCGCCCGAGAAGCCGAACGGCTGGAACCCGGGATTCGAGTCGGCGATCACGGCGCCGAACGCGTCGTAATCGAGCTGCTGCGCGATCGCACCGGAGTCGGCGTCGATCACGAGCCGCACGCTGCCGCGCACGTCGCTGACGATCCGGTAGCGATGTCCGCCGCGCAGCATGTAGTCGGGGACGTCGTGCCGCGCGCCGTACACGAACACCGACGTCACGACGGACTGGACCGGATCGACCTGCTCGACCGGATGGAGGTCGTCGTCGTCGTAGATGTAGCCGGCGGTCGGCTTGCCGTTCTTGAACCGCTCGAGCCGGCGGCCGAGCGGATCGGTCGTGTACGCGATCGTCGCGGTCGGCGTGGTCGCGGTCGCGAGCGCGCCGGTCGCGTCGTAGGCGTAGGTCGACGTCGCGCCGCCGACCGTGCGCGCGACCACCGCGCCGTTCGCGTCGTAGCTCGCGTCGTACGCCGCGCCGCCGCTCGTGCGCTCGCCCGCGGCGCTCCACGTCCACGACCCGGCGACCGCGCCGTCGCGCGTCTGCGACAGCAGCCGGCCGCGCGCGTCGTACGCGAACTGGTCGACGTGATGCACGCCCGCGACGGTCTCGGTGCGCTGGACGATCCGTCCGTTCGCGTCGCGGGCGAGCTGGGCCTGGTAGATCGTGCCGGTCGGCCCGGTCGCGACGTAGCTCGCGGGATCGCCGTACGCGTCGTACGTCCACGTGTCCGACACGCCGCCCAGCTCGGTCGACGTCACCGCGCCGTTGCCGTCGCGGGAGATCGCGAGGTCGCCCGCGTTCGTGACGAGGCCGTCGCCGTCGCGCTCGAACGAGATGGTCGCGCCCGACAGCGCGAGCTCGGTGGTCGCGAAGTCGTTATCGAGGTAGTGGATCGCGTAACCCTCGACCGCGCCGCTGAACGTGGTCTGCGTGCGCAGGCCGCCGACGTAGCCGAACGCGATCGTCTCGGCGGCCGAGCTCGCGGTCGTGACCTGGCCGGTCGCGGCGTCGTGGCCGAACGTCCGCACGTCACCGCCGTAGGCGAGCGTCGCGACCCGGCCGGCGGCGTCGTAGCCGATCGTCGCGGCGACGCCGTCGGGTCGCACGACGGCGACGAGGCGGCCGTCCTTGTCGTAGCTCGCGGCCGCGGTGACGCCGTTCGCGGTGTCGGTCGCGAGCTGGTCGCCGGGGCCGAACGTGCGCACGTGCTGGCCGACCGCGAGCAGGTTGCCGTTCGCGTCGTAGGTCGTCGCGATGTTCGTGCCGTCGGGGAGGGTCACGCCGATCGCGCGGCCCGCGAGATCGTGGGCGAGCGCCGTCGCGTTGCCGCTCGGGTCGACGACCGCCGCGATCCGGCCGGCCGCGTCGTAATGGAGCGCGTACGTGCGCGGTCCGGCCGCGATCGCGGCCACGCGGCCGCTCGCGTCGTAGCTGTACGCGACCGGCGCGTGGCTGCCGAGCTGCGCCGCGATCACGCGGCCCGGCGCGTCGAGCGTGACCGAGCGCGTGCGACCCATCGGCGACACGGTCGTGCGCGTGCGCGTCGCCGCGTCGTAGGTCGTGACCGTCGGCGCGTTGCCGTTCACGGACGTCGTGTCGACCACCTGCTGCACGCTCAGCGGATTCGTTTGATCGGCGAGCGTGACCTGGCGGCCGTGTACGATCTGCATCTGGTAGCCGCCGTGGTCGACGGTCATCGTCGCGGCGTACGGCGCGAACATGCCGAACCGCGGGTCGCCGGCGTAGGTCGCGGTCAACGTCTGGGTCGGCGTCGTGACGGTCAGCCCCTGCGGCGTGTTCTGGAACGTCGACATCAGGCCCGCCGCGTCGACGTACGTGCGTGTCGTCGTCGTGCCGTCGCTCGACGCGCTGACGTGCGTCGTCGTGCCGCCGGCCGCGGTCATCGTGACGCCGGTCGCGTCGCCGGCGAGCGTCTTGACGAGCCCGCTCGGGTTCGCGTCGCTGGTGAGCCGGCCGTTCGCGTCGTAGCTGAAGCGATGGACGTCGCCGCGCGGCTCGGTCAGCGCGGTCAACAGACCGGTCGCGCCCGCGTACGTCAACGTGGTCGTCGCGCCGGCCGGATCGGTCACGCTCGCGAGGTTGCCGCTGGCGTCGACGGCGAGCGTCGTGCGCATCCCGAGCGGCGAGACGATCGCGCTCGGCGTGCCATCGGCCGCGCGCTCGATCGTCGTCGTGTTGCCGGCGCGATCGACGAGCCCGATCAGCCGGTTCGCGGCGTCGTACTGGGCGGTGAGCCGGGCCGCCCCGGTCAGCGCGTCGATCGTCTGGAGGTGGCGGCCGTGGCTATCGAACGCGTAGAGCTCGCTGCCGCCCTGCGACGCGACGACGACGTCGGTCGCCAGGTAGCTCGGCAGCGCCGAGCGGATGCGGCGCACGCGGTAACCGGCCCAGTCGGCGACGAGCAGCGTGCCGTCGCGATCGACGTAGACGATGCGCGGCGCGGAGAACGTCGCCTGCAGCGGCGAGATGTCGTCGACGCTCGGATCGGTCGAGCCGCCGCCGGCGATCGTCTTGCTGACGAGGCCGTCGGGCGTGACCTCGAGCACCTGCTGGTCGCCCTCGTCGGTGATGTACAGCATGCCGTCGGCGCCCATCGCGACGGTGTGCGGATCGTTCAGCGAGCTCATCACGGTCGTGATCGTGCCGGCGGGATCGACGCGGCGGACGCGATTCCCGTCGTACTCGGCGATGTACAGCTCGTCGTTCGGCCCGAGCGCGATGCCGGTCGGGCCCTGGAGCTCGACCGAGCGCGCGGACGCGCCGTCGCTGCCGACGTCGGTGTTCGCGAACCCGCCCGCGATCGTCGAGATCGTGCCGTTCGGCGCGACCTTGCGGATCTCGCCGCGGATGTCGTCCGCGATGTACAGCGAGCCGTCGCGGCCGAGCACGAGCGCGTGGGGATCGGCGAACACCGCCGCGGTCGCCGGGCCGCCGTCGCCGTTCTCGCCGTTCGGGCCGTAGGTGCCGCCGCCCGCGAACGTCGAGATCGTGCCGTTCGGCGCGACCACGCGGACGCGCGAGTTCGTGCCATCGGCGATGTACAGCGTTCCGTCGGGCGCGAGCGCGAGCCCCATCGGCCGGAACAGCTGCGCCGCGGTCGCCGGGCCGCCGTCGCCGGCGAAGCCGCACATGCCGGCGATGCCGGCGATCGTCGAGATCGTGCCGTCGGGCGCGACCTTGCGGACATCGCACAGGGTGTCTTCGCTGAACAGCACGCTTCCGTCGGGCTGCGTGACGAGACCGTGCGGGTAGTCGATCATCGCCTTCGGCGCCGGCCCGCCGTTGCCGGTCGAGCCGTCCGTGCCGTTACCCGCGACCGTCGCGATCTCGGCGCCGATCTGCGCGGCGAGCCGGGTGTGACCGTCGCCGAGCTCGAGCACGCCGCCGGTCGCATCGAGCGCGTGGACCGCGTCGATCGTCCAGCCGCCGAGACCGCGCCCGGTCGCGTCGAAGTTACCGATCGGCTCGTCCCACTGTTTCCACAGCGTGACCTCCTGGCGCGTCTTGTCGCCGGTGATCGGGCCGATGCCCGGGTTCGAGAACGACGTCGTCTGGTCGTAATCGCCGTCGTAGACGTAGCCGACCTGGACGTGCGCGGTCTGCCGGCCCTGCCACGCGCGGCCGTAGACGTCGGTGCCGCTCCACGTGTACTGCCACGTGGTGTTCGGCGTGGGCGAGAACGACTGCTGCGTGACGTTGCCGAGCACCTCGATCGACGCGTCGATGCGCTTGAGGCTGGCCGGCACGGTCGCGCCCGCGAGCTGGATCGCGAGGTTGTCGAGATCGGTGCGGCCGGGCGAGCGCTCGCTCTGGTAGTGCAGCGCGTACGGCGTGCCGCGGATCGGCAACACCTCGCCGAGCGACTGGTCGTCGCAGCCGATGATCGAACCGGTCGAGGTCGACTTGCAGTCGTCGGGCGTGGAGCCCTGCGCGTTGGCGTCGTACGGCGGCAGCGCGTCGGGCGGCGGCTGGTAGGGCCAGTTGTGATCCCACGTCGAGAAGTGCGCGATCGGCACGCGCCACAGCTGCTTGCCGGCGGTGAAGCGCTGGCCGATCGTCGCGCGCTCGCTCGGCGTGATGCCGATCTGCGCGAGCGCGCTGTCGCTGTCGGCGACGCCGTCGCCATCGATGTCGAGCTCGGCGCCGGTCGCATCGACCGCGGTCACCGCGACGACGAGGCCGTTCGCGCCGGCGATCCACTGATCGGCGTCGGCATCGAAGTAGCCGTTCGGCACGATCGCGCCGACCGGGAAGTGCAGGAAGTTGTCGACGTAATGGATCGCGGGCGGATCGAACGTGACGTGCTTCGCGCCGGCCGCGACCGCCTCGTCGACCGTGAAGTCGATCGCGTAGGTGTACGCGCTGGTCGGCGGGAGATCGGCCGGCATCGCGCTCGGGCCGTGATCGCCGACGGTGAGCTCGGTGGTGTGGACGTGAAACGCGGCGAGCGTCTGCGCGCCGCCGGGAGCGTCGATCGTCGCGGTCGTGCTCGGTGCGAAGTACAGCGCCGAGCTGCGCGCGCCGCTCGCGTCCTGGCTGGTCGCGCCGTCGACGATCGAGCCGGTCCCGAGCGTCACCGCGACCGGCGCCGCGATCTGGCGCAGCGTGACGTCGCCGAGCACCGCGAACCGCCGGTACAGCGGCGTGACGTGGCGCTGCGACGCGACGCGGCCGTCGGCCGCGAACCGCACGACCAGCTGCGAGCCGCCCTCGACCGCCAGATCGAACGTGCCGTCGCTCTGGGTCTGCGTGTGGCCCCACTCGTCGTGGCCGGCGATCGCGACGGTCGCGCCGGCGAGCGGCGCCGCGCTGTCGTCGAGCAAGCGGCCGTGCACGATCGCGATCCGCGCGGGATCGAGCGTCGCGGTGACGCCTTGCTGCGGCGCGTTCGGGCCGACGTACAGGCACTGCGCGGCCTCGAAGAAGTCGGTGGCCGTCGAGCGATCGAGCGGCGCCGAGCACGCGCCGGGCGCCTGCTGGGCACCGCCGTCGTCGGGCGGTTGGTCGTGGTGATCGGAATGACATGCGACGAGGAACGTGACGCAAAGCAGCTTTCGCATCGCCAGCGGCCTGCTGCAGCGCAGGTGCCAGTCGCAGAATCGAGGCAACTTCCGCACATCGCGGCAGGTTCGGCGGGCGGTCGTGAACGTCGTTCCACAACTCGTGTGTCTGCGAACGTTCCCGGGAAGGTTTCGCTTGTCGCGCCGTACGCTAGCTCGGCCGCGAAGACGGGCGCTTCTTCTTCGGCTTGCCGACCTCGGTCGCCTGCACCGCGGCGTTGATCGTCGGTGCACCGATCATCAGGTGGCCGGCGTCGTTGTCGAGATCCTCGCCGCGGATGTTGTTCTTGCCCTGCGCGGCGACGGTGTGCGCCGTGCGGCTGACCTCGGACACCAGCTCGCGCGAGTTGCCGGGCCACGGCCGGAGCAGGCACGCCTCGATCAGCGTCGAGTGAATCTGCAGGCCGGGCTCGGCGCCGCGGACCGCGTCGTGGACGAGGAACGCCATCTCGTCGGGGCGATCGCGCAGCGGCGGCAGGTGGATCGTCGCCTGCGACAGCCGCGCCGCGACGTCGACCGGGATGCCGACCTGCTCGAGCGGGATCACCGCGGTCGTCACGAAGCGCAGCTTCGGGCGATCGACGAGCCGCGCGAGCGCGGCGAGGTTCGGCGCGCCGAGCTTGCCGACCTGCTCGAGCACGAGCGTCTCGATCTGCGGCCCGCAGATGCGCTCGAGCGGCACGGCCTGGATCGTCGGGTTGAACACCGCGTCGGGCCGCTGCCGCACGCGCGCGTAACCGCGCGCCATCCGGCCCTTGCCGCAGCCGGGCTCGCCGAGGATCAGCAAGTTGGTGCCGGCGCGCGCGTGCGCCTCCATCTGCGCCCACAGCCCGTGCGTGCTCGCGCCGACGATCGTGTCGTGCTGGGTCTCGATGGCGGCACCCTCGAACCGGCGGATGTCGTCGACCAGCACCGCGACCGTGCGGCCGGTGCGCACGACCGACGGCGCCATCACGGTCACTTCCTTGTCGATCAGCGCGTGGCCGCCGGCGTACGTGCCGTTGCGACTCCCGAGATCGGTGACGACGAACCGCTGGTCGCGCCACGCGACGCGCGCGTGCTGGCGGCTGATCCGGTCGTCGGTGGTCGTCTGCAGGAGCTCGCGTCCGATCACCAGCCCGGTGGGCGGGATGCGGAACGTCTGCACCGTCGGCTGGGCGCCGGTCCACACGACCAGCGCCCCCGGTACGGCCGCTTGCGAGGCGTCCGGCATGACTTCTGGAGTATACCCCCCGCGCGGTATCCGGTGACCCGACCCGTCGTCACGTTCGATGCCGGCCAGACCTTGGTCGAGCTGGATCTTGACTTCCTCGCCGTTCGCCTCGGCGAGCGCGACTGCATGGTCTCGGCGGCGGCGCTCGCCGCCGCGCAGGACGGCGCGTGGCGCCACTACGACGCCCTCGTCGAGGCCGGGGTCGGCCATCCGTGGCAGGGCTTCATGACCGCGCTGCTCGCGGAGGCCGGCGTCGGCGCCGGCGCGATCGCGCCGCTGGTCGAGTGGCTGTGGCGCGAGCAGCCGGCGAACAACCTGTGGCGGCGGCCGATCGCCGGCATGGTCGAGCTCGCGCGCGAGCTGTCGGCGCGCGGCGCGGTCGTCGCGGTGCTGTCGAACTCGGAGGGCCGGCTCGCCGACCTGCTCGCCGACATCGGCATCGCCGACGCGTTCGCGGCGATCGTCGATTCCGGCCGGGTCGGCGTCGACAAGCCCGATCCGCGGATCTTCGCGTTCGCGCTCGATGCGGTCGGCGCGCGGCCGGGCACGCGCGCGATCCACGTCGGCGACTCGTGGGCGGCCGACGTGCTCGGCGCGCTCGGCGCCGGCTGGCGCGCGGTGTGGTACCGGTCGCGCCCGGGCGACTCCGCGATATCGCGACCCGACGTGATCGTCGCGCACGACGTCGCCGGCGTGCGCGCGGCGATCGACGCGCTGCTATGAGCCTGGCTCGAGCGCGAGCGATTCGCAGATCTTTTCGAGCATCCGACGCGTGGACGCGCCGAGCTCGTGATCGTCGTCGTGTCTCCACGCGGAACACTGCACGACATGGCCGGCGCGGTCGAAGTGAACGTGCTCGACGTACCAAGCGTGCGGGTTTCGCGTCGTGATCGCGATCGCGCCGTCGGGGAACGTTTGCTTCTGGACGAGCTCGTAGCCGAGCGGCGCAGCGCTCACGAGCGCGTCGAGCGTTTTCGGACCGTACGGTGCCAGGCGAACGTCCGCACCGGGTGCGGTTTCGTCGTGGAGACCAGATGCCCTCCAGATGCCGTAGTGCTGCACGCTGGTGGGATCGGGTTCCGGCGCGTGAAACATGCCGTCGGGCAACTGGATCGTGAATCGGATCGCATACGGGTCGACGTTGTCCTCGGTGAGCATGTTCGTGAATGTCACGACCGGGCGATACGGCCACGGATCGACGAACACCGGCTTCGAGCTCTCGTCCTTGCTGCAGGCTGCGACGACGAGGATGATCCAGACCGATTTCATCACGGGCGGACCGCGCGCGCGAGGAGCCAGGCGGGCAGGGGCGCGAGCGCACTCACCGCGAGCGCGACCGCGACGACGACCAGCCGCGTGGCGTGCAGCGCGGCGACCGGCGCGGTCTTGGGCAGCGCGGGCGCGAGCAGCAGCGTCGCGGCACCGGCGAGCGCGAGATCAACGACGATCGTGCCGGCGACGAGCAGCGCGACCCGGCGCAGGTCGCGGCGCGCGAGCGCGGCGGCGTCGACGAGTGGTGCCGGCAGCGGATCGCCGATGCGCGTGCTCGCGCCGGTCGGGGCGAGCAAGACGAGCAGCACGAAGCCGGGCACGACGAGCGCCGCGAAGCCGAGCGCGATCGCGAGCACCGCGACGAGCCACGGCACGAGGCTGCTGGCGAGCGCGCGCGCGCAGTTCGCCAGCGGCTCGCCGCGGCGCAGCGCCACGACGCCGGCGACGAGCCACAGCTGGCCGACCCACGCCGTGCCCGCGACGATCCACGCCGCGACCAGCTGCGCGCGCGCGTGCGCGAGGTCGCTCGCCGCACCGACGTCGGCCGCGACGAGCAGCCACGGCGACATCGCGACCGCCGCGAGCAACGCCAGCGAGCCCGCGCGCCGGACGATCATCCGCGCATCATACGCGATCCCATCGCTCGAGCTGGCCGCGCACGCCGCCGAGATCGACCGCGAGCGCGCGCGTGCGGCGCAGGCCGAGCTGCTCGGCGACCGGCGACGTCTTGCGCGGCGCCGGCGTGATCCACACCAGCCGGCCGCCCGGCGCGAGCTGGCGCGCGAAGCTCGGCAGCGCGGCCACCAGCAGCTGCGCGGCGTCGACCGCGACGCGGCTGCCCAGCGGCGGATTCGTGATGACGAGGTCGACCGGTCCGGGCGCGTACGTGCGCGCGTCGGCGAGCGCGAGCTCGGCGGTCACGCCGGCGGCGGCGAGGTTCGCGCGCGCGGCGGCGAGCGCGGTCT